>ORMF010819120.1_pt1 | contig 358878 bp, 331 predicted proteins | sample 1779871 | NCBI WGS metagenome assembly ORMF01 (sample SAMEA104232316, study PRJEB22302) | groundwater metagenome | biome: forest; feature: aquifer; material: groundwater | place: USA | collected 2011-08-07 | depth 5.4 m | reverse complement strand
GGAGCGTCCGCACAGCGCGCTGGGGGGCAAGACCCCGGCCGAAGTGGCGGCCGCCCACCGGGAGGGGTATACCCCTCCCGGTGGGGATTCAGGCCATGGCTTCAACTAAAGCCGTGGACCAAACAATGGGGGCAGGTCAATTCCTTCAGGAGCCGTCCGTTGCGGACGGCCACCCAGATGCGTCCGAAATTCACGGACTGCATCCACTTCACGACTCGCTGGCTTTCGGGCTCCAGCGCACCCAACGACACGTTTGCGACCATGCCGACCTCCTTCTGCCCTGCGGGCAAAAAGAAACCCCCGAGAGCGGCCCGGCGTCAGGCGTCTCGCGGGGGTTTCACCGGACGTCACATGGACGTCCTTGATCCCACATGCGCCGGGCCATCGCCTTCATTGCTGAAGGGGAGGCGTCCGGCGTAGCAGAGGCTACATTCGGCGTAGCCTTTGTTTATTTGGGTTCTTCAGACTTCGGGGGGATTGATGATGGGCTGCAACTCCCATGAACACGAGGACTTGGGATAATACATCGGGTGGTTTCCGAAACGGATCGACTCGTCAAGATGCTTTGCGAGATCCGGATCTGTGACTGCAATTTGTTCCTTGATGAGGCGTTTCACATTATTTCTGAAACTGTCGCGGATGTTTTTGCGCTTGTCCCTGGCCTGTTTCAGTTTTCCGCTGATCCCAACTGCCTCATTGATCTTGGCAACGAGCATCGCTATGTCATTCTCCAGTTGCCGTTCGAGGACGTTGTTATTTTCCCGCCGAGCCTTTCCGATCTGATCAAGCAGGTCCTTGGCCTCTTGTCGCCATTCTTTGACCGAGTCCCAATCGGCAATGTCTCCCAGGCTTTCAAGTAGCGGATTCGACGCGGACTGAAGCCCTTCGTCGATGGCCTCCTTTGCGCTCACGACGCGATCGCAGTAGTTGATGGCTGTCCCGCAGACAATGTCGATGGCGGCAAGCGCTTCGCCGGGCGACGCCAGCAGATAATGAATGTAACTGGCTCCGAGCCAAGGAAGGACCGTGAACGCCCCCTGACTTCTGAATCGCACCTGCCACGCACCACCACATCTCCGAAAGACGTTGTCGGGTAACTGTGCCTGATAAACAGGGACGACCGGAACAGAGGCCGGGAGGTTCGATTCATAGACGATCCGCAGCAAGGCGTCGGCGGGAAGCGTTCGTTGCCGAATCGCCGTGCCGTGCAACGAGAACATCCTGTCGATCACAGCGTTGACCTCGGCGGAATGCCGCTTATACAGCTCATAGCAACGTTGCGAACTGCCCCCTGGATCGCCGTTGAGGTAACGCAAGACCCTGGTCACCTCCGGATACGTCGCCAGGAACTGCGTTGCCCCCGCAACACGGTCTACCCGATTCGCCCGTTCCAGGTAGCTTGCGAACATCGTCTTGTCCTCGTGGACATCCTTGCTCTTGTCACGGCTCTGCGTGAAGACATCGACAGCGTACTGGCCGAGTGGGTCGTGCTGTTCCATTCCGGCCGAGATGATCGCGAACCGGCGATCCACGCACTGGGAGCATGTGCCGCAGTGTGAGTGCTTCTTTGTCATCTCCCAGGTATGGGTACAGCTGATCGACGGGCCGATCAGCTCCGCGCAACCAGACTTGGCGATTAGCCCGACGACCTCGCCTTTCGTCTTCCAAAGGAACGGGTTCTCGACGGTGAAGGTGCCATCCACAATAAGCGAGAGCAGCGTCTGGAACGAGTGCAGTGCTCGCGGATGTGTCGTCCGACTCGCCTTGCCGCCGACCACCTGGGCGCATATCGGCAGATTCATGCTGATGATACCGTTCTCATAGAAGCGGACGTTCGATTGGCCGAGCATGTTGGCGATGGTCGCTCCCAGCGAGACGAACAGGAACGACCTCGTTCGCTGAGTGTGTTCCTTGTTCATCCACTTTTTCTTGTTGACCGTAACCCGAATATGGCACGGCAGGTTGTTCGGAGCCTTGGCGTCCAGCAGCTCGCGGATCACCCGATACCGCTTGTCGAGTTTCGGGGTAGGTCGATGATTGACCAGTATCACCCGGCGCTTCTGGTTAACGATCTCGTCGACCGCTCCGCCGAGAGAATCCAGCCCACCGGAGAACATGACGACCTGCTCGGGAAACCCAAGCATCTCGCCCTTATCGTTGAAGTTTAGGAATCTCTGGAAGGACGGGCGCTGGATGATTGGCACGAAGTCGAACTCGTAGTGGTCGTCCGAAAGAAACTCGATCGTGGCCCGAAGGCACTGCCTCACTTTGTCCGAACGCCAGAATTCAATGTCGCCCACGGGCATGACGAAGTGAAGGTGGCGACGCCAGTTACTGCCGAAGGTTTCGACATCTTTTATGCCTCGCTCAATGACATGATCGGCCGCGAAGACGTAGGTCGCGATGTCCAGCAGGTCATGGAAGCGGGCGGGCACCTCGTACATGTGCGTCCGGATGTCATCGATCTGGAGCGTGATTTTGTGGTCATCGTCTGCGCCATACAGGTGCAGCCTGAGCGCATCGGCCTGACATTCGGCGGGCACTGTCGCCGTGGCGTCACCGCAAATGATGTATCGTTCACTGCTCATCGGCTTTTGCCCCCGCTTTCAGTTCGTCTTTCATCTTCTTCAGCGCCCAGGAGGCGAAGCCCCGAACGGATTCGCGGGATATGTTGCCCTGATCCTCATAACGGTGCTTCGAGAACCATTCTCCCGAAAACTGCTCGACTATCACCGATGCTTCTCGGCAATGTGTGGCAAGCGCCGTCTCGAATTGCGCCATCTGGTTCATGGTCGGGAAACGCTGGCCTGCGCCAAGATTGGTGGCGAGCGTCTGGCTCAAAAAGTAGTTCATGCACTCGTTCGTAAGCCGGGAGTAAAAGTCGCGCGATAACAGCCCGAATTCCTTATCCTTGCCGAACTCCGCCAAAGCCTTCTGCGCGTGTTCCGCCTGCATATTGAATAGCGACTGCTGTTGCAGCTTGGGTTCCAGCCGCTGAATGACGGCGTCTACTAGGGCGCGTTGAGCGAGTTCTCCCAGGTCGGAATGGCCGCCGTTGGCCGCAGAGTAGCTATCCAATGCCTCAGTAAGTGCCGCGACAACGCCTGGAAGAGACGTGTTGTCTGGGATATGCACACCCTGCGACCGTAAGTACTCGAGCGGCTTGTCCTTCTCGGCGGATAGCCCGAGTTGGGTCATCAGCCAGACAGCTTGGTTGTAGCCGCAATCGTCAATGACGAACGAGAACGCATCGTCTGCAGCTTTGATCGTGGCGTCGGCGACCTGGGATACATTCGCACCCGCAGCGACGAGCTCGACTACATCTCGCCATTTTCTTGTTCGCGGCAGTTGTCCAAGCCGCATGTGGCCCATTACGCATCCTCAAATGCGTCGCAAAGGGGCGGTTGAGGGAAGACCCGGTGGTTCGCCATGCGCGCAGTAAGGATACTCCTTCTCGAAGGTTCTCAGCTTTTCTTTGCGCGGTAGTCGGCCACGGTCTCCATTACCGCCCAGAGGCACTGACGTGAGCGCTCATCGCAGCGCTTGAGGATGCTGGCGAAGTGCTCTCTGCGCGCCATAACCTAGTGAGCATCGGTAGTATGTTTGTAAACACCGATGTTTATCGGTATTCTCCCCATGTCCACCGGTCTTTTTGGAGGATGCCGTGCCCTCGGTTGTCATCGACAACCCCATCATCAACTCCCCCTTCCGGGAGCCGACCCGCCATCACAGGTTCTCCGATGACGGGATCACCAACGAGATGGTCGATGGGCGGCGCTCCAGCGCCTACTTCATCCCTATCCCGAGGCCCAGGGGGCGCGGCAGGGATCGCCAGCTCTTCGAGACGGAATGGACCCAGGACCGGGTCCAGGAGAATGCCTTCATCAACAAGGTGCGCGAGAAGGTGAACAGCTGGCGGGCCGGGCGCTACCAGGAGGTCACGAGCACCACCCGCGCGCTCCTCGACTACTGGACCCATCCCGAGCGGGAGAACCGCCTGTTCTTCTGCCAGATCGAGGCCCTGGAGACGGCGATCTACATCACCGAACTGGGGAAATACGACCCCTGGATCGAGAACGACCTCCGGAAGTTCAACGCGGACGCCAATCCCGACCTCTACCGGATGGCCTTCAAGATGGCCACCGGGAGCGGAAAGACCGTGGTCATGGGCATGCTCATCGCCTGGCAGGCCCTGAACAAGCTGGCCAACCCCCAGGACGCTCGCTTCTCGGACGCCTTCCTCATCGTGTCGCCCGGCATCACCATCCGGGACCGCCTGCGGGTGCTGCTGCCCAACGACCCCCAGAACTACTATCGCGAGCGCGACATCGTCCCGCCGTCCCTGGTGGAACAGCTGGGGAAGGCCAAGATCCTCATCACCAACTTCCACGCCTTTAAGCCCCGCGAAAAGGGCGATGCGGGCAGACTCACCAAGAGCATCCTGGACCCCACCGGCAAGGGCGCCTTCACCGAGGCCCCGGACCAGATGGTCCGCCGGGTCTGCCGGGAGCTGGGCACCAAGCACCAGATCGTGGTCCTGAACGACGAGGCCCACCACTGCTACCGCCGCAAATCTGAGGGCGAGGAGGTCCAGCTCGCCGGCGACGAGCGCCGGGAGGCCCAGAAACGGGAGGAGGAGGCCAGGGTCTGGATCTCTGGTCTGGAGGCCGTGAAGGCCAAGCTGGGCGTCAAGGTCGTCTACGACCTATCGGCCACGCCCTTCTTCCTGCGCGGCTCGGGCTATCCGGAAGGCACCCTCTTCCCCTGGGTGGTCTCGGACTTCTCCCTCATCGACGCCATCGAGGCCGGGATCGTGAAGATCCCGCGGGTGCCGGTGGAGGACAACTCCAAGCAGGGCGAGAGCCCCACATACCGGGACCTCTGGCTCAAGATCCGCGAGGACCTGCCCAAGAAGGGACGCAAAACCGGGGACCTTGGCAAGGTCGCGCCCAATCCACCCATGGAACTGGAGGGCGCGCTCCGGAGCCTCTACAGCAACTATGAGCTGTATTACCGAGCCTGGGAACGTAATGCCGCCGACCGGGCCAAGGGCCAGCCGCCTCCCGTCTTCATCGTGGTCTGCAACAACACCAACGTCTCCAAGCTGGTCTACGACTGGGTCGCAGGCTGGGAAAAGGAGATGCCCGACGGCACCAAGGTCCTGGTGCCCGGCAATCTGGGCGCGTTCAGCAACGTGGAAGGCACCTGCTGGCGCCAGCGCCCCAACAGCATCCTGGTGGACAGCCAGCAGCTGGAGTCCGGGGAGGCCCTGAGCGACGACTTCAAGAAGATCGCCTCGGTCGAGATCGAGACCTTCAAGGCCGAATACCGCGCCCGTTTTCCCGGCCGGGACGCCGACCAGCTGGAAGACGAAGACGTCCTCCGTGAGGTCATGAATACCGTGGGCAAGCCCGGCAAGCTGGGCGAGCAGGTGAAGTGCGTGGTCTCCGTCTCCATGCTCACCGAGGGCTGGGACGCCAACACCGTGACCCACATCCTGGGCGTCCGGGCCTTCGGCACCCAGCTCCTGTGCGAGCAGGTGGTCGGACGCGGCCTGCGCCGCCGGAGCTACACCCCCAGGCCCGACGGCATGTTCGAGCCCGAGTATGCAGAGGTCTACGGGGTGCCGTTCTCCTTTATCCCCTGCTCCGGGTCGGCCAGCGATCCCAAGCCAGGCCCCACGCCCACACGGGTCCGTGCACTGCCCGAGCGGATCCAGTGCGAGATCAGCTTCCCGCGCCTGGTCGGCTACCGCTGGGACCTGCCCGGCGACCGGCTCAAGGCCACCTTCGGCAAGGACAGCCGAATGGCCCTGACCACCGCCGACGTCCCCACCAAGACCCAGAACGCTCCCATCATCGGGGAGAAGAGCATCCACACCCTGGACGACCTGAAGGCCCACCGGGAACAGGAGGTGGCCTTCCTCCTGGCCAAGCTGGTCCTGGAGAAGTACTTCCGCCAGGATGGCGAGGTCCACAAGGAGAAGGAGACCAAGCATCGCTTCCAGGCCGAGGTCCAGGCCTGGCTCTTTCCCCAGGTCCTGGAGATCGCCAAGCGGTGGCTGGCGGAGTGCGTCACCTGCAAGGACGACACCTTCCCTCAGCTCCTTCTGCTCACTGCGCATGCCCACGACGCCGCGGACAAGATCTATCAGGCCATTGTGTCCTCCAGCGAGGGGGAGAAGGTCCTGAAGCCCATTCTTCGGCCCTACGATCCCAAGGGCTCCACCTGTTACGTGGACTTCGACACGACGAGGCCCGTCTATCCCACGCACGCGGACAAGTGCCACATCAGCCACGTCGTGGCCGACACCGAGTCCTGGGAGCAGAAGATGGCCGAGGCCCTGGAGGACATGCCCGAGGTCGTCCACTACGCCAAGAACCACCAGCTCCAGTTCACCATCCCCTACACCCTGGCCGGTGACGAGCGCCAGTACATGCCGGACTTCCTGGTCCGGTTGGACGACGGCCGCGGCAAGGAGGACCTGCTTACCCTGATCGTGGAGGTGAGCGGTGAAGCGCGGAAGGACAAGGCGGCGAAGGCCGCGACCGCCCGCAACCTCTGGGTCCCGGCGGTGAACAACCACGGCGGCTTCGGGCGCTGGGCCTATCTGGAGATCACGGACCCCTGGGACGCCCAAAACACGATCCGGGCATCCCTCAAGCAGGCGAAGAAGGAGGCGGTGCACTGATGGCGCGTCCACGCAAAACCGAGAGCGGGAAGAAGGCGGTCGAGACCGTCAAGCACAAGGACAAGCGGGTCAACATCCCCACGGAGGAGCTACGGGGCTTCGTGGCCAAGGCGGAGGCGGAGCCGAAGAAGGTAGCCTTCCCCGGCCTCCTCTATGCCCGCGACCCCTCCCTGGACCCCCAGCTGGTCTGGAAGGGCAAGGACGAGCAGGACCGCCAGCCTCTGGAGGTGCCGTCGGTTCCGATCTACATCCAGGAGAAGATCCACCCCCAGGTGCTGATCGACGACCTCCTGCGCATGACGCAGGCCGGGAAGAAACAGGAGTCGGATCTCTTTGCGGACTTCAACGGGCTGGATGATTTCGAGAAGAAGGTGGATTTCTACAAATACGAGCAACATTGGTCGAACCGGATGGTGCTGGGCGACTCCCTGCTGGTTATGACCTCCCTGGCGGAGAAGGAGGGCCTCAAAGGCAAGGTCCAGATGATCTACCTGGACCCGCCCTATGGGATCAAGTTCGGATCGAACTGGCAGATCTCCACCCGGAAAAAGGATGTGAAGGACAGCAAGGCAGAGGATGCGACGCGACAGCCGGAGCAGATCAAGGCCTTCCGAGACACCTGGGCACTGGGCATCCACTCCTACTTGACCTACCTCAGGGACCGGCTGGTGATGGCACGGGAGCTACTAACGGAGACGGGATCTGTCTTCGTGCAGATCGGGGACGAGAACGTTCACTTGGCCCGGAGCTTGATGGACGAGGTATTCGGCAGCGAGAACTGCGCGTCTCAGATTGCCTTCGCCAAAACAACCGGCTTCTCTGGAAGTCGGCTCTCCAAGGCCGCCTGCTCCGCCTCCAGCTCCCTCGTGCGCTTCTCCGCCTGCTGGCGCGTCTGGCGGATGGTCTCGGCGACGACGGCCGAGTCCTTCCCGACGCCCCGGATCTGGTCGACGACGAACCGCTCGATCTCGAGTGCCGGGATGGATTTCGAAGGGCAGTTGTGCCAGCCGCGTTTCTGGGCGTTGAGGCAGACGTAGTATCGGTATCGCTTGTTGCCGTTCTTGAGCGTGTGGGTGTGGACCATCGCGCACGCGCAGGGGGCGCAGTGGAGCAGGCCCTTCAAGAGCGCGCCGAAACGATTCCGCACGTGCTTCCCGCCGGACCTGCCGTTCCTGTGGAGAAGCGTCTGGGTCCTGTGGAAGATCTCGCCGTCCACGATGGCCGGGTGCTCGCCCTGGAAGATCTCTTTCCTGAGCGTGGTCTTGCCAAGGTAGAGGACGTTCGTGAGAAGGTGTAGGAGCTGCGTCTTATTGAAGTGCTTGCCGCCGCGCTCCCGTCCTTCCTTCGTGGTCCACTGCTTGGTCGTCCAAGTCCGTGAGTCGAGCACCTTGATCGTTTCGAGGAGCGATTGGTGCTCCAGGTACATCTCGAAGATACCCCGGACCCGCGTAGCCTCACCGAGACGGTGTTCTTCTTGCCGTCATAGTCCACCCTCCTGGCCGGGGCCCGGATCCATCTGGTCAACACGGACCCGCCCTACAACGTGAAGGTCGAGCCGAGATCCAACAACGCCATCGCGGCCGGCAACTCCAGCTTCACGAAGACCCACCACCAGAGCCTGGACCTGGCCAGGCATCCCGAGAAGTCCAAGCCGACAGGCAGGATGCGGGCCAAGGACCGCCAGCTGGCCAATGACTTCATGACCCCGGAGGCCTTCGAGAAGATGCTCCTGGCCTGGTTCGGGAACATCCAGCGCGTGCTGGTCCCGGGCGGGGCCTTCTACATCTGGGGCGGCTACGCCAACTGCGCGAACTACCCGCCCGTCATGAAGGCCTGCGAGCTCTACTTCGCCCAGGCCGTGATCTGGGTCAAGGAGCATCCCGTCCTGACCCGCAAGGACTTCATGGGCAACCACGAGTGGTGCTTCTACGGATGGCGCGAGGGGGCCGGGCACCACTGGTACGGGCCCAACAACGCCACCGACGTCTGGTCGATCAAGAAGGTCAACCCGCAGTCCATGGTGCATCTCACCGAGAAGCCGTGCGAGCTGGCCGCCAGGGCGATGGAGTATTCCTCCCGGCCCCTACAGAACGTCCTCGACCTCTTCGGGGGCTCCGGGTCCACGCTGATCGCGGCCCAGCAGACCCGGAGGAAGGCCTTCCTGATGGAGCTGGACCAGGCCTATTCCGACGTCATCGTGCAGCGGTTCTGGAACATGACCAAGATCGAGCCCCGCCTCGTCAGGGGCGGCAAGGAGATCCCATGGGCGAAGGTGGCCGGTGGTTTCGATACTGCCGACGCTGCTGGCAAGAAGGCGGAGAAACGCAAGTCCGATGGGGATTCGTCGCACTCCGGGGCCCAGAAGACCCTGAAGGGATCTGTGCCAGGTGCCGAGGTGAAGGCCGAGAAGAGTCCGGCGAATGCGGGGTAAGGGAGCCGAGCCCGCCCTGAACGACAGCACCCCAGTCACGGCGTCCCGCGACTGGGGTGGTCGAGGCGGAGGTTGAAAATGCCCCTACGCCTTGATCGTGAACATGCCTCGCTCGGCCTTCTGGAACCGCGACTCGCCGCCCTTCTTGGCGATCTCGCGGATGATCGCGGCGTAGACCGTCGCGCCGGGCGTCTTACCCTTCCCGAATCCTCACAGCAGCTGCGACAGAAAGGTCCTTGCGGGGACCACCATCGGGCCGCGCGCCTCGGCAAAGCAGTCGGCGTCCACGAAATCGGCATCGAGCACGACTTGGAAGGAGAAGGGGACCTTCAGTTGCTCCTGGTAGTGTCCCAGCGCAGCGCCGATGGATTCATCGTGCTGCTTCACTTCGACCATGAACCAAGGCCTCCCGTCGCGCACGACCAGGAAGTCGACTTCTCGCTGGCGCTTGTCCCGCAGGTAGGCCAGCTGAAACTTTCCGAACCCCATGTCGGTCCACCCCTCGACGGCCTTGAGAAGATGGCACGCGATGAAGGTCTCCGCCTTGTTGCCCACGTTCTCGATCCCCGCCCAGTCCCGCAGGAACCACTTGGGCTCCTTGCGCAGCGAGCGGGAGACGTTTTTGAACCACGGCTTGATCAGGAACCCGTGGTGCAGACTGCCGAGCGCGTCGACCCAGCGTTTTACTGTGTCGCTGGAGACGCGGACGTCCCGTGCGAGATTACTGTAGACGATCTGGCCGGAAGAACGGTCGGCCAGCAGCTTCACCAGCATCTCCAGCTGGTCAATCTGCTGGATCTGCGTAAGGTCGCGGACGTCCCCGCGCAGGAGCTGTTCCATCCGCGTGGTCTGCCAGCGGCTCGTGAAACGGCTGTCGCGCTTAAGAAAGGGATCCGGGTATCCGCCATGGCTCCAGAGCGCGTCGAAATCCTCGGGCTTGATCCTCTTCGGCGGCCGGACAATGCGTTTCTGGTCGGGCAGGTCTTGATGGAGCACCTCGGCCACGGTGAACGGGTGCATCCGATAGATGAAGTAGCGCCCCATCAGGCTGTCGCCGCCGCGCCGATAGGTGTCCATGCGGCTGGAACCCGTCACGATGATGTGGACCTGGTCGGCATACGTGTCGAAGAACCCTTTCAGGAACTGCTTCCAGCGGGGGTATTTGTGTAGCTCGTCGAACAGCGCCGTGGGAGTCCGTTCCCCAAGGCGGCTCAAGTGGAGGCGCTCGACGAGCTTCGCAGGCCCGCCCAGGATCTGTTCGCGGTCGTCAAGGTTGTCCCAGTTGGCGTAGCTGTCCGCGTGATTGCGGCAGGTCGTGGTCTTCCCAACCTGACGCGGCCCGCTGACGAAGAGCATCTGGCGGTGGTTGGACAGGTGCTCTGCGAGCAGGGCGTCGTAGAGGCGGTGCTTGGCGTTCATGCGGTCCATTATCGCTAGGGTCGTAGAATAGACAAGTCTGTTTTACGACGCACCTTAGATTGGTCCACCCTTCTACCGTCCACTTCCTCGGTAGATACTCACAACTACCGAGGTTTCGTGCCATTGACTGTCCATAAATGCCATCCGAGTTCTACCGGTAGAACCCGTTTCGCCGTTTTCCCTCCCTCCTCCGTCATCCTGCCGACCCGCCGGGTAAGTAACGCAGAGGCGGAGGCGCCCGTTCACCCTTAGGGGTGCGGAAGACCTCCTTGCCCTACCGGAGGACGCGCTCATGGGCGGCGAGAACGATCTGGAACAGACGATCCTCGAAAACGCCAAGGCCCCGGCCAAGGCCACGGGCGACTCCGGCAGCGTCGAGCAGCATCCGCTGAAGGACCAGATCGAGGCGGACCGATACCTCGCAGCCAAAAAGGCAGCCAAGACCAGGCGGTCTGGACTGCGCTTCGCCAAGCTGATCCCACCGGGGGCGGCCTGACATGCTCGGATGGCTCAAGGGCATCCTTCCGGGAAGGACGAGCGTCCAGCCGCACGCCGTCCGCGTCGTTCGTGGGCGCTATGACGCCGCGACGATCACCGACGAGAACCGCCGCCACTGGGCGAACGCGGACGGCCTCTCGGCCAATGCCGCGAACTCCCCCGGGGTGCGCCGCCGCCTGAGGAACAACGCCCGCTACGAGGTCGCCAACAACTCCTACGCGCGCGGCATCGTGCTGACGCTGGCCAACGACGCGATCGGCACCGGTCCGCGCCTGCAGATGCTGACGGAGGACCCGGAGATCAACCGCCACGTGGAAACGGCATTCTCCGCGTGGTCCCGGGCCGTCGGGCTGCCGGAGAAACTGCGGTCGATGCGCATGGCCAAGGTCGAGGACGGCGAGGCCTTTGCGCTCTTGACGAGCAATCCCACCCTCCCCACGCCGGTGAAGCTCGATCTCGCGCTCCTGGAGGCAGACCAGGTGACGACGCCGTTCTTCAGGAACTTCGACGGCCGCGCCGTGGACGGGATCGTCTTCGACGCGTTCGGGAACCCCGTCGAGTACCACGTCCTCAAGCGGCACCCCGGGGACGCCGCCGCGCTCCCCGCCCTGGAATTCGACCGCGTTCCTGCCCCGTCGGTGATCCACCACTTCCGCGCCGACCGTCCCGGCCAAGCGCGTGGCATTCCCGAGATCACGTCCGCGTTGCCGCTCTTCGCGCAGCTCAGGCGCTACACCCTGGCGGTGATCGCCGCCGCCGAGGCGGCCGCCGACATGGCCCTCGTCATCTACACGGACGCACCCCCCAACGGCGAGGCCGATTCCCTCGAGGCGATGGACGTGATCGAGCTCGAGAAGCGCATGGCCACGGTCATGCCGGGCGGCTGGAAACTGGGCCAGACCCATGCCGAGCAGCCCGCGACGACCTACGCAGAGTTCAAGCGGGAGATCCTGAACGAGATCGCCCGCTGCCTCAACGTGCCCTTCAACATCGCGGCGGGAAACTCCTCGGGCTACAACTACGCCTCCGGCCGCCTCGACCACCAGACCTACTACAAGTCCATCCGCGTGGAGCAGTTGCACGTCGAGGCCGTCGTCCTCGACCGGATTCTCGCCGCCTGGATCGACGAGGCCGTGAGGATCGAAGGCTTCCTTCCCCAGCCCCTCCGCATGACCACAAGCCGCATTGCGCACCAGTGGTTCTGGGACGGGCATGAGCACGTGGACCCGGCCAAGGAAGCGAATGCGCAGGAGACACGCCTCCGGAACCACACGACCACCCTGGCCGAGGAGTACGGCCGGCGCGGCCGCGACTGGGAGGTGGAGCTCCGGCAGCGTGCCAAGGAAGCGGCGCTCATGAAGGAGCTGGGCTTGAGCACGCTCGACCCTGGGGCGACTCCCCCCCCGCCACTGGAGGAAGACGATGCCAATGCCCACGAGGGAAACGGGCGAAGACCGGGACGGTTTCTTGAATCGATGTATGGGAGATCCAACCATGACTAGAGAATTTCCTGACGCGCCCCAGCGCCGTGCGGTGTGCGAACGCCAGGCGCAGGGCGAGGCCGCCGGAGAGCTGATCTTTGCCTGCGCGCCGCAGTGGATCGAAGCGGCAGCCGGAGCGGACGGCAGGCCCGCGGGGCTGCCGCGTTTCACGATGACCGCGTACACGGGTGGACCGATGCGCCTGGCCGGATGGCGCTTCCCCGCTATCGTCGAGCTCTCGGGACTCGTGATCCCCTCTCAGAACCGGCCCATCCGCCTCGGTCACGACCCCATGCAGGGCGTCGGCCATACCGACGGCATCCGCATCGAGGGAAACCAGCTCGTGGCCAGCGGCGTCGTCTCGCGGGACACGGCGGCGGCCAAGGAAGTCGTCGCCTCGTCCCGGAACGGCTTCCCCTGGCAGGCCTCCATCGGCGCGTCCGTCGAGGAGGCCGAGTTCATCCGCGAGGACCAGAAGGCAGAGGTGAACGGCCAGGAGTGGACCGGGCCCTTGAACGTCATCCGCAAGTCGGTGCTGGGCGAGATCAGTTTCGTGGATTTGGGCGCGGATGGCCACCTTCGACAAGTCCATCGACGTGGCCGCCACGGTGAAGACCATCACCGAGGACAGCAAGAAAGAGGAAACCGCCAGGAACCAGGCCAGCGGGGCGGCCCGCATCGCGGACCAGCAGAAGGTCCAGAAGCTGGACGAGGAGCACAGGCTGACCGTGGAGGGCCTCAACAAGGACTCCGATGCCGAGGCCCAGAGGCTGGCCGACGAGGGGGCCGCGGCGAAGCGCGCCAACGAGGAGAAGCTGCAGGCCCTGAAGGACAGGCAGGCTGCTCTGCTGGCCAAGGCCAAGGCCGAGAAGGAAGCTAAGCACGCCGCCCTTCAGGTCGAGGGGGTGGACACGCAGAGGCCCAAGCCGCCCAACATTCCATCTGTGAGAAACCTGCTGACCGATGTGATCGGGACCTTCAACCCGGCGGCACTCAACAGGATCGGCCTGGGACCCAACAGCGCGGAGTCCCTGGCTGAGCGCAACGCCGCGGCGGCCGAAAAGACCGCCAAGAACACCGCCGACATCCGCCGCAAGATGCTGGGTTTGCAGGCCCTGGTCTTCGAGGAGTAGCCAGTGCCGATCACGGCCGAAGAACTCTTCCTGGGGCGCACGGAGCAGATCGCCCAGGACCGCAAGGAGACCTCCGACGCCGAGGTGCCCTGGGTCGTCAGGGGCACGGACGCCCTTGATGAAGCCCTGGCCTACGTCGCCGTCCGGGATGCCTCTCCGGAGGTCATCCGCGGGATGCTCCGGAAAAGCATCAACCTCACCGAGCGGGTCAACGACCTCACGCTCAAGTATGCGGTCCGCTACGCGGCGCCGTCCAAATCCGACGAGGAGAAGAAAAAGGACGGCCAGGAGGCCGCGATCTTCTCCTTCGACACGGGAGGCGGCACGGCCCACGTCACGCAGTCCTTCAGCACGATTGACAAGAGCCCGGCCACGGCCGCGGATCTCAAGAAGGCCATCGGCTGGGACGGCGAGCACGTGCAGGGCGTGGACATTTCGGTGCCCGTGTTCAACTTCGGGGCGGAGGTCACGCTGAGCGAGGAGCAGGTGACTCCGGCCTACATCGCCAAGCTCTTCAAGCTGACCTCCAAGGTCAACTCGGTGCAGTTCACCCTGGAGAAGGGACCGACATTCGATGCCGGCGAGGTCCTCTTCCTGGGCGCCACCGGCTCTCTGGGGGAGCCCGATGAGGACGGTCTGCGCTTCTGGAAGCTGACGTTCCGGTTCTCGGCCTTCCCGAACGAACCTGCCAGGGTGATCGGAAACCTGGCGCCCGTGAAAAAGGACGGCTGGGACTACGTGTGGATTCAATATGGGCCTGAGCTGGTCGCCGCTGGCGCCGGCCCGCCCCAGCCTTTCGAGGTCCCCGTGGCGGCCTACGTGGAGCGCGTCTACGAGCGGGCGGACTTCGCGGGGCTTGGACTCAAGTAGATGGACAACCTCAAGAAGGTCGCCGCCGGCGCGCCGCTCAAGGTGAGCGCCTCCACCTGGAATGCCTTCGTGGATGCGGCCAGGGCATACCGTGACCTCGCAGCCAGCCGGCGGGTGCAGCGGAGCACGCATGACACCAAGCCCGGCATCATCTGGGTGCGCAACGACACCGGGGCGCCCATCGCGCAGATGTTCGCCGTCCTGGGCCTGGACGGGCTTGCCTTCGATGCCAAGCACCTAGTCCTTGACGAGGTCGGGAAGCCGATCCCCACCCTCGTCCTCAAGGGCGTCAACCCGGACAAGACGAAGCATCGGGGGAGGTTCTGCGTCCTCACCGCCCCGGTGGACGCCGGGAAGATCGTGGAGGCCTATCTGGACGCCGTGACCCCGGCGCGCCTCTTCGTGCCGTCCGGGGAGACCTACAACGAGAAGGCCGCCTATGCGGAGATCGACGACTTCGCTGAGTCTGGCACCGACGCCTCGGACATGGAGAGCATGATCGCCATGGCCGGGAAGCCGGCCGGGGTCACGACGGCCCTGGCGGCCGCCCAGAGCCTGGGCCTGGGGGCCGGGGCCTTCAACCTGGTTACCGCCACCAGCTGGCCCACCCGGGGCTTCTGGATCTACAACCTGAGCAAGCAAGACTGCCGCTACGTGGACTTCCGTAGCGGGGTCCAGGTCAACTGCTTCGCAGTGGACTGGGCCAAGCTCTTCTTCGATGCCGGCACGGACGAGATCTTCGTCGGCGATCTGGTAGAGGGGGCCACCTCCTTCGCCAAGGGCTACGTGGACCAGATCGTCCTGACCTCCGGCTCCTGGGCCGGGGACGACGCCGTGGGCTACGTCATCCTCAAGCGGATCGTCGGGACCTTCACGGACAACGAGACGCTCCAGGTGTCCGCGGCCTCCAAGGCCACGGCCAACGGCGCCTCGATGAAGGGCCTGCGGGGCTTCACGGCCGTCGCCTGGGCCGCAGCCGACGTGGTGATGCCCATGAGCGACGTGGACCTGGGCCTGGACGCGCCCAGCACCCTCCAGTTCGAGAACCCGGACCCGGAGACCAAGGCCCCGGTGGGGGTGGCCTTCGTGGCCGCCTTCAACACGGCCACGGCCCTGGCGGTGGGCACCCTGGCGGCCGGGGCCATCATGGGGATCTGGCGGCGGGAGTGGATCGAGTTCAACCACCAGAAGCGCTCCGGGATCAACTGCGACACCCTCTACACCTGGACCTGATAGCCCATGCCCAGCAACGTCGCCTTGAGGACCGGGCTCGCCTTCGCGGTGGACTTCCGCGAGACGGGCGGGACCGCCATCACGGACTGGAAGTCCGGCAAGGTCGGGACGGCCCACGGCGGGGTCACGCTGAACCAGCCGGGCCCCGGCCTGAACAGGAGCGTGCTCCTTAATGGCACCGACGGCTTCGTCGAGTGGGTGAGCGGGATCCTGGGCTCCCTCCTGAACATGGGCTTGGGGAACGGGACCTGGGAGATCTGGTGGAAGACGGCGGGCGGCACGGATGTCGTCTCGATCCCCTTCCACCACGGGACCTACGACGGGCAGGACTACAGGTTCCAAGCCGCGATGATCGGCCCAGCTGGGACCGCCCAGCCTTTCATGAAGGCTGAGAACGGTGTCACGTCGCAACTGGACGGAACCACCGACACGGATGATGGTCAATGGCACTCGATCCTGGCCGTGATGAACAAGGGCAACGGGACCTTCACCCTCTACCTGGATGGAGCGCAGGAGGCTACCGCAAGCCTCTCCGGCGTGGGAACGATGAATCTCCCCGGCCCCCTGACGCTGGGCCATCTGATCTCCAGCCTGCCGAGCGGCTACTGGCATCCCGGAAACGTGGCCCTCGCCCGCGTCTGGCCAGTGAACATCGCCCTGGGGCCGGAGCACGCGAAGTCCCTGTGGAACGATGGGGACGGCCTCGACCTCCAGACGCCTGAGGCGGTGTCCATCACCCCGAACGCGGCCGCGGCCGGGGAGGTCGTCACCGTGACCTCCCTGGTGGGGGACCACTTCTCGGCCAACTTGACGAAGTTCCTGCTGCGGAAGGCCGGATGCCACGACATCCCCTGCGACTCCTTCACCCCGTCCTCCCTGACGGCCGGCGCCGGGGCCATCACCATCCCGGCCTGGGCCGTCAACGGAGGCTGGCAGTTGGTGGTGGTCGTGAACGGGGAGGAGTCCGCCCCGGTGGCCGACGCCTTCACGGTCACCGGGGGGCTGACGGTGCCCTCCACGGACGTCCTCTCGCGCAGGACCCGGCACTACCGTTGCGAGGAGGCCAGCGGGGACCTGGTGGACGCCATCGCCGGCAAGATCTGGTCGGCCACCGCGCTCTCCTACCACCAGACCAATCTCCTGGGCTTCTCCGTGAAGGGCAACGGGTCCACCTCCCTGCTCGAGCAGAGCACCGCGGCTGGCGCGGACGCCTGGGACGTGCCCCTGGCAGAAGAACGCACCTACGTCTTCTTCGTGAAGACCAGCACGGCCTCCGTCGAGGTCTATATGTTCAAGGGCTACGTGAGCCACGCGGCCGGGCCCTACATCGTCAAGAACACCAACAAGCGGCTCCGCTTCCAGTTCGCGGACTTCCTCACCAACCTGACCTGGGACTCCGCCAACGACACCCTGCCGGACAACACCACGGCCGTCATCGTCGTGCGCTTCCGCAGGGATGCGGACGGCGTCAGCGCCCGGGTCAACGGGACTGAGGTGGTCCTCTCCCCGCTGGATACGGCCGCCCTCCAGGAGATCATCGGGGGGCCCACCGCCACGGCCTTCGCCCACCGGGACGACACCAACGGGAACATCCTGGCCAGCTGGAGCCTGTCCCCGCATGAGCAGGACGAGACGCTGGTCTACGACTACTGGCTCTCAGACGCCGAGTGCGCCCTGATCGAGAACGGAGGGGCCTTCCGAGATCTCTCCCCGGTCCCCACCCTGGACTCCGTGGATATCTCCTCGGCCTCCACCCTGGACGATGAACGCTCGGCCTATGCTCAGACTCGCCAGGAACGCTCGTTCTCTTGCATCCATGTGAGGAGGGCCTCGGCCTCCTCCGGCCCTCTGCCGGGGCTGGTTAGCAGGTCCACGACGATTTGGGGCGGGGCGGCATAAACAAGCCCGTCCCGCTCCCAGGTCCTCGTGAAGATCACAGCGTCGAAGGGCTCGGCCAGGACGACGTTGGCGCCGGACTCGGCCGGCTGGAGGTCCAGGCTCTTCGCCGCCGCCTCGCGCTGATCCACATAGCAGACCAGGAGCTTCGGGGGAGCCACAGGCGCCAGTTTGGAAGCTCCCAAGGAGGCGGTCAGGGCGTAGCGGAGGCCCGACTGCGGCAGCTTCTCGATGAGATCGGTGAGGCCTCTGGGCGCCAGGAACGTGGAGGTCCGGTTCGAGCCGAGGAGAGAGTAGTCCTGGGCCCAGCGCCGAAGGAGGCCCTGCCAATTCACCTCGGTCACCGTGCCGCGACGGGGGACATCGACGCCAGGCGCACCCTTGGCTCCCTTCGTGCTCTGCTGGATTAGGGCCTCCCGGTTGAGGAAATCCAGCACCCGGGAGAGGTAGCCCGGCGTCGACTCCACCTGGGCTGCAAGGGCCCGGACCCCAATGGGCAGCTTGGTCTCGCAAAGGGCGCGGACAATCCTCCCCGCCACGGGCCCCTTGAGGGAAGCCACGGGGCGCTTCTCTGGCCAGGGGTTCTTCTCCACCAGATCCGTCTGGATGAGGAGTGCCGGCCGATCGATTTTCAGAAAAGCGTTCCCCATCAGGTCCACGTACCCCCACTGGCTCTCCCGTAACAGGTCCCGGATACGCGGGCTGACGAATGAGGTGGCCAGGATCGGCACCCAACCCTCTGTGGGCCTCTCTCTGGTGACAAGCCGGGAAACTCCCCGGGGATCGATGGCCCACTTGATATCCAGGACCAAGCAGACCGCCTCTCCCGTCGGCGCTTTGAACTCCACCCCGGCGTCCCAGCGGTGGTCCCCAGTGACGGGCTTCCTGCCCTGCGGGTTGATCTGCCATGAAGAGGGGAGCCAGGAACGGAACTGCGCGATAGCCCTGACCAGCACATCGTTCTCTGAAATAGAAATGTTTTCCATATCGGGAAACATTGCATTTACACGAAACTAAGTCAAGCGCCCGCAGAGATCCGCTGGAAGCAATGGCCGACGTGGCCATTGATCCTGCGGCGAATATGGGATATATTCACCGCAAGAAATGCGGCGAATATGACCTATATTCACGAGAGGCAGGGATGGCCGAAGCTGACCTGGGACGCGAAGTCCCTCGCCGGCGCGCTCGCCGCGGTCCGCCACAAGCAGGGCAAGCACCTCGGGAAGATGGAAGCCATGGGCTTCGATCTCCGGACGGAGGCAAACCTCACTGCGCTCACGGAGGAGGTCGTGAAGTCGTCCGCGATCGAGGGGGAGACCCTCAACACCCAGGAAGTCCGCTCCTCCATCTCGCGCAGGCTCGGCCTTGAGACCGCGGGGCTCCCCAAGCCCGGACGCGACGTGGAAGGTGTCGTGGAGATGATGCTCGACGCAACGCGCGATTGCGATAAGCCCCTCACCGGGGAGCGCCTGCACAGCTGGCACGCCGCCCTCTTCCCGACGGGAAGGAGCGGCATGCACCCGATCACCGTCGGCGCATGGCGCACCGACAAGACCGGTCCGATGCGGGTCGTCTCCGGGCCCATGGGGAGGGAGAAGGTGCATTTCCAGGCACCGAAGGCCGAGCTCCTTAAAGACGAGATGCAGCGCTTCCTTGAGTGGTTCGCCAAGCCTTCCGACATCGACCCTGTGCTCAAGGCCGGCGTGGCGCACTTCTGGTTCGTCACGATCCACCCGTTTGACGACGGCAACGGCCGCATCGCGCGGGCGATCGCCGACATGGCACTCGCCCAGGCGGATGGGACGAAGGAGCGCTTCTACAGCATGTCGGCCCGCATCGAGGCGGAGCGGAAGGAATACTACCTCCAGCTGGAGGCCGCCCAGCGGGGCCCGTTGGATATCACGGCCTGGTTGGCCTGGTTCCTCGCTTGCCTGGACCGAGCCATCGGGAGCGCCGACAAGACACTGGCTGCTGTCCTCCACAAGGCGGACCTTTGGCGGCGGATCAGCCCCGATCCGGTGAACGAGCGCCAGCGCAAGGTCATCAATCGCTTGCTGGACGACTTCAAGGGCCACCTGACCACGTCGAAATACGCCGGGATCGCCAAGTGCTCCAGCGATACGGCCCTACGCGACATCGATGCGCTGGTGGAGCGCGGGATCCTCATCAGGAACCCGAGCGGGGGCAGGAGCACCAGCTACCGTCTGGCCAGCCCAACGAGCTCCTAGACCAGCCCCTCAATAGGGGCACCCGATCAATCATCCCGAAAGCCTTCCCAGGCTCTCGAGTTTCTGTGCCAGCCCATCCAGCTTAGCCTCAATCGCGGCAAGACGAGGAAGCACCATCTCCCTCAGCACCCGCCGATCGTTGAGCCGGACGGCCACCACCGTCTGGTAGCTACCCTTGGCCCAGTCCGACAACTTGGGGAAGTCGTCCTCCTTGGGAAGGTATTCTATGTACACGCCGTCCTCGTCAATCTTGGGCGTGCCCATGAATCTGCTCTTGCGGGGCTTGGCTGTCTCGCGGGCGTATAGCACCGTCCCGTCCCGGGTCACCCTCACGAAATAGTAGGCTGGCTTCTTCTTGTTCTTGAGCACCTTGCTTGTCCTCCTTTGCTTTGCGGAGCTTGTCCTTTTCCTCGCGGTCCCACTCGATCAGGATGTTGAAGAATCCCACCGCGTTCTCGATGATTTCTCGGGCGTCCTCCCGAGTCAGCTTGCGATTGGGACAGCGGGGTTGCCAGATCTTGATCGTCTGATCCAGGAACTCTTCGGGATAGGGCATGGCAGTTCTCCGTGTTGGAGGGAAGGAGGCGCCGACTGTCTTCGAGGGATTGTATTCGCCTGTCCGGCCCGCCTGAGGCGGGAGGTGCAGCCGCCGAAGCTAGTAAATAGTTCTTTACTATCATATTTCGCTAGATAAGATTACTTTCCTAGTGAAAGCTCCTAGTAAAGGGCTGCCCATGCCGCGAATCACTGGCACCTATCGGACTATCCCCTTCCGGGACGAGAAGGTCGAGGCCTTCATCCCGTTCCCCTTGCCGCCCAAGGGTCCCCCGCTCGAGGTATCCGGGCAGCTGGCCGAGCTCCATGCGGCGGCCACGGCGGCCATCGCAAAGCTGGGAGTCGCAGGGGCCATGGTTCCCAACGCCCACTGGTTCCTGTACGGTTTCGTGCGCAAGGAAGCCGTCATCTCCTCCCAGATCGAGGGCACCCAGGCCACGCTCCAGGATGTTCTGACCTACGAGGCCACGCGGAAGACCGACCGGCCGGACGACGTCCAGGAGGTCGTGAACTACGTCGATGCCCTCTCCTTCGCCCGAGCCGAGATCGCCCGCCCGGGGGGGCTGCCGCTCTGTTCTCGGCTCCTCGCCGCAGCCCATAAGCGGCTGATGCGCGGTGTTCGGGGGGTCGACAAGCAGCCCGGCCATGTGCGCCAATCCCAGAACTGGATCGGAGGGAGCCGGCCCGGCAACGCACGCTTCGTCCCGCCACCCCCGGACGCGTTGCCCGAGGCTTTGGCCGCCCTGGACAAGTGGATGCACGGAAAGGATCCGCTCCCGCCTCTGGTGAGGGCAGGGGTGGCCCACGTCCAGTTCGAGACCATCCACCCCTTCCTGGACGGCAACGGCCGGATCGGACGCCTCCTGATCTCCCTCCTGGTGGAGCACTGGGGGCTTCTCCAGTCGCCCCTGCTCTATCTGAGCCTGGCCTTCAAGCGGCACCAGATGGAGTACTACCGGCACCTCTCAGAAGTCCGCACCCACGGGGACTGGGAAGGCTGGACGGCCTTCTTCCTGGAATGCGTCCGTGAGTCGGCCGACGACGGGGTCGAGGCCGCCCGGCGCCTCTTCACCCTGCTTGGCAGGGACAGAACCCTGGTCGCGCGGCATGCCGCCACGACGATGCCGGCGGTGCGCCTCTTCGACCTCCTGCCGGACCACCCCATCGTCACGCTCCCGGTCGTGCTCAAGCTCCTGGACACCACGAAGCCGACAGCCTCAAAGGCCATCGACGCCCTGGCCCAGGCCGGAGTCCTCCACGAGGTCAGCGGGAAGCGGAGGGATCGGATCTATGCCTATCAGGGCTACCTGAAGGTCTTGGCCGAGGACACCAAGCTCTCCTGAGGGGGGCTTGGACTTGCGACAGACTTGCGCCAAAACTTGCGACAAGGTAAACGGATAAATGGCGCACGGGCTTGCGCAATAAGCAGTTGCGTCGATACTCTGCTTGGCGCAAGTTCCCCAGCATGGCGCGAGTGGTTACGCTCAGAAATTGAGACGGGGAATTTCCTGATCCCGGCTCTGATCAGGGATCCCTCCACGGCGTGATGCGGACCCAGTCGACCTCCATCCGGGAGACGTCGAACTCCGGCATTCCAGCCCAGGCTTCCGGACACCAGACCCCGACCTGGAAGCGGCAGGGGAGGTCCGGGGCGGCAGTATGGGAAGAGCAGACTGGCTTCCCATCGATGAAGAAATCCACCCTTCCCTGTCTTCCTGACCCGCCGGGATGCCAGTCGAACCGGTAGAGGTGGAACTCCCCGTCGTCCTGGGGGCAGTCGAGGCGGACGAACTCCGAGGTGTGGCAGTCCAGGGTCCTCCAGGCGCTGCAGATGGCATGCCGGAATCCGACCTCCCGGACCGGATCCGAGGGCCTTCCGGGGAGCTCGATGTCGATCTCCTGGTTCAGGTCTCCGGAATCCGGGCCGGCGTCCAGGTAGGTCCAGAGGGCCGAGCAGGCTCCGAGCACGGGCGCCACCTTCATGCGGACCTCGAAGCGGCCGGAGCTGAAGGCCCGTTTCGTGATGAGGACGGCGCCGACCCGGCGGCCGTGGTCCAGGGCGGCCAGGACCCCGTCCTGGCGGAAGAGGCCCTGGACGGGCCCACGGTACCGGTCCCCATGCACTTCCAGCTGCAGCAGCCCGTCCCGGAGGGAGACGTTCTCGGGAACGACCCCGCCGTTCCCCCGGCCCCACTGGCTCCGGACGGCCTCCCAGCGGGCGGCATCAGGGGCCGGGCCCTCGAAACCGTCGAAGAAGGCCTCTTCCGTGAGGAGGGCCGCACCCGGAGGCTCCGTCCCTTCCGGAGCGGCGCAGGAGGCGAGCGCCAGGAAGATCAGGAGCGGCGGCAGACGCAAGGGAAGGTCCGGCTACACCGGGCTCTCGCCCTTGAGCTTGATGGACAGCAGGAACTCCGCGTTGCTCTTGGTCTTCTTCATCTTCTCCGTGAGCATCTGCATGGCCTCGATCGGGTTCAGGTCGGTCAGCACCTTGCGCAGCATGTAGACCCGGGCCAGCTCGTCCGGGTGCATGAGCAGCTCCTCCTTCCTGGTCCCGGAGCGGTTCACGTCGATGGTCGGGAAGATGCGCCTCTCCATCAGGCGCCGGTCGAGATGGAGCTGCATGTTGCCCGTGCCCTTGAACTCCTCGTAGATGATGTCGTCCATCTTGGAGCCCGTATCCGTCAGCGCGGTGGCGAGGATGGTCAGCGAGCCGCCTTCCTCGAGGAGGCGCGCCCCGCCGAAGAAGCGCTTGGGCTTCTGCAGGGCCCCGGCGTCGATGCCGCCCGAGAGGATCTTGCCCGAGTGGGGCGCCTCCGTGTTGTAGGCCCGGCCCAGCCGGGTGATCGAATCCAGCAGGATGACCACGTCCCGGCCGCTCTCGACCAGGCGCTTGGCCTTCTCGATGACCATCTCGGCCACCTGGATGTGGCGCTCGGCCGGCTCGTCGAAGGTGGAGGCCACGACCTCGCCCTTCACGTTGCGCTCCATGTCCGTGACCTCCTCCGGGCGCTCGTCGATCAGGAGGACGATGAGGTAGATCTCCGGGTGGTTCTTCACCAGGGCGTTGGCGATCTTCTGCAGGAGGACGGTTTTGCCGGTGTAGGGCGGGGCGACGATGAGGCCGCGCTGGCCCTTGCCGATGGGGGTCAGGATGTCCATGACCCGCATCTCCATCTCGGTCGGCGTGGTCTCCAGGAAGTAGCGCTTGTCCGGGTGGATGGGGGTCAGGTCGTCGAAGTGGATGCGGGCCAGCTTGAAGGGGTCGTGGCCGTTGACCTGGTCGACGCGCAGGAGGGAGAAGTAGCGCTCGCCCTCCTTGGGCTGGCGCATCTGGCCGAGCACGGTGTGCCCGGTCTTGAGGCCGAAGCGACGGACCTGGGACGGGGAGACGTAGACGTCGTCCGGGGAGGCCAGGTAGTCGTAGACCTGGGAGCGCAGGAAGCCGTAGCCGTCCTGCATGGTCTCGAGCACGCCTTCGGCGTACAGGGCGGAGTTCTGGCTCATCCGCTTCTGGATGAGCTTGATGATGATGGTCTGCTTCTTCAGGCCCAGGCACTCGGCCTCGGGGATGCCCTCGGCCACCGCCGCCTGGAGGAGCTGGGCGGCCGTCATGCGCTGGAGGTCCGAGATCTTGAGGCCCTCGCCCGGGGCCGGCGGCGAGGGGGCCAGCTCCGCGGGCATGGCGCCCTGGGCCTGGGGGGGCGGGGAGGAGGCGGAGGGGAGGCCGGGATCCCCCGAGCGGAAGGGCTGTTCGTCGGAGTCTCCACCGTGGCTGGGGCGGTGGGGACGGTGGTGGTCTCCACGGGTCGGGCGCGGCGTCATCGCTGTACTCCTCCTTTGTCTTGGTCTTGGGTCCGGAGATGTTGATTCCAGAACGTGCGTACCTGCCTCTGCGTGTCTTCGAGAGCCCCGTCGTTCCTGATCACGGTGTGGGCGCGGCTGCGTTTGTCGGCCAGGTCCTGCTGGAAGGCCTGGCGGCGGGAGGCCTCCCCGGCGGCCCAGGAGCGGTCCCGGCACAGGCGCTCCTCGCGGACGGCCTCGGAGGCCTCCACGAACAGCAGGACGTCGCAGCGGGAGGCCAGGCCGGCTTCCAGCAGCAGCGGGATATCCAGGACCAGGGCCTCGACCCCCTTCGCCCGCTCGGCCTCCATCCAGGCGTCCCGGATCCGTCCGACCTTCGGGTGCAGGAAGGCCTCCAGGCGCTTGAGGGCTTCCGGATCGGAGAAGACCCTGGCGGCCACCCGGGTGCGGTCGACGGCGCCGGAGGGGTCGAGGATGTCCGGGCCCAGGAGCGCGGTCGCCTCCCTCAGGACCTCCGGATCCTCCCAGGCCCGGCGGACGGCCGCATCCGCGTCGTGCACCGAGGCGCCGAGCCCCTTCAGCATCCCTGCCACGGTGGACTTGCCGGCTCCCACTCCCCCAAGAAGGCCGATGACCTTCGTCATGCGGCGGCCCTCCACGTGTCCCCGGAGGCCGTGTTCACGGCCAGGGGGACGTCCAGCACCATGGCGGAGGTCATGGCCTCGACCACCAGACGGCGGGCCTCCTCCTCCCGGTTGCGGGGGACGTTGAGGACGAGCTCGTCATGGATCTGAAGGAGGATGCGCGCCGGGGATCGGGCGGCCTGGAGTGCGGCGTCCACCCGGATCATGGCCATCTTCATGAGGTCGGCGGCCGTGCCCTGGATCACGGTGTTCACGGCCACGCGTTCCGCGGCCATGCGCTGGGCGGGGTTGGGCGAGGCCAGGAAGGGCACCGGCCGCCGTCTTCCGGAGAGGGTGCACACGAAGCCCCTGGCCCTGGCGTCCGCGATGGTGCGGTCGATGAAGGACTTCACCCCGGAGAACTCGCGGAAGTAGGCGTCGATGAAGGCCTGGGCCTCCTTCACGGTCTTCTTCAGGTCTCTCGCCAGGGTGAAGGCGGTCTTGCCGTAGATGACGCTGAAGTTCACGGTCTTGGCGAAATCGCGCATGGCGTCGGTGACGCCGGACAGGTCGACGCCGTGGATGCGGGCGGCCACGGCCGCGTGGATGTCCTCGCCCTTGGAGAAGGCCGAGGTCATGGCCCTGTCGGCGGAGACGTGGGCCAGGACCCTCAGCTCGATCTGGGAGTAGTCGGCCGTCAGGAGGACGTCGCCCTTCGCGTGGGGGCGGAAGGCCCCGCGGATGCGCTGGCCGATCTCCGTGCGGATGGGGATGTTCTGGAGGTTGGGCCGTGTGGAGGAGAGCCGTCCCGTGGCGGCCACGGCCTGGTTGAAGGTGGTATGGAGCCTGCCGTCGGCGCCGGTCAGGGAGGGCAGGGCATCGACGTAGGTGTTCTTGAGCTTGTCGAGCTGGCGGTATTCCAGCACCAGGGCCGGCAGGGTATGGACGGAGGCCAGGTCCTCCAGCACCTCGGCGTCGGTCGAGTAGCCCGTCTTGCCCTTGCGCCCGTGCGGGAGCTTCAGTTCCTCGAAGAGGACCTGGGCCAATTGTTTCGGGGAGCCGATGGTGAAAGGGTGCCCGGCCTCGGCGTGGATGCGGGTCTCCAGTCCGGCGAGACGCTTGCCGATCTCGGCGGAGATCTCGCCCAGGACCCCTTTGTCCAGGGCGATGCCCTCCAGCTCCATGCCCACGAGGATGGGGAGGAGCGGCAGCTCGATGTCCTCCATCAGGCGCTCCAGGCCCTGTGCCTGCAGGGCTGCGCGCAAGGGCGCCACCAGGTCCCGGGAAGCCGTCGCGCGGGCCGCCGCCCGGCCCTCCATGGCCTCAGGGGCCTCCGGCTCGGCCTTCTTCCCCCGGGCTGCGGCAGGGGGGCGGGGGAGCTCCCGGCCCAGGTGCTCGCGGGCCAGGTCCTCCAGGCGGTTTCCCGATTCCGGATTGAGGAGGTAGGCGGCCAGGAGGGTGTCGAAGACGATCCGGGGCGTGTCCTTCAGTCCGGCCTGTCTCAAGGAGACCAGGGCGGGTTTCAGGTCATGCCCGATGAGGGAGGCCCCTTCCCAGGAAGGGGCCTTGACGAGGAGTTCCGGGGCGCAGAGCAGGGGTTCGCCTTGAGCGGCCGCGAGGACAATGCCGGATTCCCCTCTCTCCAGGGCCCAGGTCCCGGCAAGCGGAGGGAGAGCGTCCACGCGGCGGACGGAAGGGGTCGCGGCGGCGGGGGCAGGCGGTTGGGGTGCCTCGGCGCCGGAGGCAGGGAATTCGGCCAGGAATCGGTGGAAGCCGAGGGACTTCATGCTTTCCGCGGCCTCGGGGGGGATGCCGGAGGGCAGGACGGCGGCATCCAGGTCGAGATCCAGGGGGACCTTGCGGTCGATGGTGGCCAGGGACAGGCTGGCCCGGGCCTGGGCGGTTCCGGCCGTCAGGGCTTCGGCGATCCTGGAGGTCGCGTGGGCGGCGGGATCCTTCAGCAGGGCCTCCAGGCTTCCGGCCGAGGCCAGGAGCTTGACGGCCGTCTTGGGGCCGATGCCCTCGACCCCCGGCACGTTGTCCGAGCTGTCGCCGGTGAGGGCCAGGTAGTCGGGGACCTGCCCGGGCGTCATGCCCTTCTGGACCAGGAGTTCGGCCGGGCCCATGCCGGCGTTCCTGCGGGGGTCGAAGACCGAGACCTTGTCGGAGAGGAGCTGGCCGGCGTCCTTGTCGCTGGTGACCAGGGTGGTCCGCCAGCCCCTGGCCTCCGCGCGGGCGGAGAGGGTGCCCAGGAGGTCGTCGGCCTCATAGCCCTTGAGTTCGGTCTGGACGATGCCGAGGTCCTTGAGGACGGTCTTGAGGAGCTCGATCTGGGTGTGCAGGCCTTCGGGGGTAGGAGGCCGGTGGATCTTGTAGGACTGGAAGGCCTCGTGCCGGAAGGTAGGGCCGGGGGCGTCGAAGGTGACGACCAGGAAGGAGGGCTTGAGCTGGCGGACCAGCTTGAAGAGGGTGGAGAGGACGCCATAGGGGACCTGGGTGCCTCGTCCGTCCGGGGCCGACATGGGCGGCAGGGCGTAGAACGCCTGGTAGCACAGGGCGTGGCCGTCGATGAGGACGAGGTGGGGGATGGGATGAGGTGAGGCCGTCATGTCTCGCAAACAGAGGGGATTTCTGGAAAACGCGCCGGGGGGCGCTGGGACGAGGGCCTAGGATAAGCCCCGGGCGGGCCGAGTCAAGCCCTACCCGAAACCGCGGCGTTCCAGCCTGTCCTCGGCTACCTCGCCAGACGGGGACTCCAGGGCCCCGACCAGGGGGGCCAGGGCCCTGCAGACGGCCTCCAGGAGGTCCAGGTCCAGGCGGTCGAAGCCCTTGGGCTGACTGGAGCAGATGTCCAGGACGGCGATGACCCTGCCTTGGAGGAAGATGGGCAGGATGATCTCGGACTTGATGGGGATCGAGAGGTGGCCGTAGTGGGCCCCGCCGGCGTCCGGGAGGATCTGGGGGCGGCGGGAGCGCACGGCCCAGCCCAGGAGGCCTTCCAGAGGCTCCGTCGATTCCGGAGGGATGGCGTCGGTGCCGCGATGGAAGGCCAGGAAGAGGCTGCGGGGCCGCTTCAGGTAGAGCCCGGTCCAGGTGTAGTGGGGGTAGGCGTCATGGACCAGGCTGATGGCATGGCGGCAGGCGTCCGCCCGGGACCTGGCGGACTCCGCGATGGCCCTGACCTTCTCCAGGAGGTAGCCGTCGCTGAACTTGGTGCGGCGGATCACGGTCATGGGGGGGATCCTACACAAAAATGTGGGCAATCCCGAGAGGGGCGCTACCATGGTGGGGTGATGGCAAGACGCCCTTCAGGATTGGCGCTGGTCGTCGTGATCGCCGTCCTGGGCGTCTTGGCGGTCCTGGGGGTCGGTTTCGTCACCCTCGCCCGGATGGAGAGGCGGGCCTCCCAACAGCGCATTCATCAGACCCGGGCCCTTCTCCTGGCCCGCTCCGGTATCGAGGATGTCCTGGCGCGCGCCCGTCTGGGGCAGGACCCCGATCCGCGGACAGCCACCCTGTCCGGCCTTTCCGCGGCGGACGGAAGCCACTATGCGCTCCAGGTCGAGGGCGGGGGCTTTTTCGTCAACGGCGGTGACCCGTCCCAGGCCGCTGGCCTGGGCTACAACGCGGTCCTGAGGCGGATGCTGGGGACCCTGGCGGAGGCCGTGGACCGCGAGACCGACCCGCGCCGGGGCATATTGGCAGAGGCGGACGGCTGGAGACTGGTCGACACCCGCCCCCGCGGCGGTTGGAGGGGCCTCGACCAGATCCAGGCCCTGGCCCTGGGGGGGAGCCAGGCCAAGCTGGACCTGCTCAGGCCCTATCTCGCGCTTCAGGCCTGGGTGGACCTCAAGGTCATCCGTCCCGCTGTCATGGCCGCATTGGAGAACAAGGAGTTCGGAAGCTGGGGGGACATCCGTCAGGGGAAGGGGAATGCACGCACCGATTCGACCTCGGCGCCGACGCGGGATCCACCGGACTTCGAGCGGGTGGGAGCCAGGCTGGTGGGCCGGGCTCCGGTGGACCTGTCCTGGGCCAGGCATCACAAGAGCGCCCTGATCGCCCTGACCGCCGGCCTGAGCGGGCTCTCTCTGGGGGAGAGGACCTGCGAGCCGCTCTCGATCTCGTATGCCGAATCCGCGAAGGATTGCGTGGGGCACCTGCGCAAAGCAGAGATCCGCCTGGACTGGGGTGCGCCCAACGACTGCGAGGAGGTGGTCCGTCAGATCCTCGACTTCCCGGGCGAGATCCGGACCTGGCAGGAGTGGGAGCGTCTCTGCGACGGGCTGTCCTTCCCGGTGGCCCGGGCGGCGGCAGCTGCGGCGGCCTCCGGCTCCTCGGCGGCGCTCGCCGCGGCCCTGGCCGCCCTGGAGGCCGCCCAGGCGGAGGTGACGGCCCGAGCCGCGGCCCTGCAGCAGGCCCAGGATCATCTCAACAACGACCTCTCCTGGGAGCTGGAGTGCGCCGAGTGGGAGTACGAGGACGCCCAGGCCAGCGGGGACGAGGAGAGGACGGAGGCCGCCCGGGCCCAGCTGGAGGCCGTCCGCCAGGCCATCCGGGACGCCGAGGCCGCCCTGCCTCCTCTCATCGAGGCCTTCGAGGAGGCCCAGGACGAGCTCCGGGCCGCCCAGACGTCCTGGGCGGCCGCCGTGGCCCTCAACGAAAGAAGTCGCGACGGGCTTGATGCGGAGGAGGCCTGCCGCGCCCTGATGAAGGCCAACTTCAATCCCAACAGCGATCTGAACAAGTGCAACCCGAACGCGTCCCAGTGGAGGCTGGTGGATAAGAGCGACCTGCTGGCCTATTCCACCGAGTTCAGCCTGAGGCCGATGGCTGCCCTGAGGGTCTCCAGCCAGGGCTGTGTCCTCGGCCCCGGCGGCAGGCTGCTGGCCCGGCAGGAGCTGGCGGTGGAGATCGCGGGCCCTTCCCTTTTGCGACTGACGACCCAGGGCGAATTCGTGGCAGGGGATCTGGGGGACCCGGCCCTGGCCGGGGATGAGACGGCCTTCCGCTCCCCGGCCTCGGAGCATTACCTGGGCAGGAGCCGCGGACTCTCGAGGACCTGGGGCAAGGCCTTCCTGGCCGATCCCGACGACAGGGGTCTGAGTCTCCAGAGCTACCCGGAGCCCTACGCAGGGTCCGGGCCGTCCATCACGCCGGCGCCCTGGGACGGGAGCCTCCAGCTGGCGACGCTCGAGACGGAGACGGACGGCACCTATGCCCAGGCCGGGGGCCTGATGAAGTGCCTGGCCCGCTTCGACGACGGCTTCGACCTGGACAAGGCCGGCGGGCCCGGCGTGGAGCGCTGCCTCCAGGACGTCGCGCTGAACTGCTCCTCCGTCGACCTTGCCCGGAGCGTGCTGGACCGCCAGCGTCCGAACACCCTGCATCCGGACGGGAGCTATTCCGAGCGGGGCCGGGAACCGGCCTACCTGGGGGATCCCAACCTTCCCAGGCGCCACGGCATCCTGAGCTTCTGGGTGAAGCCCAACTACGACTTCGCCAAGGCCCCTTCCCTGTGTCCTCCCCGCCTCCAGACCCGGCGCGGGCACATGCTCTTCGTGGCGACCCGGGCCAAGTACGACGCCAGCACCCCTCCCGGCAACCTCCTCGCGCTGCGCAACCAGCCCTGGACCCAGCAGTTTCTCCTCTTCCAGGGAGCCGGGGAGTGGTACGGGGACGTCTTCGCCGCCGATTTCGAGATCAGCTTCCAGCCCCCCTTCAACGGACGCATGACCCCGGAGGACGACGACCGGGAGCACGAGTATGCGGTGAGCGACGTGCCGGCCCCGCGTGCATGGAGGCTCATGAGCTTCTACTGGGATTTCGAGACGTCCGGGGTGGGATCCGGCGCGGCGGCCGGCGAGCTCGTGATCGACGCCGCACGCCGTGGCTCCGAGGACGTCTATCCCCGATCCGCCCGGAACCTCGGGACCGAATGCCAGGACCTCACCGGGGCCCCGGCCGACTGCTACGCGTTCTCCATCCATGGCGGGCCCCACCGCTTCGTGCTGGGGAGCCGTTTCCATGAGATGGCGGTTGCGGTGCCCTGGGACTGCTGCGGGGGCGGCGCGGATGCGACCTTCGACGAGTTCGCGGTCTGGGACTTCGGCCGGGATCCGGGAAACGCCATCGTCCAGGGCCTGGCGGCGACGCGCTTCGCCGACGGCCGCTACTACCGGGGGAATGCCTATACCCGCTACGGGGAGGCCCCGGTCGACGACCAGGCGCCGGAGTGGACCAGCGCGCCCCTGCGCCTCCCTTCGGGATCCCGCCTGGAGGAGGTCTCCTGGACCCTGTCCCCTTCCCTGGACTACTGGCTGGAGCTGGAGCTGCTGGAGGGCGATGCGACCGGCTACCTGGGCGGGCGGGAGGCCGCCAGCCGCTCCGGGAACACGGGAGCCGTCCAGTCCTGGAGGCTGGACCGGATCCCGTCAGGCCCCTTCCGGGCCCATGTGGTCTTCCGGAGGGACGTCATGACCGCCTCCCTGCTGGACACGCCCCGCCTGGACGACCTGAGTTTCACGTACGTTCCCATCGGAGGGCGTCCCGTCCTCTCCTGGAGGCTGAAGTAGGAGGCGCCGGTCCCTCTTAGGCCTCCGCGCCCGCAGGCAGGAGGTCCAGCAGGGGGACGCCAGGGTTCTCGGAGGCGAAGTACTGGATGGACCAGTCGTTGGGGAAGAGGACCACCCGGCGTCCTGTCGCGTCCCGGGCCAGTTTCGAACCGGTCGGAAGGTGGATGTCCCCCAGCGTCCCTTCCGGGACATCGGGCCCCACCCAGCGCATCAGCTTCCAGGGCATGCGTTCGAGGCGGGACTCCGCACCGTACTCGCTCTGCAGGCGGAACTGCACGACGTCGAACTGCAGGGGGCCGATGGCCGCCAGGAGAGGGACCGTCTGCATCGCGTCGTCGACGGTGAGCGCCTGGACCACGCCCTCCTGAAGAAGCTGCTCGAGGCCCTTGCGGAAGCGCTTGAACTGGGCCGTGGCCGTACCGTGAAGGTAGGCGAAGCACTCGGGCGCGAAGCGGGGGATCTCGTGGAAGACGACGGCGGGATCCTCGGTGAGCGTGTCCCCGATCCGGAACTCCGAGTGCCCCACCAGGCCGATGACGTCGCCGGCGAAGGCCTCGTCCACCGTTTCGCGCTCGCGGGCGAAGATCTTGTGGGAGCTGGTCAGTCGGACGTCCTTGCCGGTGCGGGGGTGGAAGACCGTCATGTCGCGGACGAAGCGGCCGGAGCAGATCCGGATGAAGGCGATGCGGTCCCGGTGCATGGGATCCATGTTGGCCTGGATCTTGAACACGAAGCCCGAGAAGGCCGAAGCGTCGGGGGCGATGGCCTTCCCTGCGGAAAGGCGGGCCAGCGGGGGCGAGGCGCGTTCCAGGAAGGCGTCCAGCAGCAGCTGGACCCCGAAGTTGTTGCTGGCGCTCCCGAAGAAGACGGGCATCAGCTCCCCGCGAAGCACGGCCTTGGCATCGAAGGCGGACCCGGCCCCGTCGAGCATCTCCAGCTCTTCCACCGCTGCGGCATAGGCGGAGTCGGTCAGCCGGTCGCGGACCGCCGGATCGGTCAGGCCGGTGACGGAGACGGGGGCCCGAAAGGCCCCGCCCGGCGTGCGTTCGAAGAGGTGGACCTGACGGGTGAGGCGGTCGAAGACGCCCTTGAACTCGACGCCGGCGCCCAGGGGCCAGTTCATGGGATAGGCCCTGAGTCCCAGGACGTTCTCCAGTTCGTCGAGGAGCTCCAGGGGCGCCCTGGCCGGCCGGTCGAGCTTGTTCATGAAGGCGAAGATGGGGATGCGGCGGCGGCGGCAGATCTCGAAGAGCTTGCGGGTCTGGCTCTCGATGCCCTTGGCGGCGTCGATCACCATGATCACGGAGTCCACGGCCGTCAGCACGCGGTAGGTGTCCTCGGAGAAGTCCTTGTGGCCCGGCGTATCGAGGAGATTGACTGCGCAGCCGCGGTAGTCGAACTGGAGGACGGTGGAGCTGACGGAGATCCCGCGCTGCTTCTCCAGCTCCATCCAGTCGGAGGTGGTGGCCCGCTGGTTCTTGCGGGCTGTCACGGAGCCGGCCAGCTGGACCGCGCCGCCGTAGAGGAGGAACTTCTCCGTCAGGGTGGTCTTGCCGGCGTCGGGGTGGGAGATGATGGCGAAGGTGCGGCGCCGGGAGATCTCATCAGTCAGGCCCCTGCTCATGGCCGGGCATTCTACGCTAAGGTTTGGCTCCTGCCTGTGCCGCCTTCCAGGCGCGGTAGCGGTCCATTTCGGAGGATTCCAGGATCTCTCGGGTCATTCGTTCCACCAAGGCCCTGTCCTCCTGGGCAAGGTTGCGGGAGGCAACCTCGAGGTCCGGCGTGTCGGGCGCAGGCGAGGACGGGATACCCAGCTCTCTCAGGTAATCGACATAACGATTTCCCAGGAAGGCATCCAGGCGACAGAGGTCATGTGTTGTCTCCCTCAGCCAGAGCCTGGTCCGGTCCGATTCCTCCTTAAGGACGTGTAGTCGTGATTCGGCAGCGCGTATCGTCAAAAGATCCGCAGCCATATCACGCAAGCGCTGGGTAGCCCTTCTTTCCACTGCCATCCCGACGAGATAGGAGATCAAGGTCCTGCGGCTGCCCTCGCTCATGGCCGATCCCAGGCGGGCATTGGCTTCGAGAAGAGCCCTGGCGCCTTCAAGATCCCCTTGGCTGCGGCGGGTTTCTGCCAGGTCAATCAATGCTTTGGAGCTGTTTTGGTAGTGCTTGAGGTCGGGCTGGAGGATCCCCGATTCATGATCGAAAGCCTCCTGGGCCTGACGCAGGATCGAGAAAGTCTCCGGAGTCCCTTCCAGCATGGTTTTCTCGACTTTGACGCTCCAGATCTCGGGGATGCCCGCCTGTTCCGCCCACTGGGGCTTCCGGCCCGCGATCAGGATCAGTCGCTCCGCCTCGTCCAGGCGTCCCTCCTTTGCGGCCATGGAGGCGGAGAGCCAGAGGAGGCGGGTATTCTCCGGACGCTTGAGGAGCTCCCCCTGGAGGACCTCGCCAAGACGGTGCGGATTGCAGTCCAAGGATATCCTCAGGAGGATGTCGGAGACCGGGAGGTTTTCCGGAAGGGTTTCGGCCGCCGCTTTCCAGAAGTCCAGGCGTTCCTCTCTTGCCAGGCCTCTGGCAAGGTAGTTCAGGACGCCGGCCTCCCAGGCCGGATCCCCGGGATGGGCGTCGAGGATGCTCGCCAGCTTGTCGATTTTTTCGGGATCGAAGCCCTTGGGGGAGAGCACCGCGAGGCGGTCCCGCCAGAGTCGTGGGGCCGGGCTCAAAGGGGGTAGCGGAGACTGGAGGCCCGGCGGTTCAGTCTTCGGGGTCCCTGGCGTTTCCGACAGCGGTGCCTGTGTCAGGTGGAGCTTCGGTGTTGCTTTGGGAACGATCGCCCGTACGGGGGCGGGGACAGTCTGTGACGTGCTCATCTGCCTGGCCACAAGCCCTACGGACACTGCTGCGGCGATGAGGACGGCGAGGACGGCCTTGGCGTTCATGAGCCCACCTCCGATCAGGGAAGCCTTCGTCACGGAAGTTGCGGGAGCAAGCACAGGAGCGATCTGGGAGGGAAGCATCGCGAGGGAAGTCTTGAGGGCGGCCGGTGCCGCATAGGCGGGACTGGTCTGCATGGCCGCCGCAAGCGCCACCACGGGCAGGACCACTTCCCGGCGCAGGAGCCTGTGGCGCAGGGTCTCGACGGCCTCGACGACCTGACGTCTCACCGTGCCCTCGGGGCGGTCCAATACGGCCGCCACGTCCCTTTGGGTCATGCCGTGGTAGTAGTGGAGGAGGACGGCTTCGCGGACGCCGTCGGGGAGGGCCCGCACTTCCATTTCGACCAGACGCTGGATCTCGCGCGTTTCCTCCGGACTTGAGGAAGGGGAGGGATCAGGTCTCACGGCGTCCTCCGGGGTGGGTCTGCGCTTGCGGGAGACGTCCTGGGCTGAACGGAGCACGATGCGGGCGATCCAGGCCCGGCCAGAGCCGGCTCCCCGAGGATCGAAGGCCCCCGAGTCCTTCAGGACGTCCGTCCAGGCTTCCTGGCAGGCGTCCTCGGCGTCGGCGGTATTCCCCAGGATCCGACGGGACAGGCCGTAGGCGAGGTTGGCGTGCCTTTCCAACAGGATCTGGAAAGCCTCAGCGTCCCCGCGAGAGATCCGCTGGAGAAGGGCTTCATCCGATGGAGGGAGAGGCCTCATGTCCACAGTCTAAGCGCAGGAAGAGGCCTCAGTGCTCGCGGAATGTCCGAATGTTCCGATGGATTCGAGAAACAGGCTGGTGGACCCCCAGTATAATCCTCCACGATCATGCCGATCGAATTCCGTTGCCAGTGCGGCAAGATCTTCTCCCTCCAGGACGAGCGGGCGGGCCAGGAGCTCCTTTGTTCCGGTTGCGGGAGCCTCGTCAGGATCCCGGCCCTGGGTGTTCCGCTGCCTCCTCCCGAGGCTCCTGCTGCAGCGGGTTCCGTGGCCCGGCCCGGCAGTTCCTGGTGGGACTGTCCCCACTGCAGGATCAAGGTGCCCCAGTGGGACACCCGGTGCACCCGTTGTGGGGTCAGCCGAGATGCCCCGGATGCGCCGCCGCCAGCCTTTGCGCCTGCTCCCGCACAAGTTTCTCCTTCTTCCCTTGCACTGCCACCTCCTTCCTTCCCCTGGGACCAGCGGGAGCGCCTCGGCTTCTGGCAGGCGGGCTACGACACCCTCCTCCTGGTTCTCCTGCACCCCCGGAAAGCCGTCTCCGCTCTGGGCGACCCGCCGGACCTGGGAGGGGCCCTTCTGTTCTACGTCGTCTTCGGCGTCACGATCGGCTTGGTCAGCGCGGTGATGAACAACACCGTGGCGACCCTCCTGGGTCCGGACGAGGCGATTCCCGAGCTGGGTTCCTTCGTGGCATTCGGGATCCCCGCCGTCCTGATGTCGACGTTGGCCTCCATGGCAGTCCTGCCCTTCCTGAGTGCCATCCTGACGCATCTGGGGTTGATGGCTTGCGGCGCCCAGCCCCGGGGGTATGTCATGACCCTGGTTGCCCTGCTCTACGCCTATGCGGCGTGCATGGTCCTCCAGCTGGTCCCCATCCTCGGTGTGGTCGTCGGATTGGTCTGGTATCTCGTGATCTACATCGCCGCCCTGGCCGAGGTCCATGACTGCGGGATCGGAAAGGCGGTCATCGCAGTCCTGATCTGGCCACTCCTGCTCTGCTGCTGCATCTCCCTGATCTTCTTCTTTGCCACGGGCATCCGGGTGGGCTGAGAGGGGCTGAACCCGCCGCATGAGCCGCGTCCTTTGCCCGGAATGCCTCCAGAGCGTCGAGGAGGCCCAGTCCGTTGACCTCGGAGGCAAGCGCCTCTGTCCCGCCTGCCTGCCTCTGGTCAGGAAACGCGCCGACCTGGAGCGCCTGGCTCCTGCCTTCGAACCTTCCCGGCCATCCCTCCTCAGGCGCCTCCACGCCGAGGCCCTCTCCTGGTGCCGGGGACGCTGGTGGGCCCTGAGGCTTCCCCTACTGGTCTGGATGGGGGTCATCCTCTGGGGGCGCGTCCTCGATCCCCTGCACGGCGGAAGCTGGTGGTGGTATGCCCTCGACCTCGGCATCCATGAGCTCGGGCACTACGTCTTCAGGCCGCTGGGCATGTTCCTGGGGGTGCTCGGCGGCTCCCTGCTCCAGTGCCTGGTGCCCGTCCTGTCCATGGGCATGTTCTGGCGCCAGCGGGACTTCTTCGCCATCGCGATCTGCTTCGGCTGGCTCTCGGAGAACCTCTTCGACGTGGCGACCTATGCTGCCGATGCCAGGGCCCAGCGGCTTCCCCTGATCACGCCGGGCGGCGGCGGGGGGCATCCCATCACTCACGACTGGCACTATCTGCTGGAGAAGACCGGCCTGCTGGCTCAGGACGCCCTCGTCGCCGGGGGACTCAGGGTCTGTGCGACTGCGGCGATGCTTGTCTGCCTGGGCTTCGGAAGCTGGCTGCTCTTCCGGATGCTGCGGCCGCTGATCCCTTCGATCCCGCCTCCTCCCGGGGGATGGCCCCAAGGCGAGACGGGGGACGATCGGGACGACTGGATCTAGTAGCGTCGCTTGCGGTAGCCGCCGGATCGTCCGCCGCCACCGCCACCCTGGCCGCCGGAATGGCTCCCCGGCCAGCTGCCGGGGTTCCCGCCCTGGCCCTGCTGGGCACCCGGGCCCTGGTGGCCCGGTGTGGGGCCGGGGCCCTGGTAGCCGCTTCCCCCGCTGTGGGAGCGTCCGCGGCTCCTGTCCCTTTCCTGGGAGCGCCGGCTCCGGATCGCCGCGATCCTCTCCCCGATGGGGATCTCCAGCCTCTCGGTCGTGCGCCGGGTGTAGTCGAAGTCCGGGACCGTGACCCTCGGCAGGCTCTTGCGGATGGCCCGCTCGATCTGCCTCATGTCCCCCTCCTCGTCGGGAGAGACGAAGGTGAAGGCCTCCCCGGTGGCGCCGGCCCGGGCGGTGCGCCCGACCCGGTGGATGTAGTCGTCGGAGACGTTGGGCACGTCGAAGTTGACCACATGGCCCAGGGCCTCCACATCGATGCCGCGGGCCGCGATGTCGGTGGCCACCAGGACCCGGTACCGGCCCGACTTGAAGCCGGCCAGGGCCGCCGTGCGCTGGGCCTGGCTGCGGTTGCCGTGGATGCGCTCGCAGTTGATGTTCTGGCGAAGGAGCTGGTCGGCCAGGCGGTTGGCCCGGTGCTTGGTGCGGGTGAAGACCAGGGCCTGCTTGAAGTCGCTGCGCTTGAGCAGGTGGACGAGCAGGGCGGCCTTGAGGTCCTGGGCCACGGGGTAGACGGCCTGGGTGATGCCCACGGCCGGGGTGGACTCGCGCTGGAGGTTGATGGCGAGGGGGTTCTTGAGCATCTCCCGGGTCAGCTGGGCGATGGGGCCCGGCATGGTGGCGGAGAAGAACAGGGTCTGCTTGGGCGGCGGCAGGTGGCGCAGGACGCGCCGGATGTCGGGCAGAAAGCCCATGTCCAGCATGCGGTCGGCCTCGTCGAGGACGAGGATCTCCAATCCGGAAAGACGGGCATAGGGGAAGCGGAAGTGGTCCAGGAGGCGGCCCGGGGTGGCCGTCAGGATGTCGACCCCGACCCGGAACGCGTGCTCCTGGGGTCCCATGCCGACGCCGCCGAAGACGGCCGCGCCGCTCAACCTCGTGTGCACGGCCAGTTCACGCAGATGCTGGTCGATCTGGGCCGCCAGCTCCCGGGTGGGGGTCAGGATGAGGGCCCGGGTGGTCCCCCGGGGCTTGCCCATGATCTGGTGCATGATGGGAAGGAGGAAGGCCGCGGTCTTGCCGGAGCCCGTCATGGCGCAGGCCAGGACGTCCCGTCCCTGCAGGGCGGCGGGGATGGCGTCCTGCTGGATGGGGGTGGGGCGGGTGAAGCCCATTTCCTTCACCCCGCGAAGGAGGTCGGGATGGAGGCCGAAGGCAGTGAAGGGCATAGGGGATCCTTTTCCGGGTACGGGGGAGTAGGGCTAGGAGGCCAGGGCCGCCGCCTGGCGGGTCATCTGCAGGGCCATTTCACGGGCGGAGGCGATCTGTTGGGCGGGGGTGCGGCGCATCTCCCTCACCAGGCCGATGAAGGAGAAGGAGCAGATCCACCATTTGGTGGGGTCGAACTGGTAGAAGCGGACGCCGTTGCGGTAGTCGAAGGGGAAGCGGTGGTGGAAGTTGTGGTAGCCCTCGCCGAAGGTGATGAGGGCGGTAATGGCGCTGTCCCGGGCGGAGGCCTTCAGGTCATAGGGGCGCGTCCCGGTCCAATGGGCCAGGGAGTTGATCGAGAAGGTGGCGTGGTACTGGACGGTCAGCCTGAGGAAGCCGGCGACCAGGAGGCCGCCGACGGGGTCCCCCCAGAAGCAGGCGATGCCCGCAGGAAGGCCCCAGCCGATCAGGAGGGCCAGCGGGACGTAGAAGCGGTGCTGGAAGCGGACGAGGGGATCGGCCTGGAGGTCCTTGACGTTGGCGTAGGTGGGTTCCTCGGGCTCCTTCACGAGGACCCAGCCCATGTGGGCCCACCAGAACCCCTTGCGGATGTTGTAGGGGTCCTCCTCCTCGTCCGTCCGGGCGTGGTGGCGGCGGTGGTCACTCGACCACTTGAGGGCCGAGTTCTGGACAGAGGCGGCCCCGAAAAGAAGGTAGAACAGCTTGAGGGGCCAGGCGCAGCGGTAGGTGGGGTGGGCAAAGAGCCGGTGATAGCCGCCCGTGATGGAGAGCCCGCAGCACCAGTACCAGAGGATGCCCAGGGCCAGGGTCTTCCAGGTGTCGGAAGAGAAGTGGAGGGCGATCCAGGCCACGGCGGCGACGGCCAGGAGATGGGCGCCTGCCAGCACGGCCGTGTTCGTCCAGTCGATGCGACGCCAGGGGATGCGCACGGGGGGCCATCATAGCCGGCCTTCCACCCTGCCGCACGTGCGAAAAGCGGTATGATCGCGCCATGTCGCTGACGCCTTCCAGGATGCCGGCGCTGGGGATTGAGGCGCCGGACTTCGCCCTGCCGGACACGGCCGGCCGGCTCGTGTCGATGAAGGACTTCGCCCGGGCACCGGCCCTCCTGGTGATGTTCCTCTGCAACCACTGCCCCTACGTGAAGCACGTCCGCGCCGAACTGGCGAGGCTGGGGAGGGAGTACCAGGCCCGGGGCGCCGCCGTGGTGGCCATCAACGCCAACGACGCCGAGGGCTATCCCGAGGACAGTCCCGAGGCCATGGTCCGCGAGCTGGAGTCCGCCGGCTACGTCTTCCCGTACCTCTACGACGCGTCCCAGGAGGTCGCCAGGGCCTACGGGGCGGCCTGCACGCCGGACTTCTTCCTCTTCGACGGCGAGCGCCGCCTGGCCTACCGGGGCCAGCTCGATGACAGCCGCCCGGAGAACGGCCTGCCCGTGACGGGGCGGGATCTGAGGGCGGCCCTGGACGCGGTCCTGGCCGGAAAGTCTGCAGCGGCTGCCCAGAAGCCCAGCATCGGCTGCAACATCAAGTGGAAGGGGCGGTAGGCCTTCACGATTCCTTCACCCAATCCCTGGAAAGCCTTCACGCTTCCCGCATAGACTGGGGCCCATGCCCAGCCAGATCCTGCTCGTCGAGGACGAGCCCGACATCGCCGAGCTCATCCGCTACAACCTGCAGCAGGAGGGCCTCTCCTGCACCGTTGCCAACGACGGTGCCAAGGGCCTCGCCGCCGCCCGGGCGAAGCCCTACGACCTCATCCTCCTGGACGTCATGCTCCCCGTCCTCGGCGGCCTCGAAGTACTCAAGGCCCTGAAGAAGGACGAGAAGACCTCCTCCGTCCCCGTCATGCTCGTCACCGCCAAGGGCTCCGAGACCGACATCGTCCTGGGCCTCGAGCTGGGCGCCTCCGACTACCTCGTCAAGCCCTTCAGCCCCAAGATCCTCGTGGCCCGCGTGAAGGTCCTGCTGCGCCGCGAGGAGCCCAAAGGCGCGGAGGCCGCCCAGGCCCTGGCCCTGGGCACGCTCCGCATCGATCCGTCCCGTCACGAGGTGACGGTCTCGAACAAGGCCGTCCCCCTCACCCTGACCGAGTTCCGCATCCTTGCCGTGCTCGCCCGTCGCCCCGGCCAGGTCTTCACCCGCAACCAGCTGCTGGACGCCGCCCGGGGCGCCGACGTCATGGTTCTGGACCGCACCGTGGACGTCCATCTCTCCAGCCTGAGGCGCAAGCTCGGCAAGGCCGGAGACCGCATCGAGACGGTGCGGGGTGTCGGCTACCGGCTGAGGGAATAGTGGACCCCTTCTGGGCAGGGGCGGGCGCGGGCCTGGCGGCCGGGGCGGGCCTGGCCGTGCTCTGGTTCCGTCGCCGCCGGGAGCGGCGCCTTCTCAAGCCGCTCAGGGACATGGTGAGGGTCGCCCGCTCCCTGGCTTCCGGAGATCTCCGTCCCCGCTTCCCGAAGACGGGGACCCCCGAGCTCCTGGAGCTGGCCGAGGCCCTGAACGCCACGGCCTCCACGCTGGAGGCCAAGATCGCCGAGCTGGACCGTCTCGAGCGCATCCGCATCGACTTCGTGGCCAACGTCTCCCACGAGCTCAGGACCCCGCTCACCTCGATCAAGGGCTTCGTGGAGACCCTGCGCGACGGGGCCCTGAAGGATCCCCAGGCCGCCGGACGCTTCCTGGAGATCATCCGCAAGCACACGGACCGCATCATCGCCATCGTGGACGACCTCCTGACCCTCTCCCAGGTCGAGGGCACGGGCCCGGCCCTGAGGCTGGGGGAGATGGACCTGGCCGACCTACTGGAAGAGGTGGCCGAGGGTTTCCGCCGGCGCTGCGAGGAGAAGCGGCTCTTCCTGAAGCTGGAGATCGGGCGCCCGGCCCGCCTGAACGGGGACCGGGACCGCCTCGCCCAGGTCTTCACCAACCTCCTGGACAATGCCGTGAAGTACACCCCCGAGGGCGGCTCGGTGGACCTCTCCCTGGCGCCGGACGGTGCCGACTGGCGCGTCCAGGTGGCCGACACGGGGATCGGGATCCCGGCCGAGCACCTGGCGAGGATTTTCGAGCGCTTCTACCGGGTGGACAAGGCCCGCTCCCGGGAGATGGGGGGGACCGGACTCGGCCTCTCCATCGTCAAGCACATCGTCCAGGCCCATGGGGGCGCGGTGGACGCCGTGGCCCTGCCGGGACGGGGCACCCTCTTCACCGTGCGCCTGCCCGCCGGCCCCTAGCAGGCCCTTCGCACGGACTTCACGGGGGTTTCATCCTTCCTTCGCGGAAAGGAGGGAGACTGCCTTCATGAACGACACCCCGTTGACTTCGACCCGGATCGGCCGTCCCAGGCCCGCCACGGAGCCCAAGGTCGTCAAGATCCGCTGGGTGAAGGCCTATGAAGGCGCCCAGAACCACGTCTGCATCGGGCAGGTGGTGGAGGAGACGCCGAACTGCCGCAAGATCCAGGGGAGGACCTGGCACTTCCGGCGCCCCCAGGGCGGGGCCAAGTCCGTGCTCAGTTCCCAGGTCAAGATCCGCTGGATCCCCTGGGAGCGCATCGAGGTGGTCACCGAGCTTCCCTCCGACACGGACTGGGCGTGCCTGCGCTTCGAAGTGGACGTCCAGGGACGGCTCTGCGCCGTCGGGGCTCCGGCCCATGGCGAGCTGGTGAGCGACTGATGAATTCACGGGATCTTCATGCCCGCCACATCCCGGCTTCACCCGGTCGGTCTACCCTGGGTCCACACCTGAAAGGAGGTGCCGAGTGCAGAAGGGACGCGTAAGGCTTCTTGCCGTGATAGCCGTGGGGATCCTGGGGACCTCCGTGGCCGACATGACACCGGAGGAGGAGATCCGCCTCAAGGCGCTGGAGGAGCAGATGGAATTCCTCAGGGGCAAGTCCGAGAAGAAGGACGACAAGAACGGGATGCCGCTGAGGGTCTTCTACAAGGACGGGATCAAGTTCAAGTCCGACGACGGCAACTTCGACCTGTCGGTCGGGGGGCGCATCATCGAGAACGGGCGCTTCTTCGCTGAGAGCAATCCGAACAAGAACGCCTTCTACAACAAGGAGACCCAGGTCGAGTTGAAGGGCAGGATCTACAAGCAGTACAGGTACGAGTTCGAAGGGACCCTGAGCGGCACCACCAGTACCATGAACAACTCCTTCGTGGAGTACGAGCATGAGGAGGGATTCGGGGTGAAGGTGGGGCAGTTCAAGGAGCCCTTCCTGTATGAAGAGACCTTTTCCACGCTCTGGCGGGATTTCGCGGAGAAGTCCGTCGCCACCCGCCTGGCGCCCAGCCGGGACATCGGGATCCAGGTCGCCGGAAAGGTCCTGGAGAAGAAGCTGGCCTATGAGCTCGGCTACTTCAACGGCTCGGGCAAGAACACCGGAGAGGGCAACGACGACAAGGACTGGGCCGCCCGCCTGACCCTGGCGCCCTGGACCGCGGAAAAGGAGAGCGCCCTGAACAAGCTCCAGTTCTGGGTGATGGGCACCTGGGGCCGTCAGGATGCGGTTGCCCCCACCTCGTTCTCCGCCACGGACACGGGAACCACCTTCCTGGCCTTCAGTAGCAGCGTGACCAACGCCGAGGACAAGACCCGCCAGGGCCTCGGGGCCTCCTGGGCCAAGGGGCAGGGAAAGATCATCGGGGAGTTCGCGAGCATGAGCATGGACCTGAGGAAGACCCCCCACACCGGACCCCTCGGGCTGGACAACGAGAACAAGAACACCCGCTTCGACTCCTGGTACGTGACCGTGGGCTGGATGCTGACGGGGGAGAACGCCGTGATCGGCGGGCGCACGATTCCTCAGAAGGCCTTCGGCAAGACCGGCGGAGGCCACGGCGCCTGGGAGGTGGTTGGCCGTCTCTCCGGGTTCAACGCAGAGCGCGAGCCCTTCTACAACCTGAACAAGCAGTATGCCTCCTCGCCCCAGCCGACGGCTTCGGGCACGGGGTCCACGACCAGCATGGAATCCTGGCAGGTCGGGCTGAACTGGACGCCCATCTCCAACGCCCGGGTCATGCTGGATTACGGCGAGAATTCCTTCGGGGCCGACTATATTGGCGCCGTGGGCACGGACGTCCGCATGGAGGAGCGCTTCTTCATGCTGAGCACCCAGTTCGACTTCTAGAAACCACCCAAGGAGAAAACAATGAAAAAGGGAACCGCCCTCGCCCTGGCCTGCCTGGCCGTCCTTGGACTGCAGGCCGCCGACGAACGTCCCCTCACGGTCAAGGGATCCGACACCATGGTCATCATGGGGCAGCGCTGGGCCGAGGCCTACATGAGGGCCCACCCTGAGGCCAAGATCCAGGTTACCGGGGGGGGGTCTGGCACCGGGATCTCCGCCCTTCTCAATGGCACCACGGAGATTTGCAATTCCTCGAGATCCATGAAGGAGTCCGAGCGCAAGGCCTTCCAGTCGAAGTACAGGGCCGAAATCGTGGAAACGCCCGTGGCCATGGACGGCATCGCCATCTACGTCCACAAGGACAACGCGATCCCCTCCTTGACCCTGGCCCAGATCAAGGGCATCTACACCGGGAAGATCCGGGATTGGAGGGAAGTCGGCGGCAATCCCGGCAGCATCGTGCTCTACGGCCGCGAGAACAACTCCGGCACCTACGAGTTCTTCAAGGAGCATGTCATGGTGGGGAAGGATTTCGCCGACGAGACCCAGACCATGCCCGGCACCGCCTCCGTCATCAATGCCGTCACCAAGGACGCCTTGGGCATCGGGTACGGCGGGGCGGCCTATGCCAAGGGCGTCCGCAAGGTCCCGGTCCGCAAGGACGAAGCATCCACTCCCGTGGAGGTCTCCAGGGAGACCGTCCAGGCCCGGACCTATCCCATCAACCGCTTCCTCTACTGCTACAGCAGCCCCAACATGCGCGAGGCGGGAAAGAGCTACCTTGCCTGGGTGCTGAGCGACGAGGGACAGAAGGTCGTGGAGGCCGTGGGCTACTTCCCCCTTCCGAACCTCACCAAGAAGTAATTCCGCCCTGGGGCGGACGATCTTAACATGATCTTAACATCCGGGGGGTCTCATAGCCCGTGATGAGACCCCCCCGGATCCGGATATGGAGCCCTCGGGTGACGGACGCCCTGGCCTCGGGCATGATCCGGGCCAGCGCCTGGGGCGTCCTGCTGATCCTGGCCCTCATCTTCATCTTCGTCGGGAAGGAGGCCCTGCCCGTCCTGCATGGGGGGGGGGAGGGGATCGAGGGGGAGGAGAAGGTCGACTTCTTCCGCCTTTTCAGGCCCCAGGTCATCGGGGAGGACGAAGCCCCGCGCCACAAGTGGCAGCCGGTCGGCGACACCCCCAAGTATTCCCTGGTCCCGCTGCTGATCGGGACCGCCAAGGTCACCCTGGTCGCCCTCTTCCTGGCCATCCCCCTGGGCCTGCTCGCGGCGATCTACACCTCGGAGTTCGCCCCGGGATGGGCCCGGGAATGGATCAAGCCCGCCATCGAGATCCTGGCGGGCATCCCCTCCGTGGTCCTGGGCTTCTTCGCGCTCATGGTCATGGCACCCTGGTTCAAGGTGACTTTCCATATCGGCCTGCTGACCACCCTGAATACCGGGGTGGCCCTGGGCCTCGCGGTGATCCCGGTGGTCTTCACGGTGGCCGAGGACGCCCTCACCGCAGTGCCTAAGAGCTACCGGGACGGATCCTTGGCCATGGGCGCCTCCACCTGGCAGACCGCCTGGCGGGTGGTCCTCCCCGGGGCCTTTCCCGGCATCTTCGCCGCCTGCATCCTGGGTCTCGGGCGGGCCGTCGGGGAGACCATGATCGTGGTCATGGCCTCCGGCAACGCGGCCGTGATGAACTGGAGCCCGCTCACGGGGATGCGCAGCCTCTCGGCCACGCTCGCCGCCGAGATGGGCGAGGTCGCGCACGGGAGTCCGCACTACCACGTGCTCTTCTTCATCGGGGCCCTGCTGTTCGTCCTGACCTTCGTCCTGAATCTCCTGGCGCACTGGTGGGTGGGGCGTCTGAGGCGCCGCCTCGGCGGGGAGCCCGCATGAGGACGAGGCGCACGCCAGGTCGGTCCTGGGGTCTCCTTTTCCAGGCCTGCACGGGGCTGGCGGCCTTCCTGATCGTCGCCATGGTGGCCGTGATCCTGGTTCATATCGCCCTGCACGGCTGGCAGAACCTGAGCTGGGCCTTCCTTGTCGAGGCGCCCCGGGAGGCCAATACCGAGGGGGGGATCTATCCCGCCATCATCGGCACCTTCCTGCTCGTCCTGCTCATGACCGTGGCCGGGGTACCCCTCGGGGTGCTCACCGCCATCTATCTTCAGGAGTACGCCTCCCCCGGCTCCCGCCTCGTCCACCTGATCCGACTGGCCGTCCAGAACCTTGCCGGGGTCCCTTCCATCGTCTTCGGGCTGTTCGGGCTCGGGTTTTTCGTCCAGTTCTCGGGGAGGCACATCGATACGCTCTTCTACGGGGGGCAGATCCACTACAGCCAGCCCTGCATCCTCTGGGCCTCCCTGACCATGGCGGTGCTGACGCTGCCGACCGTGATCGTGGCCACGGAAGAGGCCCTGCGCGCCGTGCCCCGGGGCTACCGGGAGGCTGCGTACGCCCTGGGCGCCACGCGCTGGCAGATGGTCTGGCACGTCCTCATTCCCCAATCGATGGGCGGCATCCTCACGGGCACCATCCTGGCCATCAGCCGCGGGGCCGGGGAGGTGGCACCCATCCTCTTCACGGGTGCGGCCTATTCGCTTCCGGACCTTCCCAGCCACCTGACCGACCAGTTCATGGAGCTGGGCTATCACATCTACATCATGGCTACGCAGTCGCCGGACATCGATGCCACCCAGCCCATCCTCTACGCCACCGTGCTGGTCCTCCTGGGCCTGACCTTCGCCCTCAATTTCACGGCCATCCTGATCCGGTCCCGGATCCGGCGACGCCTGAGGGGGATGCGCGGATGATCCCGACCTTCGAGATCCAGGGGCTCAAGGCCTACGGACAGGCCGGGGAGCCCATCCTCAAGGGGGTGAGCTTCTCGGTCCTGCCCCGGGAGATCTTCGGCCTGATCGGCCCCGCGGGGAGCGGCAAGACCACCCTGCTCTCCATCCTGAACCGGACCTGCGAATTGGCCCGCAGGCGGATCCAGGTGACGGGGGCCCTTCGTTTCGAGGGCAGGGACCTGTTCGCCCCCGGTCTCGACGTCTCGGAGCTGAGACGCCAGGTCGGCATGGTCTTCGCCGTGCCCCTTCCTCTCCCGATGTCCATCCGGGAGAACATCACCCTGGGGATGAAGCTGGCCGGGATCCCCCAGCGGGAATGGGCGGGTCGGGTGGAAACCTCCCTCACGGCCGCCGCGCTTTTCAACGAGGTCAAGGACCGCCTGGACACACCTGCCACGACCCTTTCCGGAGGCCAGCAGCAGCGCCTCTGCCTGGCGAGGGCCCTGGCCCTGGAGCCCAAGGTCCTCCTGCTGGACGAGCCCTGCTCGGGCCTGGACCCCATCTCCACGGCCCGCATCGAGGAGGCCCTGCAGGTGCTCAAGGAGAGGATCTCGGTGGTCCTGGTCACGAACAACGTCAAGCAGGCCGCCCGGGTCACGGACCGGACGGCCTTCCTCTGCCTGGGCGAGCTGGTGGAGTGCAACGCCACGGTCAAGCTCTTCACCACGCCCGAGCAGCCCCGCACCGCCGACTACATCTCCGGGAGGTTCGGGTGATGCCCGTGCCCGTGGACATCAAGATCCGGACCCGGGAGCTGAAGCTCTTCTACGGCGCCTTCCAGGCCTTGAACGGGGTCACCCTGTCCATCCGACCGAACTGGATCACGGCCATCATCGGCCCTTCCGGGTGCGGGAAATCCACCCTTCTGAGGACCCTCAACCGGATGAACGACACCGTGACCGGGGTGCGCTACGAGGGTTCCGTGCTCCTGGACGACCTTCCCGTCCTGGACGAGGGCGTGGACCTGGTGGACCTGCGCCGCCGGGTGGGCATGGTCTTCCAGAGGCCCAACCCCTTTCCCCTGAGCGTCTTCGAGAACGTGGCCTACGGTCCCCGCATCCACGCCCTGGCTTCCGGCAGGGAGCTCGAAGCCCGGGTGGAGAAGGCCCTCACGGGCGTCCACCTCTGGGATGCGCTCAAGGACCGCCTGCGGGACTCCGCGCTTTCCCTGCCGGCCGAGACCCAGCAGCGCCTCTGCATCGCCCGCCTCCTGGCGGCGGAGCCGGAGGTCCTCCTCCTGGACGAGCCCTGTTCCGCCCTGGATCCCATCGCCACGGCAAGGATCGAGGAGCTCCTGATCGAGCTGAAATCCCGCTACACGGTGGTCATCGTGACCCACAACATGCAGCAGGCGGCCAGGATCTCGGACGAGACGGCCTTCATGCTTTTGGGCGACCTGGTGGAGTTCGGGGCCACCCAGGACATCTTCACGCATCCGAAGGAGGAGAAGACCGAGGCTTACGTGACCGGCCGGTACGGATAGACTGGGTTCTCACAAGGCAAAGGAGCACGCCACGATGGAGATCCACTTCGACCACGACCTCGCCGCCCTCAAGGACCGGCTCCGGCATATGGGGAGCCAGGCCGAGCGTATGGTCCAGGCCTCCGTGCGTGCCCTGGTGGCGCGGGACCTCTCGGGACTGGACGTCGTGTTCGAGCTCGAGAAGGAAGTCAATGCCCTTCATGTGGAGATCGACACCAAGGCCCTGGACCTCATGGCCCTTCACCAGCCGGTGGCCGGGGACCTGCGCCTCCTTGTCATGGCCATCAAGATCTGCAGCGAGGTGGAGCGCATCGCGGACCAGGCGGTGAACATCGCCCAGAACACCAGGATCTACCTGGAACGCCAGCCGCTCAAGCCCCTGGTGGACCTGCCCATGATGTCGGACGCAGCCCTGCAGATGCTGCACAAGAGCCTGGACGCCTTCCTGCGCCGGGACGTTGCCCTGGCCCAGGACGTGCTCCGCGCGGACGACGCCGTGGACGCCTTCAAGGGGCAGATCTTCCACCAGCTGCTCACCCTGATGGGCACCGAGCCGGGCACGGCCCCCCAGGCGCTCTGCCTCATCCTGATCTCCCGCAACCTCGAGCGCATCGGCGACCACGCCACCAACATCGCCGAGGAGGTCATCTACCTGGTCCAGGGCCGGGACATCCGGCATCCGGGGACGACGGAACGGGCCTGAGCACGGCCGCCTGCCTCCGGGACGCCTCGTGCCGGGATCCTTGGACGAGATCCCGGACTGAGTCCCCGACCAGGGGGAGGATGTCGATGGCGTTGGACGGGTGGGGGATGGTGTTGCAGGTGACGATGCGCCCGGCCCCTGAGGCCATCAGGGCCTGGTAGGCATCGGCCGCGAAGACGGCGTGCACCCCGATGCAGACCGGCGGGCGAAGTCCGGCGGATCTGAGGTGCCTGGTGGCGGCCGCCTGGGTCCGGGCGGTGGAGATGATGTCGTCGACGAGGACGGGGGTGCGATCCCTCCAGCGTCCGATCCTGGGCACCGAGACCTCCACGTCCAGGTCGCCCCGTCGGGTCTTTTCCAGGATCAGCGAAGGAACCGAGGCCAGGGAAGCCACCGCCCCGACCCATTGGGCGCTTTCGGCATCGGGACCCACCAGCACGGCGTCGGGGACGTTCCCGCGGATCCACTCGGCGATCCGCGGCGCGGCGTGAAGCGTCCGGGTGGGGATGGGGTAGAGCCCTTCGAGCGTCGGGTTCCGGTGAAGATGGGGATCCACGGTGGCCATCCAGTCCAACCTCCCGGAAAGAAGCCGGGCGAAACTCAGGGAGCTCACGGCCTCCCCGTCCCGGAACCGGCAGTCCTGGCGCATGTAGGCCAGATAAGGCGCCACCAGGCCGATTCCGGCAGCCCCCAGTTCCCTTGCGGCTTCCGCCAGGAAGAGGAGAGGCAGGATCTTCTCGTCGGGACGGTGGAGGGTGCAGACGAGGGCCACCTGTTCGCCCAGCACCGGGGTGTCGAACCGGGCATAGGACTCCCCGTCCGGGAAGGCCCTGACGGTGACCTGTCCGACGCGCCCTCCCGTGCGCTGGGCCAGGGCGGTCGCGGCGGCCTCGTTGCCGGGGAGGGGGCAGAAGAGGATCACGGGTCCTCCACGCGGACGATGTCGGGCTGCCCGCGGACATACTCCAGCGCGTAGTCGAGCTCCCCCCGGGATTCGGCGTGGATGGTGAACAGCGGCTGTCCTTCGGTGACGGTCGTGCCGATCCTGGTGTGCAGGACGAGGCCCGCGGCGGGGGCCTTGGGCGCCCCGGCCAGCTTGGCCGTCCGGGAGAGGCGGCGGTTGTCGATGGAGGCGACGCATCCCTTCCTGGCCGACGTCACGGGACGGGTATGCGCCGCACGGGGAAGATCCCGCATCCCTCCCTGGGCGCGGCAGATGGCCTGGAACTTCCGCCAGGCCCTGCCGTCGTCCAGTGCGGCACGGGCCATGGGGATCCCCTTTCCTGCAGGAGCCCGGCCGGCGAGCTCCAGCAGGGCTCCGGCCAGCAGAAGGGATCGTTCCCGGAGGTCTCCGGGCGCATCCGGGGCGTTCCGGAGGACCGCCAGGACGTCGGCGGCTTCCAGGGCCGGGCCGATGCCGCATCCCACCGGCTGGGTGCCGTCGGTGACCAGGGCCTTCACCTTCATGCCGAACTTGTGTCCGATGGCCACCAGGAGCTCCCTCAGGCTGGCGGCGGCCTCGGGCGTGCGGGTCTTCGCGGTGGGTCCTGTCGGGATGTCGATGACCACATGGGTGGAGCCTGCCGCCACTTTCTTGGAGAGCACCGAGGCGACGAGCTGTCCTTCGCCGTCGATGTCCAGGGCCCTCTCGGCGCGGATCATGATGTCGTCGGCCGGACTCAGGCGGACCGCCCCGCCCCAGACGATGCACCCGCCTTCCTGCTCGACGACCCGTCGCATCCGGGCGGCGTCCAGGTCCACCGGAGCCAGCGTCTCCATGGCATCGGCCGTTCCGGCAGGGGAGGTGATGGCCCTCGACGAGGTCTTGGGGATGGTCAGCCCGCAGGCCGCCACGATGGGGACCAGGATGGGGGTGGTGCGGTTCCCGGGAAGGCCCCCGACGCAGTGCTTGTCCGCCACGGGGGAGGCTGCCCAGGTGAGGCGTTCCCCGACGCGGATCATCGCCCGGGTCATGGCCGTGATCTCCCGCCGGTCGATCCGGTTGTCCGCACAGGCGGTGACGAAGGCGGCCAGGTGCATGTCCGAGTAGCGTCCGGCGGCGATGTCCCCGATGATCTCCTGGAAGGCATCCTCATCGAGGGGATTGCCGAAGATCTTGGCCCGCACGTGGCCGAGCGAGGGGAGCTGGGGCGCATGGGAGAGGCGGACGTGCTCGCCCTCCCGGGCATCGAGCTGGCGCCAGGCGGCCTCGGAAAGGCCCGCCTCGTTCAGGTCCAGCAGCCTGGACGTCACGACGTTCACCGTCGCGATGATCTCCCGGTCCCTGACCCTGGCCAGGATCCGGGTCTGGGCCTCGAACCCCTCCGCGCGGCACACGTGGCAGTCGCTGCGCATGTAGAGGATGGGCTCCTGGTAGGTGTCGATGCCGATGCGGCGCAGGCGGAGGGCAGGGGGTCCGGAAGTCTCCGGACCGGACGGTGCGGTCACGGGGCGGCCCTGCCGGCATCCTGCAGCCAGGCCAGGAATGCCTTGGGCTCCAGGAAGCCCAGCTGTTGGGCCAAGACCTGGCCGTCCCCGGAGAGGATCTGGGTCGCGGGGATCCCCACGACGTCGAACCGGATGGCGGATTCCTCGTCGGCGCTGATGTCCAGGTACAGCGGCACGAAGGCCTGCCCGATCCGGGAGCGGACCTCGGCGTCCGCGAGCGTCACCTGCTCCATCTTACGGCAGGCGCGGCAGCGGGGGCCGCTGAAGTGCACGAGGATGGGTTTTCCGAGCGCTTTGGACACCGTCAGGGCCTCTGCGTAGGTCCGGGCCCAGGGGATGGAGGAGGGCGGAAGCGGCGGGGCCTCGCCTTCCATCACCTCGCGCCGGAACCGGTCCGGCGTCATGGCATCGTCCAGGAGGGGCAGGAGGACCTTCTCCTCCGTTTCGAAATGGGCATCCAGCAGTCCCAGGAGGCGGTCTGCGCGGCGAGAGAATGCTGTCAGGTCGGGGGACGGTTTCCCCGCCTCGTCGGACAGCTCCAGCATCCAGCGGGCCGCGATGACCTGTTCGTGGCACAGGGAGGCCGTGAAACGGTACGAGGCGTTCCCGGCGCATCGGTCGGCGGACAGGTACAGGCGGTCCGTCTCCTCGGCGGTGTTCCGGAGGATCTGCTCCTCGAGCAGCTCGGTGATCTGACGCAGGGTGCTGATCCGTTCCGGGGAGGATGCCCGGGCGAGCGAGCCCACCAGTCCGTCCAGGCGGTCGAGCTGGAGGCGGATCTCCGCATACTGCCGGCGAAGGGGCTCCGTGGCGCGGACGGGGATCTCCGTCGCAGGGCGGGCGGCTTTGTCCGCAGGGGAGGGAAGCGAGAGGCAGGAAAAGGAGGAGACGAGAAGCGTCGCCCCGAGACCGAAACCCAGGAACCCGGCTTTCATGAGAATCCTCCGTGAGATGGAGGACCCTACGCAAACGATGGGCCAGGGCATTCGCCGATCGCGCACGCTTGAACGGAAGGCCGCCTGGGAGGAGGAGAAGGGGAATATTCCGGGAATGGAGTGGAAATCCCCTCCATCCTTGACGTGGATACCGGGCTTCGGGCCGCCGCAAGGTGGCACGAGGTGTGCAGGGAGGCAGTCAGGGATCAGAGGCCGCCACGCTGCGGCAGAAGGGATGCGAACCATGAACGTGGACATCGGGATCACGGAGAAGAACAGGCATGCCATCGTCGGAATGCTGCAGGCTCTCCTGTCCGACGAGTGCCTGCTCTACACCAAGACGCGGAACTTCCACTGGAACGTCACGGGGCCTCAATTCAGCGAGCTCCACAGGCTTTTCGAAGGTCAGTATGAGGCCCTCGACGCCACCATCGACGCCGTGGCGGAGCGCGTCCGGGCGCTTGGGGTCCATGCGCTGGGTTCCATGGAGGAGTACCTGAAGAAGGGGCGCCTCAAGGAGAGGGTTGGCCGCCCTCCGACGGCCATGGACATGCTCGCGGAACTCCTTTCGAACCATGAAGCGCTGGTGAAGCATCTCCGCTTCGACGTGGCGGCCTGCGCCTCGAAGCATGGGGATGCCGGCACCAGTGATTTCCTGACGGGGCTGATGGAGCAGCATGAGAAAGCGGCCTGGATGCTCAGGTCCTTCGTGGATGCGGCGCCCGCGGAGTAGGGATCCCATGACACCGACTCAAACACCCCTGCCGCATCGCTACCCGTCCGACCTGAGATGGGAGATCGATCATCGCGGGTGGCTCTCCGCGCCTCCGCGGCAGGGGTTGTTGGGAGGAGCGCCACCCCAGTTCGGCGGAAGCGAGGACTCCTGGAGTCCGGAGCACCTTCTCGTCGCCTCGGCCAACCTTTGCCTGATGCTCACCTTCATGGCCTTTGCCGGGGGCAGCCACCTGAAGGTGGCAGGCTACCAAAGCCATGCGGAAGGGGTGCTGGACAAGGCCCCGGACGGTCCGCGTTTCGTTTCCATCTCGATCCAGGTGGAATTGAGCGTATCGGCGGAGGATCGGGAGAAGGCCGAGGCGATCCTGCAGAAGGCGGAGAAGCGCTGCCTGATCGCCAATAGCCTGAAGGCTCCCGTCCAGGTATCGGCTAGGATCCGGACATCGGGGTGATGTCTTCTGAGATCCCAACCCTCCAGTTCCTGGGCGCTGCAGGCACCGTCACCGGTTCCAAGCACCTCATCGAAACGGGAAAACGACGGATCCTCCTCGACTGCGGCCTCTTCCAGGGATTGAAGGCCTTGAGACTCAGGAACTGGGCGCGACTCCCTTTCGACCCCAAGGCCCTGGACGCCGTGGTCCTGAGTCATGCTCATGTCGATCATTCAGGAGCCCTTCCCCTGTTGGTCCGCCAGGGGTTCCGGGGCCGGATCTTCTGCACTCACGGCACCCGGGACCTTCTCCACGTGATGCTGCCCGATGCCGCCTTCTTGCAGGAGGAGGAGGCGAGGCAGGCCAATCGCAAGGGCTGGTCCAGGCATCACCCTGCGCTCCCGCTCTATACCCGAGAGGACGCGGAGGCCGTCTTCCGACTCCTGGAATCCAAACCCTATGGGAAGTCTTTCCCGGTGACGGACGGCGTCATGGCCTGTTTCCGTCAGGCGGGACACATCCTGGGATCGGCCATCACGGAGCTCCGGCTGGAAGGGTCCCGTCCTGTGTCCCTGGTCTATTCGGGGGATCTCGGGCGCTGGGACCAGCCCATCCTGAAGGATCCGGAACTCGTTTCCGAAGCCGATGTCCTCCTCATCGAGTCCACCTATGGGAACCGCGTGCATGCTGTCGATCCGGAAGAAGGCCTGGCCCGCATTGTCCGGGAGGCGGTTCAGCGGGGTGGGGCCCTCCTGATCCCCGCCTTTGCCGTGGGACGCACCCAGATCCTGATCTGGATGCTGGACAAGCTGGAGAAGGCCGGGAGGATCCCCCGCCTTCCTGCCTTCCTGGACAGCCCCATGGCCTCCAAGGTCTCGGCAATTACCTGCCGTCATGCAGCCGAACACGATGAGGATATGCGGAAAGCCATGGATCGGGGAGACTGCCCGATCTGTGCGGGCCGCTTCGCCTATCTGGAGACCCCGGAGGAATCCAAGGCCCTGAACCGTCGGGAAGGTCCTTTCATCCTCATCGCGGGGAGCGGGATGGCCACCGGAGGCAGGATCCTGCACCACCTGGAGCAGCGTCTGGCGGATCCCCGGACCACGGTACTCCTGTCAGGCTTCCAGTCTGCTGGGACCCGGGGCCGGGCACTTCAGGAGGGGGTGGAGTTCCTGAAGATGCATGGCCGCCTCATTCCCGTGAAGGCCAAGGTCGAGATCCTGGACGGCCTTTCAGCCCATGCCGACCGTGATGGGATCCTGCGTTGGCTCTCCGGATTCCGGACGCCGCCCAAGAAGACCTACATCGTGCATGGGGAGGCCGAGGCCGCAGAAGCCCTGGCCTTGAGCATCCGCGGCCGCCTGGGATGGACGGTGGAGGTCGCCCGGGACGCTGAGCACGTGGCCCTCGTCTAGCTCGGCAGCAGGACGGTCACGACCGTGCCCCCGCCCGGAGGGCACTCCACGCGGATCTCCCCGCCGTGGGACTCCACGGTCCTTTTCGCGATCGGAAGGCCCAGTCCCGTACCCTTGTGCTTGGTGCTGAAGAAGGGTTCGAAGATCCTGGCCAGGGCCGCGGGGGGGATGCCGGGTCCGGAGTCCTGGAAGCGGATCCGGACCCGCCCCGTTTCGCTCGAGATCCCCACGGCCACCGGCCCCTTCCCGCCCATGGCCTGGGCGGCGTTCAACAGCAGGTTCAGGAAGCATGCCTTGAGGAGCTCCCCGTCCAGGGGGAGGGTGGGATCCTCGCCCGAGACCTCGATACGGGTCCCCCTGGCTGCGGGGTCCTGGGACAGCAGGGTGGTCGTGTCCTGCAGCAGGGTGCGTAGCCGGACCGGGGCAAGCTTCGGAGGCCTCGGACGGGCGTAGAGCAGGAGGTCCTGGATGGTCTCGTTGAGGACCCCGATGCGTTCCAGGATCTCCCCGATGATGGGGCGGTCGGGGCTGTCCGCCGGCAGGTGGTTGCCGATGACCTGGACCGCTCCCCCGATCCCCGCCAGGGGGTTCTTGACCTCGTGGGCCACGATGGCGGCCATCTCGCCGAGGCGGGCCAGGCCGGCCTGCTCGGCCAGGGCCCTGAACTTCTCGCTCTCGTGGTAGGAGCCGGCGATGAGGGCCAGTTCCAGGTCCAGGATCTTGGTCAGGGCGGCCAGGGTCCTGGTCAGGTGTTCGAGGTCGGTCCCGGCCTCTTCCACGACGGCGGCTTCGAGATGGCGCCGGATGTGGGTCATGGCCGAGAAGACATAGGCCTGGGGCAGGCCGACCTTCACATGGACCTGGCCGATGCGGTTCCTGCGCTCGTAATAGGCCGCGTCATGGGGGCCGGAGAGGGTCTCGATCAGCCAGGTCCTCAACGTCCCTTTCAGGCGCTCGACCTGGGCCTGGTCCTTCAGGATGTTCCGGGTGCCCTCGTGTTCCAGGATGTGCTGGTAGAAATCCTCCACGATGGCGGGGATTTTTCCCCGCACCCGCGGAAGGAGCCAGGCCAGGGCCTCTGCGTCCCCGGCGCCGAAGCCGACGTAACGCTTGAGTTCCTCGAAGAGGGTGAGGGACATGGGTAGCCCAGGCAGTCTATCCCTCCCCGGCATCCGGGACAACCTGTGCAATCCGGGTGCCGGCATGGGAGTTGCTGGATAGAATCCCCGCCATGCGCATTCCCAAGGTCCTGATCGTCGACGACGAGCGGCTGATCCGCTGGTCCCTCAAAGAGCGACTGGACCAGGCCGGCTACCGGGTGCTGGAAGCCGGCACCGGCAGGGAGGCCCAGGATCTCCTGAAGGAAGGTCCCGACCTGGTCCTGCTCGACTACAAGCTTCCGGACACGGACGGGATCACCCTGCTCAAGCTGATCAAGCAGTCCGACCCCGACTGCCTGGTCATCCTGATGACCGCCTATTCCTCGATCGAGAGCGCGGTCGAGGCCATGAAGCTGGGCGCCTATCATTACGCCAACAAGCCCTTCAACGTGGAGGAGATCCTCATCCTCGTGGAGAAGGCCCTGGAGACCACCCGGCTGAGGCGGGAGGTCAAGGTCCTGAGGGCCAACCAGTCCCAGGCCTACGCCTTCGAGCGGGTGATCGGGGAGTCTCCGGCCATGAAGGCCGCCATCGCCCTGGCCCGCAAGGTGGCCGCAAGCCCCGCCTCCACCGTCCTCTTGACCGGCCCCAGCGGCACGGGCAAGGACCTCATGGCCAAGGTCATCCACTTCAACAGCACCCGCTCCTGCGAGCCCTTCATGAACATCACCTGCTCGGCCCTGGCGGAGACCCTGCTGGAGAGCGAGCTGTTCGGCCACGAGAAGGGAGCCTTCACGGACGCCAAGGCCCAGAAGAAGGGCCTGCTGGAGCTGGCCGACGGGGGCACGGTCTTCCTCGACGAGATCGGGGAGATGGCGCCCGCCCTCCAGTCCAAGCTCCTGCGCTTTCTGGAGGAGAAGGCCTTCAAGCGGGTGGGAGGCTCCGCGGACATCCGGGTGGACGTCCGCGTGATCGCCGCCACCAACCGGGACCTGGAGGCCGAGGTCAAGGCCGGCCGCTTCCGCGAGGACCTCTACTACCGGCTCAGGGTGCTGCCCGTCTCCCTGCCGCCGCTGTCCGCAAGGACCGGGGACCTGGCGCCCCTGGCGGCCCATTACGTGGACCTCTTCAACCGGGAGTTCAAGAAGTCGGTGCGGGGTCTTTCCCCCGAGGCCCTCAAGGCCCTCGACACCTACCCCTGGCCGGGCAACGTCCGCGAACTGAAGAACGCCGTGGAAAGGGCCATGCTTCTGACCGAAGGCGATCTCCTGCGTCCTGAGGATTTCCTTCTCCCGGCGGTCCGGAGCACGGGCTCGGCCGGTTTCGACCTGCCCCAGGGCGGACTGGATTTCGAGCAGCTGGAGCGCACCCTCGTCGTCCAGGCCCTCCGGCGCACGGGGGGGAACCAGACCAAGGCCGCCGGCCTTCTTGGCATGAACCGGGACCAGATCCGATACCGCCTCGAGAAGTTCTCCCTCGACAAGGGCGGCCGCCCCGTCGGGGGGAATTCCTCCCCGGGCGGGGAAATTCCCGTGACCTCCGTCTAGTCCGGAGCCGCCATCCTGCCGGTGCCTGCCCGGCAGGGTTTGGCACGCCAGTTGCGATGATGTCCTTTCATGAAAAAGGACCACAAGCGGGGTGCGAACCGCAACGAACTCGCGCACAACCCCCGCAAGGGCGTCCATGGCAACAAGCAGTCCCGCGACATCCGTGAGGATCGCGGAACGCGTCAAAGCAAGACGGGAGGCATCCGCCGATGAAGAAGATCCTGGTTCCCCTTGACGGGTCCGTATTGGCGGACCGCATCCTGGAGAAGGTGAGGCCCTTCCTCCTGCGGGAGGATGCCGAGGTCAGGCTCCTGCGCGTCCTGCCGGAGCTCGGGTATGATCCGGGCCACGAGGCGCGCCTTGCGGTGGACGCGGCCCAGAGCCACCTGAAGGCCTGCCGCGAGGGTCTCTCTTCCCAGGGCGTCACGGTCACCACGGCGGCCCTCGTCCACGGGGATCCGGCCGCGAAGATCCTGGATTACGCAGGCAAGTACCGCCCCTCCATGATCGCCATGAGCACCCATGGGCGGACGGGATTCAAGCGCTGGACGCGCGGCAGTGTGGCCGAGCGCGTGTTGAGGCACTCCCCCTTCCCGGTACTCCTGTGGAACAGCTTCCATCCCAGGCGGACGTCGACGGGCCCGGCGATCCGGACCCTCCTGCTTCCCCTGGACGGATCCAGGCACTCGGCCGGCATCCTGCCCCTGGTGCGTGAGGTGGCACTCGCCTTCAGGGCCCGGGTGGTCCTCCTTCACGTCACCGAGCTCTATCCGGCGATGGGGGACGTGCCGATGCTCCAGCTTCCGCCCACCCGGGCCGAGATCCTGCGCCGCATGCTTCCTTTCCGGCGCCTTCTCAAGGGCGTCGGGGTCAAGATCCGCACCGAGATGGGGGCTCCCGCCGAGGCCATCCTGGAGGTCGCCCGGAAGGAGCAGGCCGATCTGATCGCCATGAACACCCACGGCCGCAGCGGGCTCGGCCGCTGGGCCTTCGGGTCCGTCGCGGAGCAGGTCCTGCGCCACTGCCCCTACCCCCTGCTGGCCCGGCGGGAGACCTAGGTATGGACCATAAACTCAAGGACGCCCTTCCCCTGTTGATCGTGGGTGCGGCCCTGATCCTCTGCCAGATCTGGATGCTTCTTCCGACCCTCTGGAGGTGACCCCGTGCCGAATCCCGAGACATCCGCAGCGGACCAGGTGCTCGCACGCGAGGTCATGACCTGTCCGGTCAGGGCGGTGCGGGACGATGCCTCCGTGGTGGACGCGGCCCGCAGGATGACGGCCCACCGCGTCGGGGCCCTTGCCGTCCTGGACGGGAAGGGCCGGGGCATCGGCGTGGTCAGCGCCTCGGACATCGTCTCCTACGAGATGACCCGTGCCCGGCGCCTGATGGGGCCGGCGAGATACGCCAAGCTGGGCAGCATGGGGATGGGCAAGGAGCCTGGAGGGTTCGTCTTCCAGTGGAGCGGCGAGGCCAAGGTCCGGGACGTCATGACCCAGGGCATCGTCACGGCTCCGAGCACCGCCACCCTGGGCGAGGTGGCCTGGATCATGAGCCAGAAGAGGATCCACCGGGTCTTCCTGGGGAAGTCCGGCCGCATCCTCGGGGTGGTCTCGTCCTTCGACGTCGCGAGGGTCGTGGGACGGGCCTCGGGCCCGGCGTGCTCCCTGCGCTGATGCCTCTCCGGGATCCTTCCGGAGGCCCGGCCCGATCACGCCCTCTCCGATTCATTCAATGGCGTGGGCCGAAAATGACGATAGAGGGGCATGTGGGGTGAAGTGCTTTCATGACGTGCAGGAAGGCCCTTCTCCTGTGCGTGAGCCTGTGGGTGCTGGCCTGCGCCTTTACGCGCGGATGCGGCGGCTCACCGCCTGCATTCCCGCCGGCTCCTGCGACCCGGATCGCGAGCCTCAGTCTTCCCTTCGTCGAAAATGCCGGTCAGATGGACCCCCGGGTGGCCTATGTCATGCGGATCCGGGGAGGGACTCTCTTCGTGACCCGCGCCGGCGAGATGGTCTGCGCCGTCCCCGGGAAGGGGAATGGCGGGCTCCAGGTGTTCACCGAGACCCTCGTGGGGGACCGGTCCGGCGCTTCCCTTCCTCCTGAAGGGCATGACCGGTCCGTGACGGAGGTGGGTTCCTTCATCGGGGACGACCCCCGGCGCTGGAAGGGTTCGATCCGGACGTACCGACGGCTGGATCTGGGGGAGGCCTTCCCTGGCGTGAAGGTGATCCTGCAGGCCTCAGGGGGGGAGGTGGAGAAGATCTTCCAGGTGAGCCCAGGGGGGGATCCTGCCGGGATCCGCCTGAAAGTGGATGGCAGCCTCTCCCTGGCGGTGACGGGGACGGGAGCGCTGAGGGCCTCGGGGGAACTGGGGGAGCTGGAGTTCTCCCCTCCGGTCGCGTTCCAGGTCTGCGAAGGCCGCCGCGAAGCCGTGGAGGTCGCGTACGCCGTGTCGGGGGCGGAGTACGGGTTCCGAGTCGGACCGTATGACCGATCCCGGGAGCTGGTGATCGACCCGCTGACGCAGGTCATCCAATCCACTTTTGCGGGAGGGAACGGGGACGATTTCGGCCGCGAAGTCGCGGTCCATCCGAGCTCGGGCGACGTCTATTTCTGCGGATATGCGTATTCCACGAACTTCCCCGGAGTCTCCGGCGGCGCCCAGGCCTCCAAGCCCTCCGGGGGAGCGGTGTACACCGCCTTCGTGATGCGGTTGAACGCCTCCCTGACGACCGTCCACCAGGCCACCTATTTCGGAGGGACGGGGAGCGATCAGGCCTTCTCGGTCACGGTGAATCCGTCCTCCTACGAAGTCTATGTGGGAGGGCATACGGCTTCCACCGATCTGGCGAACGTGTCAGGCTCTGCCCAGCCCTCCAGGGCGGGCGGCACGGATTCGTTCGTCGCCCGCTTCAATGCGGCGCTCACCAGCAACCTCTCGACCACCTACCTGGGCGGAGCCGGAAATGATCTGGGCTACAGTCTCGGTTTCCATCCGTTGTCGGGGAGCCTCTATGTATCGGGCTACACCCTTTCCACGGACTTCCATCAGGCTTCCGGAGGGGCCCAGGCGAGCTACGCCGGTGGGAGCGGCTCAGGCGGTGACGCGTTCGTCGCCCTGTTCAATACCTCTCTCACCAGCAACATCCAGTCCACCTATTTCGGGGGTGGGGCGGCCGAGCAGAGCTTCGGCCTGACCTTCAATGACCTCACGGGGGACGTGTACGTGTCGGGATCGACCTCTTCCACGGACCTTCCCCAGCGGACGGGCGGAGCCCAGTCCTCCCTGTCCGGAACCACGGACGCCTTCGTCGCCCGGATGAACGCCACCTTGACGAGCTGTCTTCAGTCCACCTACCTGGGGGGGGCCTCCACCGATACCGGTTTCTACCTCCTGCCGAACTCCATCACGAGCGACATCTACCTGGCCGGCACCACCAGCTCCAGCGATTTTCCGAATCGAACGGGAGGAGCACATACGTCCAACGCTGGAGGGCAGGACAGCTTCCTGGCCCGTTTCAACCCGTCCCTGACCAGCAACGTGCAGTCCACCTATTTCGGAGGATCCGGCAGCGATTACGCCTATCCCCTCGCCGTGCATCCCCGCACGGGGGACCTCTACCTGAGCGGGTACACCAGCTCGACCAACCTTCCGCAGACTGCCGGAGGGGCGCAGGCGGCCTTCGCATCCGGCAGCAATGACGGCTTCATAGGCCAGTTCAACGCGACCCTCACCAGCAACATCCAGACCACGTATTTTGGCGGAAGCGGTTCGACCGACAACGACCAGTGCTACGGCCTCGTCCTCCATCCCGTTTCGGGCGACCTGTATCTCGGGGGCTACAGCTCCGCCACCACCCTGCCGTCGATCACGGGCGGGGCCCAGACGTCGCACGGCGGGGGGGACTACGACGCTGTCCTGGTCCGCTTCCTGGGTGAGCCGATCTCGTTCCCGCCCGCCCCGGCTGCCAGGGAGGGGGGCGCCGGCCTCGTGGGCGATGTGGCCGGTGGACGTTTTGGAATCCCCCCCTACGCCGGCATCGGCAGCTGCTTCCTGAGCGTCGCGCGGAGGCGCTGACGCGTCCTCCTTCAGGACAAGAGTCTCCTCCAACGCCGGAAGCCCGCCTCCCGCGAGGGACCCGGCAGGAGGGCCGGACCCGACGGCGTGGTTCCCAGCGTTTCCCTCGCCAGCAGGGCCGCCCCGATGGCAGAGGCGTCCCGATCCGCCACCGGCTGGACTTCCACGCGGGTCAGGTCCGCCAGCGCCTGCAGGAGGGGACGGCAGGCCGAAAGACCCCCGGAGGCCAGGAGGCGGCGGGGGCGATGTCCGTCGGGCAGGGCGTCCCAGATCTCCCGGAGCCGATAGGCCACGGCCATCAGGGCCGCCTGGCTCCGGTTCCCTTTTCCGACGAAACACAGGCGGGCTCCGGGATCCCAGCGCGGGGCCCCCGTCCCGGCCAGGGCCGGAAGGCAGGCGGGAAGCGCGAGTGCCTGCTGGGGGGTGGGGAGTGCCTGGCGGGACGGATCGCCCAATCCGCTGCGCCTCATGTGGTCGAAGAGGGCTCCGGCGCTGTTCACCGTCCCTTCCAGGGCGTATTCGGTCTTTCCGCCCAGGCTCCACAGCACGGTGGTCAGGAGCCCTTTGGCGCGTGCCGTCTGGCGTCCGGTCGGCACCAGAAGAAAGGCTCCGGTCCCCAGGTTCACCAGGCCCAGGCCCGGCCTGAGACCCAGGGCGGCGGCCGCAGCCTGCTGGTCCCCGATCATGGCCCGGACGTCCAGGGTCCGCCCTTCCCTGAGGATCCTGCCGAAGCATCCCGACGAGGGGATGAGCCGGGCAAGGGCTTTTCGAGGGATGCCAAAGGCGGCCATCAGGCGGGGGTCCCAGTCCCCCGTCCCCAGGTTCCATAACAGCATCCGGGCGGCCAGGGTGGAGTCCGTGGCCAGGATCCTTCCTCCGCTCCAGCGCCAGAGAAGCCAGGAGGGTAGAGGGGCCGCTTTCCATCCTGAGGGGGGACGGCGCCTCTCCAGCACCCGGGCGATCTTCCCAGCGCTGTAGTGGGGCGAGAGGCGAAGTCCGGTCCGGCGGACGATTTCGGCCGAGGGGAGTCCGGTGGGTGGCCACTCGCGGGGAGTGCGCCGGTCCCTCCAGCAGAGGGCAGGGCCGAGGGGGCGTCCCGTACGGGCATCCCAGAGCACGACGGTGGAGCGCTGGGAAGAGAGGCCGAGGGGGAGGCGGATCCCGGGAGGGGCCTTGCGGAGGATCTCGGCCAGGGCGCTGGAGGCGGCCTTCAAGAAGGGGTCGAGAGGGATTTCAGAGCGGCCGTCCGGGCCTTCGGAAAGCGGGGCGGGCCGACGAGCCGCCGCTGCCACCCGGTTCTCGGAATCGACCAGTACGGCCTTGAGCGCCGTGGTGCCCAGGTCCAGCCCCAGCGCCCAGGCAGGGATTTTTACGGGGCCTTTACCCATGGCCGGACAGGATCCCGGATATCCTCTCCTGGAGGAAGCCGTTTCCAGGGGGTCTTCATGAGGACACGTGCGCTCTGGTTCGCCGGGACTGCCTTGCTGGTAGTCGCTGTGGCGGTACGGCTCGTGCACCGCCCCGGAGATTCTCGGACCGCTGAAGGGGACGCCTCCCATCCGGCCTCGCCATCCCGGCTTCCTCCAGCGTTGCCGCGATCCCCTGGCCTCCCTCCTGCGCAGATGGAGGCCTCGCCGCCTCTTCCGGACACAAGTCCTGACGCCCCGGTCCGGACCGATCCCGTCGGGATGGATGTCCAGACGCGCCGCGAGCTCATCGGACACTTGAGGACAGGTCTGGCTCCGGAGGCGGATGCCAGGCTCTGGGCCCTGCTGGACTCCGAGAGCGACACCTGGAACCGCTGCCAGATCCTCTATGCATTGGGCGAGCGCCCCGGGAATCTCGCCTGCGCCCTGCAGAAGCTCCGGGATGGATCCTTGCCGGACAGGCAGGAACGGGACTGCCTGGTGGATGGGATCGCTGCCGGCCTCCGGGACGGGCCTCAGGAGGGCCGGCAGGCATTTTGGAACCTCTATGACTGCGAGCCCGATGGAGCCACGAAGGACGGGATGCTGAAGGCGATGCTGGCGTGCCGGGATCCCAGGGCAACCCTGATTCTGGTGGACAGGCTTCAGCGGGGGCAGGGCCTTCCCGCCGTGCTGAATTACTCCCTGGACGACCCAGATCCAGGGATCGTCATGGAAAACGAGGTCGTTCTCAGGGTGATCGCTGCGGACGCCTCCGCGCCGGTTTCCAATCGCACGAATGCCTTTCTGGGGCTCTATAGGATCGACCATCAGGGGGCTGTGGACGCCATCCTCTGGGGTTTCGACGGGCTTTCCGAGGACGAGCGCATCCATGTGGTCAAGGGTCTTCGGATGCTTCCGGGGTACGAGGAGGCGGGCACTGCGCTCAAGCGGATCGGGAAGGAGGATCCTTCGGAGGCCGTGCGCAAGGCGGCGTCGGCTTTGCGCGGGTGGTGAGGAGGGGCCTCTGAAGCCTCCCTGTTGACTCTCCAGGGGGGCACGGATAGAGTCCCGCCCCCTCCATGTCCGCCCTTCCATTCCGCCTTGCCCGCCGTCCCTGGGTTCTTCTTCTGTTGTCGGGGATGGTGTCGGCAGCCTGCCTTTTCCTCCCCCATGCTTCCCGGCCTGATGCTTCCGCTCGGGCTGTCCGCGTCCAGAGGACAGCCTGCTGCGCCTCCGAGCCGATTCCTCCCTGTCCAGAAGCACTACGTCCCACGGCTTCTGCCCTGGCTGGACACGTGGACGTGTTCGCACGGTTCTCGGATTGGGCAGGCCGGTATGCCGCTCAGTCCGACGGGGCTCTCCTCCAGGAAGGGCTGCGCTTGGCCCAGGATCGTCGGGACGTCCTCAAGGAGCTCATCCGGAAGGATCCCCGGACCGCCCTGGAGCATGCGCTTCCCTTTGCGCTGAGGAGGGGACTCCCGAAGGAGGTCTTCTCCCTTCTGGAGATCCGCCTGGACGGCAGGGGGGACCTGGACGTCATCGCCGTCGGGGTTCCGGGGGGATCCGGGCCTTCGGCCCCCAGGATCGATCGGACGGTGCGCCTGGGCTCCGAACGCTTCGAGGTCTTCGTCTACGGCCGTCGGACAGGCCAGCGCAGCCGCAAGGCCCTCCCGGTCCACGGGATCGCCCTGGACGGGCTCATGGCCCTGCACGAGAGCCCGGTCCGCATCCTGGAGAAGGACGAACCGATGGACCCCTCCTGGGTCCTTGCGAACCCCAAGGGAGGGTGCCCGGTCAGCGGCCGCATCGCCCTGGCCCCGCTCCAGGTCCAGACCGGGGACCAGGTGGTCCAGGTCTGCGAGCCTGCCCATGTCGTCGGGGTGGCCGCACCCCTGATCGCGGCGGAAGATGCCTGGGTCCCCCCGGTTCCGCCCGGGGCGGTTTCCCCGACGGTCCAGCGCCTCCTCTACCTTCGCGTGGGATTCGCGGACCAGCCTCCGCCCCCGGATACTGAGGCCGAGGTCGAGGCCGAGCTGACGAAGATCGACGCTTGGTTCCGCGACATGTCCTTCGGCAGGTTCTCCATCGCCTCCACCGTGACGGAGCCCATCCTCCTTCCCCGGCCCGAGCTGGAGTACACGAACGCGACCATGATCGACGCGGTCCGGGAGCAGGCTGCCCTGCTGGGCTACGATCCGGAAAGCTATGACCTGTGCCAGATAGGCTTTCTCCATTTCGGGAACGACTACATGGGCCCGGCGGGGACGCTCGCCTGGATCGGAGGGAAGTGGGCCCTGTACGACGGGGGGATCCGCCTCTATCCCGGGGTGCACGAGATCTGCCACAACCTCGGCGTCCTGCACGCGAACGCCTGGGCGGCCCAGTATGGGGACGTGGTCGGTCCGGGGATGAACAGGGAGTACTGGGACATCTACTCGGTCATGGGCCTGGGGCTTTCCGATCAGGGGCTGACCACCTGGGACCGCAACCACCTCGGGTTCCTTCCGGAGGCCCATGTCGTGGAGGTGACCTCAGACGGGGTCTTCCGCATCCAGGCCCTGGCTACCGCCGGCCTGGCGGACGGGATCGTGTATGCCCTGAAGGTCCGCAAGGACGCGGATCGCGAGTACTGGGTGGAGTTCCAGCCCCGCGAGGGGACCAACCTGGACCATGGGGTCCGCCTGCTCTGGGCGCCTTGGACCTACAGCAACGGGGGGACCCAGGTGTTGAAGGTCAACGGCCCTCCCCCAGGGTCGTGGGATACGGAGGGCCAGTTCGCCTTCGCCCACGCGGCCCTGGTCGTGGGGCAGAGCTTCCTGGATCCGGAGGCAGGCATCCGGTTCACCACCGTGGGCGGCCTGCCCCCTCAGTATCTGGACGTCCGGGTGGAGTTCCTGCCCCTTCCCGCCCGCCATGCGGTCTCGGGCCGGGTGACGAGCGGCGGCGCTCCTTTGGCCGGTGTCCTGGTCCGCGGGGGAAGCCTCCAGGCCGTCACCGCTGCCGACGGGAGCTATCGTCTGGACGGTATCCCGGCCATTCCGACCACTTTCGAAGCCGCCCTGGACGGTTATCAGTTCCATCCCGTCGGATGGGTGAATCCCGTGGAGGCAGGCTGGGACATCACCCTGGATTTCGAGGCCGCGACCTACACGCTCTCCGGGACGGTGCGCGGTGTCTCCCAGCCCGCGACTGTGTCTGACGGCGTGCGTTCCGCGTCCACCCGCCTCGTGGGCGGGGCCTGGGTCTACGAGTTGGCGGGGGTCCCCAACGGTTCCTGGAATCTGAGGGTATCCGGTGCCGCGGGGGAAGCGCCTGCTCCAGCCGGATTCAGCAACCCGGTGGCCATATGGGGGGCTGACCGTGCCCAGCTGGATTTCGACAGTGCGGTCTCGAACCGTCCCCCGGCGTCCCCCGTCCTGACGGCCGGCGCCCTGTCTGTCCAGCCTTCCCAGACGGTCCCATTCTCGGCTCTCGGCATGGACGAGGACGGGAATGCCCTCCGCTACCGCTTCGTCTGGGGGGATGGCACCCAGACCGCCTTCGGGGCGGCGACCCCGGCCGGGACCCCGGCGACGGCCTCCAAGGTCTGGCCGAGGGCCGGGACCTACCGCGTCACCGCAATCGCCCAGGATCCGGCGGGGGCGACTTCCCCGTCCTCGATCCCGGTCGTCGTCACGGTCAACACCCCACCTGGCGTCCCCGGCGTCCCCTCGAGAGTCGGGGCGTATGCCGGGAACGTGGGCGAGGTCGCGGTGGGAGAGAACGTCCTCTACACCGCTCACGCCCAGGATCCCGATGCGCAGGTCCTGCGGTATGAATTCGACTGGGGGGACGGCACCTCGTCCTGGGCCTCTCTCATGGATGGCGGCATGGTTGTGGTCAGGCACTGGTCGACGCCCGGGACCTTCCAGGTCCGTGTACGTGCCCTGGATCCCGCGGGGGCCCTTTCCGCCTGGTCCCCTCCCCTGGCCGTTCATGTGCAGGAGATCCCGGCCCCCCCCGTTCCATCCCGCCCCGTGGGGGAGGCCCTGATCCGGCCCGGGGAGCTGCACAGCTATGTGACCCGTACTACGATTCCCGCGGACTTCCAGGTCAGCACCCCGGACCTGGTCTATGAGTTCTCCTGGGGGGACGGCACCACGAGCGAGGCCGCCTTCTTCTCGTCCGGCCAGACCGCGGACGTCGCAAAGCGCTGGGACCGTGCGGGAACCTATGCGGTCACCGTCCGTTCCCGGGTGATGTTCTACAACAGCACGCGCTGGGGTCCCCGGGGGCCCTGGTCCGCCCCTTCCGAGCCGTTGCAGGTGGTCGTGACCACACCCCCTTCCACCCCCGTTGCTCCGGAAGGGGCCGCCGAGGCCTCGGTGGGCACGCCCTTCCGCTACCTCGTCTCCGCCACGGATCCGGACGGCGACCTCCTGTCCTACCGGATCGACTGGGGCGACGGCTCGGAGACTGAGCTCGGCGCCCATCCCTCCGGGGAGAAGGCGGCCGTCGAGAAGATCTGGTCCGTCAGGGGAACGTACCAGGTCACGGTCCGCGCCCAGGATGCCCACGGAGCCTGGTCCGGAACCTCGCCAGCCCTGGAGGTCGTGGTCAAGAATCTTGCTCCGTCCGTCCCGACCCTCCTGGGCCCCGGAGAACTGAGGGTGGGGGCCGTCGGGATCTTCAAGGCGGTCTCTTCGGATCCTGAGAAGGACCTTCTCACCTACCGCTTCGATTTCGAGGGTGGGATCGGGACCCAGACCGCGCCGGCGGCGTCCGGGAGCCCGGTGGGGGCTTCCGGTTCCTGGAAGACCCCGGGGGTCTATTCCGTGCGGGTCCAGGCCCTGGACGCCCTGGGCGCCGCTTCCGGGTGGTCCGCCCCCCTGCGGGTCAGCGTCTACTTCGAAGCCCTGGTCGAGATCAGGCCCGGGAAGATCAAGCTCGAGCCTTCCCGCAGGAGCTATGAGGTCATCCTCGAGATTCCCCGTGCTTGGGGCAGGACCCTGGACATCCGGCAGGATTCGCTCACCGCGAACGGAGCCTCCGCCGAGAAGGTCCACCTGAACCGGGAGTCCTGCCGGGCCACCTTCCCCGTCGGGAGTCTCAGGGACCTGGGAAACGGCCAGGCCGAGGCGGTGTTCCGTGGGATCTTGAAGAACGGAAGCCCCTTCCGCGCCGTGGCGAGGGTGCAGATCGAGAAGCCCGCCGCCAAGGGAAGGCGGTAGGCTCCCGTTCCAGGTCCGTCAGGCTTTCCGGATTTTCGTAAATGGAGCGGGTGAAGGGATTCGAACCCTCGACTTCGACCTTGGCAAGGTCGCGCTCTAGCCGCTGAGCTACACCCGCCCGAGGATAAGCGGTACCCTACCGGTACTTCCCGAGCTTGCCCTTCCGCTTCCCGTGGAAGGCCTTCCGCCCGTGATTCGCGCGCTTGGAACGGAACTTCAACCGGATCGTGCGCTTGCGCTTGGGCATCAGCGTCCCCTTTCGTCGCTGACCGTGAGCTTGTGGCGCCCCTTGCGCCGGCGGGCGCTCAGGACGCTCCTGCCCCCGTAGGTCTTCATGCGGGCACGGAAGCCGTGGACCTTGACCCTGCGACGCCGGTTGGGCTGGAAGGTGTATTTCATGGCGGGGGATCCTAGCGGCGGGGAAACCCGAAGTCAAGAAAGGGGCTTGCCGTTCTGCGTGATGCCGATACAATGCCTCCCCTTTTCGCCTGAGGATCCCATGAGCCAGACACTGATCGGACGCAAGATCGGCATGACCCAGATCTACCGGGAGGACGGGAGAGCGGTTCCCGTCACCTTGGTCGAGAGCGGTCCCTGTGTCGTCACCCAGGTCAAGCGGGAGAAGGCCGACGGCGCGTCCCGCCCCAACGGCTACAACGCACTCCAAATCGGATTCGGGGCTCTCAAGCCCTTCGACGCCAGGAGCACGCGCCGCCATGGAGCCACCAAGCCCCAGAGCGGGCATGCCAAGAAGGCGGGGGTGACCCCGCCCGAGCGCACCCTCGAGGTCCCCTGGGACGGGCAGGGGGAGGTTAAGGCCGGCCAGCAGCTCACCTGCAAGATGTTCGAAGGGGTGAAGTTCGTCGACGTGACCGGCACCAGCAAGGGCCGCGGCATGGCCGGCGTCGTGAAGCGCTACAAGTTCGGTGGAGGCCCGGCCACCCACGGCCAGTCCGACCGGCAGCGCGCCCCCGGGTCCATCGCCGGCGGGAACTCCGATCCTTCACGGGTCTGGAAGGGCAAGCGCATGCCCGGTCACATGGGGGCCGTGAGGCGCACCGTCCGCAACCTGGAGCTGGTCCGCATCGATGCCGACAGGTCCCTCCTTCTGATTCATGGTGCCGTCCCGGGCCCCAACGGCGGCTGGCTCATCGTACGGAAGTCGAAGACGAAATCGAATTCCGCAGGTTCTTCGGCAAAGACCGCTTGACAGGCATCCGTCTTTCAGTAAGATCCGCCCTTTCCTCGCCGCTGTAACCCCTAGCAGGGGAAGATGAGCGGGGAGGGAATAGGGAGCGACATGTCACGCATCGGCAGAAAGCCCATCGCCGTCCCGGCGGGCGCGAAAGTGTCCGTCGAAGGCCGTACCGTCAAGACCCAGGGTCCCAAGGGGGCCTTGAGCTGGACCCTTCCCGAGGGGATCACCCTCAAGGTCGAGCAGGCCGTCGTCACCGTCGTCCGCGAGGGGGACAGCCAGGCTGCCCGGGCCTTCCATGGCCTGACCCGCGCCCTCGTGGCCAACATGCTGCTCGGCGTCGTCACCGGATACGAGAAGCGCCTGGAGCTCCAGGGCGTCGGCTACCGCGCCCAGATGAAGGGCAAGCAGATCTCGCTGCAGGTCGGCTTCGCCCACTCGGTGGAGGTCGATCCCCTTCCCGGCGTCGAGGTCACCGTGCCCGCTCCCGAGAAGATCGTGGTGCGCGGCATCGACAAGCAGGCCGTCGGTCAGATGGCCGCCCGGATCCGGGGGGTGCGGCCTCCGGAACCCTACAAGGGCAAGGGCATCCGCTACGAAGGCGAGGTCGTCCGCCGCAAGGCAGGCAAGGCCTTCGTCTCCGGGGGAGCCTAACCGATGTCCGTCAAGACGCGCCGCCAGCTTCGTGAGCGCCGCCACCTGAGGGTGCGCCGCAAGGTCTCCGGAACCCCCGAGAGGCCCCGGCTCTGCGTCCAGCGCACGCTCAGCCACATCTATGCGCAGCTGATCGACGATGCCCAGGGGAAGACCCTGCTGTCGGCGTCGACCCTCTCCAAGGAGATCCAGGCTGCCATTCTGAAGAACGGAAAAGGCCAGGGCGGCAACAAGGTCGCAGCCGAGACGGTCGGCAGGACCCTGGCCGAGAAGGCCGTGAAGGCGGGAATCAAGCAGGTGGTGTTCGACCGGGGCGGATACCGTTACCACGGGCGCGTGCTGGCCCTGGCTGACGCCGCCCGGAAGGGGGGATTGTCCTTTTGAGGCCAGCAAGACGGGAAGGCCGCGGCGAGCGCGGAACGGAGGGCGGTCTGGCGGAGCGGGTCGTCCGCATCAACCGGGTGGCCAAGGTCGTCAAGGGCGGCAAGCGCTTCGGATTCGTCGCGCTCGTCGTCGTGGGTGACCAGAGGGGCAAGGTCGGCTTCGGCCACGGCAAGGCCAAGGAGGTCCAGCCCGCGGTGGAGAAGGGCGTGAAGGCCGCCCGCCGTGCGATGATCCAGATCTGCGTCACCGGGAACACCATCCCGCATCCCGTCTGGGGCCGCTACCGGGCCTCCCGGGTCTACATGCAACCCGCCATGAAGGGCACCGGGGTCAAGGCCGGCGGCACGGTCCGCGCCGTCCTCGAGTGCGTCGGCATCCAGAACATCCTGACCAAGGTCCATGGGAGCCCCAATCCCGTCAACCTGGTCAAGGCCACCCTTGACGGTCTCTCGGTCCTCAGGACCCGGGAGATGGTCGAGAAGCTGAGGGGAGTGAAGATCGGATGAAGCTCGCCGGGGTCTATGCCGTCCAGTCCGACTACAAGAACCGCAAGCGCGTGGGCCGTGGCACCGGTTCCGGCCACGGGAAGACCTCGGGCCGGGGCAACAAGGGGCAGCGCTCCCGTTCCGGCTTCCGTCGCAAGTGGGGGCATGAGGGCGGACAGATGCCCCTGCTGAGGCGCCTGCCCCAGCGCGGGTTCTCCAATGCCGACTGGCGTGTCGAATACGAGGTGGTGAACGTCGGCGACCTCTCCCGCTTCCGGAAGGGGAGCGTCGTGACGGCCGTCGAGCTGGCCGCCGCCGGTTTCATCGCGGGTCCGGCGTCCCATGTGAAGATCCTCGGGGACGGGGAGCTCGCCGTGGCGCTGACCGTGCGCGCGCACCGGTTTTCGAAGCAGGCCCAGACGAAGATCGATGCCGCCGGGGGCAAGACCGAGCTCATCCCGGGCCCGAAGGATCCGGGGGACTTGAGGAATTCGAAGAATCCGAAGGGGTCCAAAGCTTCCAAAGGCCCGGAGTCTCCGAAGGCCTAAATGGCGCTCGGCACGATCCGCACCATCCTCGGAGTCCCCGAGCTTCGCAAGCGCATCGGGTGGACCTTCCTCCTGCTGTTCGTCTACTGCCTCGGCAGCCTGATCCCCCTGCCCGGGATCGACCTCGCCGTCTACAGCAGCCAGATGGGCGCGTTCCAGAACAGCGCCATGGGGAAGGTATTCGGCTTCGCCAACATCCTGAGCGGCGGGTTCATGGACCGCTTCTCGATCTTCTCCATGGGCATCATGCCCTACATCAGCGCCTCCATCATCTTTCAGATCCTCACCAAGGTGGTTCCCGTCCTGGAGAGGATGTCCAAGGAGGGCGACGGCGGGCGGCGCCGGATCAACAAGTGGATGCGGATCTCCACCGTCGGCGTCTCCTTCATCCAGGGCCTGACCTACGCCTACACCCTGAAGCAGCAGCACACCAACGGCACGCCCTTCATCAACGGCGACCCGACCTTCCTGCACTTCATCCTGCCGACGGTGCTGAGCTGGACGGCCGGGACCATGTTCCTGATGTGGCTCGGGGACCAGATCAGCGAATACGGGGTGGGCAACGGGATCTCGATGATCATCATGGCCGGGATCCTCCACCGGGCCCCTTCGGTGATCGAGGAGCTCCTGATCCAGGTGAATGCCGGCACTTTTACCTACGCCAGGGTGGGGGTCCTGCTGGCGCTCTACGTCTTCATGGTGGTGGGCATCGTCTTCGTGACCCAGGCGCAGCGCCGCATCCCGATGCAGTCGGCCCGTCAGGTCCGGGGCCGTCTTGCCGTCTCCAGCCAGAAGACCTATTTCCCGCTCAAGCTGAACGCCGCCGGGGTGATCCCGGTGATCTTCGCCAGCGCGCTGTTGACCTTCCCGGCGGGGATCGCCCAGCTCGTCTGCCAGTGGAACGGATGGAGCAAGGAGAACTGGTTCATCGACATGCTCAGCCGGGAGGGCGGGATCGCCTATATGGTCCTCTATTCGGGGCTGATCTTCGTCTTCACGTATTTCTACACGGCGATGGTGTTCAATCCCACCGAGATCGCCGACAACCTGAAGCAGCACGGCGCCTTCATCCCCGGCATCCGGCCCGGCAAGAACACCGCCGAGTACATCGAGAAGGTCATGAACCGGGTCACCTTCGCCGGCGCCTTCTTCCTGGCCTTCATCTCCCTGGTGCCGGTGGTGGTCCAGGAGCAGCTTCATGTTCCGCCGCTCGTGGCGAACTTCCTGGGCGGGACCTCGCTGCTGATCGTCGTCGGGGTGGGCCTGGACCTGGTCCAGAAGATCGAGTCCCATCTCCTGTTGAGACAGTACAAGGGCTTCCTCGGCGGGGCCTCCCCGATCCGGGGACGGAACTGATGCTGGTGATCTTCCTTGGACCTCCCGGAGCTGGAAAGGGCACGCAGGCCGCACGGCTGTGCGCCGCGCGGGGCATCCCCCACGTCTCGACGGGGGACCTGCTGCGCAAGGCAGGCGAGTCCGCCTCCCCCGTGGGGAAGAAGGCCGCAGGCTACATGAACCGCGGCGAGCTGGTGCCCGACGACGTGGTGATCCAGGTCCTGGAGGAGAGGATCGGCCAGCCGGACTGCGGCAAGGGCTTTCTCCTCGACGGATTCCCCCGGACCCTCCCGCAGGCCCAGGCGCTCGATGCCCTCCTGTCCCGCAGCGGGAGCCGTCTGGACCGGGTGTTCTACTTCGCAACCCCCGAGGACGTGGTGGTCCGCCGGCTTTCCGGGCGCCGCGTCTGCTCGAACACGGCCTGCGCCGCGGTCTATCACCTTCAGAACAACCGTCCCAAGAAGCAGGGCGTCTGCGACCGCTGCGCCAGCCCCCTGGAAGGCCGTTCGGACGACGACGAGGAGAAGGTGAAGACCCGCCTTTCGGTCTACCACAAGCAGACGACCCCGCTGATCGCCTATTACCAGCGACAGGGCACCCTCAAGCCGGTGGAAGGGGCCATGGACATCGAGCCCCTGTTCCGGGTGATCGAGGCCGACCTGGACGCGGCCGCCGGCGAGGCATCCGCATGAGGATCACCGTGAAGTCCCCTCGGGAGATGGAGATCATGCGCCGGGCCGGCCTTGTCGTGGCCAAGGTCCTTTCCCTGATGCGACAGATGGTCCGTCCCGGGGTGAGCACCGAGGAGCTTGACCGCGCTGCCGCCGATCTCATCCATGGGGAGGGGGCCGAGGTGGCCTTCAAGGGCTACCTGGGCTACCCCAAGAACATCTGCGTCTCCGTCAACGAGGAGGTGGTGCACGGCATCCCCTCCAGCCGCCGCCTGCAGGAAGGCGACGTGGTCGGGGTCGATGTCGGAGCCCGCGTGGATGGCTATTACGGGGACGCCGCCGTGACGCTGCCCGTCGGACAGGTGGATGAGGAGACCGGAAGGCTGATTCGGGACACCCGCCAGGCGCTTCTCGAGGGCATCGCGGCCGTGAAGCCGAACGCGCGGCTGAGGGACGTCTCCCGCGCCATCGAGGCCTATGCCCGCCCGAAAGGCTACGGCATCGTCGAGAACTACGTGGGTCACGGGATCGGGAAGGCCATGCACGAGGATCCCCAGATCCCCAACTACGTCCCCAAGAACTACCCTGCCGGGGACCTGGTCCTGATGCCGGGGATGGCCCTGGCCCTGGAGCCCATGCTCAACCTGGGCACGGCCGAGACGGAGGAGCTCGGGGACGGATGGACCGTGGTCACCAAGGACCGCCGCCGCTCCGCGCATTTCGAGCACACCGTGGCCGTGACGGCGGACGGCCACGAGGTCCTCACCCGGATCGCGGGGGAGGCCCTGTGACACCCCCGAAGGAGGAAGCCCTCCGCCTGGAGGCCACGGTTCAGAAATCGCTCCCGAACGCGAGCTTTTTGGTAAAGCTGGACAACGGGCATGAAGTGTTGGCCCACGTCTCCGGACGGATGCGCATGCACTACATCCGCATCCTGCCGGGAGACCGGGTGACCGTCGAGATCTCGCCGTATGACTTGAAGAAGGGCCGCATCGTCTACCGGAGCTAAACAGGAATTCAGGAGGTTCTCGTGAAGGTCAGGGCGTCCGTGAAGCGTTTCTGTGAACATTGCAAGATCATCCGCCGCCGCGGCGTGGTCCGGGTCGTCTGCACGAACCCGCGCCACAAGCAGCGGCAGGGCTAAAGGAGACAGATATGCCCCGTATCGCCGGCGTAGACGTCCCGTTGGAAAAGCGCATCGACGTTGCGCTTACCTACATCCACGGCATCGGCCGCCACCTGTCCGCCAAGGTCATGGCCGAGGCCGGAGTGGATCCCTCCATCCGGGCCAAGGCCCTGACGGACGACCAGGTGAGCAAGATCGCCGCCGTGATCGACCGCAGCTTCCCCGTGGAGGGGCAGCTGAGGCGCAAGGTCCAGCAGGACGTCCAGCGTCTGAAGGACATCGGCTGCTACCGCGGGATGCGCCACAAGCGCAGCCTCCCGGTGCGTGGCCAGCGCACGAAAACCAACGCGCGGACCCGCAAGGGGCCGCGGAAGACGGTGGCAGGCAAGAAGCAGGAAGCGATCAAGTAAAGGCATTCCGGAAAGGAGCCCCGCAGGATGGCGAAGGAGTCGGACAAGCCGGAGAAGGAAAAGGCCGAAAAGCCTGAGAAGCCCAAGGCCGAAAGGCCGGACAAGGCGGACAAGGCCGAGGCTGCAGCGGGAGCGGAAGGCGCCGCCGCGGCGCCGAAGAAGAAGGTCAAGCGCCTGGTGGAGAAGGCGGTGGTGCACATCAATGCCACCTTCAACAACACCATCGTCACCTTCACGGACACGGGCGGGGCCACGCTCTGCTGGGCGTCGGCCGGCACCATCGGCTTCGGTGGCTCCAAGAAGTCCACGCCGTTCGCCGCCCAGCGTGCCGCCGAACAGGCCACCGAGAAGGCCAAGCGCTTCGGCGTTCGCGAGGTGGAGGTCCGGGTCAAGGGGCCGGGGGCGGGCCGGGAGTCGGCCGTCACCGCGCTCACCATGTGCGGATTGATCGTGCGCGGCGTCGAGGACGTGACGCCGTTGCCCCATAACGGATGCCGTCCCAGAAAGAGGAGGAGGGTTTAGATGGCTCGCTATACCGGACCGGTCTGCAAGCTCTGCCGCAGGGAAGGGATGAAGCTCTTCCTGAAGGGGAGCCGTTGCGAATCCCCCAAGTGCGCCGTGACCCGCCGCGAGGTGGTGCCCGGCGGACAGAAGGGCCGCCGCACCCGCGGCCGTCCCTCGGAGTGGTCGAAGCGCTTCCGGGAGACCATCAAGGTCAAGCGCTTCTACGGCATCCTGGAGCGGCAGTTCCGCCGCTATATGGACGAGGCCACCAGCACCAAGGGCAGCACGGGCGAGGCCCTCTTGAGGCTCCTGGAGACCCGTCTGGACAACACGGTGCTACGCTTGGGCTTCGCGGTGTCCCGATTCCAGTCCCGCCAGCTCATCCGGCACGGGCACATCCTGGTGAACGGGCACAAGACCAACATCCCGTCCTACGCCGTGTCCTCGGGGGATTCCATCAAGCCCGCCGGGAAGGAAGGTGCAGGGCGGCTCGTGAAGTGGGGCATGGAGGAGTCCAAGGGGAAACAGGTGCCCGCATGGCTGGAGCGTCTGGACGGGGAGACGCCGGAGGGCAAGGTCCTGAGGATGCCCGCCCGCGAGGAGATTTCGGCCGAGGTGAACGAACAGCTCATCGTCGAATTCTGCTCGAGATAACGAAGATCAACAAAGGCCAGAGAAGTTCCAGGCAAGCAGGTTAAGGAGGACGAACGAATGCGTATCCGCTGGCGTGGGCTTGAGCTTCCGACCCGGGTCGTCTGCAGTGAAAAGACCCTGACGGCCAACTATGGCCGCTTCACGGCCGAGCCATTCGAGCGCGGCTTCGGGACCACCGTGGGGAATTCCCTGCGCCGCGTCCTGCTGAGCTCCCTCGAGGGGGCGGCGGTGACCGCCGTCAAGATCTCCGGGGTGAACCACGAATTCACCACGGTGCCGGGCGTGCTGGAGGACGTCACCGAGATCCTCCTGAACGTCAAGAAGATCCGGCTCCGCATCCAGTCGGACGAGCCGAAGGTGCTCGTCCTCAAGAGCGACAAGAAGGGCATCCTGAAGGCTTCCGACCTCTCGCATGATGCGACGGTCGAGATCGTCGATCCGGAGACCCACCTGGTGACCCTCTCCGAGCCCGTGCCTTTCGAGATGGAGCTGGAGGTCCGCAAGGGCCGCGGCTACCAGACCGCCGAGGATGCCGAGCCGGAGCAGAAGGAGATCGGCCGCATCCCGGTCGACGCCATCTTCTCCCCGGTCCTCCGCGTGCGCTACAAGACCGAGGACTGCCGCGTCGGGCAGGTCACGAACTTCGACCGCCTCATCATGGAGATCTGGACGGACGGGACCCTCTCCCCGGAGATGGCCCTCGTCGAGGCCGGCAAGATCCTGCGCAAGCACCTCAACCCTTTCGTGCAGTACTTCGAGATCGGCCGGGAGCTTCAGCAGGAGGAGGGCCGCCGCACCCGCCTGAGGGAGCGTCAGAAGGAGGAGAGCGAGATGCAGGCCAAGCTCTCGCTGCCGGTCACCGAGCTCGATCTTTCCGTGCGTGCATCCAATTGCCTGGAAGCGGAGAACATCCGCACCATCGGGGAGCTGGTCTCCCGCAGCGAACCGGAACTCCTGCAGATCCGCAATTTCGGCCGCGTCTCCCTGGACGAGATCCAGCGCAAGCTCGAGGTCATGGGGCTGGGGATCGGCGTGAGGGCGCCCGGCGCCGAGGCGGGCCCGGAGGTCACGGAGGTCCAGAATGCGTCATAGGAACCGTGGTCGCAAGCTCAACCGGAACGCCCAGCACCGGAATTCCCTGATGCGCAACCTGGCCAGGGCCCTCTTCCTGTCCCCGGCGGGCCGCATCGTCACGACCATCACCAAGGCCAAGGAGGTCCGGCCCTTCGTCGAGAAGCTGGTCACCCTGGGCCGCAAGGGCGACGAGCTCTCCCGTCGCCGGGCCGTCGCCATGCTGGGTCATCACGAACCTTCCTGGCCGAGGGCCAAGAAGGCCGATGAGAAGGGTGCTGCCAAGTGGGCGCGCATCCCCCCGAAGCCCAAGAACCCCATCGATCGCCTCCGTTGGCGCCGCGAAGGGCTTCCCAGGATCCCCGAGGCGAACCTGCCTACGGCTATGGACCGCCTCTTCGAGGTCATCGCCCCCAAGTTCAAGGACAGGCCGGGCGGTTACACCCGCATCCTGAGAACGGGAGCGAAGCGCGTGAACGACAAGGCAGAATTGGCGCTGCTGGAATTCGTGGTGCCGATCGCAGAACCTGTTGAACCTCAAGGGGATAAGGCTGAGTTATCCGAAAAGAAGACCAAGGGGAAGGCCAAGGCCAAAGGCGCCGCGGCTGCCTGATCTGATTTCAGGAAGGGGAGGCTTGCCTCCCCTTCTTTTTGTCTATACTATGACGTTTACGTGAGAGTTATAGAAACCACTTCCCTGCGAATCGGGGATCTTGCCGCCAAGACCCAGAAAACGGTCCGGACCCTTCGTTACTACGAGGAATTGGGACTGCTCGAGCCTTCCTCCCACACCGGCGGGGGATTCCGCCTCTACCGCGCTGAGGACGTCAACCGGGTCCTCCTGATCGACCGCCTCCAGGATCTGGGCTTCCGCCTGGAGAAGATTGGGGAGATCCTACAGGCCTGGGGCTCGGCCGGAACGGGAGGGGACGCCTCCGGGCGCCTCCAGACCCTGCTTCAGGCCGGCCTCGCGGACACCCGGACACGCATCGGCCGTCTCCAGGGCATGGAGCGCGAGCTCGAGGAGGCTCTGCATTTCCTGGTCACCTGCCGCTCCTGTGTGGACCAGCCGGGTCGCCAGCATTGCACCACCTGCGAGAAGGGCGACCACCATGGCCGCCTGCCCCAGCTCGTGGACGCGGTGGTCCGATGATCAAAGGGAAGCGCAGGATCTACATGGATGCCCAGGCCACGACCCCTGTCGATCCGAGGGTGCTGGAGGCCATGCTGCCCTGGTTCACCGAGCGCTTCGGGAACCCGGCCAGCCGGACCCATGCCTACGGCTGGGAGGCCGAGGAGGCCGTGGACGAGGCCCGCGCCGTTCTGGCCAAGGGTATCGGAGCCGAGCCGGAGGAGATCGTCTTCACCAGCGGAGCCACCGAGTCCGACAACTTGGCCGTGTTGGGCGTCGCCGAGGCGTACGAGCCCCGGGGCCGCCATCTTGTGACGGTGGCCACCGAGCACTGGGCCGTCCTGGATTCCTGCCGGGCCCTGGAGGCCCGGGCGGATGGCGGATGGCGGGTGAGCGTCCTTCCGGTCGGGCGTGACGGCCTGCTGGACCTCGACGCGCTGCGCCGGGCGGTGACCGCTGAGACCGTCCTGGTCTCCGTGATGCAGGCCAACAACGAGATCGGGGTGATCCAGCCGGTGACCGAGATCGCCCGCATCGCCCATGAGGCCGGGGCCCTCTTCCATTGCGATGCAGCCCAGGGCTTCGGCAAGGAGAGCCTGGACGTCCGGCGCATGGGGGCCGACCTGGTCTCCCTCTCGGCCCACAAGATCTACGGCCCCAAGGGCGTCGGGGCCCTCTATGTGCGCCGCTCCAAGCCCCGGGTCCGCCTCTCGCCCCAGATCCACGGGGGGGGGCATGAGCGCGGCCTGCGTTCGGGCACCCTGAACGTCCCGGGCATCGTCGGGTTTGCCAAGGCTTGGGAGCTTTGCGAGGCAGAGATGTCGGTGGAGCGCATCCGCCTGACCGCCCTGCGGGACCGCCTGCACCATGCCCTGCTCTCCTCCCTGGACGGGGTGAGCCTGAACGGGCATCCGGTGAAGCGCCTGGCCGGAAACCTGAACGTCTCCTTCGCCGGCGTGGATGGGGAGGCCCTGGTCACCGGCCTGACCGAGCGGGAGGGCGTCGCCCTCTCCACGGGTTCGGCCTGCACCTCGGCGAGTTTGGAGCCCTCCTACGTCCTCAAGGCCCTCGGCATCCCGGACGGCCTGGCCCGCGCCTCCCTGCGCTTCGGCCTGGGCCGCTTCACGACCGAAGCCGAGGTCGATGAGGTGGCCGATCTCATTTCCGCCCATGTGCTCCGCCTTCGTTCCATCGCTCCCGCCCCTTCCGTCTCCGCAAAGGAGGTCCTCGCATGACCGTTACCGCCCAGCCCATCCCCACCCTCAGCATCACCCCCCAGGCCGCGGCCAAGGTGAAGAGCCTGCTGGAGGCCCAGCAGAAGCCCGTGGACCAGTTCGCGCTGCGCGTCGGCGTCAGCTCGGGCGGCTGCTCCGGCCTTTCGTACGTCTTCAACCTGGACCAGCCCAAGGAGGGGGACCTGACCTTCTCCCGCGACGGCATCCGGGTGGTCTCGGACCCCAAGTCCATCCTCTATCTGAACGGCAGCGAGCTCCACTACCAGGACAGCCTGACCGGGGCGGGTTTCGTCTGGCAGAATCCCAATGTGAAGGGCACCTGCGGCTGCGGGACTTCCTTTAACGTCTGACCATGAATACGACGGAACAGACCGAAAAGAAGACCCTCGAGGCACTCACGAAACAGGAGTACCAGTACGGCTTCGTCACCGACATCGGCCAGGACAGCATCCCGAAGGGCCTGAGCGAGGACGTCATCCGGCTGATCTCCCGGAAGAAGCAGGAGCCGGAGTTCATGCTGGAGTGGCGGCTCAAGGCCTACCGGGCCTGGCTCAAGATGACGCCCCCGGAGTGGCCCAACGTCCGATACCCGAAGATCGACTACCAGGACATCATCTACTACTCGGCCCCGAAAGCCAAAACGGACGCCCCCAAGAGCCTGGACGAGGTCGACCCCGAGCTGAGGCGGACCTTCGACAAGCTCGGCATCTCCCTGGACGAGCAGATGCGCATGAGCGGGATCGCCGTGGACGCGGTGTTCGACTCCGTGTCCGTGGCCACCACCTTCCAGGCCAAACTGAAGGAGATGGGCATCCTCTTCGGATCCTTCTCCGAGGCCGTGCGCGAGCATCCCGAGCTGGTCCGCAAGCACCTCGGCTCCGTCGTCCCCCACACGGACAACTACTTCGCGGCCCTCAACTCCGCGGTCTTCAGCGACGGCTCCTTCTGCTACATCCCGAAGGGCGTCCGCTGCCCGATGGAGCTGTCGACCTATTTCCGCATCAACGCCGCCGACACCGGACAGTTCGAGCGCACCCTCATCGTGGCCGACGAGGGCAGCTTCGTCTCGTATCTGGAGGGCTGCACGGCCCCCCGCCGCGACACCAACCAGCTCCATGCCGCGGTGGTGGAGCTCGTCGCGCTGGACGGCGCCCAGATCAAGTACTCCACCGTCCAGAACTGGTATCCCGGCGACAAGGATGGCAAGGGAGGGATCTACAACTTCGTCACCAAGCGCGGCAAGGCCATGCGCAAGGCCAGGATCTCGTGGACCCAGGTGGAGACGGGTTCGGCCATCACCTGGAAGTACCCCAGCTGCATCCTGCAGGGGGACGATTCGGTCGGCGAGTTCTACTCGGTGGCCCTGGCCAACCATTACCAGCAGGCCGACACCGGCACCAAGATGATCCACATCGGACGGAACACGAAGAGCACCATCATCTCCAAGGGCATCTCGGCCGGCCACGGCCAGAACACCTACCGGGGACTCGTGAAGATCCAGAAGGGCGCTACCGGCGCCCGCAACTACTCCCAGTGCGACTCCCTGCTCATGGGGTCCGCCTGCGGAGCCCACACCTTCCCCTACATCGAGGTGAAGAACGACAGCGCCCAGGTGGAGCACGAGGCCACCACCTCCAAGATCGGGGAGGACCAGCTCTTCTACTGCCGCCAGCGCGGCCTCTCGGAGGAGGACGCCGTGAACCTCATCGTGAACGGATTCTGCAAGGAGGTCTTCCGGGAGCTCCCGATGGAGTTCGCCGTGGAGGCCCAGAAGCTTCTCGGGGTCAGCCTGGAAGGGAGCGTGGGATAACGTGACCGAACTGCTGCTCGAGATCAAGGACCTGCATGCCAAGGCCGGCGAGAGGCCCATCCTCAAGGGCCTGAGCCTCTCCGTGAAGGCCGGGGAGGTCCATGCCATCATGGGGCCCAACGGCTCCGGCAAGAGCACCCTGGCCTATGTCCTGGCCGGCCGCGAGGGCTACGAGGTCACCTCCGGCTCCGTCACGTATCTGGGCAAGGACCTCCTGGCCATGGAGCCCGAGATCCGCGCCCGCGAAGGGGTCTTCCTGGGCTTCCAGTACCCGGTCGAGATCCCCGGCGTGGGGAACTCCTATTTCCTGAGGACGGCCCTCAACACCCTGCGCAAGCACCGCGGCCAGCCGGAGCTGGACGCCGCGGACTTCCTGGCCGTCTACAAGGCGAAGATGAAGATGGTGGAGATGGATCCGGCATTGGGCAGCCGGGCCGTTAACCAGGGTTTCTCCGGAGGGGAGAAGAAGCGCAACGAGATCCTCCAGATGGCCGTGCTGGAGCCGACGCTGTCCCTGCTCGACGAGACCGACTCCGGCCTCGACATCGACGCCCTGCGCGTGGTGGCCGGCGGCGTGAACGCGCTGCGCTCCAAGGATCGCGCCATGGTCGTCGTCACCCACTACCAGCGCCTGCTCGACTACATCGTGCCGGACCGGGTCCACGTCCTGTCGGAGGGCCGCATCGTCCGCTCGGGAGACAAGGGCCTGGCCCTGGAACTGGAGAAGCGCGGCTATGCCTGGCTCGAGGAGGGGGCCGCAGCCCGCTGAGCATGCCCGACCTCCTGACCGGATTTTCCGACCGCCTCGAGTCCCCTTCCGACTGGCTGGCACCGTTTCGCCGCGAGGCCCGCGAGCGCCTGAAGGCCAGGGGCCTGCCGACCTCCCGCGAGGAGGCCTGGCGGTACACCCCGCTCTCCGCGCTGCCTGCGGCGGAACCGCGTGCCGGCGCCGGTCTGGATGCCAAGGCCCTGGGGCACCTGCTTTTCGGGGATCTGCCCAGCCCCCGCCTGGTCTTCGTCAATGGGCGCTTCGTCCCCGGCCTCTCCGACGCCGGATCCCTTCCCTCCGGGGTCGTGCTCGGCTCCCTGGCCGAGGCCATCGGCTCCCGCCGGGACCTGTTGGAACCCCACCTGGGCCGTCAGATGGACCTCTCCGCCCATCCTTTCGCCGCCCTGAACGCTGCGGCCCTGATCGACGGGGCCTTCCTGTCCCTGGCCGGCGGGGCGGCGCTGGAGCGTCCGGTGCATCTGGTCTTCGTCTCGGACGCCAAGGGAGGAGGCCCCGTCCTTTCCCAGCCGAGAGTCCTGATCGTGGCGGGGCAGGACAGCCGTGCCGTGGTGGCCGAGACCTACCTGTCGACATCCGCCGGACCCTGCGTGACGAATGCCGTGAGCGAGATCGTCCTGGCCCGCGGGGCTTCGGTCGAGCACATCCGCCTCCAGCGCGAGGGCGAAGGCGCCTTCCATCTGGGGATGCTGCAGGTCAGGCAGGCGGCTCGAAGCCTCTTCACCTCCCATGCGGTGGCCCTGGGCGCCTCGCTGGCCCGCTGCGAGATCCATGTGAGGCTGGAGGGAGAACGGGCTTCCGCGACCCTGAACGGCCTCAGCCTCGGGACCGGCACCCAGCACCTGGACGCCCTGACCGTCGTGGACCACGTCGCCCCGCACTGCACCAGCGCGGAACGCTACAAGGGCATCTGGTACGACCGCGCCCGAGGCGTCTTCTTCGGACGCATCCACGTGGCCCCTCATGCCCAGGGGACGGACGCCCGCCAGGCCAGCCAGAACCTGCTTCTGTCGGAAGAGGCCGAGGTGGATGCCCGGCCCCAGCTCGAGATCCATGCCGACGACGTGTCCTGCTCCCACGGGGTCACGATCGGGCGCCTGGACGCCGCCGCCCTCTTCTACCTGCGTTCGAGGGGCCTGTCGGCGGATTCCGCCCGGAGCCTGCTGACCCATGCCTTCGCCGAGGAGATGGTGGACCGGATCCCGGATCCGGCCGTGAGATGCCAGCTTGCGGCCTGCCTCTGCGCGTGGCTGACCCAGCACCTGGGCAGCGAGGTCCGGCGGTGAGCGCATTCGATGCCGCCGCCGTCCGCAGGGAGTTTCCCATTCTGGCCCAGTCCGTCCGCGGCAGGCCCCTGGTCTATCTCGACAGCGCCGCGACCACCCAGAAGCCCCGCGCCGTGCTGGAGGCCCTGCGCCGCTACTACGAGGAGGACAACGCCAACGTCCACCGTGCGGTCCACCTCCTCAGCGAGCGCGCCACCCTGGCCTACGAGGCCGCCCGGGAGAAGGTCTTCCGCTTCCTGAACGCCTCCTCGACGAAGGAGATCGTCTTCGTGCGAGGGACCACCGAGGCCGTCAACCTGGTCGCCAACACCTTCGGCAGGACCCGCGTGGGCGCCGGCGACGAGGTCCTGGTCACCCACCTGGAGCACCACTCCAACATCGTCCCCTGGCAGATGCTCTGCCGGGAGAAGGGGGCAGCCCTGCGCGTCGTGCCGGTCAACGATGCGGGGGAGCTGGACCTGGAGGCCTTGGACCGCCTGCTCGGCCCCCGCACGAGGATCCTGGCCCTGGGCCACGTCTCCAACGCCCTGGGGACCGTCAACCCGATCCGCCGCATCGTGGACCTGGCCAGGGCCAAGGGCGTGCCCGTCCTGGTGGACGGGGCCCAGGCCGTGCCCCATCTGAAGGTGGACGTCCAGGCCCTGGGCTGCGATTTCTACGCCTTCTCGGGGCACAAGGTCTACGGCCCCACCGGCATCGGCGCCCTCTGGGCAAGGACGGAGCACCTGGAAGCGATGCCGCCCTGGCAGGGGGGCGGGGACATGATCAGTTCCGTGCGCTTCGAGGAGACCCTCTACAACGTCCCCCCGGCCAGGTTCGAGGCCGGCACTCCAAATATCGCCGGGGCCGTGGGCCTCGGCGCCGCGATCGACTGGCTCCAGGCCCTGGGGCTGGACCGCGTGGAGGCCCATGAGAAGGCGCTGCTGGGGAAGGGCACCGAGCTCCTCTCCGCCATCCCCGGATTGACGCTGATCGGCACCGCGAAGGAGAAGGCCGGGGTGCTCTCCTTCATCATGGAAGGCATCCATCCCCATGACATCGGCACGGTGCTCGACAGGCAGGGCATCGCCATCCGCACCGGCCACCACTGCGCCCAGCCCGTGATGGAGCGCTTCGGCATCCCGGCCACGGCCCGGGCCTCGCTCGGGGTCTACAACACGGGCGCCGACCTGGAGGCCCTGGCCGCTGGACTGAGGAAGGTCCGGGAGATGTTCGCATGAGCGGCCCGGAAGACGGCCTCCGTGACCTCTACCAGGAGCTCATCCTGGACCACGGCCGCCGTCCGCGGAACTTCTCCGCCATGCCGGATGCCTCCGCCAAGGCCGAGGGGTTCAATCCCCTTTGTGGCGACAAGGTGACCGTGTTCCTGAGGATGGAGGGCGATCGTGTCGGCGACGTCTCCTTCCAGGGCTCGGGCTGCGCCATCTCCACCTCCTCGGCCTCCCTCATGACGGAGCGGCTCAAGGGGATGACCCGTTGTGAGGCGACGGCCCTGGCGGAGTGCTTCCACGCCATGGTGACCTCGGATGCCGCCGTGCCCCTGCCCGAGGGCCTGGGCAAACTGGAGGTGCTCGGAGGCGTCCGCGAATACCCCATGCGCATCAAGTGCGCGACCCTGGCCTGGCACACCCTCAAATCCGCCCTCCTGCAGGGGGGCGGCACCGTGTCGACGGAATAAGGAGCCCGAACCCATGAGCAGCGACCCCACCGCTCCCGCCCTCCAGCCCCTCGAGCCGCTTGTGATCGAGGCCCTGAAGACGGTCTACGACCCTGAGATCCCGGTGAACATCTACGAGCTGGGTCTGGTCTACAAGGTGGACGTGGACGCGGCCGGCGCCGTGGCGGTGAAGATGACGCTCACCTCGCCGAACTGTCCTGAGGCCGCTTCTCTCCCTGGTACTGTGGAGGGGAAGATCAAGGCCGTGCCGGGGGTGACGGCCGCCAAGGTGGAGATCGTCTGGGAGCCGACCTGGACCAAGGAGATGATCTCCGAGGCCGCCAAGCTCCAGCTCGGGATCGATTAACGCAGCCCCGCCAGGGCCTCCCTGGCCTTCCGCACGCCCTCTGCATCCCCGAGGGCCGCCGAGGACTCCCCGTAGACGTTCCAGAGGGATACCAGGGCATCACGATCCGGTCCCGCGGCGAAGGCTGGAGCCAGGATCTCCCGGGCTTCCCTCGGGCGGCCGCTCCTGCAGAGGGCCAGGCCCAGGGCGGCTCGCACCGGGGAGGGGGGGCTTTTGCGGCTTGCCGCGCCCTCGTGTCCCCTGAGCCAGGCGGGATCCTCCAACAGGGCCAGGGCCCGTTGCAGGGGGGCGAGGGCCTCGGGGGCACGGCCGACCAGGATCAGGCTCCGGCCCAGATTGTAGTGGACCAGGGCGTGATCGGGGGAGGCCTGGGCCGCCTGCTTCAGGATGGCCACGGCCTCCTCCTTGCGCCCCAGGGCCTGCAGGCTGTTGCCCAGGTCCAGGGAGGTCTCCGTCTCCGCGGGCCGGCCTTTCAGGGCCTGGAGGTAGGCGGCGACGGCCTCCTCATGGCGGCCACCCCCATTGGCGGCCAGGATGCGTCCCAGGTTGTGGCCGGCGCGATAGGCCAGAGGGTCCAGGATCAGGGCCCTGCGGAGGTTGAGTTCGGCCGGCCGGTGTCCACCCGCCGCCTCCTGGGCGTTTCCGAGGCCCTCCCAGGGCCTGGATTTCCCCGGGCAGGCCCTGGCGGATTCCCGCCAGAGCCCCTCCAGGTCGGCCCAGGTGGAGGCCCGCCCGATCGTGCAGATGGTCAGGAGCCCGCCCATGAGAAGGCCCAGAGCCCTGCGGCGGGCCGTACCGGCCGCCAGCCAAGCCCCGGCGGCCAAGGCCGGACCCCAGAGGGCGGTGGTCACCCGGTGCTCCATGATCACGTCCTCGATGGGGACCAGGCTGGAGCTGGGGGCCAGCGCCAGCAGGAACCATCCCAGAGCGAAGAGGGGCAGGACGGAATTCGAGCGGACCCGCCAGGCGAGGACGGTGAGGGAGAGCAGGAGGAGAAGTCCCGTCATCGGCCTCAGGGCCCAGAGCGTCGCATCGTGACCCCAGTCGTAGTCCAGGTGCTGTCCGAAGGGCAGGATGGCGAGTCGGAGGTAGCGCGCCACCACGCCCAGCTCGGTGACGAGGTAGAGTCCCGGCGTCAGGGTGAAGGCCGACTGCTGGAAGAGGCTGTTGCCCTGGCGGACAGGAGAGCCCAGCCCGAACAGGGCGGGGTTCAGGTAGATCGCAGCCAGGCCTGCCAGGACCAGGGCAACTGCCAGGACCTGGATCCTTCCGCGCCTCTCGGGAGCCGGGAGGGCTGCCGTCGCGCAGAGGAGAAGGGCGGGGATGGCCAGGCCGTTGTCCTTGGACAGGAAGCCCGCTGCGCAGGCGATGAGGCTGGTCCAGGGGTCTTCGGACAGGTAGAGCCTCAGGGCCAGGAAGGCAAACAGGGCGGCCATGATCTCGGAGCGCTGGACCACGTAGCAGACGGCCCCGCTCAGGAGGGGGTGGCAGGCGTAGAGCAGGGCGCCGGCCAGGGCCGCCGTCCCGACACGGGGCTGTCCGAGGCGTTTCAGGAGGGCCCGCCCTGCGCCCAGGGCGGCCAGGGAAGCCAGCATGTGGAGGACGAGGTTGGTCGCATGGCAGGCCATCGGGTGGAAGCCCGAGATCCAGGCGTCCCAGGACAGGGTCAGGTAGGACAGGCCGCGGCTGTGGGGGAGGCGGCGGAGGGCCTCCCGCCAGGGCGCCGCCCGGATCCCGGATTCCAGGAAGTCGACGTCGTCGTAGAGGAAGGTCCCGCCCAGGACCGGAAGGTAGGGCAGGACGGCCGCAAGGGCGACCAGGAGGGGGAAGAGCCAAGGCCGTTCAGGCCTGGGGGACATCCTTTTCCTTGGCCTTTGATTTCTCCGCCTTGCGGCGTTCGGGTTCCTTCACCTTCTCCTGGGGTGGCGGACCGTCCTCGGTGGCGAAGGAGAGCTCCCCGTCCAGGAGGGTGACCCGGATGGCGTTCTTGCCCTGGAAGTGCCCCTTGAGAAGCTCCTCGGCCAGAGGATCCTCGATGCGCCGCTCGATCTCCCGCCTGAGGGGCCTGGCCCCGAACTCGGGGGAGAAGCCCTTGTCGATGAGGAAGGTGAGGGCCTCCGGGGAGAGGGTCAGCTCGAGCCCCTTGTCGGCCAGGCGCTTCGAGACGTGGGCCATCTCGATGTCGATGATCTGCTCGAGGTCCTTCTTCACGAGGGGCTTGAAGACGATCACGTCGTCGAGGCGGTTGATGAACTCCGGACGGAAGTGCTTCTCCACCTCGCCCTGCAGCATGTCCTTCATCTTCTGGTAGTCCCCGCCGCGGGTGGACTGGTGGAAGCCCAGGGAGGTCTGCTTGTGCAGGACGTCGGCCCCGATGTTCGAGGTCATGATGACGATGGTGTTGCGGAAGTCCACGTGGCGCTTGAAGGAGTCCGTCAGCCGGCCCTCCTCCATGATCTGCAGGAGCATGTTGTAGACGTCGGGGTGGGCCTTCTCGATCTCGTCGAGCAGGACCACGGCGTAGGGTCGCCGACGGACTTTCTCCGTGAGCTGGCCGCCCTCCTCGTAGCCGACGTATCCGGGAGGGGAGCCGATCAGCTTGGAGACGTTGAACTTCTCCATGTACTCCGACATGTCCATGGTGATGAGGGCATCCTCGGAGCCGAACATGAAGTGGGCCAGGGCCTTGGCCAGCAGGGTCTTCCCGACGCCGGTCGGCCCCAGGAAGATGAAGGAGCCCATGGGGCGTTTCGGGTCCTTGAGCCCCGCGCGGGCGCGGCGCAGGGAGCGCGCGATGGCCTTGATGGCATCCCCCTGGGAGACGACGCGCTTGTGCAGTTCCGCCTCCATATTGAGCAGGCGCTCGGCCTCGGCGGCCTCCAGGCGGGTCAGCGGCACCCCGGTCATCTTGGAGACGGTCTCCGCGATGACCTCCTCATCGACGACCCCGTCGACCTCCTTGGCCGACTCGCGCCACTCCTTCTTGGTCGACTCCCACTTCTTGCGGGCCTGGTCGGCCTCGTCGCGGATCTTGGCAGCGCGCTCGAAGTCCTGGTTGGCGACGGCCTCCTCCTTCTCCTTGTCGAGACGGGAGATGCCGGACTCCTGCTCCTTGAGGTCCGGCGGGCGGGTCAGGGCCTTCATGCGCACGCGAGCCCCGGCCTCGTCGATCACGTCGATGGCCTTGTCCGGCAGGAAGCGGCCGGGGATGTAGCGGGTGGCCAGCTCCACCGCGGCCACGAGGGCCTTGTCGGTGTACTGCACGCGGTGGTGGGCCTCGTACTTGTCGCGGAGGCCGCGGAGGATCTCGATGGCCTCGGCCTGGGAGGGGGGCTCCACCAGGATGGTCTGGAAGCGGCGCTCCAGGGCGGCATCCTTCTCGATGTACTTGCGGTACTCGTCCAGGGTGGTCGCCCCGATGCACTGGATCTCGCCGCGGGCGAGGGCGGGCTTGAGGACGTTGGAGGCGTCGATGGCGCCCTCGGCCCCGCCGGCGCCGACCAGGGTGTGCAGCTCGTCGATGAAGAGCATGACGTTGCGGGCGCGGCGGACCTCGTTCATGACGGCCTTGATGCGCTCCTCGAACTGCCCGCGGTATTTGGTGCCGGCCACCATCATGGCCAGGTCCAGGACCACCACGCGCTTGTCGCGCAGGATCTCGGGGACGTCGCCGGAGATGATGCGCTGGGCCAGGCCTTCCACGATGGCGGTCTTCCCGACCCCTGCCTCCCCCAGCAGGACGGGGTTGTTCTTGGTGCGGCGGGAGAGGATCTGGATGACGCGCTCGATCTCCCCCGCACGGCCGATCACGGGGTCCAGTTTGTGCTCCTTGGCCAGGTCGGTGAGGTCACGGCCGAAGGCGTCCAGGGCGGGGGTCTTGTTCTTGGAGGCGGCCGCGGGCCCGGTCCCGGGGCCGGCCCCGGGGGCCTGGCCGGCGCGCTGGGCCTTCTGGGCCTGCTCGGGGTTGTAGCCGCCTTCGAGCATTTCCAACACCCGCTCGCGCACGTCTTCCAATTTCAGGCCGAGGTTCAGCAGGGCCTGGGCGGCCACGCCTTCGTTCTCCCGGAGGAGGCCCAACAGCAGGTGTTCGGTCCCGACGTAGTTGTGCCCCAGGGAACGGGCCTCCTCCCAAGCGTAATCCAGGACCTTTTTGGTACGGGGAGTGAAAGGCGGGGAGCCGATGGTGACGGTGTCGGTCCCGGTCTGGACCATCTTCTCCACCTCGAGGCGGAGCTTCTTGAGGTCCACCTCCATCTGTTCGAGGACCATGGCGGCGACGCCGCTGCCCTCCTGGACAAGGCCGAGGAGGATGTGCTCGGTCCCGATGTGCTGGTGGTTGAAGCGCTTGGCCTCGTCCCGGGCGAGGGAGAGGACCTTGCGGGCGCGGTCGGTGAATTTCTCGTACATGGGGGCTCCGGGTTTAGGGTTTCATGATAGCGGAACAGGCCTCCTGGAGGAAGGCGGCCAGGGGGCCCTCGGGGGTGCGTCCGGCGTGCAGGGCCACGCCGAGGTGCCTGGGGAGGGCATCGATCCGTGGGATGCGGACCCGGGCGACCTGACCTCTCCGGAGGGCCGGTTCCGCCACGGCCAGGGAGGAGATGCCCACCCCCAGCCCGGCCCCGACGAAGGCGACGACGAGGGAGAAGGAGTCGAAGACCATGTCCGGCATCAGGGGAAGCCCGGCATCCTGGAAGACGGCCGTCAGGGTCTGGTAGGAGAGGGTCCTGGGGTGGATGGAGACCTGGCGTTCCTGGGCAAAGGTCTGGAGGTCCGTGCGCCGGTCCGCCAGGGGGTGCCCGGGCGGGGCCAGGGCCACGAAGCGGTCCTCCCAGAGGGGGCGGAAGACCAGGCCCGGGTGGGCTCTCGGGAGCATGGACATCCCGAGGTCGCAGGTGCCGTCACGCACCCAGGCAAGGACCTCGGGGGAGCTGGCAGCGCGCACGTGAAGGCGGACGGCGGGATGGCGGCGCTGGAAGGATCGCAGCAGGGGCGGCAGGCGGCCGAGGATGACGCTGTCCGAGGCGGCGAGGGTAAGGAGGCCTTTGACCTCCCCGGGACGGCCGGGATTCGAGCCGCGGAGGGCTTCCGCCTGGGACAGGAGGGCTCGTGCGCAGGAGAGGGTCTCCTGCCCGAAGGCCGTCAGGTGGATGGTCCGCCCGACGCGTTCGAAGAGGGGGCGGCCCAGGACCTCTTCCAGGGCCCTGACCTGACGGCTGAGGGTGGGCTGGGTGGAGGCATGGAGGACGGCTGCCCGGCTGAAGCCGCCCGCGTCCGCCACTGCCACGAAGGCCTGGATCTGGAAGAAGTCCATCGATTCATTTTATGGATAGTATCAATTCAATCAATTCATTTTTCTCATCTTATGATGGAAGGCATGATGGGGGCAGAAGGAGGGTGAGATCATGAAGAGAATCGGAGCCTGCCTGATGCTCTTGGGGGCGACCCTGCTGGCGGAAGAGAAACCGGTGCCCGCCGGGATCCTGGAAGGGACAGTGACCTGGGAGGGGGAGATCCCCGCACTCCAGCCTCTGGAGGTGGATCCGGCGATCCCCAAGGGATGTGCCTGCGCACCCAACAGCCCCGACGGGAAGAAGCATCTCAAACCGAACGAAGCGCTGTTGGTCGACCTGGAAGGTAAGGGTGTCGCCAACTGCGTCGTCTGGCTCAAGGGAGTGAAGGGCGGCCCTGCCGCCCTGGGGCCCGCCGAGATCACCCAGAAGGACTGCGTGTTCAGCCCCCACGTGGCGCTGGTGAGGGCAGGGCAGGGGGTGAAGGTCCTGAATCCCGAGGGAATCGATCACAACTTCCACACCAAGGGGAGCGAGAACCCGGAGATGAATGTCAACATCCCCAAATTCAAGAAGGTCGTGGAGGTCTCCTTCGGGAAGCCCGAGTTCGTCCGTGTGATCTGCGACATCCATTCCGGCTGGATGTCCTGCTGGATCGCGGTGATGGAGAACGGCTGGGCAGCGAAGACGGACGCGAAGGGCGCCTTCCGGATCGAGGGGGTGCCACCGGGGAAGTACGTTCTGGCCCTCTGGCACGAGCCCGTCGAAAAAGGAGGCAAGCCCCTGATGCGGGAGCAGGAGGTCGTCGTCGAGACCGGGAAGAGCATGGAGGCGGGATTCCGCCTGAAAGCGGACTAGACCTTCTCGCCCAGCTTCCCGCGGATGAACTCCGCACGCGCCGCGTCGCGCTGGAGAGTGCCCAGCTCCTTGCCCTCCATTTTTTGCAGGTGCGCCGGCTGGGTGAGGATGAAGATCTCGTTGACCGTCTTGATGGAGAGGTCCTTGAGGATGCCCATGTTCACGCCGAGACGGATGTCGGAGAGGCGGTCCATGACCTCCTCCGAGGTGATGACCCGTGCCGAACGCAGCAGCCCATGGGCCCGCCAGACCTTGTCCTCCAGCTTGACCTTGCTCTGGGTCAGGAGGGCCTCGCGGGCGTTGCGCTCGTAGTGGATGATCTGGGGGATGGCCGAGGCGATGTTGGCGACGATCTGCTCCTCGGACTTGCCCAGGGTGATCTGGTTCGAGATCTGGAAGAAGTTGCCCGAGGCCTGGGTGCCCTCGCCGTAGAGGCCGCGCACGGCCAGGTTGATCTTGGAGACCGCGTAGAAGACCTTTTCGATCTGCTTGGAGATCACCAGGGCCGGCAGGTGCATCATCACCGAGACCCTCAGCCCGGTGCCCACGTTGGTCGGGCAGACCGTGAGGTAGCCGAGGGTGGGGGAGAAGGCGAAGTCGAGGCGCTTTTCCAGCAGGTCGTCGATTTTCCCGATCTGTTCGGCCGCCGTCTGGATCTGCAGCCCGGACTTGAGGACCTGCATGCGCAGATGGTCCTCCTCGTTCACCATGATGCTGACGGCCTCGCGCTCCCCGAAGGCCACGCCCCGGGCGCCCTCGCTGGCGGCCAGGTCCCGGCTGATTAGGTGACGCTCGACCAGGAACTGGAGGTCAAGGGGAGGGGCCCCGTCGAGAGGATAGTAGTGCTCCTTGTGAAGCCCGGCCTTGATCTCCCGGCGCAGGATCTCCTCCAGTTCCTTGCGCTGGGTGGCCGTGGCCCTCGTCAGGAAGGGGAAGTCGGCCAGGTTGCGGGCCAGGCGGACGCGGGTGGAGATGACGACGTCGGACTCGGGGCCGGTGCCCTTGAGCCACTCGCCGGCGGTGCCGGCCAGGGACTTAAATTCCATCGGACTTCTCCGATTTCCCCGGCCGCTCTTCCCTCTCCTCGATGGTCCGGATCCGGTCGCGGACCCGGGCCGCGTCCTCGTAGGCCTCGCGTTCGACGAGTTCGGCCAGCTGGCGGCGCAGGGTCACGAGCTCCTTCACCTGCTGGCTGCGCTTGTCGGCCCGCGAAGGCACCTTGCCGACGTGACGGGTGTCGAGATGGATCTTCTCGAGGAAGGGGACGAGACCCTTCTTGAAGACCTCGTAGTCGTCGGGGCAGCCGAGGCGGCCGGTCTTCCGGAATTCAAGATAGGACAGGCCGCAGCGCGGGCAGACGGTGCGGCTGTCGCGCTTCTCCTTGTCCTGCCTGTCCAGCTTGTCCTGCTTTTCCTGGATCGCCCCGCCGGGCTTGGAGGGGGAGGAGGGGTCGATGAGGCCGCCGAAGATCTCGCCGAGGGAGAAGTCGGTCTTGAGGGAGATGCCGCGCTCCTGGGCGCACTTGGTGCAGAGGTGAAGCTCGCGCCGTTCCTTGTCCTTGATCTCGGTCAGGTGCACCGTGGCGGGACCGGCTTGGCAGTTCTGGCAGGCGACCATGCGACGATTCTTCGCCCGGAAGGCGGGCGGGTCAACAGCTATTCACTCCGTGAGGGCGAGCAGGCCGCAGATCCTCCAGGCCCCCTCCTCGCGGATGAGGAGCAGCCAGTAGATGGGATCCTCGTCCTCCTCCCCGGGCAGGGTCTCGATCAGGCCCACGGCCAGGGTCCCGGCGGGGAATCGGGGCGGGGCCGCGTTCTCGACAAGGTCGGCGAGGACCTGGCGGATCCCGGCGATCGTCAGGACCTGCACGTTCGTGACGGTGGGCGGGTCCGGCATCTCGTCGTTGAGGATCTCCTGCTTGAGCTGCTTGAGGAGCTCTTCGCGGGGCCTCGGTTCGAGGCTGTCGTGTTTGGTGTCCACGATCCGCCGGGCCAGGGCTTTCCCGAAGGCCTCCAGGTCCTTCGCGCCCAGGTGCTCGATGGCCATCAATCCGGTCGCGGCTGCATCCAGGCGCTCGCCCTTTTCGGAGCGGAGGATCCTGCGCAGGGCGGCACCCGTCTTCAGCTTCGAGAGGTCCTCCAGGGACGAGACGCCTTCGGGGAGGAGGGGCTTCACACGGCAGAAGGCGCGCTGCAGGGGGATCTCCTCCAGAAGGCGCTGGAGACGTTCCCTCACCTCGGGGTCCAGGGCCTTGGCGAGGGCATTCTGGAGGAGGTCGAGGATGGGTTCGCCCAGCTCCAGGAGGCGCTTGGAGGCCGCCTCCCGTTTCTCGTAGGCGCTGTCGCCCAACTGGAGGACGGCTGCCTGGGCCTCCTGGCGGAGCTTTTCCGCCTCAGGGGCGGCGGGGGCCTCCTCCGCTCCCAGGAGGGAAGGCAGGAGCAGGAGGGCCAGCAGGACGGCTGGACTTCTCACGCCTCCACTCTATACCATCCCCGTCGCCATGCCAACCGCACGATCCCTGAGAGCCTTCCGCCGCGCCTCCTCCGTCCTGCCCGGGGGCGTGGACTCCCCCGTGAGGGCCTACAGGGCCGTGGGCGGCTCGCCCGTCTTCCTGGCCTGGGGTTCCGGCGCCCGGGTCGGGGACATCGACGGCAACGTCTACACGGACTATGTCGGTTCCTGGGGGCCCCTCATCCTGGGCCACGCGGAGCCCTCCGTGGTGCGCGCGGTCGCGCGCCGGGCGGCTTCGGGGCTCAGCTTCGGCGCCTGCACCGAGCTGGAGAGCACACTGGCCGAGGAGGTCCGCGCGGCGTTTCCATCTTGTGAGCGTGTCCGCCTCGTGACCTCGGGCACCGAAGCCGTCATGAGCGCGGTGCGGCTGGCACGCGCCGCCACGAGGCGCGACGGCATCCTCAAGTTTTCCGGCTGCTACCACGGGCATTCGGATGCCCTCCTGGTCTCGGCCGGCTCGGGGGCCCTGACGTTCGGCGTGCCCTCCAGCCCCGGAGTGCCCAGGGCCCTCGCCCGACTCACCTCGGTCCTGCCCTACAACGACCTAGACGCCGCCGCCCGCTTCCTAAAAAAGAAAGCCCGCTCCGTGGCAGCGGTGATCGTGGAGCCGGTGGCGGGGAACATGGGCGTGGTGGCGCCGGCGCCGGGCTATCTCCAGGGCCTGCGCAAGCTCTGCACCCGCTACGGCTGCCTCCTGATCTTCGACGAGGTCATCACCGGCTTCCGCGTATCCAGGGGAGGCGCTCAGGCTGGCTACTCGATCCGTCCCGACCTCACCGTGCTGGGCAAGATTTTGGGCGGCGGCCTGCCCGCGGCGGCCTACGGGGGGCCGGCCCGCCTGATGAAGCTTCTGGCCCCGCTCGGCCCGGTCTACCAGGCCGGGACCCTTTCGGGGAATCCCCTGGCCATGGAGGCCGGGATCCAAACCCTTCGGCAGCTGAGGGATAGCAGGATTTACGCCAGGCTGGAGCGCCTCTCCAACAGGCTTCAAGTGGGGCTGCAGGAAGCTTCCCGGGATGCTGGAGTTCCCCTGTGCGTCAACCGGGTGGGCTCGGTCCTGACGCCCTTCTTCTGCAAGGGGCCGGTGACCGATCTGAAGTCCGCGATGAAAGCGGACCCCAAGGCCTATGCCCGCTTCTTCCGGGGGATGCTGAAGCGGGGCGTCCTGCTGCCCCCGTCCCAGTTCGAGGCCTGGTTCGTCTCGGCCGCACACACGGAGGCGATGGTGGATAGGACCATCGAGGCCGTGATCTCCTCCCTGTCCTAGAATTTCACCTGGGGCGGGTTCTTGACGGCCGCCTCGTCGACCTCGAAGTATTCCTGCTTCGTGAAGCCGAACATGCCTGCCAGGAGGTTGGAGGGGAAGACCTCCGTGCGGGTGTTCAGGTCCCGGACGTTTCCGTTGTAGAAGCGCCTGGCGGCCTGGATGCGGTCCTCGGTGTTGCCCAGCTCGGACTGGAACTGGAGGAAGTTCGTGTTGGCCTTGAGGTCGGGATAGCTTTCGGAAAGGGCGAAGAGCTGCCTACCTTCTGCGCACCGTGGGGACCCATGACATCCTGAGGGAGCCTTGAGAACCCTAGCCTAGGCTAGTAGAATCCCCCTCGCCTTGAAGGACTCCACCCTCCTCTCCTTCGCCCCCATCCTGGCCTTCCTGGCCGTGGGGCTGGTCTTCATCCTCTTCAACCTCGTCATGGGCTGGGTCCTGCGCCCGTCCAAGCCGTATGAGGAGAAGCTCAAGCCCTACGAGTGCGGCGAGGAGCCCGTCGGCGGCGCCTGGGTGCAGTTCAACATCCGCTTCTATGTCGTGGCGCTCATCTTCATCCTCTTCGAAGTCGAAATCGCCATGACCTATCCCATCGCCGTCGTCTTCAAATCCTTTGTGGAAAAGGGATTGGGTCCGCTGGCCTTGGCCGAGGTCGGAACCTTCATGGGCATTCTCCTTCTGGGTCTGGCCTACGTCTGGAGGAAGGGGGACCTGGGCTGGGTTCTGCCCCGCTCCTCCGCCAGCGCCCGCAACGCCAAGCACATCGTGGACGACAAGGCTGAGAAGGCTGAGAAGGCTGAGAAGGCTGCCGAGCATGCCAAGAGCCATTCTGATCCCGTGCCTTCCGGGCACCACCACTAGGAGACACGATGGACCAGGGCACCGGCATGCTGAAGGGCAGTCGCATCCTCAAGGGGGGCATCCTCTCCGAGGGGACTTGGCACGCCGAGCCGGGCATGATCGTCTCCAGCGTGGACTGGCTGGTGAACTGGGCCCGCCTGTCCAGCCTCTGGCCCATGACCTTCGGCCTGGCCTGCTGCGCCATCGAGATGATGGCCACCGGCGCAGCCCGATACGACCTGGACCGCTTCGGCGCCGGGGCCTTCCGCGCCACGCCGCGCCAGGCCGACCTGATGATCGTGGCCGGGACCGTGACCTTCAAGATGGCCGACCGCATCCGCCGCCTCTACCACCAGATGCCCGAGCCGCGCTACGTGATCTCCATGGGCTCCTGCGCCAACTCCGGCGGGCCCTACTGGCTCCAGGGCTACCACGTGGTCAAGGGCGTCGACCACATCGTCCCGGTGGATGTATACGTGCCGGGCTGTCCGCCGAGGCCCGAGGCGCTGATGGAAGGCCTGATCCGCCTCCAGGAGAAGATCCGGCACAAGTCCATCGCACGCAAGCCCGAGGCCGCGGCAAATTAGATGGCCAAGGACTTGAACGCCGTCTACGAGGCCCTTAAGGCGAAATTCACCGACAAGGTCCAGCCTCCGGCCGTCGTGGCGGCCGGGGAGAGCTGGATCCCGGTGGCGCCTGACGCCATCGCCGACGTGTGCCTGTTCCTCCGCGACGAGCCGGGGCTGGAGTTCAAGTCCCTCATGAACCTCTCGGGCATCGATAACCTGGACGAAAAGGACGCCGCCAAGAGCTCCTACGAGATGGTCTACCACCTGCACTCCATGACCCAGCGCCACCGTGCGACGCTGAAGGTCCAGCTCCCGCGTCAGGACGCTGTTTCCCTGCCGACCGTCTCCGGCGTCTGGCCCATGGCCGACTGGGCCGAGCGCGAGATCTGGGACCTCTACGGCGTCCGCTTCGACGGGCATCCCGACCTCCGCCGCATCCTCCTGCCGGACGACTGGATCGGGCATCCCCTCCGGAAGGATTACAAGGACGCCGAGGACTATCACGGGATCAAGATCAAGGCGGAGTATCCCACGTGACGGAGATCGCCGAGCTCAACGAGGACGAGATGGTCCTCAACATGGGCCCCCAGCACCCGTCCACCCACGGGGTGCTCCGGCTCGAGCTGAGGACGGACGGCGAGATCGTCAGCGCCATCCGCCCCCACATCGGCTACCTCCACCGCTGCTTCGAGAAGCATGCCGAGACCCTGCCCTATCCCCAGATCATCCCGTTCACCGATCGGCTGGACTATGTGGCCGCCATGAACAACAACCTGGGGCTCTGCCTGGCCGTCGAGAAGATGCTGACGCTGGAGATCCCTGCCAAGGCCCAGAACCTGCGCGTGCTGGCCGCGGAGCTGAACCGCATCTCGTCCCACCTTCTCGCCTTCGGGACCTACGGGATCGACATCGGCGCCTTCACGCCCTTCCTCTACGCCTTCCGCGAGCGGGAGATGATCCTGAACTTCTTCGAGCGGATGTGCGGGGCCCGCCTGACCTATAACTACGTCCGGGTCGGAGGCGTGATGCGGGACCTTCCATCTGATCTGGCTGCCGAGATCCTGAAGTTCCTCAACTACTTCGAGCCCATGCTGGACACCTACGACGAGCTCCTCAACTACAACAAGATCTTCGTGGAACGCACGGCCCACGTCGGGATCCTGGACGCGGACACGGCCATCGCCTGGGGGGTCACGGGCCCGGCCCTGCGCGCCGCGGGCATCGACTGGGACCTGCGCCGTGACGAGCCCTACGGGATCTACCCCAAGCTGAAGTTCGAGGTGCCAGTCGGCATCGGCTCGAAAGGCGAGCTGGGCGACTGCTGGAACCGTCACATGATCCGGGTCCGCGAGATGCGCGAATCGGTCAAGCTCTGCCGCCAGGTGCTCGAAGGCCTGCCCGACGGCGAGTGGTGGGGCAAGGTGCCGAAGATCCTCAAGCTCCCGGCCGGGGAGGTCTACGTCCGCACCGAGAACCCCCGCGGCGAGCTGGGCTTCCACATCGTGAGCCGGGGCGGCAAGGAGCCGTGGAGGCTCAAATGCCGGGCGCCGTCCTTCCATAACATCGCGGCCCTCCAGGCCATGGCGACCGGAAGCATGATCGCGGACATCATCGCCATGGTCGGCTCCCTGGACATCGTGCTGGGCGAGGTGGACCGGTGAAAGCTCTGCAAGACCTCTTCCAGTGGCTGATGATTCAGGGCGGATCCAAGGTCCCGGCCTTCGTCCAGAACCTCCCGCCCGAGATCTGGTATGCCGTCGCTCTGGCCGTTTGCGCCGGGGCCGTCATCGGCTTCATCAGCGTCTATGGCATGCTCGCCGTCTGGCTGGAGCGCAAGATCTCGGCCCACATCCAGGACCGCCTCGGCCCCATGTATGTCGGCGGCTGGCACGGCTGGGCCCAGTCCATCGCCGACGGGATGAAGCTCCTCATCAAGGAGGACATCGTCCCGTCCCAGGCCGACGGGCTCCTCTTCCGCATGGCCCCCTACATCATGTTCGCGGCGGCCTTCGCGGCCTTCGCCTGCATCCCCTTCGATGGCCTGGCCATCGTGACCGACCTGGACATCGGGCTCTTCTACCTGATCTCGGTTTCCTCTCTGGCCATCGTGGCCATCCTCATGGGCGCCTGGGGCTCCAACAACAAGTGGTCCCTCTTCGGCGGGATGCGCTCGGCGGCCCAGATCATCTCCTACGAGATCCCCGTGGGCCTGTCGTTGATGTGCGCGGTCCTGTTGGCGGGGACCCTGTCCATGACCGGTCTCGTGAAGGGCCAGGCCCCGGAGGCGGGCCAGGTCCTGGGCCTGACGAGCTGGTATGCCTTTGCCAATCCCGCCTGCATGGTGGCCATGGTGCTCTACTTCATCGGCTCTTTGGCGGAGTGCAACCGTGCGCCCTTCGACATCCCCGAGGCCGAATCCGAACTGGTGGCGGGTTTCCATACCGAGTATTCCGGGATGCGCTTCTCCTTCTTCTTCCTTTCCGAATACGCCAACATGTTCATGACCAGCGCCGTCCTCTCCGTCTGCTTCCTCGGCGGCTGGTTGGGCCCGGTGAACCTGGCGGCTTACGACGCCGATAACCTGCTGCTTCGGATGCTCTCGGCCGGCCCGCACTGGCTCATCGCGAAGTCCATGGCCCTCGTCTGCGTGCAGATCTGGGTGCGCTGGACCCTGCCGCGTCTGAGGGTGGACCAGCTCATGAGCCTCTGCTGGAAGTACATGATCCCGATGTCCTTCATCTGCCTGGCCGGCGTGGCCGTGCCCATGGTCTGGCCGGTGCCGGCGTCCAGGCTGTGGCTCGGATTCGGGGCCCTCTGCCTCGTGGTGATCGCGGCGGCCCGGCTCGAGGCGCGCGAGGACGACAAGAGGAGGGCGGCATGAGCTATTTCCGCGACATCGTGGACTCCGTCACCAGCACGGCCATCGGCATGAACATCACGCTCAAGCAGTGGCTGACGCCCACCGCCTCCAAGCAGATGCCGACGCTCCAGTATCCGACCGAGAAGTGGGTCCCGCCGCCCGGCTACCGCGGGATGCTGTTCAACTACGTGGAGGACTGCATCGTCTGCAAGCAGTGCGCGGTGGCCTGCCCGGTGGACTGCATCCGCATCGAGGGGGAGGCCGCGCCCAAGGACATCGACCTGGGCAAGTGCACCAACGGCACGGGCAAGAAGATCTTCCTCGACCGCTACGACATTGACATGACCAAGTGCCTCTACTGTGGGCTCTGCACCGAGGCCTGCCCGACGGAGTGCCTGGTCACGACGGCGGAGTACGAGTACGCCACCTATGACCGGGACAGCCAGAACTACCGCTTCGCCCGCCCCCGGGAGATGCAGATCGCCGGGCGGAAGGAGATCAAGCCGGCGGTCCCCGCCGCAACACCCGCGCCCGCGGCCCCGGCCAAGCCCGACGAACCGAAGAAAGAGTCCTGACGCAATGCTCGTACATCACATCGCCATCGAGATCAGGGGAGAAGCCAGACCTTCCGGCTGCGCTTGATTCGTCTTCCGATGTCCTTCGTCATGCTTGCAGCAGCTTCAAAGTCTGCGATCCCACCGGTGCCCGGAGTCGCTTTGTGAAGACTGCCGTCATCCTGTTTGTGGCCATTCTTTGTGGGATAGGGGCATTATGGTTTTGGGAACGACGCCATGCTCCTTTAGCAGGGGACTGGGTATGCGACTCAGTTACTGAGCATACCTTTCAAGAGAAAGGCAAGACAAGCAACCTGAACCTTGGAGATCTCGCGTGTTTCCACGGTTCCCCTTGGGGCAGCAACAAGAGAATGAACTTGTTTTGTGTTATGGTCCTTTATCCTCCCGGGGCGCCTGTATGCGGCAGCGGATCTTCGGATCATTTCGATGGCTACATGCTGGAGCGTGCCTTTTCGTGGCAGGTTATGCTTGTGCCTGCGGATTACGATCGCGTTGAGAAGCATTCCCTTGAGATCGCCTGCGATGGGCGCAAAAAAGTTCTTGGCATCGGAAAGGAACGGTTCGACTTGAGCAAAGGGAATCTCTTCATCGTGCGCGCGGATGCTTCCTGGCATTTTGTTGCCCAACAGCTCCCTCATAATTTGGAAGACTTCCAAGAGTCAAAGGCGGTGATGTCGACATTCCAGCGGTTGTGTCCCAACCAGGCTGATGTCCAGTCAGTTGATCCGGGGCTACGAGAAGGGTTGCTGACCAGGTGAAGGAGAGGGAGGTGTTCCATACCTCCAAAGAGGTCAACGAGGCGCTCCGGGCGTTGGCCCGAATCATCCGATCCAGGAAGGCTTGCCCCAAGCGACTAGCTTCGTGAGGAGTTGCGTTTCTCTTCTCGCTCCCGCTTGCGCTACGGTTCGTCCAGGCCCTCCCTTTTCTGGAACTTGGGCGGCAGCAGGAGGAGATCCTTGATGCTCACGACGGCCGGCACGGGGCTGGCCTCGTAGTCCGCGCCCAGGTCCAGGGTGAGGACCACCTGTTCGTCCGCCTCGATCTGCTTGTCCTTGATCGCCCTGACCTCCACATCCACGGAGTTCTTCCCGCGCTCGAACGTCACGGTGCCTGAAAGGGTCCCGTAGTCCATCCCGTTCCGGGCGGTTCCCGAGAGGCTGTAGGCGATCCTCAGGGTCCCCTTCGTGCTTCCGGTCCTGCGGAACCTGAATTTCCCGTCCTTTTTGCCCTCGACGGCTTCCGGCTTGTGGGCCGCGACGGTGACCACCGCCGTGATGGGATTCACCACGACCAGGGTGGTGCTGGAAGCCCTCAGGCCCTCGGGGTCCGAGAGGATGGCCGTCAGGAGATAGCTGCCGGGTCGGGAGAAGGTGGCCGTGGCCTCCCGGGCATCATGGGTGCCGTTGGCGCTGAAGGAGACCGGACCGGCACCGAAGGCGCTCCAGGCATAGGTCAGGCCTTCCTCACCGCCGTCATCGGCGCCCAGGACGCTGAGGCGGGTGCGTGTCCCGGCGATGGGATTGGGCAGGGCCGTGGCGCGCACGGCGATGGTGGGAGGGGCATTCACCGCCCCGCTGAAAGCGTGCCCGGTGCTGTCGGCCCCGGAGACGGTGACCGGGATCTCGCGGGGGCTGAAGCGGAATCCCGGCTTGGAGATCCTCAGCACAGAGGCTCCGTCCGGGACGTTGGCCAGGGAAAAGCGTCCGAAGGGGTCCGACACCGCGCTGCGGGTCCCGTCCGTGACCGCGGCTCCCGCCAGAGGCTGGCCTTCTGCCGTCACGCTCCCCGTGATCCGGTAGGAGGTCCCGGGAGAAGCCTGGAAGTCGTAGGGACCGAAGTAGCCCCATTGCCCGGGCTCAAGAACGAGGGGAAGGTCCAGGGGGTTGCTGAAGTTCTGCGCCAGGAGGGTCCTCCCGGGAGCGAAGGCGCCCAGGGACCAGGGGCCTCCCGGGGCAACGGGGAGGTTGTAGAGGTTCTGGCCGTTCCAGGTGAGCAAGGAGGTCCTGAAGTGGGTCCCGTCGGTGACGGTCACCGGATCCTGGGTCCCGTGGACCTGTCCATAGACCTGCCAGAGCCGTTCCACGAAGTGGATGTCGCTCCGGTCGGCATCCAGGTAGAGGGGGACAGGGCTGAAGACGGATCCGGGGGAACTTGCGGAGACGTTGTACGGGCCCGGATTGAGCCCCGCGAGCAAATAGGAACCCGTGGCGTCCGTGACGGCGACTCGGGTCCCGTCGGTCACGACAGCGCCCGGGATGCCGCTTTGGCCCTGGGTATAGTCCCCGGTCCAGACCTTGCCGGAGATCGTGAGTGAGAGAGGAACGGCTACCCAGTCGATTCCGGCAGCCCCGGCCGGGACCGGGTTGCTAAAGTTCGCGGGAAGGATGTCATGGAGGTATTTCCTGGCGCTGACAGGCCAGTTTCCGGCTCCGAGCCCGACCAGTTCATAGCTTCCGTCGCTGTTGGTATGGGTCTGCTTGCTCGAGGTCCTCATGCGCACGCCTTCGATGCCGATCCCGTCGCGCAGGATGCGTCCGCCGATGCGGTAGGTCGTCGGGTTCCCCACCCGGACCACCAGGGAGCCCGTGCAGATCCCGCCTTTCGTGTCGGTGACGGTGCAGCGGACGGTGTATTCGCCGTCCCGGCTCCAGGCGCGGGAGACCTCCGGGACGTTCCCGAGGAAGGTGAGGTCCCCGTAGTCCCAGGACCAGAAGTAGGAGAGGGGATCCCCGTCCTCGTCAGACGCTTCGGCGCGGACCGTCACAGGGGCGTTCACCGCCGCCTCGAGCCCGCCGGCCGCCGCCAGCACCAGGGAGGGCGGGTGGTTCGCGTGCTGGTCTCCGAGATGGACCACCACGTCGAACCAGACGGGAGCGATTCCCCCCTTGGCCACCGGGGTGATGTGGACCCCTGCATAGGGATCGGCCAGGGTCTGTCCCAGGACCAGGGGGTCGAAGGACGGGGTGATCGGGTAGGGGTCGATCAGGAGGGGGCTGGCGCTGCCGGCGTCCTTCCAGTGCACGTTCAGGCCATTCTGCATCTGGGGGCTTGCGATGAGCTGGCGGGAGGAGAGCCAGTAGTCGCGCTGGCCGTCCTTGCGGATCTTCAGGACGCAGGGCTGGGACGGGTCCAGGGTGGAGGACTGGTCGAAGGCGTAGACCCGGTAGGTTCCGCTGGAGGAGACGGGAAGGACATGGGCGTCCGGGAGCCATCCCAGGAGGCTTTTGGCGATGGCATTGAACTGGTACTTCAGGTCAGGTCCGCTGCCCATCACGTCCGAGGTGTCCCCGTACTCGCCGTTGACCCCGCTCCCGATCCCGCCGAGGTTGGAGGTCCTCCAGGCATTGGAATGCCAGAGCCCGTAGTTGTGTCCGAACTCGTGGGCGACCACCCTGGGGTCCCAGCTCGAGACCCAGCATCCCCGGGCCCCGACATATCCCTGGCCCAGGGCCCAGGAGGGCCCGGCCGCGGGGATGAAGATTGCGCAATCGAGGTCATAGTCCCCCATGCGGTAGCCTGCCGCCTCGGCAGCGATGCGAGCGGAGTTGAGGATAAAGATGCCGTCACGGTTATAGGAGGCCATGGGCTGGGGAAGCTGGATCAGGGACGAGACCGTCACCGTCCAGGAAGTGGCTCCGTAGGAGGAATCGCGGAAGAAGGTTCCCACGGATTGCATCATGGATCGGGCATTGGTTTCGGGGATGGGGGCGCTCGGCTGGTCCAGGAAACTGACCCGCAGGAGGAGGACCCGCTTGGGTCCCATGGTCCAAGGGTTGGCGACAGGGATCTCGGCGGGAGTGAGGACGGGCGCCGGGCCGATCCCAGTCTCCTGGGCAAGAAGGGTCTTCTCGAAGGAAGCCAGGTGGGAACCCTGGCAGATCCGGTGGAGGGTGTCCGCTACCTGGACCGGCAGTCCGGAAGGGGCGTTCTTCCGGCTGACCGGGCAGTTCGAGGACGCCTGGAGGAGGCCCGGATCCGGGACCTCCCCCGGCTCCAGGGCCCTCAGAGGGCTCTGGTGGAGGGCCATCAGACCGTCCAAGGTAATGCCGAAGAGGGGGATGCCCTGCTTGGTGCCCTCTTCCAGTCGGCGTCCGTAGACGAAGGCTTCCCAGTGCCTGTCTCCCATGCTTACGGAGCGGGTGATGCTCGGAGTCAGGGGAGAGGGGCTGGCAGCATCGGGATCCTCCGCCACCATTTCGGGAGGAGGCGGGAGGCTGGCCAGGACCTGGTAGTCTCCCCGACCCTGGACACGCTCTTCCAACAGGGCGGAAACGGAAGGTGGAAGATCCTTCCGTAACCGGATCGGAAGGGCAGCCTTCAGGGCGGCCTCAGGATCCTTCCGGATCAAGGCCATGAGGGCCTGGCGACGCTCGGTGGCCAGACGTTCCCCTTCCTGGACGTCGACGGGGTTCTGGGCCCAGGCTTCGAATTTCCGGAAGACGCGGTTCAAGGGGGCGAGGGCGACCTCCCGGTCCCGGGAAAGGGCGTCCTCCTTGCCGTTGGCATGCTTCCGGCCTGTCGGAGGGTGAGCTTCGGGAGAGGCTTCGCAGTCCGTCCGGTTTCCGGCTCCGGCCGCTTCGCAACAGGGGGCGGTCCCATGGCCCGGACGGGCGGAGGCATCCTTCTCTTGGGAAGTCAGCAGGTAGAGCAGGAGCAGGGAGGCAGAGAGGAAGGCGAAAACCAGAGGGCGGGGGATGCGCAAGGGATCCTTCTCTTTAGATAGGGAAACGTGATTCTAGCTGGGCGGCAGGCCGATTCTATCGGCATTTTCGGTTCGGCCGGCTCTGGCGTCCTTCACGGACAGCCCCTAGAATCGTCCCCGCATGCCCCTCGCCAAACTCGCCCTCGAGGACGGGACCGTCGTCACCGGCCAGGCCTTCGGCGCCTGTCCGGCCGAACGCGCCGGCGAACTCGTCTTCAACACCAGCATGTCCGGCTACCAGGAGGTCCTCACCGATCCCTCCTACAAGGGCCAGATCGTCCTGATGACCTATCCCCTCATCGGCAATTACGGCATCGGTGCCGAGGACGAGGAGAGCGGATGTCCCCAGGTCGAGGCCTTCGTCGTCCGCGAGCTGTCCAAGCGGGCCAGCAACTTCCGTGCGAACGGGGATCTCGACACCTACCTCAAGAAGCACGGCATCCCCGGCATCCAGGGCGTGGATACCCGCACCCTGACCAGGAAGATCCGCAGCCTCGGCGCCCAGCGCGCCGTGATCTCCTCGAAGGACCTCGACGACAGGAGCCTGGTCGCCAAGGCCAAGGCCTCCCCGAAACTGGACGACGTCGATCTGGTCGGCCAGGTGACCGCCAGGAAGGCCTACGACTGGGCCGAGGGTTTCGACTCCCGATTCGCCGGGGACGTGGCCAAGGGCAAAGGCAGGAAGAAGGCCTACCGCGTCGTCGCCATCGACTATGGGGTGAAGCGGAACATCCTGCGTCATCTTGTCCACCAGGGATGCAGGGTCACCGTCCTTCCCGCCTCGGCCAGCACCCAGGACGTGCTCAAGCACCGTCCGGACGGCGTCTTCCTCTCCAACGGCCCCGGAGACCCGGCCCGCAACCACGGCGCCATCCGCTGCGTGCAGGGGTTGATGGAGAAGAAGGTCCCGATCTTCGGCATCTGCCTGGGCCACCAGATCCTGGGGCTCGCGATGGGCGGCAGGACCTTCAAGATGAAGTTCGGGCACCGCGGCGCCAACCAGCCCGTGAAGGACCTGCGCAACGGCCGGGTCGAGATCACCAGCCAGAACCACGGCTACGCGGTGGACATGGATTCCCTTCCGAAGGGTCTCGTCGAACTGACCCACATCAACCTGAACGACAATACGGTGGAGGGCTTCCGCCACCGGAAGCTCCCGATCTATTCCGTGCAGTACCACCCCGAGGCCTCCCCGGGGCCCCACGACTCCAGCTATCTCTTCCGCGACTTCATCCGGCTGATGGCCTTGAAACCCGTCCGGGCTGTCCGGACCGCGAAGGCCTAGCATGGCTTCCGGCCTCCTGACCTCCCTGGCGCAGCCTGTGCCGAACGGTGGCAAGATCCTGCTCTCCGTCCTCGACGGTCTCGGCGGCCTGCAGGATCCGGCCACCGGGAAGTCGGAGATGGAAACGGCCCGCCTGCCGAACCTGGACGCCCTGGCGGCCAGGTCCTCCCTGGGCCTGGCCGACCCCGTGGCGCCCGGCATCACGCCGGGCTCAGGCCCCGGTCATCTCGGCCTCTTCGGCTACGACCCCCTGACCGAGGTCATCGGACGCGGCGCACTCTCCGCGGCCGGAGTGAACTTTCCCCTTAAGCGAGGCGACGTGGCCGCCCGCGCCAACTTCGCCACCCTGGACACGGCCGGCAGGGTGACCGACCGCCGCGCCGGCCGCATCCCCACCGAGGTCTGCGAATCGCGCTGCGGCCTCCTCAAGGGCATTCCCGGCGTGACGGTCGTCGCCGAGAAGGACCATCGCGCCGTGGTGGTCTTCCATTCCGCGAAGGGCAAGGGCCTGCATCCCGACGTGACGGACACGGATCCCCAGACCACGGGGGTTGCGCCCCTGGCCTGCAAGGCGAGATCCCCGAAAGCCGCCGCGCTGGCGAAGCGCGTGAACGCCTTCGTCGCCGAGGCCCGCCAGCGCCTGAAGTCCTTCCCCCAGGCGAACGGCCTCCTCCTGCGCGGCTTCGACGTCCAACCGGACCTGGCATCCTTGGAATCCCTCTACGGGCTCAAGGCCTCGGCCCTGGCCTCCTACCCCATGTACAAGGGCCTGGCCCGCCTGGCCGGGATGGACATCGTCGAGGGTCTGGCGGACTTCCAGGCCCAGCTTGCGGCCCTGCCTGCCGCGCTCCAGCGCTCCGACTTCGTCTTCCTCCACTACAAGGCCACGGACAGCGCCGGAGAGGACGCCGATTTCACCAAGAAGGTACGGGCGCTGGAAGCCTACGATGCCGCGGTGCCGACCCTGCTCAAAGCCGGAGCCGACGTCCTGGTCGTGACCGGTGACCATTCGACCCCGGCCGTCATGGGGACCCACTCCTGGCATCCGGTCCCGTACCTGCTTCACGCAACACACTGCCGAACCGAAGGGACAGCGGGATTCTCTGAGCGCGCCTGCGCCCGAGGGGCGCTCGGCAGGTTCCCCTTGAAGGAAGGCATGGCCCTGATGCTGGCACATGCCGGGAGGCTTGCGAAATATGGCGCTTAATACGTTCGTGCTCGGCCTCCAGTGGGGCGACGAAGGCAAGGGCAAGGTCGTCGACGCCCTGGCCCCGGACTACGACCTCATCGCCCGGGCCCAGGGGGGGGCCAACGCCGGACACACCATCGTCATCGGGGGGGTCAAGCATGCCCTCCACCTGCTGCCCTCCGGCGTCCTGAGGGCCGGCAAGGAGTGCGTGCTGGGCAACGGCATGGCCTTCGATCCCGAGATCTTCCTCCAGGAGATCGACCGGCTGGACAGGCAGGGGATCCGCCTGAAGGGCCGCCTGTTCGTCAGTGACCGGGCCCATCTCCTCCTGCCCTACCACAAGGAGTTCGACCGCCTGTCCGAGGAGGGCAGTCCGAAAGGCGCCCGCATCGGGACCACCAAGAAGGGTATCGGTCCCTGCTACGCGGACAAGGCCCTGCGCACGACGGCGATCCGGGTGGGGGAGCTGAACGACCCGGCGGCTTTCCGTGCCCGCCTGAAGGAGGTCCTGACCCGTCTCAACCCGAGGCTCAAGGCCCTGGGCGGCAAGGTCGTCTCCCCCAGAGTCCTGGCCGACCACACCCTGGCGATGGCCATCCGGATCCGGCCGTTCATGAAGGACACCGTCACGCTTCTCCATGACCGTCTGGGCCGCGGCCGCCGCATGATGTTCGAGGGCGCGCAAGGCGCCATGCTGGACCTGGATTTCGGCACCTATCCCTACGTGACCTCCTCGAGCGCCTCGGTCGGTGGCGTCTGCACCGGCCTCGGCGTGCCGCCGAGGGCCGTCGGCGAGGTGCTGGGCGTGGCCAAGGCCTACACCACGAGAGTGGGAGAAGGAGGCTTCCCCACCGAATGCACGGGTGCCGAGGCCAGGATGGGGGAGCGCCTTCGCTCCGTCGGCCACGAGTACGGTACCACCACGGGCCGTCCCCGCCGCTGCGGCTGGCTGGACATGGTCCAGCTCCGCTACGCCATCGCCGTCAACGGCGTGGACGCCATCGCGCTGACCAAGCTCGACGTCCTCGACGGGCTGGACTCCGTCCGCATCGGCACCGGCTACCGCGTGGGCGGCAGGAGGCTCTCGGCCTTCCCGGCCTCGGCGGCCGTGCTGGACCGGATCAAGCCGGTGTATGAGGAGATGCCCGGGTGGAGCACCCCGACCGCCGGGGCGCGGCGCATGGCCGACCTCCCGAAGGCGGCAAAAGCCTATGTGGCCCGGGTCCAGGCCCTCGCCGGGATCCCGGTGCGCATGGTCTCCGTGGGGGCCGATCGTGGCGCCCTCATCCATGTGGTGGCGTCGGCCAGGACGGCTTCGTGATCGTACTCGACGAGGCTCTGGTCCTCCAGGTGAGGGAGTACAGCGAGTCCAGCCAGATCGTGGCGTTCTGGACGGCCGGCTCCGGCCGCGTGACGGGGATCGCCAAGGGCGTGCGGCGGGGGGGGCGGGCGGCCTTCGACGGCCCCTTCGAGCCCGCCACCCGGGTGGAGCTCGGCTTCTATCCGAGGCCCCGCGGCGAGGGGCTCTGCATCCTCTCGGAATCCTCGCTTCTGGAGCGCTTTGCCGGACCGAGGGAAAGTCTGGAGGGCTGGTGGGCCTGGGCCGAGGCCTCCGAGGCCGTGCTGGCGCTGACCCAGGAGATGGATCCCCACGCGGAGGTCTCGAGGGCCCTGGAATCCCTCCTGGCGGGTGGAGGACTGCCCGTCTTCCTGATGCGCCTGCTGGAGGCCTCGGGGCATATTCCGGCCCTGGAGTCCTGCTCCGGCTGCGGTGGAGTGCTTGCGGGCCGGTCCTTCTTCGCCTTCTGGGGGGGCGGGGCCGTCTGCCCGGCCTGCCGGAGGGGGCCTCTGGCTCCTTTTCCTTCTTCCCTTCGCATGGCGCTTGCCGATGCCGCAAAGGGGCAGGAAGTCCCCGAGGCCCTGAGGCGCCCGGCGGAGTCCCTGCTCTCCCGCTACGTCGGCCACCTGGCCGGGGACGGCATGAGTTCCACGGCCTGCCGCATCCGCTCGCGCAGGGCCTTGATGCGGCTGAGGAAGGGGGCGTGAGGATGCGATTCCTTCTGGTTCCTGCCATGCTGGCTGTTCCCCTCCTCTCCGGCTGCGGAGAACGCAGGATGCTCCCGCCCGAGAAGGCGGACCGGGTCCTCGCCCGTGTCCGCGAGGCCCACCAGGCCGGACGCTGGAAGGCGGTCCCCTCGGCCGCCGGCCCCCTTCTCAACGCCCATCCCCGCACCCCGGGGACGGAGGAGGCCCTCTTCCTCGTGGCCGACGCCGAGGAGCACCGCGGGCGGCCCACCGCCGCCTACGAGGTCTACGAGACCCTCGCCAGGGAGCATCCTGCCTCGGACCGGCTGAGGGAGCTTTCCCGTAGGGAGTTCGCCATGGCCGCCGCCCGGCACGCCCAGGGCAAGCCCCGCCTGAGCGGGCACTTCTTTCATTTCGGCCCCCCTCTGGCCGAGGTCCTGAGCGACTCCGTGCGTCACGACCCCTACTCCGAGCAGGCGCCGTACGCCCTCCTGCTGGCCGCGACCTGCGAGTACGACGCCGGCCGCTGGGAGGACGCCGAGGACCTGCTGGGCCGCATCGTCCAGGACTATCCCAAGAGCCCCTGGGCGCCCCAGGCGACCTTCCTCCAGGGGATGGCGGCCTTCCGCCGCTGCAAGGGGGCGTCCTACGATGCCCTCCCCCTGCGTGATGCCGAGGAGCGCTTGAGGGCCTTCCTGTCTTCCAACCCCGACGGGCCCGACGCCCTCTGTGCCCGGCGCATGCTCATCCTGATCGGGGATCTCTGGGCCGAGCGCCTGGTCCGGGATGCCGAGGTCTACCGCAAGCTCGACCAGCCCCAGGCCGCCGCCCGGTCCCTGCGCGAGGCCGCCGTCCGCTGGCCCGACAGCCCCTGGGGAGAGAGGGCCCGCCAGATGCTGGAGGAATGGAAATGAGCAGATGAGGCGCCTGGCTCTTCTTCTTCCGGCCCTCCTCCTGACGGGATGCTGGGGCTATCACACCCTGACCGACACTCCGGGCCGCATCCGGAGCGCCTCGGTGGAGGCCTTCCAGAACCGGACCCTGTACACGGGGCTGGAGTTCGAGCTTCAGGAGGCCCTGGTCAAGGAGCTCCAGGCCAAGAGCGCCATCGCGGTGGTGCCCGCCGGCGTCGCCGATGCCGCGCTGGAGGGGCGCATCCTCGAGTTCTCCCGGTCCGTCCTCAAGCAGGACCCGGACGGGAGGGATGTGGAGTTCCAGATCGTGCTCACGGCCGAGTTCTCCCTGAAGGAGAGGCGCACGGGGAGAATGCTCTTCGAGCACGAGACCGTGAATGCCCCGGGGACCTTCCTGCTCATCCATGGCGAGACCGAGGCCACGGCCCGGGCCCATGCCATGTCGAAACTGGCGGAGAAGATCGTCTCCGTGATACTATACCGCTGGTAGCAGTCCCGGTTCCCCCGTTCCCCGGATAGAGGGATTCCATGCCCGTCCCGAAAGGAAAACGAGACCTGGGTCGTCGTCGCCTGGCCAAGCCGGGCGCCGGCCCCGGTGGCGGCTGGGGCTTCTTGTTCTGGGTGCTGGCCATCGGCGGGACGGTCTTCATGGTCAGCATGATCATCAACCAGACCGAGGGGGGATTCCCGCATCCCAACGCCCCCATGCGCCTCGACGAGATCGACCTCGCCCTCGAGGAGAGCCGCGTGGAGAGCGTCGAGATCCAGGAGAACGCCATCGTGGTCACCATGAAGGGCGGCGAGGCCCAGAAGGGCAAGCGCTACCGCAAGGAGGTCGCGGGGGCCGTCGCCCAGTACCTCCCGAAATGCCAGAAGCTGAAGGCGGACGGCAAGATCACCCGCTACGACACCCCGCAGGGGACCAGCCCCCTGCTGGCCGCCTTCCTGAACCTCATCGTCCCGGTCGGGCTCCTGGTGCTGGCCTACATGATCTTCGTCCGCCCCATGCGCTCGGCGGGCGGGCCCGGCGGCGTGCTCAACTTCGGCAAGAGCCGGGCCACCCTGCTGTCCAAGGACCGCAGCCAGACCACCTTCGACGACGTGGCCGGCATCGATGAGGCCAAGGAGGAGGTCCGGGAGATCATCGAGTTCCTGAAGACCCCGGCCAAGTTCCAGCGCCTCGGCGGGCGCATCCCGCGGGGCGTCCTGCTCGTGGGGCCCCCCGGCACGGGCAAGACCCTGCTGGCCAAGGCCATCGCCGGCGAGGCCGGCGTGCCCTTTTTCTCCATCAGCGGCTCGGACTTCGTGGAGATGTTCGTCGGGGTCGGTGCCTCCCGCGTGCGGGACCTCTTCCGCCAGGCCAAGGAGAAGGCCCCCTGCATCGTTTTCCTCGACGAGATCGACGCCGTGGGCCGCCGCCGCGGCTCCGGAGGCGGCGGGGGGGACCACGAGCGTGAGCAGACCCTGAACGCCATCCTCGTGGAGATCGACGGCTTCTCCTCCGACAACGAGGTCATCGTGGTGGCCGCGACGAACCGCTCGGAGCTGCTGGACCCGGCGCTCAAGCGTCCCGGCCGCTTCGACCGCGAAATCGTCATCGACCTGCCCGACCTCCTGGGCCGCAAGCAGATCCTGGAGGTCCACGCCCGCAAGGTGAAGCTGGCGCCCGCGCTGGACCTCTCGACCCTGGCGCGCTCCACCGCCGGCTTCAGCGGGGCGGATCTCGAGGCCACCATCAACGAGGCGGCCCTCCTGGCCGCGCTCAAGGGCAAGGAGGTCATCGAGCACGACGACCTGGAGGAGGCCCGCGACAAGGTCCTCTGGGGCCGCAAGAAGGTCAGCCGCATGCAGATGATGACCGAGGAGGACAAGAAGGTCACCGCCTACCACGAGAGCGGGCATGCCCTGGTCTCCAAGATGGAGGTCTCGAGCGAGCCCATCCACAAGGTCAGCATCATCCCCATGGGGCACGCCCTGGGGGCCACCATGTTCCTGCCCGAGAAGGACCGCTACGGGATGACCCGCAAGCAGATCCTGAGCGCCATCACGGTCGCCTTCGGGGGCCGGGTGTCCGAGGAGCTCTTCTGCGACGACATCTCCACCGGGGCCCAGAACGACCTCCAGCGCGCCACGGAGTTGGCCCGCCGCATGGTGACCGAATGGGGAATGAGCGAGCATCTGGGCCATGCCTACCTGAGCGACCCTGAGCACGGGGCCTCCTACCTGGGCTGGGAGATGCCCAAGAGCAAGCCTTACAGCGAGGAGACGGCCATCGCGGTGGACAAGGAGATCCGGGGCATCCTGGATTCCTGCTACCAGAAGGCCAAGGAGCACATCCAGGCCCATGTCCCCGAGATCGAGAAGATGGTCTCTGCCCTGATGAAGTATGAGGTCCTCGACGGCCCCGATGTCGAGCGCATCATCCGCGGCGAGGTCCTGGACGTGCAGAAGAAGGAGCGTGAGCTGCTGGGCCGGGCTCCGCGTCCTCCCCTGGTCTCCTCCACGGCGGGGGCCGCTTCGGAGGCCAAGGCCTAGCACGGTGTTCAGTCTTGTTCCCAGGGGCAGAGTCCTGGTCCTGGGCGTCCTCAACGCAACGCCCGACTCCTTTTCCGACGGTGGACGCTTCCTGGATCCAGGAAGCGCGGTGGCCCGGGGCCTCCAGATGGCCTCCGAGGGCGCGGACATCCTGGACGTGGGCGGTGAGTCCACCCGTCCCGGCGCGGCGCCGGTGCCGGAAGCCGAGGAACTCTCCCGCGTTCTTCCGGTGATCGAAGGTCTTCGGAAGAGAACCTCCCTTCCGATCTCCATCGACACCCGCCGGGCGTCCGTGGCGCGCGCCGCATTGGCCGCGGGGGCCACCCTGGTCAATGACGTCACGGCCTTGGCTGATCCGGCGATGCGCGCCGTCGTGAAGGCGGCCGGGGCCCAGGCCATCCTGATGCACATGAAAGGCGAGCCGGGGACCATGCAGGCCGATCCCCGCTATGGGGACGTCGTGACGGAGGTCCGGGATTTCCTCCTGGCCCGGGCCCGCCAGGCCGAGGCCGAGGGCATCCCGAAATCCCGCCTCATCCTGGATCCCGGGATCGGTTTCGGAAAGACCCTGGAGCACAACCTTGCCCTGCTTCGCCGCCTGCCGGAGCTGGTCGCCGCCGGGTATCCTGTCCTGGTGGGCCCCTCGCGGAAAGCCTTTCTCGGAAAGATCCTGGACCTGCCCGTCTCCGACCGCCTGGAAGGCACGGCGGCGGCCGTGGCCTGTGCGGTGATGGGTGGGGCGGCCCTGGTCCGCGTCCATGACGTCAAGGAGCTGGCCCGGGTGGTCCGGGTGGCGGAGGCCATCCGCGGATGAAGCTCTTCGGCACGGACGGCATCCGGGACCTGGCGGGGAGGGGGCCTCTCGCCGATGAAGCCATCGTCCGCCTGGGCTGGGCGCTTGCGGAGATCCTCGGCGCCGGCAAGAAGGTCTTCCTCGCCCGGGATCCCCGGCCGTCCGGTCCGAGAATCCTGAGGATCCTGGCGGCCTCCCTCGTTGCGAAGGGCGTCCAGGTGGACGTTGCCTCGCCCGAAGTGCTTCCGACCCCCGGCGTGGCCTTCGCGCTCAGGGATTCCGGGGAGTACGCCCTGGGCATCGTGATCTCGGCCTCCCATAATCCTCCCGAATACAACGGGATCAAGCTGTTCGATCATGACGGGCTCAAGCTGACCGAGGGCCGGGAGCGCCAGATCGAGGCGGCGGTCGAGAGACAGCCGACGGCTTCCCTGCCTTCCATCGTCGAACCCGCGCCTGCGGAAACCCGCAGGCATCGGGAAGCCTATGTCCGTCATCTCCAGGGACAGCTGGAGTCCGGGGATCTCAAAGGCTGGAAGGTGGGCGTGGACTCCGCGCACGGCGCCACCGCGGGGATGTTCCAGGCCTGCCTCAGGCATTGGGGCGCCCTGCCGGTCGTGATGGCGGATACGGAAGACGGTGGACGCATCAACTCCCGCTGCGGGGCGACCGACCCCAAGGCCCTCCAGCTTCTCGTGAAGACCGAAAAGGCCAGACTCGGAGTCGCCTTCGACGGGGACGGGGACCGCTGCGTCTTCGTGGACGAATGTGGAAGCCTCCTCGATGGAGATGCGGTGCTATATTTCCTGAGCAAGGACCTCCAGTCTCGCGGTCAGTGGAAGCCTGCCGTGGTGGTCGCCACCGAGATCTCCAACCTGGGTCTGGACAGGGCCGTCTCGCGACTGGGCGGCCGGGTCCTGAGGGTGCCGGTGGGGGACAGGCAGGTGGTGATGGAAATGCGGGAGACGGGCGCGCTTCTGGGAGGCGAACCCTCCGGGCACTTCATCCTGCCGGACTCGAACTTCATCGGGGACGGCCAGCTGGCCGCTGCCCGGGTGCTGGGGGTGATGGCGAGGACGGGGAAGTCCCTCTCGGAGCTGGTGAAGGGATATGTGCCGTTCCCGAGCCTGTTGAAGAACGTGAAGGTGTCCCGGAAGCCTCCTGTTGAAGAGCTCCCGGCTCTGGTCCAGGCCATTCGGGATGGCGTGAAGGCTCTGGGAGCGGAGGGGCGGCTCGTCGTCCGCTACTCCGGCACCGAGCCCCTGCTTCGCATTCTGGCCGAAGGGCCGGACAAGGCCCTGTTGGAGAAAGTGGTCGGCGCTGTGGCTCAGGCGGCTGGGGTGCTGGCGTGAAACGCCTGTTGGTTCGTGGCGGAGTGCTCCTGACGGCGCTCCTCTGCCTGGGGACGGCGGGGTACGCGGGGCAGGTGTGGTGGGCGAGGCGGGTGGCTCATACCGGGTTCATGATGGAGTTGAATCCCTGGCGTGCCCCCCAGCTTCCTCCGGGAGTCTGCTGGCAGGAGGTCTGGCTGGTTCACGTACTTCATTCCTGGCGGGAGGCTCCCTGGTACGGACAGGGATGCAAGGGCGTCTGGATTCCGCGACGGGCCTACTACGAACTGCTCCGGGACGATTGCGGGATAGATCCGGGCAACACCCCCTCCGCCTGGGATGCCTGGCTGGACGCGCACCCGGACCGCGTCTGGGACGAGAATCGGAAGCGCCTGATGGAGCGGAAACCATGAACCTCGGCGTCAACCTCGACCATGTCTGCACCCTGCGCCAGGCCCGCTACAAGGGCGAGGAGTCCGCTTCCTTCGCGGAACCCAATCTTCTCCAGGCCGCCCGCCTCGCCGTGCGCGCCGGGGCCGACCAGATCACCGTCCACTTAAGAGAAGACCGCCGCCACCTCCAGGACCGGGATCTGGAGGAGCTCCGCTGGGCCTTGAGGGTCCCCCTCAATTTGGAAATGGCCCTTTCCGAGGATGTCCTCGCCCTGGCCCTCAAGATCGTCCCAGACCGGGTCACCCTGGTCCCGGAGAGACGGCAGGAAGTGACGACCGAAGGGGGTCTCGATGTCGTCCAGCAGAGCCGGAGGATCAGCGCCGCCATCCTCCGTCTCCATCGCGCCGGCATCCCGGTCTCCTGCTTCGTGGCCCCCTCGACCGTCCAGATCCGTGCCTCCAGCAGGGCAGGAGCGGACGCCGTCGAGCTTCACACCGGGGCCTTCGCCCGAGGAAGAAAAGGCGAGACGGCGCGTCTGAAGGCCGCAGCGAAGCTGGCCAAGTCCCTGGGCCTGGCCGTCTACGCCGGGCACGGGCTTACGGCCGCCAACCTCGGTCCTGTCGTCCGCATCCCTCAGGTCGAGGAGTTGAACATCGGGCACAGCATCGTCTCGAGGGCTGTCTTCGTCGGACTGTCCCCCGCGATCCGGGAGATCCAGCGGGCTATCGCCGCGTCTGGAAGATCCCCCCGGAGGGGTCCACCTCGCCGGACCTGATCCTCCTCTCCAAGGCGGAGAGGGCCTTGGCCAGCCCGCCCACATCCGAGGTCGAGAAGGCCCGCGCGTCCACCAGGACCAGGCCCGGAATGCTGGCGCCCTCCCGGAGAAGGTCCCCGAAGAGGATGCTGAAGTCCGCGCTGTTGTAGGTGACCATGATGCGGCCTTCCCTCAGGGCGGCCCGGAAGACCGCCAGGTCATCCGACCCGGCCAGGGGGGAGGCCGCCACCGCTTTCACGTCGAGGCCTTTGTTCCGGGCCTCCTCCGCCACGCGGGGGCTGATGTGCTCGTCGAGCAGAAAACGGAGCCTCAGACCTTCACCTCACGGGCGAAGGCGGGCCGGGTGCCGAAGGCGTCTTCGGGGCGATCCTGGGCGTAGACCTTGGCGTAGGTGACAGCCGCCTGGATCTGGGTGCGGGTCAGATGAGGAAAGTTCCTCAGCAGGCTTTCGAGGTTCTCCCCATGGTCCTTCCAGAGGTGCAGGAACTCCCAGACGGAGAGGCCGGTTCCCACCACGTGGGGGAGGCGTCCCGTCGGCGTCCAGCGGAAGTCGATGCCGGGGTGCTCCTGGGTACGGGTCCATTCCGTCAGGGCCTGGATGGCCACGGCGCTGGAGGGGATTCCCCTGCGTCCGGCCGCCCGGGTCAGGGCCGAGCGGACCTGATGGGGGAGGCGGATGTTGAACTGTCGGGTGGGGGCGGTCTTCATGATAGTATTGTATATCAACAAATAGCGTTTTCAAGGAGTATACTCCGGTCCAGTCTGATTTGGAGGACCCATGCCCACCCTGATTCCCGCGCCCACCGTCATCGCAGCCGCCGGCAACAAGCCCAAGCGGATCGAGGAGTTCGTCGGCCGGGTGAACACGAGGACCGACGCCGTGAGCGTGGCGCGCATGGTGAGCTCCCCGGGCTGGATGGAGCCGGGCCAGACGCCCCGGTTCGACGAGATCACCCTGGTCCTCAAGGGCGCCATGCGGGTGGAGTCCCACGACGGGATCCTGGAGGTGAAGGCCGGCCAGGCCGTGATGACCCGCGCGGGGGAATGGGTGCGCTACAGCACCCCGGACGGTGCGGAGTACGTTGCGATCTGCCTTCCGGCCTTCTCCCCCGACACCGTGCACCGGGATGCCTGAAGCGATAGACTGGACGGATGCGCCGCGGTCTCGCCCTGTTCGTCGTCGTCGGGATCCTCGGGGTGATGGCCGTGCTGGGGACGGCTTTCGCCCTGATGGCCCGGCTTGAGCGGACGGCCTCCCAGCGGAGGGTCCATGCCACCCGGGCCCTCCTCCTGGCCCGCTCTGGCCTCGAGGACGCCGTCGCCCGCCTTTCTGCGGGGCAGGCTCCGGCCTCTGTGGGCGGGCGGGCCAGGGGCTATTCGGGGGCCTTCGGAAGCGAAGCCGTCCCCCTGCTGAGCTACGCGCTCCGGGTGGAGGACGAGTCCGCCAAGATTAATGTGAATGGGGGTCTGCTCGACGGGGAGGATCGGGACGCCGACGGTATCCCGGACCACCGGGACGCGGATGTCCGTCCGGCGACGGCCACCGCGAACGAGGGCTGGGGCTGGAACGACCAGCTGGCCAGGGTCCTGGAGATCCTGGGCCGCCAACCCGAACTGCGGATCCCCACTTTGGCGACGGACATCCTCGCACGGCGCCCTGCCGGGGGATTCGGATCCATCGGGGAGGTCCAGGCGGCCGTTTCGGCCACGACGGACCTGTCCCGCTTCCTGACCGTCTCGAGCTGGATCGACCGCAAGGTGATCCGGCCCAACGTCCGGAACGCCTCGAACCGGACGGACCCCAGCCGGGTCAAGAAGGAGCAGGGTCCTCCGGCCTTCGAGGAGGGGGGAAGACCTCCGGTGAACCTGAATGCCGCCTCCCGACCCGTCCTGATCGCCCTGCTCCAGGGGATCCAGGGGTCCCCTCTCTGGGCCCGCTCCAGGAACGAGGCTCCGTCCATCATGCAGGGGGCCACCGTCATGAGGCCTTTGGCGGCGGCCAGCGTGTCGGACCAGATGATCCTGTCGAGGCCCTTCGTGACCTGGAACAGCTTCAACGCCTGGGTGGAGACCCTGCACAACGGGGCCTTCCAGTCCGCGGCCTATGGATCCGGTTCGGAAGCGACCACGCCGGGCGCGGCGGATCTCCTGAAGGCCAACTTCGATCCCAACAGCATGCTCCGGAGCCTGGCCCCCGACCAGATCCGCTGGCGCTGGATCGACAAGTCCTCCCTCCTGGCCTACTCGACGGAAGGCAGCCTGGGGCCCACGGGAATCTTCCGTCTTTCCTCCCTCGGCAGGATCCGCTCCCCGTCAGGCGCCCTCCTGGCTGAGGCCTCGGCCTCCTCCGTGGTGGAGGTTTTCTCTCAGCTGAGGCAGACCACCCAGAGGGACTTCGTGGCCGGAAGGCGTCTGGAGGAATACCTGTCTCCCGCCAATCCCTCTCCGGCCTTCCCCATTCCCGTCCAGCGTACCACGGGGGCCTCCGCCTCCTGGAAGCCTGCTTCCTGGCTTGAGGGCCAGGGCCTCGGCGCCATGCGTATCCCTGCCCGCCCACCGCCCTCACCTCCGAAGCGGCGGATTTCGACGGGGCCATCGGCCTGGCCACCGTGGAGACGGATCCCCGCACGCCGAACCTCCGCTTCCTCCAGCACTTCGACGACTCCTGGGATGCGGACGTCGGAGGGGAGAAGAGGATGCTGAGGGATCCCAAGGGGGCCACCGACCTTCTCCAGACCGATCTCGGGCAGAGCGTCTGGCCGGCCCGAGGCGTGGAACCCAACACCCTGTTTCCCGACGGGGCCTATATCCAGCCCGGGCATGGCCCCTCCTACAGGGCGGCGGGCAACCTTCCCGACGACGCCGACCTTGGGGACCATGGAGTCCTCAGCTACTGGGTCAAGATGACCGTCTCACCATGGCCCGACCCCCCGATGCGTCCCCATTTCCTCTGCGTCCGTTATGACGGCTCCAACACCCAGGTGCTCTGTGCCGTGGACGCATCCTGGCCGGCCTCGAAGTACAACGGCATCCTTGCCGAGAACTGGGCCGACCCCGGGGACGTCAGGGACCCCGGTCACGAGCGCGTGTGCGCCCGGTTCGGCCAGTTTCTGCACCCGGATGCGCGCTGGTGCCTGGCCACGGCCCTCTACGACACCGACCAGACGCTCTCCCGTCATGAGGTGGACTATCAGCTGCAGGGGGTGTTCCCGGTCCAGTCCACGGACCAGGCCTATCAGGGGACGAAACCCTTCTCCACGACCGGGATCCAGAAGCTCACCCTGGATACGGACCTGACCTTCTGCATCGGCGGCGAGATCCTCGGGAACTGGAACGGGAAGTGGTGGCATGGCTATCCCAACCAGGTCATGGACGAATTCGCCGTCCTGGATTTCGGGGACGACTTCGATGCGGCCCAGACGACTGCCACCACCTGGTCCCGCCTGCTTTTCCGTGACGGGCGCTACTACAAGGGCGGCGACGGCGCCTTCCTCTCGGCACCCTTGTCGCCGGACGCGGGGCGTCCGGTGCGGCTCCTGGCGGTCTCCTGGACGGAGCGTTCTCCCCTGGAGAGCCGCCTGCTGCTCCGCGGTACTTTTGGGACCATCCCTCGGATGATCGATCCGGTGCTGGTGGATGCGACCGGAAAGGCCCGGGTCCGGGTGGACCTGGATCTCCTGGACCCGGACGGGGCCCTGGATGCGCGGGATGGGGATCCGGTCCTGCTGAGGCACCTGGTCCAGGGCGGCCCCGCCGGCGTCGTCCTGGGGCGGTTCCGCTACCGCGTGCGCTTTCCCACCGACCTGGTGCATCCTGCTGACGATCCCCTGCTGGAAACGCCCTTCCTCGATGACGTCACCTTCGCCTGGCAATCCCTCTCTGGGCCCAGGATCCTCGCCTGGCGGAGGGGGGACTAGCCTCCCAAAATGGCTCCGAGCAGGGCCTCCGTCGGCACCAGGGAATCGCAGAGGAAATCCGGGTTCTCGGCCGCCAGGGCCTCGCGGCTGACCGGCCCCGTCGCCACGGCGATGGCCGTGCCGCCCACAGGCCCTGCGCAGCGCACGTCGTGCTGGGTATCCCCGATGACCACGATGTCCTTGCCGCGGAAATCGATTCCGGTGTGGGCGCGGGCTCTCTCCACCGCGATGGGGCCGAGTTCCATCCGGTTCTCACGATCGCTCCCATAGGCGCCAAAGGGGAAGTGCGGATTGAGGCCGAAAGGACCCAGCTTGATGCGGGCCCCGCGCTCGATGTTGCCCGTCAGTAGGCCCAGCGTGACGTCCTTGCGGGCGGCCAGGAGGCCCACCAGCTCCGGGACGCCCTCGTGGCAGTAGGCGCCGGCCGCCTCGGAGTAGGTGGCCTCCAGCCGGTCCAGGTAGCGGCTGACCGTCTCGGGCAGGAGGCGGGAGACGTCGTCAGGGCCGTAGCCCAGGCGAATCAGGACGTTGCGCACGATCTGGGGGTCGGGCTTGCCGGCACAATCCTCGACCGTGACATCCCCCGCCGCGCCATGCAGGTCGGTCATGACCCGGGAGATGGCCACGCGGCCGATCCCTCCGTGGGAGGAGACCAGGGTGCCGTCGATGTCGAAGAGGACGAGGCGCCGCACGGGCGCGCATCCTATACAATCCGGGTCCTCGTGTCCTCCTGGCGCCGCAATGTCTGGGTCGTCGTCCTTGCCAGCCTCGTCACCATGGTGGGGATGTATGCCTTCGTGCCCTTCTTCCCCGATGTCCTGAGGGGCATGGGGATCCTCGACGATGCCGCGGTCAAGATCTGGTCCGGCATCCTGGTGGCCGCGGCCCCGCTGGCAGCCTGTGTGATGGGGCCGGTCTGGGGGGCCCTGGGGGATCTGAGCGGCCGCAACAAGGCCATGATGGTAAGGTCGCTCGTGGCCATCGCGGTCTTCGTCGGTGCCATGGGCTGGGCCTGCTGGCCGGACGCCGGCGGGGGTCCCTGGATCCTGCTTTGGCTGAGGCTGGGCCAGGGCGCCTTCTCCGGCTTCATCGCCCCGGCCCTCACCCTGGCCACGGCTGCCGCTCCCCAGGACGAGCACCGCCGGGTCACGACGCTCTGCCAGACCTCCCTGGTGATCGGCGGCGTCCTCGGCCCGACCCTGGGCGGGATGCTGGCCTCCCGGATGGGGGCCCACTGGGGTTTCCTCTTTTGCGCGGGGACCGCCCTTCTCGCCACCCTCCTGGTCGTCGTCATGGCCCGGGAGCCGGCAGGGCGGGCCGAAGGCGTCAGCCCGGCCCCCGGCGGGATCGGTCAAACGCTGAGGCGGGCCTGGGAGGATGCCCGGCTTAACCTGGCGATGGAGGGCATGGTCGCCCTGATGATCGGCATCTTCCTGTTCCAGACGGCCTCCACCCTGATCCAGCCGGTGATGCGCCTTCACGTGGAGCGCTTTTCCGAGATCCCGCAGGTCCGCATGGCCGAGTGCGCGGGGTGGGCCTTCACGGCGGTGGCGGGCGGCCAGATCCTCTTCGCCTGGCTCTGGGTGCGCTGGATGGACAGGGTCGGTGCGGCCCGTTCGCTTCCCCTGACGGCTGCCCTGACCGCCCTCGCCTACGCCCCCCAGGGCCTGATGGTCGCGGTCAGGCCCTTCCTGGCCCTTCGTTTCCTCCAGGGGGCGGTGGGTGCATCCACGGTGCCGGCGGCCTACGCCCAGGTGGTCCACTTGGCCCCGGCCTCCCGCCGCGGAGGGGCCTATGGCCTGGCGTTGTCCTCCTTCCAACTGGCCAGTGTGGTCGGGCCCCTGGCCGGAGGCTTCCTTTCTGCACGCTTCGGCACGGCGCACCTTTTCCTGGTTTCGGCCGGCCTCCTGGCTGCCGCGGCGCTCTGGATGCGGGGGAACCTCTGATGCGACTGCTGGTGGTCGAGGACGACGCCAAGATCCGGCGCCTGCTCGAGAAGGCCCTGAAGGAGGCCGGGTATGCGGTGGAGACGGCCGCGGACGCCGCTTCGGGCCGGCACCAGGCCCTCTCCGGCGGGGCGGATGCCGTGCTGCTGGACCTGGGCCTTCCTGACGGGGACGGCCTGGAGGTGCTCAAGGCGATGCGGGCCGCCAGGATGACAACTCCGGTCCTGGTCCTGACGGCCCGCGGCGGCTCCGCCGAGCGGGTCCGTGGCCTGGACGCCGGGGCCGACGACTATCTGGAAAAGCCCTTCGCCCTCGACGAGCTCCTGGCCCGCCTGCGCGCCCTCCTGAGGCGGGGGAGCCCGTTCTTGGGGGGCCCGCTCTCCTTCGAGGACCTGAAGATGGATCTGCCTGCTCGCCGCGTATCGCGTGGGGGACGCCAGGTCGCTCTGACGAACAAGGAGTTCGCCCTGCTGGAGCTTCTCCTGCGCACGCCGGGTGAGGTCCTGCCGCGCTCCGTCATCGCCCAGAAGCTCTGGGACGACAATTTCGAGAGCTTCTCCAACGTGATCGACGTCCACGTGCGGAGGCTCCGCGCCAAGCTGGGTGAGCCCGCGCTGATACAGACCGTGAAGGGGGTGGGCTATGCCCTCCGCCGCGACTAGCCTCCGTCGTCGCCGCTGGTCCCTGCTGGTGGCTGCTGCCACGGCGGGGTTGGTGCTGCTCGCGTCGCTGGTGCTCTATCTGCGCATCGAGGCATACTCCCTCCGGCAGATCGACGGGGAGCTCGATGACGTCGCAGCCGAGGCGGTCCGGATCCTGGAGCGCGCCCCGGATGAGGCCTCGGCCCGCAGGGAAATGGAGGGCCTTGCGGCGGGCGGGATCCTGTCCATTCACGTGCACAAGCCCTGGACCTTCACGGTGGGCCTGCTGGAGAAGAGGAGTCCTTCCGAGTTCGGGTATCCGTTCCGTGGACGGGGCCGGTCGGGCCCGTCCGGCGCGGTCATGGCCCAGACCAATCTTCGCACCCATGAGAGGCGCCTCAAGCACCACCAAGCCTGGATGGGCATGGTCACGGCCGGGAGCTTCTTCGTTTCCTGGGCCCTGGCCTCCTGGGCGGCCCGACGCCTCTTCGGGCCGCTGGAGGAGGCTTTCCGGCGCGAGTCGGCCTTCGCGGCCGATGTGGCGCATGAGCTCCGGACCCCGTTGGCCCGGATGCAGGGGGAGCTGGAAATGGCTCAAGGCGACGGGCGGGAGGATGTCAGCTCGGTCCTTGACGAGATCCGTCGCCTCTCGGGCCTGGTCAACCACCTCCTGCTGCTGGCCCGGGCCGAGGCTGGACAGGAACCCCTGACGATGGCCTCGGTCGACCTTGTCGCACTCTGTCGGGAGCTGGAAGAAGCCTTCGGCCCCGTGGCGGAGGAGAAGGGCCTGAGGCTTGTCGTGGAGGTGTCTCCTGGACTTTCCGTCACGGGCGACCGGCTGCGCCTGAGGCAGGCCCTGGGCAACCTGTTGGAAAACGCCATCCGGCACACGGCTTCAGGGGAGGTCCGTCTGAAAGCGGATCCCGGCCTTCTTTCCGTCTCCGATACCGGCCCGGGCATCGCGGCCGGGCATCAGGCCCGCCTCTTCGAGCGCTTCTACCGGGTGCCGGGTTCCCCTGTGGGCGGGAGCGGCCTTGGCCTGGCCCTGGTGAAGTGGGTGGCCGAGGCCCATGGGGGGCATGTGAGTGTCGAGAGCGTTCCAGGGCGGGGAAGCGAGTTCCGCATCCATCTCCCGGGATGACAAAACCTTAATCCTGCCGTCACGCGGCCGTCATCCCCTCCCTGTTAGGATCCCCGCCATGCGCCGCAAGGACCTGCTGGCCCTGGCCTTGCTCGGGGCCCTTCTCTTCGGCTGGAGTCTGGGCACCCGCGACTTCTGGGAGCCCGACGAGCCCGACTTCGCCCTGATCTCCCGGGAGATGCTACAGAGCGGGGACTGGATCGTCCCCACCCGCAACGGCGTCCGCTATGCCGAGAAGCCTCCTCTCCTGTATTGGATGGTCGCAGGACTCGCCAAGGCCACCGGAACGGGTATCAACGGCTGGACCGCACGCCTGCCATCCGCGTTCTGCGCCGTCGTCACCGCTCTGGCGCTCTATCTTGCCGGATGCCGCTGGCTGAGCCGGGCAGCCGGGCTCACCTCCGCGGTGGTGCTGATGACCATGCCCCTCTGGTGGTGGAGCGGCCGCTGGCTGATGACCGACATGCCCTTCGCCTGTCTCGTCAGCCTGGCCATGATCGGCCTGGCCCGGCCCCTACTGGAGGAGAGGGCTCCGGCCTGGTGGGGATTCGTCTTCCTGGGTCTCGCGGTTCTGGCCAAAGGCCCCTTGGCCGGGGCCCTGGTGGTCGCGGGACTGGGGATGGCCGGCCTCCTCCTCTGCCGCAACCCGCTTCGCTTCCCCTTGCGGTGGATCGCAGGGGGATTCCTCGTCCTCGCCGTTGCCGCGCCCTGGTACTGGCTGGTGTACCGGCAGGCGGGCAAGGGCTTCCTCCTGGAGGTGCTCTGGAGGCAGAACTTCCGCGCCGTGGAGACCGAGAGCCATGCCCACGGGCCGCTCTATTATCTTCCAAACCTGCGTGCGCTCTTCCCCTGGGTCCTGCCGTTCCTGGCCGCCATCCCCATGGCCTGGAAATCCCGCAGGGAGAAGCCCGCCCTCGGCCTGGTCCTGGGCTGGGCATTGGGGATGCTGGTCCTGCTTTCCATCCCCCGGGTGAAGCAGGCCAAGTATCTCCTGCCCATGCTTCCCGGCGCGGCCCTGCTGGCCGGCTGGGCCATGGAGGAATGCCTTGCCCTGAAACGCTGGACGGCTCAGATTACGATGGGTGTCCTGGCCGTGTTGGCGGGGGCCCTCTTGGCCTGCGCCTGGCTCCTCCCTGAGCAACGCTCCACTTGCCTGGGACTGGCAGTGGCTGCGGCTACCTGCGCGGCTTCCCTGGTCTGGACCCAAGCGACGGGTCCGGCCTTGGCGTCCTTCTGCTTAGCGGCGGCCAGCCTGGCCCTGCCGGTAGCAGATCGCTTCAAGAGCGCCCGTCCCCTGGCGGAGGCTGCCGTTCTCAGAGCGGAGCGTCGCACCCTGGCCTACTACGGGGACGACCTCCAGGCGGCCTATCCCTACTACGCGGACCGTCGGCTGGATTACATCGATGCCAATGAGGGAGGGGGACACCGCCTGGAGATCTACTTCCGGGCCCATCCCGATGCCCTGGTCCTGATGCGTTTGCGCGATTACAAGCGCCTGTCCGAGTGGAATCCGGCCCTGCTCGTCACGCTGGGAACCCCCCTGTCCCGCAAGGTGGGGGGCAAGGATGTGGTCGCAGCGGAGCTTGTGCGATGAAGTGGATCCTGGCCGGGGTCGCGGCGATTTTCTTCCTGGGACAAAGTAACCGGGGCCTCTGGCTTCCCGACGAGCCCAGGGACGCGGAGATCGCGCGCGAGATGGCCGTCAGCGGGGACTTCGTGGTGCCCACACTCAACGGCGAACCCTTCCTGGAAAAACCTCCGCTTTCCTACGCGACTGCCGCGACGGCCCTTCGGATCTGGCCTGGACGTCCCGAGACCGCCGTCCGCATCCCCTCGGCCCTGTTCTGCCTGGGAACCATGGCCTGCACGGCCTGGATGGGCTGGAGGCTGATGGGGCTGGAGACCGGCCTTCTCGCCGCGGCCCTGCTGGGGACCTCCTGGGAATTCCTCCAGATCGGCCACACCTGTCTGGTGGACGCCGGACTCCTCTGCTGGACGGCGCTGGCGATGGCGGCCGGCCTGGACCGGAAGTGGCTGCTCTCCGGCTTCGCCATGGGGCTGGCTTTCCTGAGCAAGGGGCCCATCGGGATCATCCTGCCGGGCGCGGCCCTGGGGTCCTGGATGCTTTGGGAGCGCCGTGGGGAAATCCCGAAGGCCCTGGGCTGGACGGTCCTGGGAATCCTTCCCGCCGGCCTCTGGCTCTGGGCCCTGCATCAGCGGGGGACGGCCTGGGATGCCTACTGGGGAGACCAGTTCCGCCGCACGGGGAGTCGGGTGGAGCACGCCGCGCCTTTCCACGCCTATCTGGGATACCTCTTCGAAGGATTTGCGCCCTGGTGCGTCCTTCTTCCTTTCCTGGCCTGGAAGTTATGGAAGTTGAGGATGAGCGGGATTCCGCTTTCCCTCCGCTTGCCTCTGTCCTGGTTCCTCTTGAGCCTGATCCTGCTGTCCCTGGTGTCCAGCAAGCGGGGACTGTACCTGGTCCCTGCCTATCCGGCCCTGGCCCTGATGCTGGCGGCGGTTTTCCAGGGGGCTTGGATGCGGCGGGCCCTGGTCGTCGTCGTGCTGGTTTGCGCCTTGGTCTGGGGGGGATGGAAGCCTCGTCAGGACGCCCGCTACAACCTGGGGGCTGTGGTGATGGAGGCCCCTCTGGCCGGGATGGGCCTGAGCGAGCCGGTGCGGGGAGCCGTGGCCTTCAGGCTGGGACGCACGATTCCCACGCTCAAGGATACGGCGGCCGTGGCCGACTGGATCTCCCGGGGCAACACGGCCCTGATCCAGTCGCAGGTGGGAGGGACCCCGGAGGGATTGGAGGCCGGGCTGCGGAAGGATCGCGCTCTTGCCGCTGGCTTCGAAATCCTACAAAGAGAGAATATCCGCCGCGAGGTGCTGGTCTGGGTGGCGAAGAGGAGGGTTCCATGACCCCGCACGTTTCCGTCGTCGTGCCCGTCTACAACGAGGAGGGCAACCTGCCCGAGCTCCACCGCCGTCTCGTCGCGGCCCTGGAGGGGCTGGGTGTCGCCTGGGAGCTTATCTACGTGGACGACGGGTCCAGGGACCGCTCCTTCGGGATGCTCCAGGGCTATGCCGTCGAACGGGATTGCATCCGCATCGTGGAGTTCAACCGGAACTACGGACAGCACGCGGCGGTGTTCGCCGGACTGAAGGAGTCCAAAGGCGATTTCATCGTGACCCTGGACGCCGATCTCCAGAACCCGCCCGAGGAGATCGGGAAGATCGTGAAGGCCCTGGAGGATGGCGCCGACGCCGCCGGGGGCTGGAGGAAGTTCCGCCAGGACCCCTGGGCGAGGAAGCTCGCCTCCTGGCTCAACAACCGCATCGTGTCCAAGGCCACCGGCATCCACCTGAACGACTACGGCTGCATGCTCCGCGGCTACCGGCGCGAGGTGGTGGACGCCATGGCCCAGTGCGGGGAGCTCTCCTCCTACATCCCGGCCCTGGCCCACGTCTTCGCCCGGCGCATCGTGGAGGTGCCGGTGGAGCACGCCGAGCGCGGCGCGGGGCATTCCAAGTACAACTTCGCGGGCCTCATGCGCCTGCAGTTCGACATCCTGACCGGCTTCTCCATGTTCCCCATCCGGGCCTTGACCTGGTTCGGGGGGCTGATGGCCCTGGCCGGCACGCTGCTTGCCGCCGGCCTCCTGGGCGGGCGCCTGCTCTATGGGGACGCCTGGGCCGTGAGCGGGACCTTTACCCTGTTCGCGGTGCTCTTCTTCTTCGTCGGCGCCCAGTTCCTGGCCTTCGGCCTGTTGGGGGAGTATTTGGGCAGGATCTACGCCGAGGTCCGGCGCCGCCCGAGGTTCATTGTCCGCCATGTCCATGGCAAGGACGGCAAGGAGGGTTCGCGATGAGCAAGAAGGTCCTGATCCTCGGCGTCAACGGCTTCATCGGCAATGCGCTGGTGCGCCGCATCCTGGACGACACGTCCTGGGAGGTCTACGGGATGGACCTCGCCACGGACAAGCTCGAGCATTCGCTCGGGGATCCCCGGTTCCACTTCCTGGAGGGAGACATCTCCATCAGCAAGGAGTGGATCGAGTACCACGTCAAGAAGTGCGACGTGGTCCTCCCGCTGGTGGCCATCGCGACCCCGGCGGCCTACGTGAAGCGCCCGCTGAGGGTGTTCGAGCTCGACTTCGAGGAGAACCTCCGCATCGTCCGACAGGCCTTCCACTACGGGAAACGCGTCGTGTTCCCCTCGACCTCCGAGGTGTACGGGATGTGCCCTGACGCCGAGTTCGACGAGGACACCAGCAACCTGGTCGTGGGCCCCATCTCGAAGCAGCGCTGGATCTACTCCATCTCCAAGCAGCTCATGGACCGGGTCATCGCCGCCTACGGGCAGGAGCGGGGGGCCCACTACACCCTGATCCGGCCCTTCAACTGGATCGGGCCCAAGCTGGACTCCCTCCAGACGCCCAAGGAGGGCTCCAGCCGGGTCCTCACCCAGTTCATCATCAACCTGGTGAACGGCAGGCCCATCCAGCTGGTCGACGGGGGGCGCCAGCGGCGGGCCTTCACCTACATCGACGACGGCATCGACTGCGTCATGCGCATCCTGGCCGACGAGAAGGGGGTATCCGACCGGCAGATCTTCAATATCGGGAACCCCGCCAACGAATGCTCGGTGAAGGAGATGGCCCAGCTCCTCAGGAGGCTGTATGCCAAGCATGCGCCGAAGGGGACCAAGGTCCCGGGCATCGTCGAGACCTCCTCGAACGACTACTACGGCAAGGGCTACCAGGACGTCTCGCGCCGCAAGCCGTCGGTGGCCAAGGCCAGGAAGCTCCTGGGCTGGAGGCCCAGGGTGGGCCTGGAGGAGGCGGTCGAGAAGACCCTGGTCTACTTCCTGGAGGAGCACCGGAGGCTGAAGACGCACGCGTGAGCCGCATGCTCCCCCGGTTCCTCGCCCTCCTGCTCGGTGCGGCCCTGTTTTTCGGGTACCGCCTCGGGACCCGGTCGCTGGAGAACCATGACATGATCCGCAACGCGGACATCGCGGCGGAGATGATCCGCGACGGGGACTGGCTGGTGCCCCGCTCCTGCGGGACGGTCTATGTGGAGAAGCCGCCCCTCTTCCTGTGGTGCGCGGCGGCCTCCGCCGTCGTGACGGGGGGAATGGATGCCCTGGCGGTGCGCCTGCCGTCCTGGGCGGCCGCCCTCGCGATGGTGGCGGGGACCGTCCTGCTGGGGCGCCTGCTCCAGTCCTGGCTGGTGGGCCTGACCGCGGGAGGCATCCTCGCCACGATGTGGGACGTCTGGTTCTACGCCCGCGGAGGCAGGGACGACGTGGTCTTCGCGGCCCTGACGCTCTGGGCCCTCCTGGCCCTGCTCTGGGCGGCCGGAAAGGGAAAGTCCCTGGGCTGGACCGCAGCGGGGGCATGCATGGCCGGGGCCATGCTGGTGAAGGGGCCGCTGGGGCTCCTGCTCCCGGCGGTCGCTTTCGGGGCCTGGACGTTCACCCTGGGGTGGGGCTCCCTTCGCAGGCTCCGGATCGGGCTGGTCTGGACCGTTCTCCTCGCCCTCCTCCTCGCCGGATTCTACTACTGGCAGGTCAGCCTTCATGCCCGTCCCGGGGAATTCAGGGAGATCGTGACCGTGTTCTTCGGCAAGGAGAACTGGCAGCGGGTCCTGGACGGGCACGACCACCATCCGAAACCTTTCTATTTCTACCTGTGGCCGCTTTTCGTTAATACCCTGCCCTGGGGCCTGATTCTTCCCGTCGCCTTCGTGGAGCGCTGGCCCAAGCGCTGGCTGGGCGGTAAGGCCGAGGCTTTCCTCCTGCTCTGGCTGGCCGTCGTCGTCGGGGGACTCTCCCTCTCGGCGGGCAAGCATGCCCGCTACCTCCTTCCGGTCTACCCGGCCGTGGCCGTCCTCCTGGCCCGGGCCCTGGCCGGAGGACTGGTCCTGGATCCCGCCTGCGGCCCCTGGACGGCCCGGATGATGTGGATCTTCCCGCCGGCCCTCCTGGCGGCTTCCGTGGCCCTGGCCCTCCGGGGCTCGGAGCATCTTCGGATCCCCGTCCATCTGCCAGCCCTTGCGCTCTCGGCCTGCGCGGCCTACCTGGGCTGGGCGCTCTGGCACCGAGATCTCCTGCGCTGCGTGGCGGGCCTGGCCCTGGCCTTTGCGGTGGGGGCCATGGCCTGGGAGAGGAACATCGAGGTGAGGGACGAGGACGATTCCACCTGCAAGGCCTTCGCGGCGGATCTGAAGCCCCTCCTGCCGGAAGGGGAGACGGTGTACCTGAGGGGTCGGGACCTGTTCCGGTCCGGCCTCTGCTACTATCTGGGCCGGACCCTTCCGATCGAGAAGGAGGGAGCTGCCGGAACCCCGCACTGGGTGCTGCAGGGTCTCGAGGAGTTCCAGAAGGATGTGAGGCCTGCCCGCCGGACGGTCCGGGGGACCTTCCGCTACCAGGAGGACAGGCGCCGTTCGAAGGAGTACGTGCTGTTCCACTGGACTCCGGAGGAGTTCTAGATGTCCCCACCCGTCCTCCACCTGAAGATCGACCTCGACACCGACGTAGGTACCCGGGAGGGGGTGCCCAGCCTCCTGCGCATCCTGGACCGCCATCAGGCCCGTGCCACCTTCTTCGTCTCCCTGGGTCCGGACAATTCCGGCAAGGCCATCTGGCGGGTCTTCCGCCGCCGCGGCTTCCTGGCCAAGATGCTGCGCACCAACGCCCCGGGGATGTACGGGATGAGGACGATGATGTACGGCACCCTGCTTCCGGCCCCCCGCATCGGCGCCCGCTGTCTCGCGGAGCTTCGGCAGATCCCCAGGTCCGGTCATGAGGTCGGGCTCCATGCCTGGGATCATGTGGCATGGCACGACCATCTCGACGAGTGGACCGACGGACAGGCCCGCTCCGAGTACGACCGGGGCTGGGCGGCCTTCTCGGAGCTCTTCGGCCGTGCGCCCTCCAGCGTGGCCGCCCCAGGCTGGACGGCCACGCCCGCGAGCCTGGCGATCCATGACGCCAGGGGCCTGGCCTATGCCAGCGACGGGCGCGGCGATCGTCCCTTCCTCCCGACGATGGGAGGCCGGGCCTTCCTGACCCCCCAGGTGCCGACCACCCTCCCCACCTTGGACGAGGCCTTGGGCCGTGACTCCATCACCCGGGAGAATTTCGCCGCCAGGGTCCTGGCCCTGCTCAAGCCGGGCCACCTGAACGTTTTCGGGGGGCATGGGGAGGCCGAGGGGAGGGGATACCAGACCGAATTCGAGGCCCTCCTCTCCGGAGCCCGCTCCGCCGGATGGGATCTGGAGGCCCTGGACAAGGCCCCTTTGAAGGATCCGCCCCGCTTCGAGCTCCTGCGACGGGAGATCCCCGGCCGCTCCGGCCTGGTGGCCCTGCAGGGGGGTGCGGCATGATCGTGCGCTGGAAATGGTGGGCCCTCTTCCTGGGGCTTGCGGCAGTCTACTTCGTCCGTCTGGGTAGCCGTGCCCTCTGGGATCCCGACGAGGGGCGCTACGCCGAGATCGCCCACGAGATGCTGGCCACGGGGAACTGGCTGACGCCCCGCTTCAACGGGGCGGTCTACCTGGAGAAGCCGCCCCTCCTCTACTGGGCCATGGCGTCGGTCTGGAAGCTGTGCGGCATCGAGAGCCGCTGGCTCGCCCGCCTGCCCATGGCGGCGGCGACCCTGATGACCTGCCTCCTGATCGCCTGGCGGATGCGGCGCCGGCTGGGCGACGTGGCCGCCTTCTGGGGGACCCTGGCCTACGGTTTCAGCCTTTTCGTCTTCCTGATGAGCCACATCGTGCTCATCGACAGCGTCCTGGCCCTTCCCGTGGCGGGGGCCTTCGCCGCCCTCGACTGGGGCAGGGACAGGAAAGGCTGGGGGCCGCCGCTGCTCCTGGGCGTCTCGGTGGGATTGGGGATCCTTGCCAAGGGGCCGGTCGCGGCCGTGATCCCGGCCCTCGGCGTCGCGCTGGAATGCCTGTTCACCTGGAGCCTGCAGCCTTTCCTCTCCATCCGCCGTCTGGCCTTTTCCGTGATCGTGTGCCTGGCGGTCGCCCTGCCCTGGTTCGTGCTGGAGCAGAGGGCCGTGCCCGAGTTCCTGGGCTTCTTCATTGTGCACGAGCATCTCCAGCGCTTCGCCACGGAGGAGGCCGCCCGTCCGGGCCCCTGGTGGATCTTCGCGCTGCTGGCCGTGGCCGGCTGGAGCCCCTGGTGGGGGGAGCTCTGGGCCGGGATCCGCGGGGGATGGGGCGAGCCCTCGGGACTGGTGCGTCGCGGACTGGCCTGGGCGGCGGGCGTGATCCTCTTTTTCAGCGCCTCCCGATCCAAGCTTCCCCACTACGTCTGGCCGGCCTTCCCCCTGATGGCCTTTGCGGTGGGCTGGGGCTGCAAGGCGGTATGGGAAGGGAGGGCCCGCGCAGCCTGGCGGACGGGGCGGGTGCTGACCCTCCTTCTCGGACTGGGACTGGCCCTGATGTCGCATCCCGTCCTGCGCGAAAGCGTGTATGGGGATTACGCGGTCATGGCCCCTGCGGGCCTGGTGGCAGGGATCGCCATGGCCCTTCTGGCCACGGTCTCCCTTTTCCTGGATCGTCCGGCCCTGCTTTTCGTGGCCCTCTCCTTCCTGGGCGTGCAGGCCTGGATCTTCCGTTCCTCCGAAGCCTTGAACGACGTCAAGAGCTCCCGGGACCTGGCCCGGCGCATCCTGGCGGACGATCGCAACGGCGGGGCCGTCATCGTCAACCACCGGGGCTTCAGGCCCTCCCTGTCCTACTACGCCACCCGTCGCATCGTGCAGTGGGGAAGCCCGGGGGAGTTGAGGTTCGGGATGAGCCTTCTTCCTCCGGCGGAGCGGGACTTCTGGTTCCTCAACACCAAGGACGACCGCCAGGGGGCGGACCGGAGGATGCAGGCGCTCTGGGGCGGTCCGGAGAGGGTCTACCTGGTGATCCGGGCGGCGGACGAGGAGGCGCCGGGGATCCAGGCGCTGAAGCCGAAGCCCAGCAGGATCTGTACGGTCGGCGAGGATGCAGTGCTGGTGAACCGGTAGGCTCCGACCTACTCCCGCGTCCAGTCGAAGATCCTGGGCCCTTCCGCCGGCTGCCAGGCGAAGGTGACGTCGTCCAGGAAGGGGGTCTCCAGCACCGGCTGGTTGGCGTCGTCGGGCACTCCGGTGACGGGATCCAGGAGCGGGCTGGTGCGGAAGCACACCCGGTAGCGGAAGGAGGACAACGACAGGTCGACCGGCGTGCCTGAGGGCCGGTCCAGGGCCCGCAGGGGCGGATCCGTCCTCAAGGTCCCCGAGCCGTCCAACAGGTCCATCTCGAGGCGGACGTTGGCCAGGCGGGGGTCCAGGATCCTGGGAGTGATGGGCTGCACGGTCTCGTCCTTTCCGGTGCAGCGGGTTTCCGGCCTGGGGTGGGAGGGCAGGCGCTCCGTCCAGGAGGCCTTGAGGAGGCGGCAGGGGCGGCCGGAGCAGGGGGAGAGGACCGTGGAGAGGAAGGTGGCGTCATCGCCCTTGTAGTAGCGGCCGTCCTGGAAGCGTGTGAGGGCCCAGGTGGCGGAATCGGGCTGGGCGATGGAGGCGTTGTCCCCGAAGTCGTAGATCGCGAACTCGTCCATCACCAGGTGGGGGACGTAGCCGTTCGCGGTGCCCACGGACCCGCCTCCTCCCAGGGTGAAGACCATCGCGGGATCCGTGACCAGCTTCTCCCCGGTGGACGCGTCGAAAGGGAAGGCCTGGTAGGGGATCGAGATGCCCAGGTCCGCCGCGCCCCGGGTGCGCAGGAAGGCGTCGTGGCCCGGCAGGGTCTCGTCGTCGTCGTAGAAGGCCTCCAGCAGGTGCCAGCGCAGGTCCGGGGCGTAGGGGACGTTGGTCAGGGCGTTGGACAGGGGGACGACCCCTGCGAAACGCCGGTAGGCATCCATCCAGCCGCGTTCATGGCCCACATCCGGGTTGTTGGAAAAGCGGCTGGGGACGGGCTCGCCCCAGCTCTGCACCAGGAGGCCTGCGCCAAACAGCGTGGCCCAGGTCGAGGTCCCGATGGCCAGGATCTGGGTTCCCCGGACGAGCTGGCCCGAACGGTTCAAGCGCATCTGCTCCTTGACGCAGAGGAAGTCCGTGTCCGGGGCCACGTTGTTCGTCCAGTGGGCGCGCTTGACCCAGTAGAGCAGGGCCCCGTGGTCGCTGGTGGCATCCGTGTCCAGGGGGAGGTTGGAGGCCGCATAGGAGGGGCTTCGGCCCAGCTGGAGGAAGGCCCCGTCGGGATGAAGGGTACTGGGCTCCGCCGGGGGAAGGGGCCAGACGGAGATCCCCGGGTCGGTCTGGAGGCTGCCGCCCGTGCCCGCGGGACCGTTCCGGAGCGTAGGGTCCTCTAAGGGCGCGGCATAGTCGGCGTTCCATCCGTCGTCGAAGTGCTGGAGGAAGCGGATCCGTGCACCCGCGAAGGGGGGGTTCTGGAGAGGGAACTCCACGGTGGCCAGCCCCACGCAGCCGTCGAAGTCGGCTGCGTTGCCCGCGTTCACCGCCGGCATGGGGCAGGGGTAGGTCATGGCGGCCAGTCCCCGCCCCATCTCCCAGGTGTTCCAAGACGCCGAGGCCCCCGAGGTCTTCTGGGGAGGGAGGGGAGGGCGTGGAAAGCGGCTGGCCAGGGAGAGATAGCTCGTGTCCCCCGCATCCGGAGTGCGTCGCGGGCCTTCGCCGACGAAATCCCGCTGGGTGGTCTGGCGGAGAAGGTCGAAGGCCTTCACAGTGCAGGAGACGGAGGTGGAGGCCAGGAGCCTGCCTTCCAGGTCCGTCACCCGGCCCAGAGACCTGAGGCGGAAGCACCCGGTGGGCCCGAGACTCCCTTCCGTGGACCAGGCCACGAGGTCGGACTTGTCGATCCAGCGCCAGGAGATCTGGTCAGGCATCTGTTTGGTCAGCATGGTGTTGGGGTTGAGCCCGGCCTTGAGGAGGTCCGAGAGCCCCAGGTCGCCTGCCGGGGGGATGGTGACCCCGTTGACGAAGTTCCCGTTGAGGACAGCCGGCACGAGGGAGTCCAGGAAGGCCTCGAAGCGGGGCCAGGTGTCGAAGGGGGCCGCGTCCCGGGCCCGGAGGATGGCGTCCGCGATCGCATCGGCCTGCGGCGCCGTCACGGTGTAGGGCACGGGAGGGTAGCCGGGGTTGGGCACCATGTTGTAGTGGATGCCGCCCTGGAGGCCCTCGAGCAGGACCGCCAGGACCTGTCTGGGGGCGGTGTTCAGGTTCACGGGAGGGCGGCCACCCTCCTCCAGGCGGAGCGGCGGGCCGTTCTTCTTCAGGTCGCTCTCGGCCAGGAAATTGGTGGCGCGGGCCTGGGGACGGATGACCTTGCGGTCCGTCCAGGCGTCCAGGCAGAGATAGGGGGAGAGGTCGGTGCTGGAGGTGCAGGCGGCCTGTACCTGCCGGATCGAGCGGTAGCCTCCCAGCGGCCGGTTGGCGATGAGCCTGTTGCCAAGGGCGGGGATGCCGAGCCGGGTCCCCAACCGGGTCAGGATCTGGGCAAGGCTGCGGTTCCATCCCCAGGAGGCGCCGGTCGCGGGATTCGTGACGTTGGTGTCCCGATGATCCGGGAAGGTATCCCCATCCCGGTTGCCGGTGTCCAGGAAGCCACCGTTCACGTCGATCTTCCCGGATTCGTCCTCGATCTTGAGTACGTAGGCTCCCGCAGGGCCGAACCTCCCCATGCCGCCGCTGGGGAGGGTCAGGGGATCCTGGCCGGACGAGATCCGGGCCAGGGCGTCCTCCAGTCCGCTGCGGGCCAGGAGGAAGGCCCGGACGGTCTCGAGGCGCTGCTGGGAGGCCCTGCGCTCCAGGCGGGCCAGGGTGACGAAGGCCGTGGCGAGCACGGTCATCACCCCGAGGATGCCGATGACGACGAGAAGGACGAGGCCCCGCTTCCTCGGCATGGGCCTAACCGGGCACTACGGCGAGGCCTTGAGGGAGAACGAGGCCCTGGCGGTGTGGCTAAAATGGTCCGCCCAGGATCCGCGGGAGTCCCAGGCTTCCTCCACTTCCCACTCCAGGGCGGCTTCCTCCAGGCCTCTGGGGCCGTAGATCGAGGTGACGGATCCCTTGTGGGAGGTCCCGAAGGAATGGTAGCCCGGGGAGACGTCCGGGATCTTCTTCTGCCAGTCCACCTGACCCTCTTCGAAGGCCCCGGTCATCTTCGCCTGCCCTTCCGCCATCTTCAGGGTGAACGCCGCGGAGACCGGTGCGAGGGGGCGTCCTCCCAGGTCCAGGGTCCAGGGCAGGGGATAGGTGCGCTTCGATGTCCAGGGTGCCACGCCCTTTTTGGCGGTGGGCTTCGGGATCTCCGCGAAGGCGGCGTCCAGGAGGGCCTTCCAGGTCTCGTCCGAGAACCAGGCCTCAAGATCCTTGGCCGGGGCCTGGGTCGTCTTGTCCGCCAGGAGGGCTTGGAAGGCCTTGGCCGAGGCGGAGGACATCCCGGAGAGCTTGAGGAGGCCGCCGCGGGGGCCCAGCGTGACATCGAAGCGGATCCCCGAGAGGCTTCCCAGTGCCCTTTTCCAAGGATCGGTCGGATCCGTGCCCTTCCCTGGGTTCGCCTCTGGCTCGAAGGCCGTGTTCAGGTCCCGTTGGAGCTTGGGCTCGGGCTTCTGCTCGGGGCTGAAGGTGTCGGTCCAGGTCCCGCGGAGGTCCTGGAGCTCCATCTCGAGCTGGACGCCGGCCTGGGGGGAGGACTTCTTGACCTTCCACGCGAGCCGGAAGGTCCACTCCCGCTTCTGGACGCGGGCGACGACCCAGATCCTGGGGTTCTGGATGTCCCGCTGGAGCTTCTCCTCCACGGCGATGCGGCCCTCGAAGGCCCCTGAGGATCCGGCCGGGAAGGCGCCCTGCAGGTCGAGTGGATCGGGGACCTTCTCCTTGTCCTCCCCGCGTGCCCCCAGGACGCAGGCCAGGGCGAGAGGAAGGAAAACGAGGGGAAGGCGCCTCACGCCGTCGCCGGATCCGCCTTCTCCGGATCCAGCCCCAGCGCGCGGATGGCTTTGGCGGCCTCGGCCGGGGCGAACTCCCCGCGCCTGGACAGGGAAGAAAGCGTTGCCGCCGCGATGTGCTCCGCGTCCACCTCGAAGTGGCGTCTCAGGGCCTGCCGCGTGTCGCTGCGTCCGTAGCCGTCGGTCCCCAGGCTGCAGAGCCCCGGCACCCAGCGCGCGACCTGGTCGGGCACCGCCTTGAGGTAGTCCGAGGCCGCGATCACGGGGCCGGGACCGTCCTTCAGGATCGAGGCTACATAGGGGATCCTGGCGGGCTGGTCGGGATGGAGGAGGTTCCAGCGTTCCGTCGCCAGGGCCTCGCGACGCAGCGCGAGGTAGGACGTGGCGCTCCAGACGTCGGCGGCCACCTGGAACCGCTCGGCCAGGATGGCCTGGGCCTTCAGGGCCTCGTTCAGGATGCTCCCGCTGCCGAGGATCTGGGCCCTGGCGACGGGCTTTAGGTCAGGGGCGCCCCGAAGTCGGTAGAGGCCCTTGAGGATGCCCTCCTGGGCCCCCTCGGGCATCGGGGGCATCAGATAGGGCTCGTTCTGCAGGGTGATGTAGTAGAAGACGTTCTCCTGGTCCGCGAACATGCGTTTCAAGCCGTCGCGGACGATGACCGCGATCTCGTAGGCGAAGGCGGGGTCGTAGGCCTGGAGGTTGGGCACCACGCTCGCCAGCAGGTGGCTGTGCCCGTCCTCGTGCTGGAGGCCTTCGCCGTTGAGGGTGGTCCGGCCGGCCGTCGCCCCCAGCAGGAAGCCCCGGCCCCGGCTGTCGCCGAAGGCCCAGGCCTGATCGCCGGTGCGCTGGAAGCCGAACATGGAATAGAAGATGTAGAAGGGGATCATGGGTTCGCCGTGGGTGGCATAGGCCGTGCCCGCGGCGGCGAAGGAGGCCATGGAGCCGGCTTCGCTGATGCCCTCCTCCAGCACCTGCCCGTCGATGGATTCGCGGTACTTGAGCAGCATCTTCTGGTCCACCGGCTCGTACAGCTGGCCGACGGAGGAGTAGATCCCGACCTGCTGGAAGAGGGCATCGAGGCCGAAGGTGCGGGCCTCGTCGGGGATGATGGGGACCACGCGTTTCCCGATGCCCTTGTCCGCCAGGAGGTCGGCCAGCAGGCGCGCGAAGGCCCCGGTGGTGGAGACCTCGTTCTCTCCCGTCCCCTTGAAGTAGCGCTCGAAGAGCTTGGGTGGAGGGACGATCAGGGGCCTGGCACGGACGGTGCGGCGGGGCACCCCTCCGCCCAGGGCCCTGCGGCGCTCGCGAAGATACTCCATCTCCGGGCTCTTGGGGTCGGGGGCGTAGAAGGGGACGTCCTCCAGCTTCGCATCCGGGATGGGAAGCTGGATCTCGTCGCGGAAAGCCTTGAGGTCCTTGAGGGACATCTTCTTCTGCCCGTGGGCGACGTTCTTGCCCTGGGTGCCCTCCCCCAGGGTCCAGCCCTTCACGGTCTTGGCCAGGATGACGGTGGGCTTGCCCGTGTGGCTGCAGGCGGCCGCATAGGCGGCATGGACCTTCTCGGCGTCGTGGCCGCCGCGGCGAAGCCTCTGGATCTGGCGGTCGCTCAGGCCCTCGGCCATGGCCAGGAGGCTGGGATGGGCCCCGAAGAAGTGCTGACGGGTGTAGGCCCCCGGCTCGACGGAGTACTTCTGGTATTCCCCGTCGACGACCTCGGTCATGCGCTTGACCAGCAGGCCTTCACCGTCCTGGGCCAGCAGGGGGTCCCAGGTGCGCCCCCAGATCACCTTGAGCACGTTCCAGCCGGAGCCGGTGAAGACCGCCTCGAGCTCCTGGATGATCTTGCCGTTGCCCCTCACGGGGCCGTCCAGGCGCTGGAGGTTGCAGTTCACGACGAAGACGAGGTTGTCCAGCTTCTCCCTTGCCGCGATGGAGAGGGCGCCCAGGGCCTCCGGTTCGTCGGTCTCCCCGTCGCCGAGGAAGCACCAGACGCGGTTCTGGCGGGTGTCCCGGATGCCCCGGTGCTGGAGATAGCGGTTGAAGCGGGCCTGGTAGATGGCGGAGATGGGCCCCAGGCCCATGGAGACGGTGGGGAACTCCCAGAACCCCGGCATCAGCCAGGGGTGGGGGTAGGAGGGCAGGCCCTTGCCGCCGGTCTCGCGGCGGAAATGCTCGAGCTGGTCCTGGGTGAGGCGATCTTCCAGATACGCCCTCGCGTAGATCCCGGGGGAGGCGTGGCCCTGGAAGAAGATCTGGTCCCCGCCGCCGGGGGCGTCCTTGCCGCGGAAGAAGTGGTGGAAGCCCACTTCGATGAGGGTGGCGGCCGAGGCATAGGTGGCCAGGTGTCCTCCGATGCCGGGGAAGTGGTGGTTGGCCCTCACGACCATGGCCATGGCATTCCAGCGCACCAGGCGGCGGATCTTCAGTTCCAGGGCCTCGTCGCCGGGGTAGGCGGGCTCGGCGTCGGCGGGGATGGTGTTGACGTAGGGGGTCTGGACGAAGGTGTGGACGAAGGGGGTGGCGTCCCCGGTCACGTCCGCCGTCAGGCGGCGCTGCTGGGCGCGGTCCACCAGCGTGTCGAGGAGGAAGCGTGCCCTGCCGGCCCCGCGTTCGGAGGCCACCGCATCGAGGGAGGCCAGCCACTCGGCCGTCTCGACGGGGTCCTCGTCCGGGTTCCTGGTCAGGGGCATGAGGGCGGCAGTGTACCCGCTCCCCACTTGACTTGGAATGCTCCTGAGAACATGATCCCGCCCGCCGATGGATTGGCTCAAATACTTCTACTGGGACTCCTGGTTCCCCGCGAACGCCTCCTCCAGCGGTGCGCAGATCGACGACCTGTACCGCCTCATCTACTGGCTCACGGCCGTGGCCTTCCTTCTGGTCATGGTCCTGCTGGTGGGCTTTCTGGTGGCCTACCGGGCCAAGCCGGGCCGCAAGGCCGTCTACCACCACGGCAACTCCACCCTGGAACTGGTCTGGACCCTGATTCCCGCAGCCATCTTCATCTGGCTGGCCTTCCACAGCCAGACCCTCTGGGACAACCTGAGGGGCAAGATGCCTCCAGGGGATGTCCACATCGGGGTGACAGGGAAGCAGTTCAACTGGTTCTTCCACTACCCCGGTCAGGACGGCCAGCTTGGGCAGGCCCGTCCCTATGCTGCCGAAGACGGAGGCATGAGCGCCGGGTACTTCATGACGAGCAAGGAAGGTCCCGAGAAGGACAATGTCCAGAAGGAAGGCGTCCTGGTGGTCCCGGTCAACAAGACCATCCGGGTTTCCATCGCGGCCCATGACGTCATCCACAGCTTCTTCCTTCCGAACATGCGCCTGAAGCAGGATGCCGTTCCGGGCCGCACCGTCGAGGTCTGGTTCAAGCCCATCAAGACCGGGGAGTATGAGGTGGTCTGCGCTGAACTCTGCGGCATGGACCACTCCCACATGAAGGCCACCCTGAAGGTGCTGTCGGACGAGGACTATGCGAAATGGCTGGCGGAGAACCCGAAGAATTTCCCGCCGGCAGGAGCCAAGCAGCCATGAGTGGAGACGGAAGTCACGCCCATTCCCAGGGCTTCCTGCGCACCTACCTGTTCTCGCTTGACCACAAGATGATCGGGCGCCAGTTCCTCTTCCTCGGGGTGATCATGCTCATCCTGGGAGGGCTCCTGGCCATGGGGGTGCGTTGGGAGTTGATGCATCCGGCCGAGAAGGGGACGCTGGAGGTCCTCCGGATCCTTCCCGAGACGGACTACGGCGTCAACTACTACCCCGACGAGGACGAGAACCACAACGGGATCCTTGACCCCGAAGAGGACATGAACAAGAACGGGAAGCTCGACCGCGAGGGGGCCTACATCTCCTCCAAGCTCTACAACTCCCTGTTCACGATGCACGCGACCATCATGATCTTCTTCGCAGCCATGCCCATCCTGGTCGGCTGCTTCGGGAATTTCCTCATTCCCCTCATGATCGGGGCCAGGGACATGGCCTTCCCGGTCCTGAACATGCTTTCCTTCTGGGTCACCGCCGTCTCGGGCGTCCTGATGGTCTCCGCCTTTGCGGTGGCCGGGGGTGCCGCGGCCGGAGGCTGGACGGGGTACCCGCCCCTCTCGGCCGTGGCCAGCTTCACCGGGGTGGAGTGGGGCCAGCACCTCTGGTGCATGAGCCTGATCGTGACGGGCATCGCCTCCCTCATGGGCTCCATCAACTACATCACCACCGTGATCAACATGCGGGCCCCCGGGATGCACTGGTTCCGGATGCCGTTGACGGTCTGGTCCCTCTTCATCACGGCCATCCTGCTGCTGTTGGCCCTGCCGGTGCTGACGTCCGCGCTGGGCATGCTGCTCTTCGACCGCATGGCCGGCACCCACTTCTTCACCGCCGCGGGCGGGGGGGGCGGACCCCTCTTGTGGCAGCACCTTTTCTGGTTCTTCGGTCACCCCGAGGTGTACGTCCTGGTGCTCCCGGCCATGGGCATGGTCTCGGACATCCTGGCCACCTTCTGCCGCAAGCCCATCTTCGGCTACCGCGCCATGGCCTATGCCATGATCGCCATCGCCTTCCTGGGCTGGATCGTCTGGGGCCACCATATGTTCGTCAGCGGGATGAGCCCGTATCTGGGGACCTCCTTCATGCTCTCGACCATGGTGATCGCGGTGCCCTCGGCCATCAAGACCTTCAACTGGCTGGGCACGATCTGGGGAGGGAGCATCCGCTTCACGGTGCCCCTCTTGTTCGCCGTGGGCTTCGTGGCCAACTTCCTGATCGGGGGCCTGAGCGGCATCTTCATGGCCTCCACTCCCTTCGACATCTACATCCACGACACCTATTTCATCGTAGCCCACTTCCACTACGTCGTCGCCGGGATCATCTTCGCCATCTTCGCCGGGGTGTACTACTGGTTCCCCAAGATGTTCGCCCGCCGGACCAACGCCTTCCTGGGCTATGTCCACTTCATCGGGACCTTCCTCTTCTTCCACTGCACCTTCTTCCCCATGCACATCCTGGGGATCGCCGGCCACCCCCGCCGGATCTATGACCCGGAGTACTACGGCTACCTGGATCCCGTCAAGGGCGTCAACGAGTGGATCACGATCTGCGCCTTCCTGCTGGGCGCCTTCCAGATCCCCTTCTTCCTGAACTTCGCCTGGAGCCTCTTCAAGGGCCCGAAGGCCGAGCGCAACCCCTGGCAGGCGAACTCCCTGGAGTGGAGCTCCCCGACCCCGGGCATCCATGGCAACTTCAAGGAACTCCCTACGGTCCACCGAGGGCCCTACGAGTTCTCGGTGCCAGGCATGACCGAGGACTTCCTGCCCCAGGACCAGGCCGGGGGCCCTGCCACCCCTGACCACTGAGGGCGGGGCCTTGTCCCTCCCGACGGCGCCTCCGCGCTGGCTCCACCGCCTGGCGCTCCTGACCGCCGCCTCGACGCTGCTGCTCATCCTGGCGGGGGGGCTGGTGACCAGCACCGCCTCCGGCATGGCCTTCCCCGACTGGCCCACCAGCGATGGGCACAACATGCTGGCCTATCCCTGGTTCCAGGCCACGCACAAGGCCTTCGTGGAGCACGGTCATCGCTTGAGCGGCATGACGGTGGGCATCCTGACCCTGGCGACGGCCTTCGGCATCTGGTTCAAGGACGACCGCCGCTGGGTGAAGGTCCTGGGCCTGGCGGCCTCCGCCGGAGTGCTGCTCCAGGGCGTGTTGGGCGGCATGAGGGTCCTTCACGACAGCCGGGGCCTGGCCTTCCTGCACGCCTGCCTGGCCCAGGCCTTCTTCGCCCTGGTCGGCATCCTGGCCACGGTCCTGTCGCCGGCCTGGGCCGATGCCGCACCCGCACCCGGCCGTGCCGTAAGCCGTCTCTGCACGATCATGGCCCTGGCCGTCTACCTTCAGGCCGTGCTCGGGGCCTCGGTCCGCCAGCTCGGCCAGCCGGCGAGGATGCACATGATCGCGGCGGCCGTGGTTTCCGTCCTGGTTTTCGTCACGGTGAGCCGCATCCTGGATGAGCATTGGAGCGTGCCGGCCCTCACCCGGCCGGCCCTCCTGCTGGCCGGCCTCTTCCTGTTCCAGGCCTCCCTGGGCCTGGCCACCTGGGTCTCGCTGAGGAACTCGCCCGGGCCCCGCTCCCTGATGGATCCCGTCCTGCACAGCACCCTGCACGTGGGCACGGGGGCCCTCCTGCTGGGGGTTTCCGCGGCGTTGGCGATGCGGGCACGGAGGTGGACGTGTTGAGCCGCCTCGCCGCCTGCCTGGAGCTGCTGAAGATCCGCATGGTCGCCCTCATCCTGTGTGCGACCGCGGCCGGGTACTACCTCGGCGTGCGGGACGCGGTGGATTTCCCCCTGCTGGCCCACCTGCTGGGCTGGACAGGCCTGGCCGCGGGGGGGGCCCTGGCCCTGAACCAGGTCCTGGAGCGCGAGGAGGACGCCCGCATGGAGCGCACCCGCAACCGGCCCATCCCCTCCGGCCGGCTCTCTCCCGGCATGGCGACGGCGGAGGGCATCCTCCTGACGGCGGCCGGGCTTCTGGGCCTGCACTTCCAGGTGAATCCCCTCTGCGCGGGGGTGACGGCGGCCATCACCGGCAGCTACCTCTTCCTCTACACCCCGCTGAAGCGCTCCACGGCCTTCTGCACCCTCTGGGGCGGCATTCCCGGGGCCCTGCCGCCGGTCGCGGGCTGGGCTGCGGCGCGCGGGAGCCTGGATTCCCAGTCGGGGGTGCTCTTCGGCATCCTCTATCTCTGGCAGCTGCCCCATGCCCTGGCCATCGCCTGCCGGTACCGGGAGGACTACGTCCGGGGGGGGATGCAACTGCTGCCGGGGGTGGACGCTTCCGGGGGCTCCGCGGGGCGGCAGGCCGTCCTGAACTGCCTGGCCCTGCTCGCGGTGGGCCTGATGCCCACCCTGACAGGCATGGCCGGCCGGGCCTATTTCGCAGCCGCCCTCCTGCTGGGCCTGGTCTTCCTGGGGTTCGCGGTGGCCATGGCCGTCTCCCGCTCCGAGGCTTCGGCCCGCCGCCTGGAGCGGGTCTCCCTGGTCTATCTGCCGGCCCTCCTCGTGGCCATGGTCCTGGACAAGGGAGGGCCCTAGCATGGAAACGGAGGAGGCCCCCCGCGGCGGCCTCGGCAACGCCCACCTGGCCCTGCTGGTCTTCCTGGTGGCCGAGATTATGCTGTTCGCCGCCCTGATCAGTTCCTTCCTCATCTTCAAGTCCGGTGAGCCGTCCTGGCCGCCGGCGGACCTGCCCCGACTCCCGCTTGCCGTCACGGTCGCGAACACCCTGGGCCTGTCCCTGAGCGCCGTCACCATGATCGCGGCCCTGTCCGCGCTCAAGCGCGGCCGGCAGGGGCCCTTCCGGGGATTCCTGGGCGCCACTGCCTTCCTGGGAGTCCTTTTCCTGGCGGTGCAGGGGACGGAGTGGGCCGGGCTGGTGAGACAGGGCCTGACCCTGCAGGCCGGGATGTTCGGGGGCATCTTCTACGCCCTCGTGGGACTGCACGCCGCCCATGTCGCCGGGGCCGTCGTCTTCCTGCTGGAGGTGCTGCGTCGGGCGCTGAACGGGCGGTACGGACCGCGCGCCGTGCTGGGTCCTTCCCTCTGCACGGTCTACTGGCTCTTCGTGGTCGTCCTCTGGATCGGGCTCTTCGTCCTGGTCTACCTGCCCTGGAAGCCCGCATGAGGCATGCAGTCCAGTTCGCTCTGGCTTTCGTCCTGTTCACGGCCTCCTCCGCCGGCGCGGCGGAGGACCAGGACGGGCTCGTCCATAGACGTGATGAGAAGCTTGCAGGGGAGTGGCTCAAGAAGGCTCCCTGGATCCTGGACTACGACAAGGCCCTGGCCGACAGCAAGGCCGGCAACAGGCCCGTCTTCGCCTTCCTGACACGCTCCTACGCACCCTGCGGCTACTGCGAACAGTTCGAGAAGGGGGTCCTGTCCGACGCGGCCTTCCCCTCCTGGGCCGGAGGCTACGTCCTCCTCTGCCATGTCACCTCGCGTGTGGAGGGGGAGTCCCATCCTGATCTCCTTTCCGAGCTCGGAGGCACGGGCTTCCCCTACCTGGTCTTCCTGGATGCGGACGGCAGCGTCCTGGTGCGCCACAAGGGAGCCCGCACGCTGGAGGCCTTGAAGGTGTCCGGCGAGAAGGCCAGGGGCCTGATGGACCTCCGCCGCAAGGCCCAGGCCGGGGACAGGGACGCCGGCTTCGAGATCCTGCTGTCCAAGCTGGAGATGGGTGCCGTCCAGCCGGAGGCGCTCAAGGCCAAGCTGGCGGTCTTCGGGGAGCTCTCGGCCGGCCAGAAGGCCAGGCTGGAGCCCGTGGTGGTGACCAACGAGGTGCGTCTCGTCCTGGCCTCGGTGAACGGACAGGACCAGGGATCCCTCCTGGCGGCCGGTCGGGAATTCGCGGCGATGAAGGCCGCCGGACGCATCCCCCAGGGCGACGGCGAGGCCGGCGTGTTCTGGGACCTGATCCTGCTGCATGCCGCCCGGCAGAAGGATGCAGCCCTCTACGAGGAGGGCCTCGACATCCTGAAGGCCCGTTTCGGGGCCATCCCTCAGCATGCGAAGCATCTCGCCGACTGCCAGGCCATCCTGGATGGCCTGAAAGCGGTCCCCTAGTCGCAGGTTGACAGCCTCCAGGGCCCTGGGGATACTACCTGCGTCCATGCGCAACGCCGTGACATACGGGACCCTGGCCGCCGCCCTGACGGCTTCCGGCCCCGCCTTCGCCGGGGGATGCGCCATGTGCCGCACCGCCGTGACGGACACCAGCGACCCTTTCGCCAGCGGCCTGAACGCCGGCATCCTCTTCCTCCTGGCCCTGCCCTTCGTGCTGACCTCCACGGTGGGGGGCATCGTGTGGTGGGCCCGCCGGCCCCATCCCCTCCTGAAGGCGGCCGTATGAGCCAGGCCGCCGCGCATCAAGAACCGGCGGAGACCCCGCTCACACCGGAGAGCTGGGGAAAGCTGGGCATGTGGATCTTCCTGGCGGGGGACGCCATGTCCTTCGGGGTCCTGCTGGCAACCTATTCCGCAGTGCGCTTCAACAGCCCGAACTGGCCCGATCCGAACCATACGCTCGGTATCACGCTGACGGCCGTCATGACCTTCGTGCTGATCTGCTCGAGCGTGACCATGGTGAAGGCGCTCGACGGCGCGAAGCAGGGGGATCTCGGCGCCCTCAAGCGTTTCCTGAACTACACCATCCTCGGCGGGGCCCTCTTCCTGGGATGCCAGGCCTACGAGTGGCGGCACCTGATCCACGGGGAGCACATGACCCTGATGGCGTCGCCCTTCCACGGTCACAGCTACGACCCCCTCTTCGGGGCCACCTTCTACATCCTGACCGGCTTCCACGGCTGCCACGTCCTGGGTGGGGTGATCTACCTGACCTGCGTGCGCCTGAACGCCGCGAAATACGTCGGAGGGCATGGGCCTGACGGCGTGGAGGTCCTGGGGCTCTACTGGCACTTCGTGGACCTGGTCTGGATCCTCGTCTTCACCTTCGTCTATCTCCTGCCGCCCCTGGCGGCGACGGCCCACCCCGCATGAGCGGCACCGAACACAAGGGTCCGGCCTACATGACCATCTTCTGGTGGCTGGCCATCCTCACGGCCGCCGAGGTAGGCGTCACATTCACAGGCCTCTCTCCCATTCCGATGGGGGCCGTTCTCGTCGGCATGGCCGTGGGCAAGGCCGTGCTGGTGGCCCTGTATTTCATGCATCTCAAGTTCGAGAAGACGGCCCTGGGCCTGATCGCGATCACGCCGATGGCGATCTGCGTCTTCCTGACCGTCATGCTCTATCCTGACGCCACCTGGTCATGGCGCCCCTAGGCGCCGCGACCCTCCCGCGCTGGCCCTGGGTCCTGCTCGCCCTCCTGCTGGCGGGGGTCTTTTCCGCAGGCCTGATCTGGAAACCCACTGGCACCGGGGAGGAGCTCCTTCCCGTAGCTCCCGGCGCCGAGGTTCCTGATTTCTCGCTGACGGACCAGGAGGGGCGGACCGTGTGCCGCCGGGACTATTCGGGCCGGGTCTGGATCGCCGGGTTCATCTTCACGCGCTGCTCCAGCATCTGCCCGAGGGTGACGGAGCGGATGGCCGCCCTGAGGCGGCCCGGGCTGGACCTGGTCTCCTTCACGGTGGACCCGGATCACGACACCCCGGAGGTCCTGGCCCGGTACGCCCGGGATCACGGTGCGGCGTCCGGCTCCTGGCGCTTCCTGACGGGGCCTCGTGAGGAGCTCTATCGCCTGATCGGACGGGGCTTCCTGCTCAGCGTGGGCGCCGCGCCCGAGGGCGCGGCGGAGCCGGTCATCCACAGCGACCGTCTGGTCCTGGTCGACCGCCGCGGCAGGATGCGGGGGGCCTATTCCTCCGGGGATGCCCAGGACATGGCCCGTCTGCGGAGCGCGCTTGAGGCGGTGTTGAAGGAGGAGCCATGAACCTCCCCCTCCTCAACGCCTGCCTGAACGTCACGGCCGCCGCCCTGCTCTCGGCCGGCTGGCTGGCGGTGAAGCGCCGCCGGCTGGCCCTCCACAAGGCCTGCATGCTCTCCGCCACCGCGGTCTCCACGCTCTTCCTCGCCAGCTACCTCCTCCACCACTACCGCGTCGGCCATGTGGTCTTCCAGGGGACGGGAAGCATGAGGACGTTCTATCTCTCCATCCTCGGCACCCACACCGTCCTGGCGGCTGCCGTGCCCTTCCTGGCCGGCATCACCCTGTGGAGGGCCTTGAAAGGGGACTTTGAGCGCCACAAGCGCATCGCGCGCTGGACGCTGCCCATCTGGCTCTACGTCTCCGTCACCGGCGTGATCGTCTACGCGATGCTCTACTCGCGCTGAGCCTTCCGGGGCTGGATGCCCCCGAGGACCTGGACCCATTTGGTGCCGGTCCGTCCCACGCCGAGGAACTGGAAGTCCGGGCCCAGGAGGTTTCGGTGGTGGCCGCTGGAGTGCTGCCAGCCGTCCAGGGCGGCCTCACCGGTCTTCCTGCCGTAGGCGATGTTCTCCGCAATGAAGCGGGAAGGGAAGTCCTGGGCCTGGGTCCGGTCGATGGGTTTCCTGCCGTCCTTGGAGTCGTGGCTGAAGTAGTCCTGCTTGGCCATGTCGTCCGCATGGAGTTGGGCGGCGGCCATCAGCCTGGCGTCCAGAGCGAGAGGCTTCAGGCCCATCAGCATGCGATAGCGGCAGGGGGCCAGGAAACAGGAGGCGACCTCGGCATCCGCCTTGGCCAGGGCCTCCCGGGCGGCGTTCAGGGCCTTCAGGTCGTCGGCCGGGACCAGGGCGTCGAAGAAGAGGGAGTCCAGCTTCCGCGCCAGGGCCGCCCCGTCGGGCGACGCGGGAGCCTCGACGCCGAAGGCCCGCAGGACCCCGGCGATCTCCTGAAAGGCGGCCAGGGGGGCGGCGAGGGTCCCCTCCCCAGGAGTGGCCATGGCCCCCAGTTTTCCCAGGGCCTCGTCGACCTTGGACTGGCCCTCGGCCCCATGATCCTTGTCCGGGTAATGGGACTTGTTGCGGATGATGCCGAGGGCCTTCTCCCGGGCCCTGGCGATGGACGACCTGCGCTGGGAGCGGAGGCGACGGGCGGCCTCCGGCCCGGCGGCCTTCCCGACTTCCTCAGCCGCCTTCCCGGCCTCGGCCTTGAGGCGGTCCAGGAAGTCCGGGGAAGGCTGTCCGGAAACCTTCAGCGCTTCGAGCCCGGCGTTCCGGAGGTCCGCGTCCTGGGGCTTGGCCCTGCCCTGTGCGAGGGCGGAGTACAGGGCGAGTTGGGCGTCCTCCTCGGGCTTGAGGGTTTCCGCCCCCTGCAGCGTGGTGCAGAGCAGGGCGCCGAGGGCCAGGAGGCTGAGGCGCATCAGAAGGTCGTCGAGCTTGAGAAGGTGAAGCGGGAGACCTTCATCGCGGGGGCCAGGGTGGGGTGGTATTCCCCGCAGCGTTCGGGCGTGCCGAGGGCTTCCACGTGCTGCAGGGTTCTCAACGGGCTCTCGTTGAAGCGCTGGTTCCTCAGTCCGTGGGAGATCCTGCCGTTCTCGATCCAGAACAGGCCGTCCCGGGTCATGCCGGTCAGCAGCAGGGTCATGGGGTTGACGAAGCGGATGTACCAGAAGCGGGTGACCAGGATGCCCCGCTCGGTGCCGCGGATCATCTCCTCGAGCGGCGTCGTTCCGCCCGCCACAAGGAGATTGGAGGCCTCCCCCGTGGGGGCCTTGCCTGTCCTGGCAGCCCAGAAGCGGGAGGTGGCCAGATGCTTCAGGGTCCCGTGTTCGACCCAGCGGCTGGTCGGGATGGGCATCCCGTCGAGGAGGAAGGGAGCGGTGCGGCAGGCGGGGTGGGAGGGGTCACTCCAGAGCGTGACGGCGGGCGCGCCGAGGGAGGTGCCGAGCTTCCCGCTCATGCAGGAGCGGCCCTCGTCTGCGGCCTTGGCGCCCATCGACCACATCATCCAGGTGAGGTATTCCGCGACGGCGGCCGGCTCCAGGATGACGGGATAGGTCCCGGGCGCGAGGTCCCGGGGCCTGGCCCCGGCGAGGGCCTTCCCGGCGGCCCGCCGGGCCAGGGAGGCGGGGTCCAGATCCTTCATCCTCCAGGACTGCCCTTCTGCCCAGCCGCTGGAGTCAGGGGCGACGGCGGTGGCGGTGAAGCGGGCATGGGTGTCGCGGTGGAAGGCGAAGAGCCCCCGGGAGTTGGCGACGGCCTTGGCTGTCGCGGCGGTGGCGGTGGACCCCGAGAGGGGGGTCTCGGCTCCGGCGTCCCGGACGGCGTCCCGGATCCAGGAGGCGCGTACGTCGGGGCTTGCTTGGGCCGTTGCGGGGTCGAAGTCCTCGCCTGGAGGATAGGCCTGGGGCGGCAGGGGCGGGAGGTACTCCAGGTCTGGTGCGGAGGCCCTGGCGGCCGTCTCGGCCCGGACCACGGCCCTGGCGATCCCCTCGTCGGAGAGGTCGTTCGTGTCGGCCTGGCCCACGCGTTGTCCGAAGGCGGCACGCACCCAGATCCTGCAGTCGCTCTGGGAGATGTTCTGGGTGATGGCGTTCCCCGAGAAGCGCGTCGAGCCGCTGCAGTTGGCCTCGAGTCCGGCCTCCAGATGCTCGGCCGAACCGCGCGCGAGGGCCCTGCCCAGGAGGTCCCGGGCCTCGGCCTCGGAGGGCAATGCGGCGGAGGCGATCTGCGCCGTCGCGCTCATGACGCGGCCGAGGCGCTGGCCCCGCCCACCTGGATCCCGTGGAACTTGGCCGCAGGGGCGCCGTGGGTCATCTGGGAGACCTGCATGGGGTCGCCCTTGCCGCAGTTCAGCACGCCGTTGGGCACCCAGGTTCTCTGGTCGCCCAGCCCCACGCAGCGGTTCCAGAAGTCGGTAGTGATGGACTGGTAGGTGACGTTCTTGAGCATGCCGACGATCTTCCCGCGCTTCACCTCCCAGAAGGCGTCGCCGCCGAACTGGAAGTTGCAGCGCATCTGGTCGATGGAGAAGGAGCCCATGCCTTCGATAAGGATCCCGTCGTCGGTGTCGGCGATGAGGTCCTCCACGGTGCATGCGTCCCTGCCCGGCATCAGGGAGAGGTTGGGGATGCGCACGATGGGGATGGATGACCAGGCGTCCGCGCGGCAGGCGCCCCGGGAACGGTCCTCGCCGATGGCGGCGGCCACCTCGCGGCTGGTCCCGTAGCCCGAGAAGAGGCCGTCCTTGACGATGTCCCAGCGCTGGGCCTCGACGCCTTCGTCATCGAAGCCCTGGCTGGCCAGACCCCCGGGCAGGGTGTTGTCGGCGACCAGGTTGACGATGCCGGCGCCGTACTGGAGGCGATGGAGCTTGTCGGGGGTGGCGAAGGAGCGGCCCGCCAGGGACTCCTCCATGCCGAGGGCCCGGTCCAGCTCGGTGGCATGGCCGACCGACTCGTGGATGGTGAGGGCCAGGTGGAGGGGGTCGAGGATGAGGTCCTTGGCGCCGACAGGGCATTCCCGGGCGGACAGGTGCCCGACGGCCTGGTCGGCCACGCGGTCGCAGTTGGCCAGCAGGTCGGCGGCGGAGAGGTTCTCCCAGCCGGCGTTCCTGGCCGGGGGGTGGTAGGAGCGGCTTTTGGCGTCCCCGTTGGAGACCGCGGTGGCCTGGTACCAGGCGGCCGAGGTCACGGTGACGCTGGAGAGGTCGGCACCTTCGGTGGACATCAGCAGGCGCTCGTCCTTCTTGAAGATCATGGACGACTCCGCCTTTCGGATGAGCGCGGAGCGCTTGAGGAGGCGCTCGTTGACGGCCAGCAGGAGGCCCGTCTTCTCCGACATCGAGACGGTGAAGGGGTCGATCAGGAAAGGGGTGCGGAAGGCCGAGACGCGCGGCGGCTCGGGGACCAGCTGCACCGGGGAGAGTCTGGTCGTGGCGCTGGCGCGGGCCACGGCCACGGCCGTGCGCGCGGCCTTCTCGGCCTCCTGCTTGGTGAGGGTGCGGACCGCGGCGAAGCCCCAGGCGCCGCCACAGAGGACCCGGACGCCCAGGCCCAGGCTTTCCCGGTCGTGCAGGCCGGAGACCCGGTCATCCTCGCAGGAGATGTTCTGGCGGAGCATCCTCAGCGTCCTGCAGTCGGCGTACGTGGCGCCGGCGCGGGTAGCGGAGTCCAGGGCAGCGAGGCAGAGGTCGCGCACGGAGAGCCTACTCGACCGCGTACCCCAGCCGGATGGAGGCCTTGCGCAGGAAGAGGAGCGCATAGGGGGTGTCCTGGGTCTCCGCCTTGGGGCGGCACTGGCTGAAGCCCCAGAAGCCCATCTCGGCGATCTCCCTGGGCAAGGCGCTGCTGCCGAGGGTCGCGGCGATGTCGGCGGGGTCCTGGTTCAGCTTGTCCATCCAGGTTTGGGCGCCCTGCACGTACCAGTCGTGCCCGGGGCCTATCATCCTGAGGTCGGCCATCACGCCCACACGTTCCAGGGCGTAGAGATAGTAGCCCAGCTCGTAGTTCCCGTGCGCGGGGTTCTGGACCGTGCTCCAGTTGGCGTCCAGCCAGGCCAGGCCGTCCCACATGGACTGCTCCGCCTTGGGCTGGCGCTTGGCACGGTCGGGGAAATCCTTGGCCTCCAGGATCTCGCTCCGGCAGATCAGGATGCCCACCACGCCCGCACAGGTCATGCCGCCGCTGGCCATGGCCTCATGGGCGTTCGCGGCGCCCTTCATGTAGGGCCAGCCGCGGGCCTTGTCCGCGTAGCCGCCGGCGTCGTCCTCCTCCCCTTCCTTCCTTCGGGTGATCCGGGTCCAGGACTTGCCGTCGGCCTCCTGCTGGTCCAGCAGGAAGTCCAGGGCCCTGCCGAAGGCCTCGGGCTTCACCGGGATGCCCAGGCGCTTGGCCGTCTTGAGGCCCATGAGGGCGTACTGGGTGCAGGAGACGTCGCCGATACCCGGCTTGCCGCCTTCCATGTCGGTGGGGACGCTATGGTAGCGCCAGCCGCCGTTCCTGGCCTGGGACCCTGTGAGTTGGTTGGTCAGTTTGATCGCCCAGGCCAGATCCTCCTTGGAGGGGACGATGGGCTCGGGCTTGGGGGCCTTTTTCCCCGGCTTGGCTACGGCCTCCTTGGGGGTGTACTTGGCATCCAGCACGAGCAGGCAGATCGCAGGGCTGTAGGCGCTGACATTGCACTCCTGCTTCTGGAGCCAGGTGAGGCCCTTCGAGACACAGGTGTCGGACGGGGGGACCCCGCATTTCAGGAGGGCCAGGAGGGCCAGGGCGGACAACTCCTGCTGGTAATCGTGGACCCTGCCGCTTCCGCCCGGATAAGGGGGCATCTTGTTGTCACTGGCGGGCCAGGCCCCGCTGGAAAGCTGCCTGGCCTTGAGCCAGGCGACGCCGCGCTTGATGGCGTCGTCGATCGAGGCCTTCAGCTTGGGATCGTTGACCTCCACCTCGGAGCGCTCGACCGGGGGCGGCGACATCTTGGGGGGCTCTGCCGCAAGCAGTGGGAAGAGCAACAGGAGCAGGGGCAGGGGTCTGGCCTTCAAGGGTAACCTCCTGGTTAAGGTACGCTCCAACTATATCCAGGCCCCACTGAATTTCCTTACGGTTTTCCCTGGGCTTCGGCCTCGATCCTCGACCTCAGTTCGCGCAGGTCCTGGGCGACCCGGGCGCGGGGGTCCATCCGCGGCAGGAGGCGTTCGCAGGCGTCCAGGGCGTCCAGGGCTTCGGATGGGCGGTGCAGACCCAGCAGGAGCCTGGCCCTGAGGAAATGCACCGGAGGTAGGACATCAGGCTGCAACCCCATGCCCAATATCGTCTTGCAATCTGCCTCTGCCTCCTTTAAGGCTCCTGCCGCCATCAGGTGTTGGGCCCGGTCATAGACGAACTGGGCATTCCCGGGATTCCTGGCGATCAGGCGCCCGAGGAGGATCGCAGCCTGGGCATAGGCCTTCCGGGCGTCCAGGGCCCCGATGCCTCCGTCGAGAAGAGCCTCCAGCTGTATCGGGGTCAGGTCGCCGTGGCGATCATGACGGTCGATCCAGCCCAGGAAGGCTTCCAGGGCCTTGTCCGGCTCTCCGCAGCTTCCCAAGGCCTCGAGCAGGGCCTGCCGGGTCCTTTCGCCGGGAGAAGGATCCAGGGTCCAGGCCCGCTCGATCTCGTCGAAGGCTCCAGCGGGGTCCCCCGAACGTGCGAGGGCGGAGGCCAGGGTCAGCCGGGCCAGGGCATCCGAGGGCTCCAGGGTCACGGCAGTCTTGAGATCCTGCAGGGCTTCGGCGGGGCGCTCCAACCTCAGGAGGGCTTCCCCCCGTCCCTTCAGGCCCCGGGGTTCGTCGGGCGTCAGGGCCAATCCCTCCGAAAAGGCATCGAAGGCCTCCGAGGCCTTTCCTGAGCGGAGGGAGTGCTCCCCTTGGGAGAAGGCCCGTCCTGAAACCGAGGGCGCCAGGAGTTCGGCAGCCGCCCTGTCCGCGCGGGCCCCCGTCAGGTCTCCGGCCGTCTTGCGGGCCGCCGCCCTCCCCCGGAGGGCTACGGGATTGGCGGCCTGCCGTCTCAGGGCTTCGGAATAGGCCTCGATGGCCTCCGCCGTCCGGCCCGCCTTCATCAGGATCCGGCCTCTCGTCAAGGGGATCTCGGCCCAGCCCGGAGCCAGGGCCTCGGCCTGGTCCACCAGGGGCAGGGCCTTCACGGGATCCGCGGCGGAGTGGGCCTCGTCGAGCAGGGGCCATGCCGATTCCTGCCTGTCCCGCCGCTCCCTGCCCTGGCGGACGAGGTCGTAGACGGCCTGATGGGCCTTCTCGCCCGCGGCCTTCTCGGCCCGGACGGCAGCATCCCTCTGGGCCTCCCAGAAGGCCCAGGCTCCCGAAAGGAGCAAGACCACGGCGATGGAGGCCAGGGCCTTGGGATGGCGGCGCAGGCGCCTGACCGTCGCCCCCCAGAGCGTAAGGTGCTCGGCGGAGACGGCCTGGTCCTCCACGAAGCGCTGGATGTCCTCGCTGATTTCGGAGGCCTTGGCATAGCGGCGCTGGGGATCCCTCTCCATGGCCTTCAGGCAGATGGCCTCCAACGGCGGCAGGATGTCGGGATCCACGGATCGGGGCGCCGCAGGGGGGCCGGCCTTGATCTGTTCGAGGACCTCCTCGGGGCTGGAGCCCTGGTAGGGGGGCTGGCGGGTCAGGATTTCGTACAGGATGGCGCCGAGGGAATAGATGTCCGACCGGGTCGACATCGCGTCATGCTCCCCGCGGGCCTGCTCGGGGGGCATGTAGGCCGGGGTGCCCATGACCACCCCGTCCTGGGTGCGCAGGGCCTCCCGCCGGGCATCCGGGAGGAGGGGGGCGGCAGTCCGGTCGGCAGGGGCCGTCGGAGCCTCCTCCTTGCCGATCCTGTCGATCTCCTTGGCCAGGCCCCAGTCCATCACGAAGACCTCCCCGTAGTCCCCGTGCATGACGTTCTCGGGCTTGAGGTCGCGGTGGATGACGCCCTGGTCGTGGGCATAGCCGACGGCGTCGCAGATGCCCTGGAAGATCTGGAGGATGCGGATCAGGGAGTAGCGGACCAGGCCCTTGCGCCGGGCCTCGATGACCTCGCCGAGGTCCACCCCGCGGACCATCTTCATGGTGAAGAAGGGCTGGCCCTCCGCCTCACCGATGGCGTAGACGGGGACGATGTTGGGATGCTCCAGGCGCGCTGTGATCCGGGCCTCGTTCAGGAAGCGGCGGACGCTGTCGGGATCCTTCCGGTGCTCGTGCAGGACCTTCATGACGACGTTGCGTCCCAGTTCCCCGTCGTGGACGAGGAAGACCTTGCCCATGCCGCCTGCGGCGATCTCGACGACGCGGCGGTAGCGGTCCGGGTTCCCGGCGGCGCGGGGAGGCTGGTGGGGCGGGGGGGAGGCGCCGGCCGGCGGGCCCAGCAGGACGGTCTCCCGCTGTCTCGGATCGGCGGGCTTCTCGGTCATGGCCCCGCGAGTATAGCCCGCGTTGACAGGCACGGGGGTGGGCGGGTATCCTGTGACTGAGACGCAATCTCAATCATGCCCAAGAGCCCTTCCGCCGCCCGTTTCGCCGTCGAGGAGGCTGCCTTTTCCGAGCAGCTCCGCGCCAAGGGCCTCAAGAACACCCCGGAGCGCCTCGAGGTGCTGCGCACCATCTTCTCCCGCCACGCCCACTTCGCCATCGAGGATATCGTCGCCGAGATGCGCCGTCGGGGCCGCCCCGCCTCCCGCGCCACCATCTACCGCACCCTCTCCCTGCTGGCGGAGGGCGGCCTGATCCGGGAGGCCGTCCGCGGGAGCGGCTACACCCACTACGAGCACGTGCGCGACCATCATGACCACCTCCTCTGCGTGCACTGCGGGGCCGTGGTGGAGTTCGTCAGCCAGGAGATCGAGCGCCTTCAGGACGAGATCTGCCGCCGAAGCGCCTTCACCCCGCTCTCCCACAGCCACCAGATCAACGGCCTCTGCGCCGCCTGCGAGGGCCGGCGCGCGAGACGGGTTGGAGGGGCGGGAGCGCGGACGTGACGCCGGCCGCCCTCCGGCTGGACCTCCTGGCGAGGGGTCGCAAGGCGGTCATCGAGGCCGTTTCGGGGACGGGTCCTGTCCCCTTGCGCCTGATGGAGATGGGCCTGCTTCCGGGTGCCGAGATCTCCGTGATCCGCTTCGCCCCCTTCGGCGATCCTATGGAGGTGGAGGTGACGGGCTGCCGCCTCGTGATGCGCCGGGCCGAGGCGGGCCTGATCTCCGTCCGGGACCCGCAGTGACCCCGGTCCGGGCCTGCCTGATCGGCAACCCGAACGCGGGGAAGACGGCCCTCTTCAACGCACTCACCGGACTGCGCCAGAAGGTCGCCAACTATCCCGGTGTCACGGTCGAACGCCGGGAAGGCTGGCTGGAGGTGTCCGGCCGGGAAATCCGCCTCCTCGACCTGCCCGGGATCTACAGCCTTGAAGCCCCCTCTCCCGAGGGCCGGATCGCCGTGCGTGAGGCCTACGGGACCGATGGCACCCCGCCCGATCTCCTCGTGGCCGTCCTGGACGCCACCAACCTGGAGCGCCACCTCTACCTGGTCGCCCAGCTCCTGGAAGCCGGCCGCCCCCTCGCCTTGGCGGTGAACATGACGGACCTGGCCCGCGCCCGCGGCATCCGCGTGGACGCCGGGGCGCTTTCCGTGGAGACGGGGGCCCCGGTGATCCCGCTGTCGGCCACGACGGGAGAGGGGGTCGAGGACCTGCGTCGGGTCCTGGCGGCGCCGCCGGTGGCGCCTCCGCCACATCCGAAGCGCGACATCCTGGCACGGTACGCCTGGGTCCGGGAGGTCTGCGCAAAGGTCGTCGACCGCAGCGCCCAGAAGCCGGACCGCCTGACCGACCGCCTGGACCGGGTCCTCACACATCACGTGGCCGGCCTGGCCGTTTTCATGGGCCTGATGCTACTCGTGTTCACGGCCATCTTCTCCTGGGCCAAGGTCCCGATGGACGCCATCCTGGCCTCCGTCGGATGGGTCCAGGAGCTGGTCCGCCACGGCTTCTCTGCGTCTGGGCTCTCCGGAGGGCCCTTGGAAGGCCTGGCCGTGGACGGCATCCTGCAGGGGGTAGGCTCCGTGCTCGTCTTCCTGCCCCAGATCCTCCTGCTGTTCCTCTTCATCGGACTTCTGGAGGACTCCGGCTACATGGCCAGAGCGGCCTTCCTCATGGACCGCATCATGCGGGCGGTCGGCCTCCACGGACGATCCTTCATCCCGCTCATGAGCTCCTTCGCCTGCGCCATCCCCGGCATCATGGCCACCCGCACGATTGAGGACCGCCGCGACCGCCTGGCCACCATCCTGGTGGCCCCCTGGATGAGCTGCAGCGCACGGCTTCCGGTCTACACCCTGATGATCGGGGCCCTGATCCCGAAGGGCTATCAGGCCCTGACCATGCTTTCGATGTATGTGCTGGGCGTGGCTGCGGCCTTCGTGGCGGCCTGGATCTTCAAGAAGACCGTGCTCAAGGGTCCCCCGCCGGGCTTCCTGATGGAGATGCCGCCCTACCGCCTGCCCCGCCTACGCGATGTCCTGCTCAATATGTGGGACCGCTCCCGGCTTTTCCTGAAAAAGGCGGGCACCGTGATTCTGGCGGTCTCCATCGTCCTTTGGGCCCTGGCGGCCTACCCGAAGGGCCCCATGGAGCGGACCTACGCAGGGCGCATGGGGCATGCCATCGAGCCGCTCATCAAGCCGCTGGGCTTCGATTGGCGGATCGGGGTGGGCCTCATCACCTCCTTCGCCGCCCGCGAGGTGCTGGTCGGCACCCTGGCGACGCTGTACGGGATGGAGGCAGGGGAGGACCTGGACAAGAGCCGGGCCCTGCAGGACCACATCAGGGCCGACTACACCCCGCTGATGGCCGTCAGCCTCATGGTCTTCTTCGTCCTGGCCTGCCAGTGCATGTCCACGGTGGCCGTGGTCCGGCGCGAGACCAACTCCTGGCGCTGGCCGATCTTCATGGTGGGCTACATGACGGTCCTGGCCTGGGTCGCATCGTTTGCGGTCTACCAGATCGGCATGCGGATTGCTGGAGTCCCTGCATGAGCGGCATGGACTGGCAGGATTGGGTGGTGGCAGGACTGGCGCTGGCGGCCGGAATCTACCTGGTCAGGAGCCTGGCTTCCGGGGATGACGAAGAGGGCGGTTGCGACGCCTGTCCCAAGGCGCCTGAGAAGAAATCCCCATGAGCGCGGAGAAATTCACCGAAGCGATGCAGGAGGCCTTGAGACAGGCCCAGGCCGAGGCCCTGCGCCGAGAGCACAACGAGATCCACCCGGAACACCTCCTGATGGCCTTGATCGGGGTTCAGGACGAAGGCGACGGGGTCGTGCCCAACCTGCTTCAGACGGCGGGAGGTTCGGTCCCGGCCTTGAAGGAGAGGTTGGAGATCCTGCTCCAGAAGCGCCCGCGGGTCCCGGGATCCGAGACCCAGCTCTTCGGCTCCCCCGCCTTCAATAAGATGATGGTCCTGGCGGAGGACGAGGCCAAGAGGCTGGGCGACGGCTACGTCTCCGGGGAGCATGCCCTGCTGGCCCTGTTGTCGCCGCCCCTCAAGGGTTCCGATGCGGCCAAGGCCGTATCGGAAAGCGGCCTGACCCGCGCCGCATTGGAGAAGGCCATTGCCAAGACCCGCGGCGGGTCCAGGATCCAGGACCCCCAGCCTGAGGGGAAGATGAAGGCTCTGGAGAAGTACGGCCGGGACCTCACCGAGAGGGCCCGTCAGCAGAAGCTGGACCCCGTGATCGGTCGCGACGAGGAGATCCGCCGCGTCATCCAGGTCCTTTCCCGCCGCACCAAGAACAATCCCGTCCTGATCGGGGAGCCCGGGGTGGGCAAGACCGCCATCGCCGAGGGCCTGGCCCACCGCATCGTCTCCGGGGACGTGCCGGAGGGCCTCAAAGATAAGCGCGTCGTCGTCCTGGACCTGGGCGCCCTCATCGCCGGCGCCAAGTTCCGAGGCGAGTTCGAGGAGAGGCTCAAGGCCGTGCTGAAGGAGGTGACCTCCTCGGAGGGCCGGGTCATCCTCTTCATCGACGAGCTCCACACCCTCATCGGCGCCGGAGCCGCCGAGGGCTCCATGGACGCCTCCAACATGCTGAAGCCGGCCCTGGCCCGCGGCGAGCTCAAGTGCATCGGGGCCACCACCCTGGACGAGTACCGCAAGCACATCGAGAAGGACGCGGCCCTGGAGAGGCGGTTCCAGCCGGTTTTCGTGAAGGAGCCCTCGGTCGAGGATGCCGTCAGCATCCTGCGGGGATTGAGGGAACGCTACGAGGTACACCATGGCGTGAAGATCCGTGACGCCGCCCTGGTGGCCGCCGCAACCCTCTCGCACCGTTATATCGCCGACCGCTTCCTTCCGGACAAGGCCATCGACCTCATGGACGAGGCCGCCTCCCGCCTCAAGATGCAGATCGACTCCAGGCCGGAGTCCGTGGACGTCCTGGAACGCCGCATCCTTCAGCTCGAGATCGAGCGTCAGGCCCTGAAGAAGGAGAAGGACGCCGCCTCCAAGGCCCGCCTCGAAAGCCTGGAAAAGGAGCTGACAGGGCTGCAGTCCGAGGCCGCCACGCTCAAGGCCCGCTGGGAGAAGGAGAAGAAGGCCGTCCAGGGGGTGCAGGAGGCGCGCGGGCGCCTGGAGAAGCTGAGGCAGGAGTCCGAGACCGCCGAGCGCAGGGGCGACCTGGAAAAGGCCGCCCGCCTGAAATACGGCGAGATCCCGACCCTCCAGGCGGAGCTGGAGAAGCTCGAGCAGGCCGGGGGCAAGTCAGACCTCCTGCGCCAGGAGGTCACGGAGAACGATATCGCGGAGGTCGTGGCCAAGTGGACCGGGGTTCCCGTGGCCCGGATGCTGGAGAGCGAGCAGGAGAAGCTGCTCCGGATGGAGGAGCGTCTCGGCCGTCGCGTCATCGGACAGTCCAAGGCCCTTCAGGCGGTGGCCAATGCGGTGCGCCGCTCGAGGGCGGGCCTCCAGGAGCGCCACCGTCCGATCGGGAGTTTCCTCTTTCTGGGACCGACCGGGGTGGGCAAGACCGAGACGGCCAAGGCCCTGGCGGAGTTCCTCTTCGACGACGAAGCGGCCATGGTGCGGATCGACATGAGCGAGTACATGGAAAAGCATTCCGTCTCCCGCCTGCTCGGGGCGCCCCCGGGCTACGTGGGCTACGAGGAGGGCGGGGCCCTGACCGAAGCGGTCCGCCGGAGGCCCTATGCGGTCATTCTCCTCGACGAGATCGAGAAGGCCCACGCGGACGTCTTCAACATCTTCCTGCAGATCCTGGACGACGGCCGGGCCACCGACGGCCAGGGCCGCACGGTGGACTTCTCGAACGCGGTCCTCATCATGACCTCCAACCTCGGCTCCCAGCTCATTCTGGAGGAGAAGGACGGGAAGCGGATGGAGCGGGGGGTGATGGAGGAGGTCAGACGCCACTTCCGCCCGGAGTTCCTCAACCGCATCGACGAGATCGTGATCTTCTCCCACCTCGAGAAGGAGCAGCTCAAGGCCATCGTGGGCCAGTATGCCGCGAAGCTGGACGCCATGCTCCGCCAGCGGGGGGTTGCGCTCTCGCTCACGGACGCGGCGGAGGACCTCGTCTGCGACCGCGGGTACGACCGGGACTACGGGGCCAGGCCCATGAAGCGGGTCTTCCAGCACGACGTCCAGAACCCCCTGGCGGTGGAGCTGCTTTCCGGGAAGTATCCCCCGGGGACGGCTGTGACGGTGGACGCCAAGGATGGCGAGCTGGTGTTCACGGCCCGGGCCGGCGCGGGGGAGAAGAAGGGGCAGAAGCAGAAGGGGAAATCGTAGAAAGCCCGGAACGCACCCTCTTTCCTTCCGTCTAATACGGCATGCCCAACCTGCTGGACGCGATCGAGATCCCGGTCCCCTGCCAGGTTCCCTGGGAGGGGATGAAGGGCGACGAGCGGATGCGCTTCTGCGGGCTCTGCAAACTCAACGTCTACAACCTCGCCGAAATGTCCCGCAAGGAGGCCGAGACCCTGCTCCAGTGCGGGTCGGGCCGGGTCTGCGTCCAGATCTACCGCAGGCCGGACGGCAGGATCCTGACCCGGAGCTGCCGGGTCGTTCGGGCCCTGCGCCGGAGCACTCGGGCGGCAGCTGCCCTGGTCGCTACCTGCGTCATGGGCTTCATGGCCTGGGCCTCCACCCAGGCGGCCGTGGGGCTCAACCGGGGGGAGAGCCTGGAACAGATGAAGCTCCGCCAGCCCTTCCGGACGATGTGCGCCTGGTTCGAGACGCCGCCGCCGGTGACCGCCCTTCGGGGCGACGTCTGTTGGCCACCTCCTGTTCCCGCGAAATCCGTACCCGGCGGGAAGTAGCCTTCATGTCGAATCCCCTCGATGCGATCGAGATCCCGGTCCCCTGCCAGGTTCCCTGGGAGGGGATGAAGGGCGACGAGCGGATGCGCTTCTGCGGGCTCTGCAAGCTCAATGTCTACAACCTGACCGAGATGAGCCGCAAGGAGGCTGAGGCTCTGGTCTCCGTTTCCGGCAGCAAGATCTGCGTGCGTCTCTACCGCCGGCCGGACGGCAAGGTCCTGACGAGGAGCTGCCGGGCCGTGCTGGCCCTGCGTCGAACTGCGCGGGCGGCGGCCGCCCTGGTGGCGACGGTCGTCATGGGCTTCATGGCCTGGGCCTCCACCCAGGCTGCCATGGGCCTCAACCGTGGGGAGAACCTGGAGGAGATCAAACAGCGCCAACCTTTCCGGATGCTATCCTCCTGGATCGAAGGTCCGGCTCCAGGCATCCCGGTGACAGGAATTTCCTGTATCCTGCCTCCTGCGCCTCAGCCGCCTGCGAAGGGCGGGTCCTGACTCCGCGCCGCGCGGGGACTACATCTGCTCCGGCGCGGCGATTCCTAACACCGCCAGCCCCTCGGCCAGTCTGGCGCGGGCCGCGTCCATCAGCCTGAGACGAGCCGCCGTCACGGCAGGCTCCGCCTTCAGCACCGGCACCTTGTAGTGGAAGCTATGCAGGGCTTTGGCCAGGTCCAGGAGATATCCGGCAACGACGGACGGCTCCGCCTCCCTGCTGGCCCTCTCCAGGGCCTCGAACCAGAGCGCCAGTTGCCACGCCAGCGCCTTCTCCTGAGGCTCCTTGAGCAGGGACAGGTCCGCTGCAGGATCCACGGCCAGGCCCATCTCTCCCGCCTTGCGCAGGATCCCGCAGGCGCGGACATGGGCGTACTGCACGTAGGGACCGGTTTCGCCTTCAAAGGCGAGTGCCTCGTCGAAGTCGAAGTCGATGTCCTTGGTGCGCCTGTTCTTGTTGTCGTTGAAGACCACCGCGCCGATGCCGACCTGGCGGGCCACCGTTTCGGCGTCGGCCAGGTCCGGGCTGTTCTTGCGGATGATCTCCAGGGCGCGTGAGGTCGCCTCGTCCAGCACGTCCTTGAGGAGGACCACCCCGCCCTCTCGGGTGCGACCCCTCTTGCCCCCGAAGCGGAGGATCCCGAAGGACACGTGCTCGCAGCGGTCAGCCCACCCGAAGCCAGCCGCCGCCAGCACCGCGAAGACCTCCTGGAAGTGCAGGGACTGGCCCGCGTCCACCACATAGAGCTTGCGGGTGAAGGCATGGCGCTTCTGGTGGCTGATGGCGGCGGCAATGTCCCGGGTGGCATAGAGGGTGGCGCCGTCAGACTTTTTGAGAAGGCATGGCTTTTCTTTTCCTGGAAGGGCCACGACCAGGGCCCCTTCGCTCTCTGAAACCAATCCCTTGGAGCTGAGGAGCGCGATGGTGGGTTCCAGATCCGGCTCGTACACGGATTCCCCGGAGACCTCGTCGAAACGGACGCCGAGCAGGTCGTAGATCTTCTGGAACTCGGCCAGGCTGATGTCCCGGAAGCGCTGCCAGAGGCGCCTGGCTTCGGCGTCGCCTTTTTCCAGGGCCAGGAAGGCGGCTCTGGCTTCCTCTTCCAGCACGGGTGTCGTCTTGGCCTCCTGGCCGAAGCGGACGTAGAGGGCGTTGAGGTCGGTGACGGTGGGTTCCTTCGAAGGGTCCCACCAGCGTTTCCAGGCGACGATCAGTTTTCCATAGCCCGTGCCCCAGTCGCCCAGGTGGTTGACGCCGACGACCTTGAAGCCCAGGGCCCGGTGGATCTGGCAGAGGGCGTTTCCGATCATGGTGGAGCGGAGGTGGTAGACCGCCATGTGCTTGGCGATGTTGGGGGAGGAGAAGTCGACGACGACGGTTCCTGCGGCGGAAGGGGCCGGCGGAGGGGAGAAGGCCGCACGGATGACCTCGGACGTCTCCAGGGTCAGGTTGAGGTAGGGCCCCACGGCCTCGACCTTGGCCAGGGGAGGTTGGACGGGAAGGGTCCTGGCCAGTTCGGCGGCGACCTGGGCCGGGTTCTTCTTCAGCGTCTTGGCCAGGCCGAAGCAGGCCAGGGCCAGGTCGCCCGGGTGGGGTGCCGGGGGCGGCAGGAAGAGGGAGGGGGACACCTCCGCCCCGACCGCCTGGGAGACGGCTTGGGCGAGAAGGGCCTTAACGGCGCGGGCCGGCACGTCTTGCCTTCTTCTTGGCCCCCTTCGTCAGGGCCTTGAGGGCCGCCTTCGTCTTCGCCCTGGCCCGCGCGGCCTTGAGCTCCCGCCAGGCGACCTTGCGGGTGTCGCCCCAGAGCTGCTCGAGGTCGTAGAACTTCCGGTACTCCGGGTCGAGGAGGTGGACCACCACGTCGCCGAGATCCACCAGGATCCAGGTGCCGTCGTCCATGCCTTCGGCCTTGGCCCTGAACAGCTTCATCCCCTTGGCCTGGTGGAGGAGGTCCTCCGCGATGGCCTTTCCCTGGTGGCGGTTGAGCACGGTGGCCACCACGAAGAAGTCGGCCACAAAGCGTCCGCGCAGGTCGAGGACGCGGATGTCGGTGGCCTTGCGCTGGTCGGCCGCACGGGCGGCCTCGAGGGCGATCTGTCTGGGCTGGATCAACGGGGGTCTCCTGTTAGGAAGCGGGGGCGACGAGGGGGATGAGGAAGCCGAAGGTGGAGCCCTTGCCGAGGGCGCTTTCCACGGTGATCTCGCCGCCGTGGAGCTCGACGATGTGCTTGACGATGGCCAGGCCCAGGCCGGTGCCCTCGATCTTGGCCGTGGTCGAGGAGTCGACGCGGAAGAACTTCTCGAAGAGCTGGGGGATGTGCTCGGGAGCGATGCCGATCCCTTGGTCGGCGACGGCGAAGCGGATCTTGCCCGTACTCCCGTTCCCTTCGACGAGCAGGCGGACCGTCACGGCGCCGCCCTCGGGGGAGTACTTGAGGGCGTTGCCCACCAGGTTCTCGAAGACCTGCTTGAGCTTGTCGCCGTCGGCCATGACCTTCGGCAGGGCCGGCTGGATCTCCACCGTCAGGGGGCAGGCGGGGTTCTTGTGGCGGACGCCCTGGATGGCCTCCTGGAGGATGCTTTCCAGATCGGTCTCCTCCCGCTCGATGCCCACCCGTCCGGACTCCAGGCGGGAGAGGTCCAGGAGGTCGGTGATCAGGGAGTGGAGGCGCTTCCCGCCCTGGTCGACGATGTCCAGCATCTCGCGCTGCTCGTCCGTGAAGCTGTCGCGGTCGATCTGGAGGATCTCCGTGCCGCCCAGGATGGAGGTGAGCGGGGTCTTCAGCTCGTGCGAGACGGTGTGCACGAACTCCGACTTCATGCGGTCCAGCTCGCGGAGCTTCTGGACCTCCATCGAGAGGGTGAGGTCGCGGCAGATCATGAGGAAGCCCTGGGGCCGGCCCTCCTTGTCGCACAGGAGGCTGCAGCCGATCCCGACGGGGAGGGTCCCACCGTCGCTCAGGACGTGTTCGAACTCCAGGTCCCGGGTGCCCTGGCCCTTGAGCACGTCCAGCATGAGGCCGGAGAGGGCCTCGGCCAGGGGTTTGGGCAGGGCGTCGCGGTACCGTTCGCCCAGGACCTCGATGCGGCGGATGCCGAAGAGGACCTCGCTGTTTCGGTTGCAGGACAGGATGGCGTCATCCGGGCCGATGGCCAGGATGCCGTGGGGGACGCTCTCGACGATGTTGTCCAGCAGCTCGCGCAGGCGTTGCATGCGTTCGTAGACGCGGAGGTTCTCGAGGACCCGGCCGATCTCTCGTCCCAGGAGATTGAGGACGAGGACCGTGGTGCGGTCCAGGGCCCCTGCGTCCTCGTCGGAGGCCAGGGCCAGGACGCCCAGGGCCTTGAACTGGCCGGGGATGGGGGTCAGCAGGAGGGTGCCCTGCCCCTGCTCGGTTTCCGTGGCGGGGACGCTGCAGGGCTCGCCTCCTGCCGCGGCCCAGTCGAGGAGCTTGGCCGGCACCGGCACGTCGGGGCCGGTCCCGGAGGCTTGCTCCCAGGCATGCGACGCGGGGGAGTAGCGGTGGATACGGGCGGCCCGGAAGGGGACCAGGCCTTCCAGCAGGCGGGGGGCCTCGTCGAGACACTCGGCCTCGGAGCGGGAGCGGTCCAGGCGGTCCAGGCGTTTGCGGAGCTGCAGCAGGGGTTCGAGGGGATCGGAGATCATGCCGCCTTGCCTTTGATGAGGTCCACGAAGGCCCCGCTCTTGCGGAAGCCTTCCAGCGTGTCGCCCATGCACTTGTCCATCGTCTGCAGGGAGAGGTTGTTGTGCTGCCAGACGGTCGGGTCGATCTCGGGGATCCGCCCGTCGCCGCCGTTGCCGAGCTCCAGGGCCCTCGCCAGGATATCCCCGAGATGCACGGCATGGACCAGCTCTCGGTGCTCCCTGGCCAGGGCAGGGGAGTGATGGAAACGGATGGGGGCGACCAGGCCGGACGGGAAGTTCCAGCGCTCCACCAGCCAGCGCCCGATGGCCGTGTGGTTCAGCTTCATGATCTGGTCCTCGGCGCGGACCATGAGGATGCCCTCCTTGCCCACCAGGGAGGCCACCTCTTCGAACTCGGGCTTGAGATGCTGGGCCAGCACGATCTTGCCGATGTCGTGCAGGAGGCCGGCGACGAAGGCCTCGTCGGAGGAGGGCATCTTCAGGTGGCGGGCCACGGTCTGGGAGGCCACGGCCGTCCCCAGGGAGTGGAGCCAGAATCCGGTCGCGTCGAAAGAGGAGGTTTCCCCTTTGGCTCCGGCCTTCTGGAAGGATTCGAACACGGAGGCGGTCAGCAGGACCTCCCGGACCTTGTTGAAGCCCAGGATCACGATGGCCCGCGTGACGCTGTTGATCTTCTGCGGGAAGCCGTAGTAGGCGGAATTGACCAGCTTCAGGGTGCGGGCGGTGAGGGCCTGGTCCTCGTGGAGGATGTCCCCGATGCGTGCGGCGCTCACGCGGGGGTCGGTCAGGGCCTGCTGGACCTTGGTCAGCACGTCGGGCAGGGTGGGCAGGTCCGGTGCCCGTTCCACGACCTTCTGGAGAAGTGCGGGGTCGCGTGCCATGGCCTAGGCCTTGGGGGCTCCGCCACCGAGATGCTTGAGCGCGAGTTGCTTGAGGCCTGCCATCACGGGCTTATCCTCGCCGAAGCCTGCAAACCGCCGCTCGACGCGCTCGGTGATGGCCTTGAGGTCGGCTCCGGGAGGGGCGGCGGAGGGGAGGATGCCGGCGAGGTCCGCGGCGGGATCCTCCTCGCCCTCCACCCAGACCTCCTCGATGCCCCAGTCGATGAACTTCTCGCGGTAGCGTGCCTGGAGGGCGTCCCCCTTGGTCAAGAGGACGCGGCCGAGCCGGTCCTCGACCGGGCGGGCCAGGACCATCCCTTCGGCGATGGCTTCGACGGTGACCCTACGCATCGCCGGCCTCCCCGAGGCGGCCGGCTTCCTGGCGCAGGATGCGCACCAGGAGGTCCAGACGCTCCCGTGCGGCGGGGTCCTCGGGGAAGGTCATGAGTTGGAATTCGTCGGCGAGGGTCGCGTAGGTCCGTCCCAGGATCCCGATCGCCCTCAGGTGCTTTTCCGCCAGGGGCTCGGGCTTGAGGGTGTGGAGCAGGGCGTTGCGCATGAGGCCGGCCCAGACCGGGGCGGCCCGGGCCCTGTCGCCGGAGGCCTCCAGGCGCAGGGCCGCACGCTGGCGCCCGAGATTCACGAGGATCTCATCACGAAGGCGGGCCGCCTGCTCGTGGTAGAAGCCGGGACGTTCGCGCAGCCAGCGGTTTTCGGGAGCCGGGTCCTCGTAGAGGCGGATGATCCAGGAGTGCTCCTCGATGGCCTGGGCCAGATGGAAGTCCTCCTCCCCGGGGGTGGAGGCCTCCACGGCCTGGGAGAAGCGGACATGGGCGGACTTGCCCAGCCAGCCGGGCAGGACCTCGGGGTCTTCGCGGATCTCGTGGATCAGGGACACGGCGCGATCGTAGGCGTCCTCCCCCCGGTCCTTCAAGAGCCGTCGCCTGGCGTAGTCGCCGTGGGGGATGGTCCAGTTGGGGGTGCAGCGCCGGTGGTAGAGCTCGGCCAGGGAGAACGTGAGCTTGGCGTTGCCGGGATTCAGGCGGATGCCTTCCTGGAGATGGTCGATGCCGCGCAGGGCCCAGAGGAAGTCGCTTTCCGCCGACCGTTCCGGGACCGCGACGGCGACATCCAGGGCGAGCCGGAAGGCGGTGTAGGCCCAGAGCTCCGGGTAATGGGGCTGGAGCTGGCCGATGAGGCGGTAGGTCCCCGGGATCTCATGCAGGGGCGGCCTGGGTTGCATGAGCTGTCCTTCGACACGACACCAGAGGTAGTCCACGTAGAGCCCGCGGAAGCCCCCGAGGAGGGCGACCCCGGCGGCCCGTCCCCCCGGAGAAGGGGCAAGCGCGGTCTGGGCCAGGCCTTCATGGATCCTCTGCTCCCGCAGGACGGAGGAGGCGGCGAAGGCCGCTGCGAGCAGGAGAGGGACGCTCCAGGACCGCATCCACCTCATCGTCCGAGCTCCCGTCGGCTGAGGCAGAGCCATCCCAGCGAGAGGGCAGCCGCGGAATACAGGCTGCAGCATGTCAGGGCCCCGGTCGCGGGGCGCTCGAGCAGGACCTCTGCGCGGGAGCCCAGGAGAGGCCCCATCAGGGGGTGACGGGACCGGTCCTGCAGCGGGGGGGACTCGGCCTGCTCCAGGGATCCGCCGAGGTTCATCTCGGCCAGGTCGGGCGTCGCGAGCCTGAGCGCGGTCAGGAATCGATGGGTGCCTGAGGCTTCCCGGACCAAGGGGGCCGGTTCCGCCAGCTCAAAGGGAGAACGGTTCTGGAGGGCTGCCGGACGGAGCAGGATGGCCTCAAGGTCATGCATCAGGCCGTGCCCATAAGAGAGGCAGGCCAGCCCGGCGGCACAGAACAGCGCCACGGGGCCGGACAGGAAGGTGGAGGCCGCCAGGGCCGCCGCGCCCAGGAAGGAGGCCTGGGCCCAGTCGACCAGCAGGACCCCCGCCAGCAGGGTGGCCGGGCTCCCGGTGGTGGAGATCATGCGGAGACGGCCCACGGCGCCCGGAGGCAGGGGCAGGAAGACCTCGCAGGTCCCGTCGGGCAGGGGCGTCAGGGCCGGAAGCTCGGCCGAGGCGTTCCCCCAGGTGTTCACCGTGAACAGGAGGGGGCGGAGGCCCGAGGCGTCCCTCAAGGAACCCTCCAGCCGGGCCGGCGGCTCGGCCAGGTCCAGTTCGGCCTCGATGCGCTCCGCCGCGGGCTCCCCGGCCAGGCGGAAGGTGCAGGCGACGGGGGTTCCGGAAACGGGGTTCCGGGGAAGCCGGATGTGTCCTCGCCCGGAGACGGCCGCTGTGGAGACGGCCCAGAAGAGCAGGGCCAGGATCAGAAGGGTCGACGAGAGTCCGATCCATCGGCCCAGCAGGTAGGCTCCCCGACCCAGGGGTTTGGAGAAGAGATGGAATACGCTCCGTCGCGAGATCTCCTGGGGAAGGGCCAGGGCCCCGAGCAGGAGGGAACTCAACAGGAGCAGGAGGTGGGAGGCCTGGCCGGCGGCCCCCAGCAGGACGCGGAAGCGGTCCTGGGGGTCTGCGGTCAGGGCTGCCAGGAGAAGCGCCCCGGAGAAGAGGGTGGTCAGGGCCGCCAGGGTCCAGGACCTCAGGCTTTCGCGAAGGGCCAGCCGGGCGACGGCACGGACGGCGGTCACGGTGGGGGCCCCTGCCCGCCCTGGCTCCGGATGACCTTGAGGAAATGGGCCTCCAGGGTCTCGGTGGGATGCTCCAGGCGGGATCCGGGGAGGAGTTCGGCAGCCTTCCGGAGGGCCTCCGGAGAGGCTCCCGGGGCGCGGATCCAGGTCTCCTCCGTGAGGGTCAGGAGTTCCCTGACCCTGCCGGTCTCGATCAGGCGTCCCTGGTAGAGGATGGCGATGCGGTCGCAGACGTCCTCCATGTCGGCCAGGAGGTGGGAGGAGATCAGCAGGGTCTTTCCTTGGGCCTTGAGGTCCAGGATGAGCTGCTTCATCTCGGCCGTGCCGAGGGGGTCCATGCCGCTCGTGGGTTCGTCCAGGATGAGGAGGTCGGGGTGGTTGATCAGGGCCTGGGCGAAGGCGACACGCCGCGCCATCCCCTTGGAGAACTCCCTCAGACGGCGGCGGCGGTCCTGGGGGCGGATCCCCACACGATCCAGCAGGGGGCCTGAACGGCTGCGGCACTCCGCGCGGGAAAGGCCGAAGAGGCTGCCGTGGAAGTCCAGGGTCTCCTCGGCGGAGAGGAAGGGGTGGAGATAGGTCTCCTCGGGCAGGAATCCGATGCGGGCCTTCGCGGCGGGGTCTCCCGCCGGACGGCCCAGGACATCGGCCCTGCCCGAGGAGGGGAACAGAAACCCGAGGAGGAGCTTGAGGGTGGTCGTCTTGCCTGACCCGTTGGGGCCCAGCAGTCCGAACACCTCCCCCCGCTCCACGCGGAGGGTTAGGTCCTCCAGGGCGGTGACCTCCCGGCGTCGCAACCAGCCGGACTGGAAGCGCTTCCCCAGGGAAACGGCTTCGACGGCGGGTCCGCCGGTCTCGGTCACACGATCTCCATTTCGGTGCGACGGCGGATCTCGCGCTTCTCGGCCTTGCGCTTGAGCCGACGTCTGCGTTCGCTGGGCTTCTCGAAATAGGCGATGCGCTTCATCTGCTTGGTCAGGCCTTCCTTTTCGCACAGCTTCTTGAAGCGGCGCAGCATCTGGTCGACGGATTCGGTTTCACGCAGTTTCACTCGGATAGGAATGCGAAGTCACCTCCTCACGGGTAGCCGGGACGGGGTCTTTCGGCCCTCGCCCGCGGTCAAAATGCGCTGCAGCTTCCGCAGCGTCCTCGACTCGATCTGACGGACACGCTCGCGCGTGACCTTCAGCTTCTTTCCGATCTCGCTGAGCGTCTTCGGGGCCTCGCGGTCGAAGCCGAAGCGCATCTTCAGGATCTGGGCCTCGCGGCCGTCGATCCCCTTGAGGAGCTGGGTGATCTTCTCGCGCTCGAAGCGCTCGAACAGGACGTCCTCGGGCTGCTCGGCATGCTCGTCGGGCAGGAGGTCGCTGAGTGAACGGGTGGCGTCGAGGCTCCCTGCCGCCGACTGGGCCGCCCCGCGCACGGCGCGCTTGATGAGGGCGACCTTGTCGTGGGAGATCTCGAGCTCCTCCGCGATCTCGTCGAAGCTGGGCTCCCGGTCCAGGCGGCCGGCCAGGTCGATGGCCGCATGCTTCCACTTCGCGATCAGCTCGACCATATAGGCCGGCACCCGGACGGTCTGGCCCGTGTTGATGAGGGCCCGCCTCACGGCCTGCTTGATCCAGTAGGTCGCGTAGGTGCTGAAGCGGGTCCCCCGCTTGGGATCGAAGCGCTCGGCGGCCTTCAACAGGCCGATGTTGCCCTCCTCGACCAGGTCCATCAGGGTGAGGCCGCGGTTCGAGTAGCGCTTCGCGATGCTCACCACCAGGCGGAGGTTGGCCTCCACCATGCGGCCGCGGGCCTCCTCGTACTCCGCCAGGAGCTTGCGGGCCGCCACGCCCATGCGGGCCCCGGGACGGGCATGGGTCTTCTGGTAGCGGTTCAGCTTCCCGCGGACCTCCACGGCCAGCTCGTGCTCCCCCGCGGCGGTCAGCAGGGGATACCGGCTGATGTCGTGGAAATAGGTCTCAAGCTCGGAACGGGAGGAGAGGGATGTCACGGGAGGGGGCAGTATATCACTCGACCGTGACGCTTTTGGCAAGGTTGCGCGGATGGTCGATGTCCCGTCCCCGGGATCGGGCCATCTCGTAGGCGAAGCGCTGGAGGGGGACGATGCTGAGCAGGGGGGAGACCAGGGGGTCCGAGGCCGGGACTGCGAGGAGCCGGTCGGCCCCCGGCACCCGCACCCCGGCGCTTGCGACCGCGATGACGAAGCCCCCCCGTGCCTTCACCTGCTGTACGTGGGAGAGCATCTTGGGGAAGAGGGGGCCGTCCTGGAGGACGGCCACCACGGGCAGGCCCTTCTCAACCATGGCCAGGGGGCCGTGCTTGAGCTCCCCGCCCAGGTAGCCTTCCGCATGGACGTAGGAGATCTCCTTGAGCTTGAGGGCCCCCTCGAGGGCCGTGGCGCCGTTCACGTGCCGGCCGATGAAGAGGACGTTGGAGGCCTTCCTGAGGCCGGTGGCCAGTTCCCGCTCCTGGGAGTGTTTCAGGATCTCCCGCACCCACTGGGAGGACTTCCCCAACTGGGCAAGAAGGGCACGTCCTCGGGAAGCGGGAAGATGTCCGCGCAGGCGTCCCAGGTGGATGCCCAGGAGCATGAGGGCCAGGAGCTGGGTGGTGTAGGCCTTGGTGGAGGCCACGCCGATTTCGGGTCCCGCCCTGGTGTAGAGCACCGCATCCGAGGCCCTCGGGATGCTGGAACCCACGACGTTGCAGACGGAGAGGGCCGTCGCACCGTGTTGCCTGGCCAGGCGCACGGCCGCCAGCGTGTCTGCGGTCTCCCCCGATTGCGTGACGGCCACGACGAGGCTGTGTTTCGTCAGGATGGGGTCCGCGTAGCGGAACTCGGAGGCGATCTCGGCCGTGGCCTCAATGCCCGCGACGGTCTCCATCCAGTGGCGCCCCACCAGGGCCGCGTGCCAGGCGGTGCCGCAGGCCACGAAATGGACGCGGTCCACGGCCTTGAGCCGGGCCGCCGGGATCCCCAGCTCCCGCCAGAAGGCCGCCGGGGCCAGGCGGCCGGTCAGGGTGTTCTCCAGGGCGTCCGGCTGCTCGTGGATCTCCTTGAGCATGAAGGTCTCGTAGGGACCCTTCTGGGCCTGCGCGACATCCCAGTCGATCTCCCGCGGGCGGAAGGGGACCGACCGCCCCCGGGTGTCGAGGATGCGTACGCTGTCAGGGGTGATCCGGGCGATCTCGCCGTCGCAGAGGTCCTGGATGCGGCGGGTGTTGGGAAGCAGGGCCGGGATGTCCGAGGAGAGGAAGTTCTCGCCCTTTCCCGTTCCGACGATGAGGGGAGGTCCCTGGCGGGCGGCGACGACGGCGTCGGGCTCGTCCGCGGAGACGGCGACGATCACGAACTGGCCCTTCAATCCCCGGGCCACGGTCCTCATCGCCTCGGCAAGGGGCCTGTCGGAGCACTCCTCCAGCAGGTGGGCGATCAGCTCGGAATCGGTTTCGGACTGGAGCCGGTGACCCCGCTTGAGCAGGCGTGCCCTCAGCTCCGTGAAGTTCTCCAGGATGCCGTTGTGGACCACGGCGATCCGGCCCGTGCAGTCCAGGTGGGGGTGGGCGTTCAGGTCCGAGGGGGCCCCGTGGGTGGCCCATCGGGTGTGCCCCAGCCCCGTGGTCCCGCCCGGGCGTCCGGAGCGGAGGGCCTGCTCGAGCCTGTCGAGCTTGCCCTGGCGTTTGACGAGCTCGAGTCCGCCGGATCCGACCGTGGCGATGCCCGCCGAGTCGTATCCGCGGTACTCGAGCCGTCTCAGTCCGTCGACCAATACGGCCGCGGCGGGCCTGTGGCCCGCGTAGCCCAGGATCCCGCACACGTCAGGACCCCAGGATCACCCGGCGGTTGGGTACGTCCAGCGAAGCGACGGTCCCCTCGAAGGCCGCCTCGGCCTCGGGAGGGCTCACGCCGGCCTCGGGGGGCAGGTGCCCCTCGACCCCGCCCGCCAGCAGGATGGTGGCGGCTCCGGCGGTGACCCGGGCCACCTTCCCGGAGACCTTCTTGCCTGCCGTGAACTTCTCGGGGATCTCGGTCTCCCAGGGGTCGGGCTCCATCTGCTTCATGCCCAGCCCGACGCGCTTCTTCTCGGGGTCCACGTTGAGGACCACGACGTCGACCTTCTGGCCCTTCTCGAGCATTTCGGCAGGGTGGGTGAGCTTGCGCACCCAGCTGATGTCGGAGACGTGCAGGAGGCCGTCGATGCCCTCCTCCAGCTCCACGAAGGCGCCGTAGTTGGTGAGATTGCGGACCACCTTGCCCTCAAGGCGGGTTCCGACGGGGAACTTGACCTCCACCTGGGTCCAGGGGTTCTGCTCGAGCTGCTTGATGCCCAGGGAGATGTTCTGCTTCTCGCGGTCGATCCTCAGGACGCAGACCTCCACCTCCTCGCCGATGGACAGCATCTCGTCGGGGCGGGTCAGGCGCTTGGTCCAGGACATCTCCGAGATGTGCACGAGGCCCTCGATGCCGGGGGCCAGCTCCACGAAGGCGCCGTAGGTCAGGATGTTGACGACCTTGCCCTTCACCCGGCTGTTGACGACGAAGCGCTCCTCGACCTTCTCCCAGGGGTTGGCCGACTTCTGCTTGAGGCCCAGCGCGATGCGCTCGCGCTCCCGGTCCACGTTGAGGATGACCACCTCGATCTCCTGGTCCACCTTGACCACCTCCGAGGGGTGCGCGATGCGGCCCCAGGACATGTCGGTGATGTGCAGGAGCCCGTCGATCCCGCCCAGGTCGACGAAGGCGCCGAAATCGGTGATGTTCTTGACCAGCCCGCGGCGGACCTGGCCCTCGCGGATCTCCTTGAGCAGGGAGTCCTTCTGCTTGGCCCTCTCCTCCTCGAGCATCTTGCGGCGGGAGATCACGATGTTCCTGCGCTCGGGGTCGATCTTGATGATGACGCCCTCGACCTCGCGGCCGATGAGCTCGCCGAGGTCGTTCACGCGGCGCACGTCCACCTGGGAGGCGGGCATGAAGACCTGGATGCCGATGTCGACCAGGACGCCGCTCTTGAGCTTGCGGACGACCATGCCCTTGACGATGTCGCCTTCCTTGTGGGTGGCCATGAGGTTTTCCCAGGCCTTCACCCGGTCGGCGGTCCGCTTGGAGAGGATCACGAGGCCGGAGCCGGGCTCGACGGCCTTGAGGATGACCTCGACCTCGGAGCCGACGACGACCTCCTCGCCCTCCTCGAACTCCTCGATGGGGATGAGGCCCTCGGACTTGTGCCCGATGTCCACGACGACGTGGTTGTCGAGGACCTGGAGGATCCGGCCCTTCAGGATGGAGCCGGTCTCGAACTTCTTGACGGTCTGCTCGCACCATTGGGCGAGGTCGGGGGCGTCGGCGGCGCCGAGCAGGGCCTGGAGCTCGTGCTCGACGACGTCCTCGGAGAGGATCAGGTTGGGAAGGGCGCGGCGGAGTTTGGGCATGGGGATCTAGGCTCCTTTTTTATGAGTCCTGAAGTTCCTGGTGAAGGGATCGGATCGCATGTTGGAGTTCCGCCCGGGCCCCGTCGGGGTCGCTGCGGAACCGTTCCGCCGGGATCGCCTTCCCGTACGCCACCCGGATGGGCGCGGGCAGGGGATAGGCCCTGCCCTTCGGCCAGACCCGGAAGGTCCCCTCCACGGCCGCCGGGACCACGGGGACGTCCGCCAGGCGGGCCAGCAGGCCGGCCCCCTCCCGGATCTCGCCGATCTCGCCGTCCGGGCTGCGGGTGCCCTCGGGGAAGACCACCACCGCCTCGCCAGCCTTGAGCCTGCGGACGGCCTCGCGGAGGCCCTCCTTGCCCACCCCGTCGCGGCGCACCGGGAAGGCATGCACCGCGCGGATCAGGGGGCCGAAGAGGGGGTTAAGGAACAGTGTGTCGCGGGCCATGAAGGAGAGGTGGCGGGGGAGTCCGGCCCCCAGCAGGACGGGATCGAGATAGCTCTGGTGGTTGGAGGCGATCACCACGCCCCCGGGAGGGATGGAAACGCGGCGCATACGCACCCTGCAGAGCGCCAGGAATAGGAAACGAGCCAGCTCACGGAGCACGACATACAGCATTACCCGCCTGATGGAGGTTTGTGAAAGGAGGGACGTTGTCGAACCGGTCTGAGCACTTCGCCCGCGACGGGCCTTTCACGACCGCCGCAGGTAGGCCGGGGATTCTAAGCCGCCCGGCGGACCTGTCAATCCTTCCTTTTCGGCGGGGTGCCTCCTACAATCCTCCCCCTCATCATGGCCGACCTCCTCAAGATCCTGCGCTCCTACCTGGTCCTCGGCGTGCTCGTGATCCTCTGCATCACGGCCTACCGGATCGGGACCAGCTACCGTTGGAAGACGGTCCCCGAGCAGGACGGCCTCATGGCGCCCCTGCTCAAGCCAGGGGCCATGTTCCGTCTCGACTGCCGGGACACCGGGCTTCCTCTGGCGCGGGGTGTCGTGGTGGCCTACCTGAAGGATGCCAAGGATCCGGACGCCTTCCTCCTGGGGCGCATCGTGGGGCTTCCGGGGGAGCGTGTGGCCGTCTCCGGCGGGGCGGTCCTGGTGAACGGCGCACCCCTTTCGGAGCCCGGCATGGCCTCCCCGACGCGGGGGCGGGTGTCCGAGATGATCGTTCCCCGGGACCACTACTTCGTCCTGGTCGACGAGCGCAGCGACAGCCGTTTCGAATATGACGGCGACCTTCCGGTGGACAGCCGGGCCCTCGGGCCGGTGTCCGCCTGCCGCATCCTCGGGAGGCTCGCGCGCTAGCCATGACCAAGCTCCCGATCCTGATGCGGCGCGTGACGCCCCTGGCCCTGGCGCTGATGGGAGGGGCCGTCCTGGCCCTGCTCATGGCCTTCGCGCTGGTCTGGACCAGCCTGAACGAATACCGCTCCGGCACCGGCTTCCGCCGGGTCCTGAGGGCCTATGGCGCGGGCGCCCCCGAGATGGCGGCCGAGGACCTCCCGGCAGTGATCGCGGCCAAGCCCGGCCGCTACCCCTATCCGAGGCTGCTGATGGCCCTGCTCAAGCTCCGCAGCCTGGATCCCAAGGGGGCCTCCCAGCTCTATCGTGACGTCCTGGATGAACAGCCCAGCATGCTGACTCCCCGCGAGAAGGCCCTTTGCTTCAACGGCCTGGGTGTGACCGCCGTGATGGAGGCGGAAGGCGCGGGCAGGTCCGAAGCCTTCCGCAACGCCCGGGAGCTCTTCCAGAAGGCAGTCGAGGCCTGGCCGGCTCTCCCGGAGAGCCATCTCAATCTCGCCGCCCTGGATTTCCTCGAGTCGGATGCCGAGAAGGCCGCCAGGCATCTGAAGGAGGTCCTTGCCGAAGGGAGTCTTCCGCCAGGGATGGAAGGGGTCCGCACCTTGGCCGTACTGCGCATGCTCATGGCAGAGAAGGAGGGGAAGGCCGGATCCGCCGAGGAGGCCGTGGCCCAGGCCCGATGCCACCTGTCCTACCGTTCCCAGGAACCCCAGAGCCGGGCCGTCCTGGCCAGGGCCCTGGGCTTCCAGGCCGGCCGCCTGCCTCCCGGAGGACTCTCCCTGGAGGATACAGAGTGCGAGAGGCTGCTGGAGCCGTTGAGCAGGACGGTGCCTGCGCCGATGCCGCGGGATCTCTCGGCTGCGGCCTGCGGCGCGGCCCGTTTCCGGATGGAGAGTCTCTGGGCCGCCCATCTTCAGAATACGGATCTTCCGGACCGGCACGTCTCGTTCACCCGCCGGCGCATCCTCAGCAACCTGAACCTGGCCAGCGCCCTGTCCCCTGACGCGCCCTGGGTCCGGTCGTTTCGCTGCGCCCAGTTCGCCCGGGAGATCCTCTGGTCCCCGGACGGGGAGGATCCTCTCCTGCTGGCCAAGCGCTATCAGGGCGAGTTCCAGGCCCTGGCGGATCTGAAGGAGCTGGAACCCTCCGTGCGCAGCGCTGCGGAGAACGCCCTGGCCTTCGCCCTGGCTCTCCAGCCGGGGCATGATGCCGACGCCCTGCCTCATGCGGAGAAGGCCGTTGCCCTGGCGCCGGACGACCCCGTGGCTGCCCTGAACCGCGCCATCCTGCTGGACCGCCTGGGCCGCCGGGATGAGGCGAAGGTGTGGTATGCAAAGTCCCTCGCCTTGAAAGGGGCCCAGCCCGGGGTCCAGGCCCGTCTGGCAAGCCTGTCGGGGAAGGGGCCGACGTCATGATCTGCCCGAAATGCGGTGCCGATACCCCGCTGCAGAAGACCTTCTGCGTCCACTGCGGAGGTTTCCTGGAGCTGGACCGTGCGGAAGTCCGCGACGCCCTGGCCTCCGAGGCCCTTTCCGAGGCCCAGCTCGCCCTGGCCCGTCGGGCGGGGACCTGGCTGGCGGTTTCCCTGGCCCTCCTGGCCGGGGCCATCGCCTTCCGCGTCAACAACTGGGAAGACGACCTGCCCCGCTTCGATGAGGCGCCGGTCCTGCCTGTCCTGGCCCTGGACCCGAATCCTCCCGAAATCCCGCCGGTTCCCATTCCCCTGCTGGCCCTTCCGGTCCCGGCGCCATGATCCGGAGGAGGCTCCTTCCGGCGGCCTTCCTCGTCTTCGCGGCGGCCGGGGCGGATCCTGTGCCGTCCACGACGCCGCTCCTCTCCCCCGAGGCCCTGATCCCGTCCGATGCCGGGATGGTCCTTCGTGGCGCCGGGCTCGAGCGGATCCAGTCCCAGATCGACGCCTTCTGCAACCGCTTCCCCTGTGCCCTCGCCACCCGCCTGCGTCAGGGCGCCTCCGGCATCCTGAGCCGTCCCTGGCTGGTGGCTGCCGACGGGACCAGGCCCTGGGCCATCGTCTTCCCCAGGACGGGAACCGGAACGACGGCCGATCCTGTCTTCCTTCTTCCGGTCGAGGATGCGGAGGCCCTGCGCCAGGCCGTGGCCTCTTCCATGCCGGGGGCCCAGGTCAGGGTCCTGCAGGGGTATGCCCTGGTGGGGAGGGATGCCGTCCTGCTGGATCGTCTCGCACACCCGGAGGCGGGCGGCCAGGCTCCGGGCATCTCCCCGACGGAGGACCTGACCTTGAGGGTGGGTGCCCAGACCCTGCAGGACCTGGCCGCATCCCGCCTGAAGGATCTCCCGCCGCCGGCTGCGGAGACGGCCCGGGCCCTGCTGGCACAGACGGCCTCCATCGAGGCAGCCTTCGCCTTCGGGGAGGAAGGCCTGCGCGTCACGCTCCGTCTCAAGCCCGTCGCGGGCTCCCGTCTGGAGGCCGTGCTGGCCCGTCAGTCGGCGCATCCCGTCCGCTGGCTGGGTCTGGCGTCCGAAGGGGCCGCCGTGGCACTGGAGACCCACCTGGACCCGGAGGCCTCTGGGGCCTGTCTGAGGCTCCTGGAGCGACTGAAGCCCTCTACGGGCGGCAAGGTCGGCGCCCTGCTGTCCGCCCTCTGGGACGGGGAGGCCTGCCTGACCTGCTTCCGGACCGAGGCGGGTTGGGCGGGACAGGTCGTGAGCCGTGCGTCGGATCCCGAGCGCGCTCAGGCCCTGATGGAAGGCACGCTCTGGGCTGACGGCTCGGCGTTCCCGGATCCCTGGCTGGAGCGCATCTGGACATGCCGGCGCGGCCCCTGGATCGAGGGGGAGCCCCGCCTGAGGCGGCTGACGCTGGATGCGGAGCCTCCGGAAGGCGCGGGGCCGGAAGCGGCCCTGTCCCTGCCTCTCGCGGCTTCGGCTGGCGAGGATCTGCTGGTGGCCACCGTGGGACCGGACTGCGAGGAGAGGCTGGTGAAGACCGCCGGCCCCCTGGCCCGGAAGATGGAGACCCGGGTCTCCCCCGCGACGGCGCGGCTGCTGGCGCTGGCCTCCGCGGGCACCGCCGCCGGCAACAAGGCGGGCGGGAACCTGGGGAACCTGTGGCTGCTGGCCTCCCCCCGCCATGCCCGGCTTCTGCTTGCGAGGCTGGACGGGAAGAATCCCGAGCCTCCGGCGGTCGAGGCGGCGTCCCTGGCCGCCTGCCTGCGCTGCGCGGAGGGGGGGGTCGAGCTGAACGTGCTGCTGCCCGGGGAGGTCCTGGCGGACCTCCCGGGAATGGAACGCATCCTCTGGAACCTGCTTGCGGGGGGGCCCGCGAAAGGAGTCTTGCCATGAAGCGACGCAAGGTAGGGGTCATCGGGGCCGGGTTCGTAGGGGCCACGACGGCCCAGCGCCTGGCCGAGCGCAATGTGGCCGACGTGGGGCTGGTGGACATCATGGAAGGCATCCCCCAGGGCAAGGCCCTGGACCTGGAGGAGGCCGGCCCCGTCGTGGGGTACGGCTCGAGGGTGGCCGGAAGCCAGGGCTACGATGTGCTGGCCGGGGCCGAGGTGGTGGTCATCACCGCCGGGCTTCCGCGCAAGCCGGGCATGACCCGCGACGACCTCCTCAAGAAGAATGCCGAGATCGTCGGCGGGGTGGTCGACCAGGTGAAGAAGGTCGCCCCCGACTGCGTCCTCGTCGTGGTCTCCAATCCCCTCGACGCCATGACCTACCTGGCCTACAAGCGCACGGGCTGGCCCCGCGAGCGCGTGATCGGCATGGCCGGGGTCCTGGACTCCGCCCGCTTCCGCTCCTTCATCGCGATGGAGCTGGGCGTCTCCCTTCGCGACGTCCAGGCCATGGTCCTCGGCGGCCATGGAGACACCATGGTGCCGGTGGCCCGCTATGCCACGGTCAACGGCATCCCCATCACCGAACTCATCCCTCAGGATCGCGTCGACAAGATGGTCCAGCGCACCCGCGACGGCGGGGTCGAGATCGTGAACCTGCTCAAGACCGGCTCGGCCTTCTACGCGCCGTCGGCCTCCGTGGTGGCCATGGTGGAGGCCATCCTCCTGGACGAGAAGCGGGTCCTGCCCTGCTGCGTGAACCTCTCCGGGGAGTACGGCCTGAAGGACGTCTTCGTGGGCGTGCCCGTGGTCCTTGGCGGCAAGGGCGTGGAGAAGGTCCTCGAGGTCAAGCTCACAGCCGACGAGAAGAAGGCCCTGGACGCCTCGGCGGTCCATGTGCGGGAGACCTGCGGGGCCCTGGACCGGGTGACGGCGGGATAGCTCCGGGTGACCAAGCCCCGCCGCCTGCGCATCCTGCTGACGAACGACGACGGCATCCGCTCGCCCGGCCTCCAGGCCCTGAGGGTGCGCCTATCGGATATCGCCGAGGTCAGCGTCGTGGCTCCGGACGTCGAGCGCAGCGGCTCCAGCCACGCGGTCACCCTGGGCCAGCCCCTGCACGCCGAGGAGGTGAGCCACCGGGGCGAGCTGTTGGGGCTGAGCCTGAGCGGCACCCCGGTCGACTGCGTGAAGTACGCCCTTTGCGAGCACCTCGAGCAGAGGCCCGACCTGGTGGTCTCCGGGATCAACCTGGGCGCCAACGCGGGCATCTCGGCGTTCTATTCCGGCACGGTGGCCGCGGCCATGGAGGCGGCCTTCTTCGGGATCCCGGCCATCGCCGTCTCCACCGACATGAACGGCGGCCCGGTGGACTGCCTTCCGCTGGCCGAGATCACCAAGGGCATCGTCCAGCGCCTGAGGGCCCTGCTGACCACCGGACAGCGCGTGGTGCTCAACGTGAACTTCCCGGCCCTCCCGCCCGCCACCTTCAAGGGCCTTAAGATCACCCGGCAGGGGCTGGCCGCCTTCCAGGACCGCTTCGAGCGGCGCTCCGGCGAGAAGGGCGTCTACCTGGCCGGAGTCCCTGCCGATCACGGGGACGCCCTGAACATCGACGTGAACGCCCTGAAGGCGGGCTACATCTCGGTCACGCCGCTGAGGCAGGATCTCACCCACGACGAACTGTTCGAGCAGTTCAAGTCGCTCTGATGGGCCTCTTCGACGGTCTCCAGCCCCATGCGGTCCCCCCGATGGCCCTCGGGCGCCGCAATCCAGGCCATAAGATCATGCTGGAGGATACGGCCCGGGTGGAGCCCTACCGCCAGGCCCTCCAGCAACTGGTGAAGCCGGGCATGCGGGTGCTGGATCTCGGGACCGGGACTGGCCTCCTGGGCCTGCTTGCGCTCAAGGCCGGGGCGGGGAAGCTGTATGCCATCGAGGCGAGCAACACCATCCAGATCGCACGAAGGGTCGCCGCCGACAGCGCCCTGGCGGACAAGGCCGTCTTCCTGAAGGGCCTTTCGAGCCGGGTCTCCCTGCCGGAGCGGGTGGATCTCCTGGTGGCCGAGATCCTTGCGGATTTCTGCTACGAGGAGCAGATCCTCGATATCACCGCGGACGCCCGGGATCGCTTCCTGGAGCCGGGGGGCATCCTGATGCCTTCCGCCGTGAGGGCCTTCCTCGTGCCGATGACCCATCCGGACTTCTATGAACAGGAGATTTCCTTCTGGGACCGTCCCGTGCACGGCCTCGACTACCGCTCGCTCAGGGAGATGACCGTGCATACCGAGTACAGCTTCTCCATCGGTTCCGAAGGCTTCCTGTCCGAGCCCCGGAGGGCCTTCTCCCACGACCTGGGGACCGTCCGCGAGTCCCAGGTCTCCTGCGAACTCTCCTTTCCGGTGGGCCGAAGCGGCCTTCTGCACGGCCTGGGAGGGTGGTTCGAGGCCGATCTGGCCCCCGGGATCGTCCTGTCCACGGCTCCCCACCTTCCCGAGACGACCTGGCGCCAGGTCTTCTTTCCGGTCTCGCGTCCGATGCCCCTGGAAGAGGGGGATGAGGTGAGCGTCGGGATGCGGGGCTCGGTACGGGAGCAGGGCTTCTGCTGGACCTGGCGGGTGGCCCACCACCGTCAGGGGCTTTGCCTGGACACCCAGGACCATTCCACCTTCCATGGCATGGGGGGCTTCGCGCCGCCTTCCGAGGAGCAGTTCACCCCCTCCTTCCCGCAGGACAAGCGCCTGAGCGTCTTTATCCTGGCCCAGTGCGACGGCCGACGGAGCCTGGCCGAGGCGGCCGAACGCACGATGGCGGAGTTCCCAGGTGCCTTCCCGGACCGCTCCAGGGCCCTGGAGCGGGTGCTCCAGGTGATCCGGGAGTACTCGAGCCCTACGTGATCCCCCACCGGACCTGGGGGCTCCCGGGGGATGCACCGGTCATCCTTCTCCACGGGATGTGGGGCGGCTCGAGGCACTGGGAGGCCGTCGGGCCCCTGCTCTCCGGAGGCCGTTTCGTGGTCGCGCCCGATCTGCCCGGCTTCACCGCGGAGGGAGGGGGGCGTCACGACTACCGCCCTGCCCGCCTTGCCGAGGCGGTGTCGGAGCTCATGGATGGGCTTGGTCTTGCAAAGGCAGCCCTGGTCGGGAACTCCCTGGGTGGACGGGTGGCGGTGGAGGTCGCCCTGACGGCTCCGGAGAGGGTCTCCCGCCTGGTCCTGGTCGCGCCGGCCGGGCTGACGCCGCCCGTCACCTGGCTGCGGGCCCTTCCGAAATGGAAGGTCCCTCTGGAGGACGGTTATCTGGACCTGGCCCTGGCCCAGATCTTCGCCAGGCCGCTCACGGATCCGGTGGTGGCCGTTGCGGCGGCGCGGGAGCGCAGGGCCTTGGCAGGGATCCCCTTCACGGCCTTCCTCAATGGCAGTGCCCGCTGCCTGACGGAGATGTCGAGGAGCGTGCCCGATGCGGAGTCGTTGAAGTCCATCGCCTGCCCCAAGGGACTGATCTGGGGGAGGGAGGATCGCCTGATCCTGCTGGAAGTGGCTGTCCTGCTCCAGGCCCTCTGGCCTTCCTCAGCGCTGGAGGTTCTCGACGGGGTCGGGCATTGCCCCAACCTGGAGGCTCCGGAGGCATTCTCTGATGCGGTCGATAGGCTGCTCGCGATCGTGCCCGCTAGTTCTCCAGCCTGAAACGGTAGACGCGCCTGTCGGCCACGACATAGATGGAACGGGTGACGACGTCGGCCACGGCGGCGGTGATGGCCGGCGAGGCCGGCAGAGTGATCGGCCAGTTGGGCCGGTAGATCGAGGGCGTCGTGGCGTTGACCGCGAACAGCATCCCCGTATCCGTCCCGAAATAGACGTAGCTGCTCCACTGGAACGGGAGGGTCACGATGTTTCCCGCCGTGTTCACCGGGGTGTTGGACATCAGGCTGCCGTCGTTGATGTTGACCTTGTAGATCTGATTCCCCGCCCCGACGTAGATCAGGTCAGTGAAGAAGCTCCGGTACGCCCCGGAGGTGAGCGGTCTCAGATCGGCGCTGCGGCCCGAGGTCCAGGTCGAGGTCAGGAGGCCTGACGTGAGGCGGTAGACCCGGTTTCCGGCCGGGGAGACGAAAAGGTCGTTGTTGTTCCTCACCAGCATGAGATGGCGCACGGCGTTGATCACGGCGGAGGACATCGTCTCGGCCGAGCCATCGGCCCCACGCCGGTAGACCTGGCTGGTGTTTCCGGCCACATAGACGTTGTCGTTGATGATCCGTATCGTGGACTCCGTTGCATTGGGGGCGTAGGCGGTTCCGGTCGGGAAGCCGGCCACGGCGTTCCCGTGATCGGCGGAGAGCTTGTTGATGCCGATGTTCACCGGGTCCCTCGACGCCAGCATGTAGAGGTAGCGGATCGAGGATTCACTGTAGAAGATCAGCGAGTGCAACCCCCCTCCGGTGGCGTTGCCGACGGTTCTGGGGTTGTTGCCCCAGTGGGGGTCCGCCGAGATCGACGTTCCGTTGTCGATGAGGGCCAGGAGTCTGCAGGCGTTGCAGGCCGCATAGAGGTGGACGTTGCCCGAATAGGCGGCTGCGGTGATGTAGGTGGGGTAGGCGGACTTCAGGGTGTAGGAGCGGGAATACACGCCGTTGACGGAGTCGATGGCATAGAGATGGGAGCCGGAGGATCCGTCGGCGACGTAGACGGCGGACTTCGAGGTGTAGGCGGAAAGCGTCCCGGGGATGCTGCCCGGAAGGGGGAGGTTACCGCTGGGGAAGGAGAAGACGAAGTCGGGATGGCGCCGGCGGGCCTCCTGGCTCGGCGGGGGCCAGCCGGTCATCCCGGTGATCGGGGTGTCGGTGGAGAGAATCTTGCGATGGGCGAAGTCGAGCGCGAACCAGTAGTAGCTGTCGATGTCCCGCGGCAGGTACGACGCGGAGAGACAGCCGTTCGTCGCGGCCACCGAGGACTGGAGGGTCGCGGCCGTCGTCGTGGCAGGGATCGTCCGGAACGACGTCGCCGCATCGTAGCCGGCGCGCCGGATGGTGTTGGTCCTGGCGTACAGGAAATAGGTGGCCTTCCCCATGGGCAGGCTCGCGATGCCGAGGTTGCACGGCTTGGAGCCCGTGGTGGTCGCGTTGACGAAGCCCAGGCCGATGAGTCCCGGGGCCTTCTGGATCGGGTCGAACCCGCGGCCGGTCCAGCCCATACGTAGGAAGCCGTCGCAGTCCGCCGCCAGCGTGGGGGCCGATCCCAGGGCATCCCCGGAGTTGACCGTGTCCGGTGTGGCGTTCGTCTGGGCCAGGTTCTTCCAGGTGCTGGCGGAGGGGGGTACATCGTCGGCGTTCGAGGAGGACAGGAGGTAGATGTTGGAGGTGACGGAGGCGTCCGCACCTCGCCAGGCTACGTAGACGTTGCTGTCGAAGTCTATGGCAAGGGAGATGCTGTCCTGCGCCGCAGTACTGGTCGAAAGCTGGGTCCCGATCGTCTTGGCGGCCAGCCAGGCCGTCGTGGCCGTGTCATACTTGGTGTAGAGCAGATCCTTGACCGTCACTCCCCGCCCCGCCAGGTGGGGGGAGCCTTTGAAGTCCAAGGCGAAGGAGTAGTCCGTGATGTTGGTGCCGACCAGGAGCGGGATGGTCCAGGCCGGGGAGGAGGAGACTGCGGTCAGGCTGCTGCATTGTGCATGGAAGCAGGTGCTGGAGGTATTGGCCGCCCTCCAGACGAAGTGAAGGACGTCGTCCAGGCCGATGCAGATGGACGGAGCGCTTCCGCTGGTGCTGTTGGCCGGGGTCGCTGCGATCACCCCGCCAGCGGCGTTGTCCACCAGGGTGACCAGGGCCCAGCATCCGGCATTCGCCGGGGTGCTGGTCGTCGAATACGCCATCACGATGTCGGTCTGGGAATTGTTCTCCCAGACCACGTACCAGTAGCCTCTGGAATCCCGAGCCACGCGGTGCAGGCCGTTGCGAGGGTCCCCGTCGGGGTAGGTGCTGGAGGAGGTGTCCATGGTGCCCGGGAGCTGGTAATCGACGGGCGCCGCAGTCGAACGGGAAGGCAGGGTCAGTAGGATCAAGAGCCCGGCCCAGGCATTGCTTTGGATCGGATGAGGCACTCGTCGTATGCTGGCATGCCTTTGATGGATTAGATAAACACGATATATCTCTTATCTGAGAAGATATTACCTGTGTATGCTTCAAGGGTTCGGAACGGATAGGATTCATGACATGCGCACCTGGAGCCTGATCGGGGCCGGCGCCGCCGGCACCGCGGTGGCCGCCCTCCTTGCCCGCAGGGGGGACCGTATCGCCGCGATCTGGTCGCGCCGGATCGCCCGTGCCAAGGCCGCCCGTGCCCTCATCGGCCAGGGCCGGGTCTTTGCCCAGGCCCCGGACGCCGCCCGATGCGCCCCCTGGCTGTTGATCGCCGTCCCGGACGGGGCCATCGTGGACGTGGCGCTCAGCCTTCACCGTGCCGGAGCCCTCTCCCCGGGCCAGACCGTCATCCATCTTTCGGGATCCCTGCCCGCTTCCGCCCTCAAGGTCCGTCCCGGCCTCCGCTTCGGCTCCCTGCATCCCGTCCAGACCCTCCCGACTGCCGAGGAAGGCCTGGTGCTCCTGCCCGGCTCCTTCTTCGGGGTGGAAGGGTCGCCGGCCATGCTTCCCGAACTGGAGGGGATCGCCCGGGATCTGGGGGGGATTCCGTTGAGGATCCCGGCCGCCGGAAAGCCGCTCTACCATGCCGCGCTGGCCATGGCCTCCAACCACCTGACGGCCCTGGCCGCCGCCTCTGCGGAGATGCTGGTCAAGGCCGGACTGGGCCGCAGGCAGGCCCTTCCGGTCCTCCAGCCGCTGATGCGGGGTACGCTGGAGGCCCTGACCCGCCAGGGGATCCCGGGAGCGCTGACGGGACCCGTGGCCCGTGGTGACGCCGGGACGGTGAGGGCCCATCGGGCGGCCCTGAGGGATGCGGTGCCGGAACTCCTGCCGCTCTACAACGCCTGTGCCCGCCAGGTCCTGAGGCTGGCCCGCGCCAAGGGTCTGGGCGCAGCCAGGGCCCGGGAGATCGAACGGGTCCTGCGGTCGCCGTGACCCCTGCCCGCATTGTCACCTGCTTGACGGGGCCGGATGGCGAGGCTGGCGCGGCCCAGGCCCGCCTGGCCGAGGCCCTCGGCACGGACCTGTTGGAACTCCGCCTCGACCTCTTCTCCTCCCAGGCTCATGCGCTTTCCGTCCTCAAGGACCGCCGCGTCCCTGTCATCGCCACCTGCCGGCTCAAGGCCGACGGGGGGAGTTTCACCGGGACCGAAGCCTCCCGCCGCAAACTTCTGACGGCAGCGGTGAAGGCGGGGGCCGCCTGGGTGGATCTGGAGCTGGGCACCCTGGGCTGGAAGCCCGAGGGCGCCAGGGTGATCGGCTCCGTGCATGATCTGGAAGGCATGCCCAACGACGCGCCGGGGCTGATCCGGAAGATGCTGGCCGCGGGGGCTGATGTCGCCAAGCTGGCCGCCACGCCGAGCACGTTGAGAGAGGCCAAGGCCTTGTTGGACCTGAACCGCCTGATTCCCGGGCGGATTGCCGCCTTCGGGATGGGGCCGGTGGGCGTGCCGACCCGCCTGTTGGCCGGTCGATCCGGGGCCTGGGCGGTCTATGCCGCGTCGGATATCGGGCCGCCGGCGGCGCCCGGCCAGATCCCCCTCTCCGAGATGCTGTTTCCCTATCGGTTCAGGGAGATCACCCCGGCGACCCGCCTCTTCGGCTTGATCGGCAACCCCGTGGACCAGAGCCCCGGCCCCTGGGCCCATACCGTGGCCATGCGCCTGGCGGGGGTGAACGGGCTCTATCTGCCCCTGGCGGCGGCCGATGCCGCGGATGCCCGCTGGGCCCTTGGGAATGGGGGAATGGACGGATTCGCCCTCCAGGGAGCCAGCGTGACGAGGCCCTTCAAACAGGACCTGCTCACGGCGGCCTCTCAACTGGAACCGGAAGCGAAGGGCGCCGGAGCCCTCAACACCCTGTCCCGGAGAGAGGAGGATGGGAAAACCTGGCTCGGCGCCAACACCGACGTCCTGGCCTTGAAGCGCCTCATGTACTCCGCGGCGCGGGGGCAACGGGGAAGGAGGCTCCGCCTCTGCGTGATCGGATCGGGAGGCCTGGCCCGCTCCGCCCTCCAGGCGGCCCGAGGCCTCGGATGGGAGTCCGCCGTCTGCGCCCGGCGAAAGACGGATCTGGGTGCGGAGGCCGTTTCCGAAAGGGATCTCGGCCGCTTCGACGCGGTGGTTCAGGCCACGCCGGTCGGCGGCATCGAGGATCCGGAAGGGATCCCGTTCGATCCAACCCTTCTCAAGCCGGGAGCTTTCCTGATCGAGTCCCCGCTCTGGCCCCTGGAGACCAGGCTGGCGAAGGCCGCCTCGGACCGCGGCATCCGGGTCGTCTCCGGCTTCGAGCTCTGGCTGGCCCAGGCCCGCGAGCAGTTCGCGCTCTGGCATGATCGGGAGCCTTCCCTGCTGAGGCCTGCCCTCGCCTTTCTCGCGCGGCGTGCGCGCATGGAGGGGGGCCGAGCGGAGGAGGGGAAGGCCGCCCGCTTCTGGGCCCTGGCCCTCTCCGGGATGCGGGGGGCCGGAAAGACCACGGTCGGACGCCTGGCGGCCGAGGAACTGGGGCTACCCTTCGCGGACCTCGACGAGGCGGTGGCCGTCGAGGCGGAGCGGCCTGTCGCGGAGATCCTGACCGAAGAGGGAGAAGAGTCTTTCCGCTTGAGGGAGACGAGGGCCCTGGCCCGCCAGGTCCTCGACGTCCCAGGGGTCCTGGCCCTCGGTGGGGGGGCGGTACTGAGACCCGAGAACCGCTCCCTTCTGGCCGGGTTCGCGCGGACCGTCCTGCTGGAGGTTCCGGTGAAGGAGCTGAAGCGCCGGCTTGCGAAGGATTTCGGGGCCAGGCCCTCCCTCACCGCAGTCGGAACGGTCCAGGAGGTCGACGCCGTCTGGAAATCCCGCCGGGAGGCCTACAGGGCCCAGGCCTCCGCTTCCGTGGATGCTTCCGGAGAGCCCGCCGAAGTCCTCCGCCGGGTCCTGGACGCCCGGGCCGGCCCTCGCTAGAATCCCCGCCCTGATGGCCTTCCGGTGCACCGTCCTGACGCCCGAACGCATCGCCTTCGAAGGCGAGGTCTCCGAGGCCGTCCTGCCTGCCCACGACGGGGAGCTGGGCATCCTGCCTGGCCACGCGGACTTCCTCGGCGCCCTGGGCCAGGGCGTGGCCCGTCTCAGGACTGTCGACGGCATGAAGGTGTTCGCCCTCGACGGGGGCTACCTGCGCCTGGACGGCGGGGCGCTGACGGTCCTCTCCGCGGAGGCCCTGACGAAGGAATCCCTGGACCGCTCTGCCGTGGAGAAGGCCCTGGCCGAGGCCCTGGCGGAAAAACCCAAGGATCCGGCCGAGGCCGGCCGGCGCGACGAACGCCTAGGCTGGGCCCGCGCGCGCCTCAGGGCGCTTGCCTAAGCTCTCCGACAACCTCGCTTCCGTCCATTTCCGCGTCGAGGCGGCCTGTGTCCGCTCCGGACGGGCGCCTTCGGACGTCACCCTGATCGCCGTCACCAAGACGGTGGGGTCGGAGGAGGTCCGGGCGCTTCATGCGCTGGGCGTCTCCGACTTCGGGGAGAATCGGGTCCAGGACGGTCTGCCCAAGGCCTTGGAGATCCCTGAGGCCCGATGGCATTTCATCGGGAGCCTCCAGCGCAACAAGGTCCGCAAGGCTCTTTCCGGTTTTTCCGTGATCCACTCGGTGGATTCGGCGGAGCTCGCAGAGCAGGTCGCCCGGGTGGCGGCGGAGACAGCCTGGAGAGGGGAGGTGCTCGTCGAGGTGAACGTGGCGGGGGAGGGTCAGAAGGGTGGGATTCCCCTGGCCGAGACGGAGGGTTTCGTGCGTGGCCTCCAGGGTCTGAAGGTCTCCGGCCTGATGACGATGGCGCCCCTGGACGCAGATCCTGAGAAGGCCCGCCCGGCATTCCGGAAGCTGAGGGAGCTTCGGGATGCCCTGGGTCTCCGCCATCTCTCCATGGGCATGAGCCAGGACTTCGAGGTGGCCGTCGAGGAGGGGGCGACGATGGTGCGCGTGGGGACGGCGCTGTTCGAGGGGCTTGCGTAAGTATCGACATCAGTATATACTTTTCTTATGAAGACCCTTCATGCGAAGCTTTTCAAGAACGGCGGAAGCCAGGCGGTCCGCCTCCCCAAGTCCTGCCGGTTCCCTGACGGACAGGACGAGGTCTCTGTCCGTCAGGAGGGTCGCCGCATCATCCTGGAGCCCCTGGACGGATGGCCTGAGGATTTTCTGGCCTGTTTGGGATCCATTCGCGGGCCCATCCCCCGGCCCAAGAAGGTCAAAGCCCGCGATCCGTTCGCCTGATGCTTCGCTTCATGCTGGATACGGATGTCGTAAGCTACGCCCTTCGTGGGGAGGGGCGTGTGGCAGATCGGATTCTTGAGTTTGACACTTCCGAGTTGTGCATCAGTGCGATCACGCTGGCCGAACTCCGGTACGGCGCCGACAGACGGCGTTCGAAAAGGATCCACACGGAGATCGACGCCTTCGTGCGGAGTGTCGAAGTGCTTCCTTTCGATCGGGTTTCGGCCGACCGCTACGGAGCGGTGGAGGCGGCTTTGTCCCGGCAGGGCACTCCGATCGGCGCGGTGGATGCCATGATCGCGGCGCATGCTCTTGCCCTCGGCGTGACTTTGGTTACGAACAACGCCAGGCACTTCGGGAAGGTCCAGGGCCTGAAGACGGAGAACTGGTTTTGAGCCGGCTCCAAGGGCTTGTCTTTCCGCTGCTCCTGGCATCCTTGCTGGCGGGTTGCGCTCCTACGGGCAAGGACGTTCGTCAGCTTCGGGAGGGGATGAGCCGGGAAGAGGCGACGAGGATCCTGAAGGGGCCGGGGGAGACCGAGTTCCTGGTGTCCCGGCCGGAGGGAAGTAGGCGCCTGGTCTCCTATCCAGGGCTGGGATGGTTTCTCTACCGGCAGGGCAGGCTGGTTGCCGTCGCCTTGAACAGACCCACGGCGAAGGCGAGCGAGCCTTTGGAGAACTGGATCAGCGACTGCAAGGTCCTGGAGACCTTCCCGGAGGATCGGCAGGCGGCCTCTGCTTTGCGTCGATGGAGCGATCGCCAGTTTTGTTGTCTAGCTTTTTGGGAAGGGCCGTCTTCACCGGAGATCCTGGAAGCCGTTGAGATCGGAATGACCGCTGATCAGGTGACAGCCCTGGTTGGATCTCCGTCAAGGATCCTGGGGTCTGACGGCGATGAGATCTGGCTTTACCCTCTTGGAAGTCATTGGCTGTCTCCAAGTCGGGCCGTTGCTTTTCACTGCGGTCGTGTTGTTTGGAGGATTGAGCCCCGTCTCCTTTTCAATCGAAAGCCTTTGGAAGAAGTGTTACCCCAGCAGGCCGTGATGTTCGGTTACGTACCGTCCCCGTGAGCCGCATCCTCCACGAAAGCCCCCGCAGCCGTATCCTTCTGGTCGAGAGCCCGGAGACCGAGCCCCGGGTGCTCAAGCGCTTCCGCGCCGCCTCCCCGGACGCCGAGAAGGAGTGGGGCCTGGAGCTCCCGGAGATCCCCGGCATCCTCCGTCCGGTCGAGAAGGGCCGGGACGCCGGCATCCCCTGGCTGGCCCTTCCCTACTGCTTCCGCGGCAGTCTTCGGGACCGTCTGAAGAAGGAGAGCAGGCTCTCTCCAGCCGCCGTCACCTTCCTGCTCGCCGACGTTTGCCGCGCCCTGGAAGGGCTCCATGCCCAGGGCCTTGTCCACCGCGACCTCTCGCCGGGAAACCTCCTCTTCGACCTGGGCTCCAACGTCGTGTTGGCGGACTTCGGATGTCTCCTGAAGACCGGCGAAACCCCGGACATCGCCAGGGACGGTCTCGGCACGCCTGCCCATGCCCATCCGGCCCAGATGATGGGTGCGGCGGCCACCCCTGCCCACGACCTTTACGCCCTCGGAAGCATCTGCTATGAAGGGCTCTCCGGGGAGGCGCCCTATGTAGCGGATTCCCCCGAGCGCCTGGCCGTCCTCAAGCTCCGTGAACGGCCCAGGCCTCTGGCGGAATTCGGGATCCCCGAGCCGCTGGCCAGGAAGGTGGCGGAGCTGATGGGGTTCCCATGACGAAGATGCCGGCCAAGACGCCCAAAAAGCCCAGCTTCGAGGAAGCCATCGCCGAGGTGGAGAAGCGCGTCTCCGACCTGGAGTCCGGCGAGGTCCCGCTCGAGGAGGCCATCGACAGCTACGAGCAGGGCATCAAGTCCATCCAGTCCTGCTACGAGATCCTGGAAAAGGCCGAGGCCAAGCTCCTGCTTCTTCAGAAGGACGCCGACGGCCGCCTCAAGGCCCAGCGGGCCCAGGTGGAGAAGGGGGGAGGTGTGAAGGGCATGGGCAAGGCCGAGCCGCTGGAGGGCGACGGGCCCCTGTGAGCGCCAGCGCCGCCGACACCCCCATGATGCGCCAGTACCGGGAGCTCAAGGCCCGGCACCCGAAGGACATCCTCTTCTTCCGCCTCGGGGACTTCTACGAGATGTTCGAGGAGGACGCCAAGACCGCGAGCCGGGTCCTGGGCCTTACCCTGACCTCCCGGTCGAAGGGCGAAGGCAGCATCCCCATGGCCGGCATCCCCGCCCATGCCTCCGAGACCTATCTCCGCCGCCTTCTGGCCGCGGGCCATCGGGTGGCCATCTGCGAGCAGCTCGAAGATCCCGCCGCGACCAAGGGCATGCTCCAGCGCGGCGTGGTCCGCATCGTCACGCCCGGCACCGTCTTTGAGGAGGGGATGCTGGAGGCCCGCCGCAACACCTGGCTGGCAGCCGTCCATGTCGAGGACGCGGTCGCGGGGCTGGCCTGGGCCGACTGCTCCACCGGGGAGTTCCGTGTCACCGAGGTCAGCCGACACGAACTGATGGACGTCCTGTCCCGGCTGGGGCCCGCCGAGGTCCTCGTCAGCGAGAGCCGCCTGGGCCGGGACCCCGAGGCCTTGAAAGCCCTGGAACTGGCGCTGGGATTTCCCGTGACGCCCTGGGGCGACTGGGCCTTCGCCAAGGTCGAGTCGCGACGCGCCCTGCTGGAGCAGCTCAAGGCCGCAAGCCTCGAGGCCTTCGGTTGCGAGGATCTGGTTGCCGGCCTTCAGGCCGCCGGGGCCCTCCTGGCCTATCTGAAGGACACCCAACGGGGGGCCCTCGGCCCCTTCCGCACCCTGGTGCGGGAGAAGGCGGGGGAATCCATGGCCCTGGACCGGGCCACCCTTTCGGGTCTGGAGGTCCTGACCACCGCGAGGGGAGGGAATGCGGAAGGAAGCCTGCTCTCGGTGCTCGACCGCACCCAGACGGCCATGGGGGCCCGGACGCTCCGCCGTTGGCTGGGCGCGCCCCTCGTCGACCTGGCCGCCATCCGCCTGCGTCATGACGCGGTGGACGCCCTGGTCTCGGACGCCGTCCTGCGCAAGTCCGTCCGCACCGCCTTGCGCGAGGTCTACGACCTGGAGCGGCTCTCAGGCCGCCTGGCCGCCGGCCGCGCCAACGCCCGCGACGCCCTGGCCGTGGCCTCCAGCCTCACGCCGCTGCCGGCCCTGCGCGAATCCCTTGCCAGGCAGCCGTCCCTGGCTCCGCTCGGAGCCCGCTTGGAGCCCCTGGAATCCCTGTCGTCTCGGGTGGAGAGGACCATACGGCCCGACGCCCCGCTTTCGATTACGGAAGGCGCCCTCCTCCGGGACGGGCAGGACGCGGAGCTGGACCGTCTGAAGGCCATCCTCAGGGACGGCGACGATTGGCTGGTACGCTTCGAGAAGGAGGAGGCCGCCCGCACCGGCATCCCCTCGCTCAAAGTGGAGCGCCATCGCGTCTTCGGCCTCCTTATCTCCGTCACCAACGTGCACGGGGCCAAGGTCCCCTCCGATTACATCCGCCGCCAGACCTTGAAGAACGCCGAGCGCTACACCACCGTGGCCCTGCAGGCCCGCGAGGCCGAGGTCCTGGGCGCCGAGCGCGAGGCCGCGTCGAGGGAGCTTGCCCTTTTCCTGGAGCTCCGCCAGGCCCTGGCGGAGGCCCTGCCGTCCCTCCAGCGCACTTCTTCCGTCCTGTCCGAGCTCGACGCCCTGGCCTCCCTGGCTGACGCGGCCGCCGACCGCGGCTACGTCAGGCCCCAGATGTGCGAGGAGCCTCTCACCGAGATCCGCGAAGGCCGTCATCCCTCGATCGAGGCCAAGGTGCATCCCTTCGTGCCGAACGATACGGTGCTTGCCGGCGCCCTGCGCGGCCTGGTCGTCACCGGGCCCAACATGGCCGGCAAGTCCACCTACATCCGCCAGGTGGCCCTGCTCCAGCTCATGGCCCAGGCCGGCTCCTTCGTGCCGGCCCGTTCGGCCCGTCTCGGCGTGGCCGACCGCATCTTCGCCCGCGCGGGCTCCGTGGACGACCTCAGCCGGGCCCAGTCCACCTTCCTGGTCGAGATGTCCGAGACGGCCTACATCCTGCGTCACGCCACGCGCCGCAGCCTGGCCGTGCTGGACGAGATCGGCCGGGGCACTTCCACCTACGACGGCGTCTCCATTGCCTGGGCGGTGGCCGAGGCCCTGGCGGTGAAGACCGGTTGCCGGACCCTTTTCGCCACCCATTACCACGAGCTGGCTGCCCTGGCCCAGGAGCATCCCGGAATCGTCGCCAACGCCTGCGTGGCCGTCCGCGAGGAGGCCGGGGGCATCACCTTCCTACACCGGATCCAGGCCGGGAGCGCCGACCGTTCCTACGGGCTTCATGTGGCGGCCCTGGCGGGCGTCCCCTCCGAGGTCACGGCCCGGGCCAAGGGCATCCTGGCCGTATTGGAAGGCCAGGGCCGGGAGCTGGCCCAGAGGATGGGGGGGGCAGAGCAGGTCCGGGAGAAGGCGCAGCCGCCCGAGGATCCCCTGCGTGCCGGCCTGCAGGCCCTGTCCCCCGAGCGCATGACTCCGCTCGAAGCCCTGACCTGGCTGACGGACCTGAAGAAGCGCCTGGACGATGCCTGATCCTTCAAGCCTTCCTGATGAGCCCCGGCCCGACCCCTCCCGCTGGGAGAGGGCCTTCCTGGTCCTCGCCCTGATTTTCCTTGGCCTCTCGGCCTGGGGGGGCTGGCGGGCGGGGATCCGGCGCGGCCACTGCATGGGCATCCTCTTCCAGCGGGACCTCTGGATCCTCTGGAGCGGGGCCTTCGTCCTCTGGATGTCGGCCCTGGTCCAGGCCTTCCGCGCCCGGCAGGCCCGGACCTTCCCGCGCCGCGGGATCCGCTCCTTCACCCTCCTCGTCCTGGTGGCCACCCCCTTCCTGGGGATCTGGATGTCCGCCAAGGTCCGGGACCTGGGGTTTTCACGCTGGGTCTCGGCCATGGATCCCGCACGCCTGAGGAAGGACTGCCAGACCCTGATGGAGTCCGAGCCTTCGGGCACCAGGCATCCCATCCGGCTCGAGGGCAGCCCGGAATACGGGGCCCTGCCCCACAGCATCAGGATCCTGAACCCCGTCTCCGTCCAGGTGCTCCAGGACAACTGGGTGGACCTGTCCTTCGGGGGCTCGGAGACCGAAGGGCATGACGGCCTCCTGGTGAGTCCCTACACGGCGTCGGGATGGGCGAGGATACGCAGCATCGGCCGGGTCGGGATTGCGCCAGGCGTCTCCTATTACTGGACAAGGCACTGAGCCGTGGCCCTCCTCGTCGGGCTCAACATGGACTACGCCCACCGGGCCTCCGGCGAGAAGCGCCTGGCCCTGAACCTGAACTATGCCCGCGCCGTCGAGGCGGCCGGAGGCGTCCCCGTCTTCCTGCCCTGGCAATCCCCCCGTTCCCTGTCGCGTCTGCTGGGACGGCTGGACCGCCTGGTCCTGGTCGGTGGGGACGACCTGGAGCCCTCCCTCTACGGGCAGAGGCCGCGTCCCGAGCTGACCCTGATCGATCCCGAACGCCAGGCCTTCGACCTGGAGCTGACCCGGCGGGCCCTGAAGCGGGGATTGCCTACCCTGGCCATCTGCGCCGGGTGCCAGACCCTGAACGTGGTCCGGGGGGGGGATCTGATCCAGCACATTCCTGCCCAGGTGGAGGGGGCCCTGCCTCACGGGGGGGGGGCTTGGCACCGGGTGGATGTCCAGTCCGGCTCCCGTCTGGGGAAAATCCTGGGCCGGAGCCGCTTGAGCACGAACAGCTACCATCATCAGGCGGTGGGGCGTCCAGGCCGGGGGCTCAGGATCGTGGCCCGCTCCGCCGATGGGGTGGTGGAGGGGATCGAGGACCCGGATCATCCCTATCTCCTTGGTGTGCAATGGCATCCGGAACGCTGCTGGACGGAAAAACAGGTTCATGGGGCCCTCTTCAGATCTCTCTGCAAGTCCTGAAATCCCAAGGACTTTCGAGTATCCGTACAACCCTGCTCCAGTCCTGTGGGAAGGTCCCTGTCGCAGGGCGCTAAAGAATTCTCCACACCCGTCCGATAAGAGAGGTGCGGGAACTTGACATCCCGCGGACAAAGGCCTAGAAGAAAAAACCGGCAAGCCGATAAGGAGATCGACGCATGGAGATCAAGGGACCGGAAGGGTTGGGAGGCGCTCGCGATGTCCAGCCGCCCCGTCGTCCGGCAAAGACGGGTGCCCGCGAGGGCGCTTCCCGCGCCGAAGGAAACGACAAGGTCGAGATTTCCAGCCTCGGGCGCTACAAGGCCATCGTGTCCGCGGCCCCTCCTGTCCGTGCCGACAGGGTCGCCGAGATCCGGGAGAAGATCCGCAAGGGCGGCTATCCGACGGACGAACTCCTCTCCCAGGCCTTCGACAGGATGGTGAGCGAGGAGACCGGCGGAGGATAGACGGATTCCCGTGAGGCACGTCCTTTCCGCGGTCCTTGTCGCCTTCCTGGCCCTCCCGGCATTCGCCGAGGACAGGATCTTCTCCAACTCGTATCTGGGCAAGCGCCCGCCCGAGCTCATTGCCGAGAAGGGCCACTGGATCAACGCCCCGGAGGCGCTCGTGGCCGGGGGGCTCAAGGCGCTGGAAGGCAGGGTGGTCTACCTCCAGTTCGGTTCGCTGAAGGATGAGGGAGGCGGGAAGTCCCGCGCCCGTCTGGTGGACTGGGACCTCCAGTATGCGGACAAGGGCCTGGTCGTGCTGGAAGTGGGACACGGCGACAAGGACTCCCTGGCCGACCTCAAGGCCGGCATGGCGGCGGCCCACGTTTCCTATCCCGTCCTTCACGATGCCAAGGCCCAAAGCTCCAAGGCCTACGGCGTCCGTGGCCTGCCCTCGGCCTTCCTGATCGACGCCTCGGGCAAGGTGGTCTGGGAGGGGTTCCCGGGCCTGGCCTTGGACAGGATCGAGACGCTGATCCTGAAGTGCCTCAAGGACGCCAAGCCGCCTGCCCCCGCCAAGGAAAAGCCCGAAACGGCCAAGGAGGATCCCCCGATGGCGAAGGATGCGAAGAAGGAAGTCGTGCTGCCCTCCGGCCTCAAGATCACGGATCTCGCGGAAGGCGACGGCGCGACGCCGAAGGATGGCGACACGCTGGAGATGCACTACACCGGTTGGCTGGACGACGGCACAAAGTTCGACAGCTCCCTGGACCGCGGTGAGCCGCTTCCCTTCACGCTGGGGAAGCGCCAGGTGATCCCGGGCTGGGAGCAGGGGGTGGTGGGGATGAAGGTGGGGGGGCGCCGCCGCCTCGTCATCCCGCCGGACATGGCCTACGGCCCGCGCGGCTCCCCGCCGGTGATCCCGGCGAACGCCACGCTGACCTTCGAGATCCAGCTCGTCCGCATACGCTGAGCCTTCTCGGCATGGCGTCTCGCGGGACAGGTCAGGGCATGGCCGCCAGGATCAGGGCGGCGGAGACGGGGGATGCGGTGCTCTTCAACGCCTTGCCGTCCGGGGCCCAGAAACCGAAGAAGCCGGAGGCCTGGGGGAAAAGGCGGTCCACCCCTTCGGCGGCGTCGCTCAGGTCCTGGGCTTCGACAGTGCGGCCCTGGGCAGACGCCCGGCGCGCGGCTTCCAGCCTGACGAGAAGCCCCAGGAGAAGGACGACCTGGAAGGCCGGGATGAGGCCGTATTGGGAAGGCAGCAGGCTGCCGAACCACTTCCCGCAGAGGTAACGGCGGTAGGCCTGCCAGGCTTCGGGCGGGGCTGAGGTCCACGCGCGCGCCGGGGCCTTCAGTCCGCCCAGGACGAAGGCCTCCAAGGCCGCCAGTCTGCTGGCATCCGCCTTCCAGGGCTTCCCGCTCCCACAGCGCTTGAAAACCCCGGTGAGGAGTTCCAGGGTCATGCGTTCGGCTTCAGGAGATGTGGGGGTTTCGAGGACGGCCTGGGGGATGCTGAACGCCTCCCGGACGCGACCCGCTCCCTCCAGCATGCCCGGGGTCCGGAGAGCCTCCAGGCAGATGCGGGATCGGATCAGGGATCGGGTCGGTTCGCGTTCTTGATCCGCCAGGAGCTCCAGGACGGCGTCCCCGGCCGCGCGCGATTCCTCCCAGGTGAGCGGGGAGCCCTGCGCCACGTGGGGGTTGCCCCCGGCCTGGACGGTGTAGGCGACCTGGAGGGGATCCGCGGGATCCTGGATCACCAGGAAGGGGACGGGATCCTGCAGGCGCTTCGCCGCGGAAGGGCAGGAATAGGTGAGGTGGATGTCGGTGCCGAGCGGGGTGGTCACGGAGAGGTAGGGGTACTGCCTGCAGAGCAGGGGCTTGGCCTCGGGGCCCCAGCGCGCGTGCAGGTCGCAGCCGAGCCGGGGGGTCAGGAAGACGCAATGGTCCTGCTCCACGGCCAAGGTGCGGTGGTAGACGGGATGGTCGTGGATCTCCTCCTCCAGGACCTTCCGGCCGGCATAGTCGGGGATGCCGGCCAGGCGCTTCGGCAGGGCCTGCACGGTCTCCCGGTCGGCCTCCACGGGCCAGCCCTGGCAACATCGGCCGCTGGATTCGCAGCGGTAGCGCAAGGCGTCCTGGGAGATGCGCAGCATGCCCGGCATCCAATCACAAGCCGCCTCCGGCCGCAAGCCAAAGCCCAGCCACTCGGCGCTCACCGTAACAGTTCGAGGACCGATCCGCTCACCAGGGCGATGGATCCGTGACTCCCCCAGGCAGGCAGGGGGCCCGGTGGTCCCCGCTCAAGCTGCGGATCCTCCCGCCAAGTCCCAGGGCACCGCTACGTCGTGCTCGGTGACGTGAAACATCTTCTCGACGGGGGAGATCAGCAGTCCCGGGCCCACCTTGAGCCTCGGGTACGCCTGCCGGAATGCCTGAATCCCTTTTGCGTCGCTCCGGCCCGGGTGGGTCGTCGCCTTGACCTCGATGGGGTAGAAGACCCCGTCCCGCTCCATCAGAAGGTCCACTTCCGCGCCGCTGAAGGCGCGCCAGTGGTGGAGGTTTGCCCGGGGGGAGAGGATGGCGAGCTGCTTGCGGATTTCCGAGACGACCGCCGTCTCGAAGAGGGCGCCCAACAGGGGGTGGGTCCCGAGGGCCTTGGGGCTTGAGATCGCCTGGGCCATGCAGGCCATGCCCGTATCGGCGAGGTAGCCTTTGGGTTTGGCGCTGACGCGCTTGATCGCGTTGCCGTGATAGGCCGGGACCTCAAACCACTGGAAGGTGGCCTTGAGCACGTCCAACCAGCGTTTGGCCGTCTGGGGCGTCATCCCCAGTTCCCGGCCGAGCTGGCTGTGGTTGATCTCCTGGGCCGAAAGCGCGGAAACCAGCCTCACGAAGCGCCCGAAGGTATGGAGGTCTGAGACGTCCGCCAGGAGCCGGACGTCCCGTTCCACGTAGGTGCGCAGGTACGCCTCCTGGAAGTCCGGGATGGCCGCCAGGGGCAGGCTCTGGGCCTTGGGGAGCCATCCCCGCCATAGCTGTTCGTAGAGGCTGTGGCCGGGAGTCAGGCGCCTGTGGGAGGACTTCAGGAAGGCGTCGGGATCCTCCAGGAAGGCCACCAGCCAGGCGGTCGGCTTTTTGGACTTGGCGGCTTCCGTCAGACAGAAGCCCTCCAGGTCCAGGAAGACGGATCGGCCCGCAAGGCTTTCGGTCATGGTCTTCAGGACTCCCCACTGCTGGCATCCCGTCAGGACGTATTGGCTGGGCTTCTTGTCCCGATCGATCCGTCGCTTCAGAGCGGAGACCACTTCGGGGGCGTACTGGATCTCGTCCAGGATGAGGGGTGTCGGGTGGTGGTCCAGGAAAAGGTCCGGGTCCCTGCGGGCGTTCTCCACGTCCACGGCGGGGTCAAAGAGGACGTAGGAGGCCTTGGGGAAGACCTTGCGGACCAGGGTGCTCTTGCCCACCTGACGGGCGCCGGTGACGACCACGACCGGGAAGCTCCTGAAGAGTTCCCTGAGGCGCCGTGTCTGGAGGCGGGGGATGTACATGGACGGTATTATTGATGATTACATCATCATAAATACAGTTCTATTCATCCCCTCCGTTGGAGAGGACAAGTGCCGGACTGAAATCCTAGCGCACTTCGATGAACAAGAGTGGTAGAGGCGGCCACCTCTCTGACGAGGTCGGCCGATCTCGCGCTCTCGATTCTGTCGCTGCCGGAGCGTCCTCAAAGCCAAACTGAAATCCGCTCTCGCCGCGGCGGTTCGAGGGTAAGCCGGGCGGCCAGAGCAATTCCTCGAACTTAAGGCTATGATGAGAGCCTTCTCGCGCATTATGGATCACTCAGGAGAGTAAACATGAGCGGACTACAAGAAGCCCCAGCTCAGGGCAATACCCGCAGAAATCTATGGGTTGCTGCCGGCCTCGCGGTTGTCCTCATCGGCGTTGGGGGCGTGCTTCTCCAGATGTTTTATTTCGGCATCCAACCGGGCCCCTCCTTCGTCGATCAATTGCAATCCGGAAAGATCCTTCCTCAAGACGTCAGTCGCGTCGACATCCTGAAGAATGCAGGCACGACTTGGCCATTTACAGAACAGGACTATGCGGCACTTCCGCGTGTTACCGTCTCCAAACAAAGTGAGGTTGATGCCCTAGTGTCAGCGTTGGCCGCCAGTGCGGCAGGCCGCCAATTCCACAACCACCCTGGGAAGCTGCACGGGGGAATTCTTCGGGTGGACGTGCACAGTGGCGAACACTATTACATCTTCTACGCCGTTTATGGTGACGCGGGTGGCGTCTTCACGGACATAAAGGCGAATTCCGCGAACAGCACCAACCCGAACGGCGCGGAGACATTTGAGAATGTTGGGATCGTGAGCTGGATCCGATCCAACGATCCTTGGTATCCGGCATCGGCAGCTTCTCCCGTTCCTATGCCGTTCCCAAGTCCACTCCCATCGACAAAGTAGATCCGAGCGGCCCCTCACTCCCTAAAGGGCCCTTACGACCCCCGACATCCCCGGCACCAAGGTAGGAATCTGGGGCAGAAGGGGTGGTAAGGGCCATCTCAGGAAATCCCGGAGATGTGAGAGTATGAGAGTACGGAATGGCCGTGCCTGCGGGATCCCAGGCCAAGAGAGGGCATGTTGCGCGAAGAGAGAGGGCAACCAGGGTGTAGGGATCGGCCGTAACTTGGCGCACCCTTGAAGTTAACGGCGTCCACGAATCGGGAGGGGGGTGTGAAGTTTCAGGCTCCCGGATTCCGATGAACAAGAGTGGCAGGGTCAACCACTTCACAATCGAGGTCCTGGGGCTCTCTGTCTCTGATGATGCCGCCGCCCGGGCGCCACCCAAAGCCCAGCGGAACCTCGCTCTCGCCGTGCGGGTTCGAGGACCAGCCCGGTCGTCCTGGGCATGCCTCGAACTCCCACGTTGCCCGCTTCCCTTCAAAGCATCGGGACTCCGGCTATTGTTGAACTGCGACAGGAAGACGATAACAATCCTCCCTATGGGAGCCCCGCCCGGCTGGTACGTCCCTTTTTGGATCTCCTTTTGTCTGCTTGCCATGGGCTTGGCGTACCGTGATCGCATGCGCCTGCTTCCGGAGTGGTCGATCTACCGGCGCTTCCTTTTCATCCCTTCCTGGAAACCGGCCTTGTTCGTGCCGCCGTTCCTCGTGCTTGCCTTTGGTGGGCGATTCACCGACGACGAGACCTGGGATGCTGTGACGGGCGCCGGGATGTCGATCCTGACGTTCGTGACGGCCCCGTGGGCCCTAGGGGCAGCCTACCAGGCCCTTGCTGGCAAGCGTCCGTGGCGCGACCTGATTCTCTCTGCGGCGCTGGCCCTTTTCTCCGCCAGCTGGTTTTACGACGGCTACCTTCTCCTGCGGGACGGCGTCTATACCCGCCGCTGGCTGGGAAACCTGATCCTCTCGTCGATCACCTACGTCGCCGCCGGCCTCTTCTGGAATCTGGAGGCCAAGGTCGGCGGGATCCGCTTGTCGTTCATGAGGCCGGACTGGCCGACGCCTCCGGCAGACAAGCGCTTCGGTCCGATCATCGTGTTCGCATTGCCGCTGGCCTTGATTGCGGCGTGGATGATCGTGGGCTTCGTTCGCTGGAGGTTTTAGGAGAAGGGGTCAGCCCCGGAATCCAGTGGGTGGTTGTAGGCTTCCGGGACCCTGCTTCCGATGAACAAGAGTGGTAGCGGCGACAGGATTTGAACCTGTGACAGGGGGCTTATGAAGCCCCTGCTCTACCGGGTTGAGCTACGCCGCCACCGAAGAGGTCGGGATAATAGCGGCGCCCTTGGGAAGGGTCAACCGCGCCCGGAAAGCGTCTCCATCTCGTCCGCAGACTTCGGGATGGCTTCCGAAAGGTTCTCCCGGCCGCCCTTCGTGACCAGGATGTCGTCCTCGATCCTCACCCCGATCCCGCGCCAGCGGGCCGCCCCCCTGCGGCAGTCGGGGGAGATGTAGAGGCCGGGCTCCACCGTCAGGACCATGCCGGGCTGAAGCTTCCGCCACTTCTCGCCGTCCTTGTAGGAGCCCGCGTCGTGGACGTCCATGCCCAGCCAGTGGCTGGTCTTGTGCATGTAGAACTCCCGGTAGGCGCCGGACTTGAGGTTCTGCTTCACGGTGCCCTTGAGCAGGCCCAGGCGCAGGCAGCCCTCGATGAGGACCTCCGTGGATGCGTCGTGGACGGCCTGGAAGGTGACGCCCGGCCGGGCCTTGCGGATGCCGGCCTCCTGGGCGGCAAGCACCACGTCGTAGACGGCCCGCTGCTCCTTCGAGAATCGTCCGCCCACCGGGAAGGTGCGAGTGATGTCGGCCGTGTAGTAGCCGAACTCCGTGCCTGCGTCGATGAGGACGAGGTCACCGTCCTTCATGCGGCGGTCGTTCCGGATCCAGTGCAGGATGGTGGCGTTGGCGCCCGATCCCACGATGGTCTCGTAGCCGACCCGGGGGGAGCCGCCTGCGCGGAACACCCCCTCCAACTCGGCCTGGATCTCGTATTCCACGCGCCCGGCCCGGGTCGCCGCCATGGCGGCCAGGTGGCCCTCACGGGTCAGGGCGACGGCCTTGCGCAGAAGGTCAAGCTCCCCCGGGCCCTTGAAGAGGCGCATCTCGGCCAGGAGGGGGGTCGGATCCTCCAGCGTGGAAGGCGCCTTGATCCCCGCCCGGCCCTGGGTGCGCAGGCGGTTCATCATGCCGATCAGCTTCTCATCGAAGGCGGCATCCCGGCCGACACGGTAGAAGAGCCTGTCGGCCGAAGCCAGGAGGCCCGGGAGGATCTCGTCGAGCCTGCCGATCGGGTAGGAGGCGGCAGCGCCGTGGCGGCGGCGGGCGCCCTCCACGCCGGCGCGCGGGCCGTGCCAGGTCTCCATGGCCCGGTCGCGGGGTCGCACGAAGAGGACGTAGGGGGCAGGCAGGCCCGGGGCGATCACGGCCACGGCGTCCGGCTCGTCGAAGCCGGTCAGGTAGTGGAAATCGCTGTCCTGGCGGAAGGCGTGGGAGACGTCCCCGTTGCGCAGGATCTCCCGGGCCCCGACCAGGACGGCGACGGCCGTCTCGCGCCCCATGCGGCGGGCGAAGGCCGAGCGGCGGGCCGGGAAGGGGGAGCAGGCATGGGCGGCAGGTGTGTGTTTCATGGGAGGGATGATAGCGCTACGGCTATCATGGGGGCCACCATGATCCCGCTCGCCCTAGGCGCCTGGGCCCTGGCCTGCTTCCTGGTCTTCTTCCTTTCCCTGGAGGCAGGCGCCGGGGCCTTCCGGCGCCTGGAAGCCAGGACCCTTGCGGCCGCCTCCACCCGCCTGGAGGCCCTCTGGCTGGACCGCCTCCCGCCGCGCCGCCTCCTCCATGCCGTTGCGATCGCCGCCCTCGCCGTCGCCCTCCTGGCCGGCCTTGCCCTCCATCCTTTGGCGGGCCTGGTCGCGGGGATCTCGGTGCTGGCGGTGCCTCCGGCGGCCCTTTCCGTCCTGCAGGAGCGCCGCCGTCGCGCCTTCTCCGGACAGCTTCCCGAGATGCTGGAATCCCTGGTCTCCAGCCTGAGGTCGGGGTTCTCCCTTGAACAGGGCCTCGCCCTGGCCGCCCGCCAGGCTTCCGCGCCCATGGGCCAGGAGCTGGGCCTGACGGTGAGGCAGGCCGAACTGGGAACGACGGTGGAGGAGGCCCTCTCCGGCCTTGCCCTTCGCATGCCGGGGGAGGATCTGGCCCTTTTCGTCCAGGCCGTGACGATGTCCCGCGAGACGGGAGGCAGCCTGGCCGAGGTCCTCTCCGAGCTGGCCTCGGCCTCGCGCAAGCGCCGTGAGCTGGAGGGGCGCATCCGGAGCCTCACCGCCCAGGGCCGCCTGCAGGCCGTGGTGCTCGCGCTCCTGCCCGTCGTCCTGGGCTTCGCGATGTATGCGCTCCAGCCGGACATGATGAGGCGTTTCCTCTCCTCGCCGAAAGGCTGGGCCCTGATGATGCTGGCCGTCGTGCTCGAAGTCGTCGGCACCTTCTGGATCCGGAGGATCCTGAAACCGGATTTCTGAGATTTCCGCCGGCCTTCGCTTGCGGGAGCGCTCGCCGGGCGTTAGGATCTGCGCGCGACATGGCTTCTGCAGTGATCTCCAAGCTGTCCCCCGCCCAGCGCGCCGCCAAGCGCGCCATCCTGTCCACCCCCGTCCGTTCCGCGACCATCACGCCGGACCTGAAGGTCGCCGACCTCGTCGAGCAGATGGCCTCCATGTCGGTCCAGGCCAGGGGCGTCGGACAGTGCGCCCAGGTCCTCGACAGCATGCTCACGGATCCCGGACGTCCGACCGTGTTCCTGGGCCTGGCGGGCCCCCTGATCGCCGCCGGGCTGAGGAACGTCATCCGCGGCCTCATCACCTCCGGCGCAGTGGACGTGGTGGTCTCCACCGGGGCCATCCTCTATCAGGACATCTACCAGGCCCGCGGCTACCGCCACTACAAGGGGACCCCGACGGCCGACGACGGCCAGCTTCGGGACCTCTACATCGACCGCATCTACGACACCTACGTGGACGAGGAGAAGTTCTGGGAGACCGACCTCTGGTGCGGCCGCATCGCCGACGAACTGGGCGGGGGCATCACCTCCAGCCGCGCCTACTTGGCCGAGGTGGGCAGGCGCCTCGACGATCCCGACTCCATCGTGGGCACCTGCGCACGCCTCGGCGTGCCGATGTTCGCCCCGGCCTTGAACGACTCCTCCATCGGGATCGGGCTCACGGACCATCACCACCGCGCGGTGCAGGCGGGGAAGGCCCCGCTCTCCATCGACTCCATCCGGGACAACTACGAGCTGACCCAGATCGTGGTGAAGTCGTCCATGACCTCGGCAATCTACGTGGCCGGAGGGGTGCCCAAGAACTACATCAACGACTCCATCGTGATGTCCTACATCTTCGGGCTGGAGCGAGGCCACCACTACGCCATCCAGGTGACCACGGCCAATCCCCAGGATGGAGGGCTCTCCGGATCGACGCTGGGAGAGGCCCAGTCCTGGGGCAAGATCCGCAAGGACGCCACCCACGCCATGGCCTTCGTCGAGCCCTCGGTCTCCATGCCCCTGCTGGCCGCTTACGTGGCCGGGCGGGACCTGGCCCGGGGCCGCGGACGCCTGAAGCTGAAATGGGACGGGGAGATCCTGAAGTCCCTCGTCGTCGAAAAGTCCGGCAAGTCCGCCGTCACCCGCCGCAGCCGATAACGTCTACGCCGCGAGCGTCCTCTCCACCACCTGCAGGAGTTCCCGGCTTCCGATGGGCTTGGACAGGAAGTCCCTGGCCCCCGAGGCCATCCCGTAAAGGACATCCCGGAAATCCCTGCGCACGGAAAGGAAGAGGACCGGGAGATCCGCCTCTTCCGAGCGCAGGCGCAGTTCGCGGCAGAGGTGGAAGCCGTCGTCTCCGGGAAGATTCACGTCCAGGAGGGCCAGGTCCACCGGGCGGTCCTTCAGGGCCTGCCTGGCCTCTTCGCCGTCATGGGCCGAGATGACCTCGTAGCCGGCGGATTCCAGGATGGTCCGGGCGCCGTCCATGAAGTCCTCCTCGTCGTCCACCAGGAGGATGGTCTTGGGTTCGTCTTCAGGCGTCATCGGGCACCCCGCTTTCTCGCTAACACTAAGTAGCAATTGGGATGCCACGACATGCAAGGGAAAACAGATTCATAACCTATTTGAAATCAACAGGTTGCAATGCCCGCTAGGGTGCAAGTGTCCTCAAGAGGGAGCCGGGGTGTCCACCGGAAGGGGACAGGGTCAGGGATAGATCCGGTACATCATCCTGGGGAAGGGGATGCATTCGCGCACGTGCTCGCGGCCGCAGATCCAGGAGACGGCCCGCTCGATGCCCATCCCGAAGCCGCCATGCGGGACCGTGCCGTAGCGGCGCAGGTCCAGGTACCACTCGAAGGCCTCTTTGGGCAGCTTGTGCTCGGCGATCTTGGCCTCGAGATAGGCCAGGTCCTCGGCGCGCTGGCCGCCCCCGATGATCTCGCCCACCCCCTCGGGCGCCAGGACGTCCACGCAGAGGGCCAGCCTGGGATCGGCCGGATCCGCTTTCAGGTAGAAGGCCTTCACGGCCGCCGGGTAGCGGTGGACCATGACGGGCCGGTCGTAGAGGGAGGAAAGCGCGGTCTCCTGGGGGGAGCCGAAGTCCCCGCCCCAGGGCATCTCGGCCTCGGTGCCCTTGAGCTTCTCGACCGCCTCCGTATAGGAGATGCGGGGGAAGGGAGGCAGGACCTTCTCCAGCTTCGCGGGGTCCCGCTCGAGGATCTTGAAGTCCTCGCCGTGCTTCTCAAGGCAGCGGAGGACCACGGCCGAGACCATGCGTTCGGCCAGGGACATGACGTCATCCAGGTCCGCGAAGGCCATCTCGGGCTCCACCATCCAGAACTCGGTAAGGTGGCGGCGGGTCTTGGACTTCTCGGCCCGGAAGGTCGGGCCGAAGCAGTAGGCCTTCCCATGGGCCATCGCCGCGGCCTCCATGTAGAGCTGGCCGCTCTGGGTGAGGTAGGCCTTGGCGTCATCGAAGTACTTCACCTCGAAGAGGGTGGTGGTCCCCTCGCAGGCGGCAGGGGTGAAGACGGGGGCGTCCACCAGGGTGAAGCCCTCGGCATCCAGGAAGTCGCGGACGGCCTTCTCGACGGTGTGGCGGACCTTCATGACGGCCACCTGCTTGCGGGACCTCAGCCAGAGGTGGCGGTTGGACAGGAGGAAGTCGGGCCCGTGGTCCTGGAGCGCGATGGGATAGTCCTTCGCGATCTGGTGGAGGGTGACGGCCGTCACGCCCAGCTCGAAGCCGCCGGGAGCCTTGGCCTGGGCCCGGACGACGCCCTCCACGGAAAGCGAGCTCTCCTGGGTGGCCTTGTTGGCCTCCTCCCAGAGGGCTTCGGGGACCTCGGACTTGACGACGGCGGCCTGGGCGATGCCGGAGCCGTCGCGCACGAGAAGGAAGACGAGGTTCTTGGTGGCGCGCTTGTTGTAGAGCCAGCCGTTCAGCCGGACGCTCTTGCCGTCGTGGGCGGGGAGGGCGGAGACGCGGACGGGGAGGGCGCTCATGGGTGGGATTCTAGACGATTTGGATTGGGAGTCCACGACGGTGCCGCTACACTCCCCGCTCATGGACTCCGCCAGCATCGGCACGCCGACCCTCTGGGCGGGTTTCATCGCCTTCGTCCTTCTCATGCTGGCCTTGGACCTGGGCGTCTTCCACCGCAAGGCCCATGCCGTCTCCTTCCGGGAGGCCCTGAGTTGGAGCGTGGTCTGGGTGTCCCTGGCCCTGCTGTTCAACCTGGGGATCTGGCACTGGCACGGTGCCGACTTGGCCGGGCAGTTCCTCGCCGCCTACGTCACCGAGAAGGCCCTCTCCGTGGACAACCTCTTCGTCTTCCTGGTGATCTTCTCCTACTTCTCGGTCTCGTCCCAGCACCAGCACCGCGTCCTCTTCTGGGGGATCCTCGGCGCCCTCATCACCCGGGCGGTCTTCATCCTGGCGGCCTCCAAGATCCTGGAGGAGTTCCACTGGGTCCTCTACGTCTTCGGGGCCTTTCTCGTCTTCACCGGGGTCAAGATCCTCCTCCAGAAGGAGTCGGAGGTGCACCCGGAGAACAACCCCATGATCCGCCTGTTCAAGCGCTGGATCCCGATGACTCCGGACTACCGCGGGAACCGCTTCCTGGTGAAGGAAGGCGGGCGCCTCCTGGCCACGCCTTTGCTGCTGGTGCTGGTCGTCATCGAGGGCACCGACGTGGTCTTTGCCGTGGATTCGGTGCCGGCGGTCGTGCTGCTGAGCCGGGATCCCTTCATCATCTTCACGTCCAACATCTTCGCCATCCTGGGGCTGAGGTCCCTGTTCTTCATGCTGGCGGGCTCCATGGACCGTTTCCATTACCTCAAGGTCGGCCTCGGCCTCATCCTGGTCTTCATCGGGGGGAAGATGGGCGCGGAGATCTTCGGGGCCCGCGTCTCGAGCGGGACCTCCCTGGCCGTCATCCTGAGCATCCTGGTCTGTTCCGTCCTGGGATCCCTGTTGAGGCCGAAATCGGAGAAGGGGCCACTTCCCGAACATCTGCATGACGGAAAACCCGTGAAGGAGCCGTTCCCGGAGGCCGGTCCGTGAAGGCGCTCAGGATCCGCCGGGCCCGGGTCGCCGATGCGGCGGTCATCGCCCTTCACCGGGTGGGCATGCTCCGGGACATGGGATTTCTCAAGCCGAGGGACGCAGCCTGGCTGGAGCGGAGGTCCAGGGCCTATTTCCGGACGGAGATCCCCAGGGGGAGCTTCCTGGGCTGGGTCGCCGAATTCGAAGGCGAGGCGGTGGGGAGCATCGGGGTTCTGCCCCGCGCCATGCTGCCGAGCCCCGCATTCCGTAAGGTGCTTCTGGAGCCTCATGTGCTCAACATGTACGTGGAGCCCGCTTGGAGAAGGAAGGGCGTGGCCCGGGCCCTGATGGCAGCGGTGCTAGCCTGGAGCCGGCGCAAGGGGGCCCCCCGCGTCTCGCTTCATGCCTCGAAGATGGGCCGCCCGCTCTACGATGCCCTGGGCTTCCAGCCCACGAACGAGTTGAGGCTCGCCCTCTGACGCCCCCCGCTTCCGGCGGCCTTCAGTTCTGGGAAGGCTCGGACTCGGGGGAAAGCTCGGCCAGGTTCAGCTTCCGTCGCACCCCGCCCACCGTATAGCCCTCCACCTTCATGAGACGCTTGAGTTCCAGGACCCGGCGCACGTCCTCCGAGGAGTAGAGCCGGTGGTTGCCGCCCGTGCGCTGGGGGTTCACGTAGAGGCTGAACAGCCTCTCCCAGTAGCGCAGGGTGGCCTTGTGCACCCCCGTGATGCTCGAAACCTGCTGGATGGTCAGCGGCAGTCCGTCGTACGGGTTTTCGCTCGTCATCGTCAAGCCTCCTTGCTTGTCCCTGAATCCTGACTCGGACCTCGAAATGAAACGCGCCCCCGCCTTAGCCTGTCCTTTCGTGGCGGCATGAGCACCTCCTTGTGCCCGGGTTGGCGCCCCCTCCTTGGGGCCCCCGGGGGCGTGGCCCTTGTGGAGCCGAGCACGCTCATCGGACCTTCCTCCATGCCGCTTGAGGACGCTTCGATGTCCAGGAAGGGATCCCCTCGGCCCGGGAGAGGAAGGTTGGGCACCCGTTGAAGCAGGACTACACAAACCTGGATAGAGGAAGGAGTTGAGGATGGTCACGATCCATGCCGAAACGATTTTCCTGAACCGCGATTCGGAGAAAATCGGAAACGGTGGCCATCAACCGTCAAGCTGGCTTGAGGAGACTTGAAGCGGCAGGAGAACCTGGAACAGTGGGGGCTTGACCCTCCTCCGTGCTCCGCCCTAAGATGGGTCTTCCGATGAAGCAGCTGCTCATCCTCCTGGTACTGCTGGCGGTCGTCGAGGCCCCTGCCGGACCCCGCGACTGGCAGGTGGACTTCGAAGTCCGGGCCCTGGACCGGGTGCTTGTCCCCCGCGGCGCCGCCCAGGCCCGCCCGTCCTGGTACTGCGCCTACCGCCTGACCAACCGTTCGGGATCGGACCGGGACCTGGCCCTCAGGCTGTTCGTGGAGACGGACGTCTCCCGGGGAGTCCCCGGCCGCCGCAAGGCAGAGCGCCATTCGGACGCGGTGGATCCCGCCGTCCAGCGTGTGGTGGAGGGGAATCTGGGGACCGATCCCCGCCAGCCCCTTCTGGACGCGATCCGGATGCAGGGGAGGATCCGGGACGGGGAGCAGAAGGACGGCATTGCCGTCTTCGGCGAGGTCTCCGCGGAGGCCGACATCGTTGACCTCTATGTGGTCGGACTCTCCGCCGCAGTCCACAAGTCCCGGCTCGGGGAGGACTACCAGAAGATGATCCGCGCCGGGACTTCCGTCCATGTCGTCCAGCGCGATCCGACCGGGGAGTATTCCTTCCTTCCCCTGGCCCGCCGCGTCAGCGCCCTGGAGTTCAAGGATCTGCAGATCGCCGGCAAGCCCACCACCCGGATGGTGACGGAGGCCCAGGGGGAGATCCTCTGCATCCTGGACCACCCCATCCTCACCGACGTCGAGCAGAAGCGCTTCCTGGAGCGCACGGTCCTTCATCTGCGCTACCGCCGCAGCGGGGACGAGAGAAGGCCCCAGCTGGACGTGTACCGCGCCGATGGCCAGGAGACCTTCCTGGCCATCGAAGCCATCCCGGCAAACCCCTAGGCGCTGTCCGGGGGTGGCCGCCGGCTTCCGCATCTTCGGCAGGGAGGTGGCCGCAGGCCGGTCGGGCTCCTTCCTGGTGCAGGTCAGCGAGTCCTACTCGGCCCATCCGGTCCGCATCCCCGTCACCGTGATCGCCGGGGCGCGTCCCGGGCCGGTCTGCTTCGTCACGGCCGCGATCCACGGGGACGAGCTCAACGGGGTCGGAGCCGTGCGCCGCCTCATCCTGGCCGCCAAGGTCCGCCGGGAGGAGCTGAGGGGCGTGCTGGTCTGCCTGCCCCTGGTCAACGTCCTCGGCTTCCACGTGCATTCCCGCTATCTGCCGGACCGCCGGGACCTGAACCGGGAGTTCCCCGGGAACCCGGAAGGCCCCATGGCCTCCCGGGTGGCCCATGCCGTCTGGTCCAAGGTCCTCAGCCGCTGCGACTACGGGCTCGACCTGCATACGGCGGCCCAGGGCCAATCCAACCTGCCCCACGTCCGGGCGGACCTCAAGGTCCCCGTCCTGAGGAGGGTGGCCACGGCCTTCGGCTGCGAGATGATCTACGACGACGCCGGCCGCCGGGGGAGCCTGAGGCGCTGCGCGACGGAGCAGGGGATCCCGACCGTCCTGCTGGAGGCCGGAGGGGCCCTGGAGTACAAGGAGGCCATGATCGAGCACGGCTTGAGGGGATGCCTGGCCGCGCTGGGTGCGCTGGGGATGCTGGATGAGCCGCACCGGCATGCGGACTTCCAGGTCGTCGTCCGCAAGGCCGATTGGATGCGGGCCTCCCGGGGGGGGCTGGTGGAGCTGAGGGTCAGCCCGGGCGACCTGATCCGCCAGAACGAGCTCCTCTACATCACCAGCAACCCGTTCGGGCGCGAGGTCGCCCGCCGCCGTGCCCCGTACACCGGCCTGGTGGTCAGCACCTCCACGGTCCCCATGGTCCGTCCCGGGAGCGCCATCTGCCATGTGGTGCCCCTGACCAAGGCCCAGTTCGAGCGGGCCGTGCGCCGCCGCAAGGAGGCCCACCCGTGAGGGTCCTGTACCTGGCCAACAACAGGATAGGCCTGGATTGCCTGAAGGTCCTCCTGGACCAGGGCGACACCCTCGCGGGTCTCGTGGTCCACCCTGCCTCGAAGGGGAAATTCCTCCAGGAACTCCTGGCCCTTGCGGCCCTCCCCGCGGTGAGGGTCTTCCCGGGCGACTCCGTCCGCAGGCCAGAAGTGGAAGCCGCCCTGGCGGCGCTGAAGCCGGACGCCGTCCTCTCGGTCCATTTCGGCTACCGGATCGGCCCGGGCGTGCTTGCATCGGGACGGATCGGGGCCTTCAACCTCCATCCCGGCTTCCTGCCTTACAACCGCGGCCTCTATCCCAACGTCTGGGCCATCGCCGAGGGGACGCCCGCGGGCGTGACCCTGCACCGCATGGACGGGGATTTCGACACCGGGGGCATCGTGGCCCGGCGTCGCGTGGACGTCCTGCCCTCGGATACGGGGGAGAGCCTCTACCATCGCCTGGAGGGGGAGGCCCTTGCGCTCTTCCGGGAGTCCTGGCCTTCCATTCGGGGCGGAACGTTCCGGGTGCAACCCCAGGAGGCGGGGGGGACCTCGCACACCGCCAAGGACCTTCCTGCCCTGGACCGCCTGGACCCCTCGGCCCGCATGACGGTCCGGGAACTGGTGGACCGGCTGAGGGCGCGGACCTTCCCGCCCCATGCCGGCTGCTATCTGGAGGAGCCGGACGGACGGAAGACCTATCTCCGCCTCTGGCTGGGGGAATCCCCGTGAGGCTGAGTCTTGCATCCCATCGTCGTCTGCTTTTCGTCAGCGCTGCGGTCCTGCGCCTGGCCTTCCTGGTCTGGATCATCGAGGGCCTGGCCTTCCTGGGCGGGGGCCTGCTGGCCTTGCAGGGCGTGCTGGATGCCTCCCGCCTGATGCCCTATCTCCTGGACTGGATCACCCTGTTCGTGAACCTCCAGACCTGGGCCGGCGGCGGGATCCTTGCCGCGATCCTTGTGCGCCGCATGATCAACGCGGCTCCCCTGGCGCCCTCCCGTTTCGCCTGGCTGGACGGCGTGCTGACCTTCTTCCTCTTGGGGATCACCCTGTTCCTGAGGATCTCCCTGGGACAGTACGAGATCCTCTCCCAGGCCAACGTTCTCAAACCCGAATACAAGGTGACGCGATCGGCATCCCAGCCGAAGGAATGGACCACGGTCGAACACGTGCCCGATTCCGGAAAGGTCTATCGCAGCGTCCGCGAGGCCTATGTCCAGATCGGCATGCTGATCAGTGCGGGATTCCTTTCGGCCATCATCCTGCTCTTCCTGAGCATCCGCGGGTTCCGGGAGGACAGGGAGGAGCAGCCGGGGATCCGGAGGGGTTCGAGGGTGCCGCCCTGGCGCGTTCCGGGGCCGGTCGGCAAGGCCGGGACTTAACCCCCGGGCTCCGGCCGCTATACTAGGCGCGCCCCCGAACGGGGCGGAGGAGGCCCACGCATGGCAGTCAGGATCGGGATCAACGGTTTCGGACGCATCGGCCGCAACACCTTCCGGGCCATGCGGGCCAAAGGCGGATTCGAGGTGGTGGGGATCAACGACCTCACCGACGCGAAGACCCTGGCCCATCTGCTGAAGTACGATTCCGTGCACGGACGTTTCCCCGGCACCGTGGAGGCTGCACCGGAAGGCGGCGCCCTGCTGGTCGACGGCAGGCGCATCGAGGTCACGGCCGTCAAGGACCCCGCCCAGCTGCCCTGGAAGCGCCTCGGCGCCGACGTGGTCCTGGAATGCACGGGCATCTTCGTGGACCGGGAGAGCGCGGCCAAGCACCTCGCGGCGGGCGCCAAGCGCGTCATCGTCTCCGCCCCCCCGAAGGGCGACCTGGACGCCATGATCGTCCTCGGCGTGAACGACGGCGACCTCAAGCCCTCCCACCTGGTCCTTTCCAACGCCTCCTGCACCACGAACTGCCTCGCACCGGTGGCCAAGGTCCTGCACGAGGCCTTCGGCATCGAGCGCGGCCTCATGACCACGGTGCACGCCTACACCAACGACCAGCAGATCCTGGACCTTCCGCACAAGGACCTGCGGCGCGCCCGTGCAGCCGGCCAGAACATCATCCCCACCACGACGGGGGCGGCTTCGGCCGTGGGCAAGGTGATCCCGGCCCTGAACGGCAAGCTGAACGGCTGCGCTATGCGCGTGCCGGTGCCGGACGGCTCTATGATCGACTTCGTCGTCGACCTCAAGCGCACCGTGACGGTGCAGGAGGTCAACGCCGCCCTGAAGAAGGCGGCCGAGGGCCCGCTCAAGGGCATCCTGGAGTACAGCGACGACCCCCTGGTCTCCTCCGACATCATCGGGAATCCGGCTTCCTCTATCGTGGACGGGCAAAGCACCATGGTCATGGACGGGAACATGGTCAAGGTCGTGGCCTGGTACGACAACGAGTGGGGCTATTCCAACCGCCTGGCCGACCTCGCGGCCAAGGTGGCCCACATGGCCGCCGCCGCCACCGCCTGATGGCCGAACGGCGGACCCTGAACGACCTCGCGCTGGAGGGCAAGCGCGTCCTGATGCGCGCCGACTTCAACGTGCCGCTGGAGGGCGGCCGGATCACGGACGATGCCCGCATCGCCAAGACGGTGCCGACGATCAAGGCCTGTCTGGATCGGGGGGCCTCCGTGGTGCTCATGAGCCACCTGGGCCGACCGGACGGCAAGCCCGACCCTACGTATTCCCTGGCCCCGGTGGCCGTCCGTCTGGGCGAGCTCCTGGGCCTTCCGGTGCCGCTGGCACCCGATTGCGTGGGGCCCGGGGCCGAATCCCAAGCCAGGTCCTTGAAGCCCGGCCAGGTCCTCCTTCTGGAGAACCTCCGCTTCCATGCGGCGGAGGAGGAGAACGGATCCGCCTTCGCCGCCGCCCTTTCCTCGCTGGGGGACTGCTACGTCGACGACGCCTTCGGGGCCTGCCACCGGGCCCACGCCTCCATCGTCGGGCCGCCTTCCCGTCTGCCTTCCGCGATGGGCCTCCTCCTGGAAAAGGAGGTCCGCTGGCTGGGCAAGGTGCTCGACGAGCCCGTCCGGCCCTTCGTCGCCGTCCTTGGCGGCGCCAAGGTCTCCGACAAGGTCCCCGTGCTGGAGCGTCTCCTGCCGCGCCTGGATGCGGTCATCATCGGCGGGGGCATGGCCTATACGTTTCTGAAGGCCCAGGGGAAGGCCATCGGGAACTCCAAGCTGGAGGCTGCCCATGTGGCGACGGCCCACCGCATCCTGGCGGATGCCGAGGCCCGCAAGGTCCGTGTCCTCCTGCCGGTGGATCACATGACCGCGGAGAAGTTCGAGGACGGTAAGCCCGCGGTCCTCGTCAAAGGCGATGTCCCGGACGGCCGTTTCGGCGGGGACATCGGCCCTGAGACCGTCAAGCGCTTCGCCGGGGAGCTGAGCCAGGCCAGGACCGTCCTGTGGAACGGCCCCTTGGGCGTCTTCGAGCAGCCCCGATTCGCGGGGGGAAGCAAGGCCGTGGCCCTCCTCCTGTCCGGCCTGCACAAGGCGACGACGGTGGTAGGGGGAGGCGATACGGCGGCGGCCGTGGAGCAGTTCGGTTTGGCCGACAAGATGACCCACGTCTCGACGGGAGGCGGGGCCTCCCTGGAATTCCTCTCGGGCCGGGAATTGCCCGGCATCGCCGCGATCCCGTTTCGATCCTAGGTCGTCTTCCTTCAGCGCCGACGCACAGCAGTCAGGAAACAGGTTCCACCCTGGGTGGAATAGGGGAGGAACCCCAGTCGCCCCGCTTTCGCCTGCTCCAGGAGGCCCTGGTTCGCATCGTCCCCCGCCGCCGGCAAGACTCCCGGATCGACCGGGAATCGTGCGACGAAGCCATCGTCGTCCCCGGGGGATGCGTGGCTGGATTGGGCTCCGCCCGTCGTGAACGGGAAGTCTGAGCTTTTGACTTGGCCGGCGAGATAGACATTCGCATGCGAGTCGAGGGCAATGGCATTCACCTGGTCATCGTCCTGGCTTCCGCCGAGATAGGAGGATTGCACGATGGCGGTGAGGGACGGGTTCAGGAATGCGACGAAACCGTCGTAGGTCCCCGTGACGTTGGCCAGGGCGGGCTGGGCCCCTCCCGTGCGTCCCGGGAGGTCCGAGGATGCACTGATGCCCGCGACATACACTCCTCCGGATCCGTCCAGGACCATGGCCATGCCCGCGTCGTAGTTGGCGCCGCCCAGGTAGGTGCTTTGCAGCACGCTGGTGAGGTTGGTGTTGAATTTGGAGACAAAGGCGTCGGCATCGACTGCACCGGCCCAGGAGGCCTGGGCCCCTCCTGCCCGACCCGTCAGGTCCGTCGAGACGGTGTTGCCGGTGATGTAGACGCTTCCGTCCGATGCGAGGGCGATCGCCTGCCCTACGTCCGCGCCGCTTCCACCCAGGTAGCTGGATTGCGAGAGGGAGCTCAGGGAGGCATTGAGCTTGGCCACGAAGGCATCCTGGGTGCCGGCGGCGTTGCCGAGGCTGGCCTGGGCCCCGCCCGTTCTCCCCAGGAGGTCCGTCGAAGAGGTGTGCCCGGTGATGTAGACGTTCCCACCGGAGTCGAAGGCGATGCCTTTGGCCTGGTCGCTGTTGGAGCCCCCCAGGTAGGTGGTTTGGGAGATGCTGGTGAGGGCTGCATTCAGCTTGGTCGCGAAGGCATCGTCCGTGCCGGCGGCGTTTGCGAGGCTGGCCTGGGCGCCTCCGGCGCGACCCGTGATCTCCGTGGACGCCGTGGCGCCGGCGATGTAGACGTTCCCTGACGAGTCGATGTCCATGGCGTACGAGAAGTCGTTCCGGTTCCCTCCTACGTACGTGGACTGGGAGAGGGTGGTCAGGTCGGCGCTGAGCCTGGTCACGAAGGCGTCATAGGTGCCGGCGGCATTGCCGAGGCTGGCCTGGGCACCGCCGGAACTCCCGGCGAGGTCCGTGGAAGCGGTATAGCCGGCGATGTAGACGTTCCCGGAGGAGTCCAGGGCGATGGCGTTGGCGGCGTCGGTATTGGAGCCGCCCAGGTAGGTGGACTGGAGGATGCTGGTGAGGCTAGCATTGAACCGGGTCACGAAGGCATCCTGGGTGCCGGCGGCATTGGCCAGGCTGGCCTGGGCCCCGCCCGATCGGCCGGGGAGGTCCGTGGACGCGGTATAGCCCGTGACGTAGACGCTGCCGTCCGAAGCCACGGTGACGCCGAACGCCTGATCGCCCTGGTTCCCGCCCAGGTAGCTTGCCTGCACGCCCTGGGTCAGGGGATCGATCACGAGCTCCCGGGAGCAGTCATAGGCCCCGACCTGGAAGCCGTACTCGCTTCCCTCCACCCGATAGGCCACCGGCACGGACTCCCTTCCTTGTGGACCCTCCTGGTAGGCCACGGGGGCACTCAGCGCCAGGTCTCCGCGCGGGGTCTTCACCCGCAGGCTCCCGTCAGCATCGACCTCCATCGCGGCATCCAGGCGCATTCGGATGGCTTCGACATCCGCCTGGGGCTTCACGTGGAAAAGCCTCTCCACTGCGCCCGCGCAGGCCCTGAGGCGGAGCTCCACCCCGGGGAAGGATTCCCCCAGGCTAAGGCTGTCGCACACCGGCACTCGACTGTGCCATCGGGAAGGGTCATCCCCGATGAAGGTGCTCACGCCGATGGCCGAGGGATCCATGCCTTGGACGCCGCAGGCGGAGGGACGGCCAACCGCATTCTCCGTGAGGGTCTGCCATTCCCCGGAGCCTCGAACGGGGAGGGCATAGACCATGGATCCCTCCCGGGTGACGAAGAGGGTGCCGCCCAGGGTCTGGGTGTAGTAGGCCACGTCGGGGGCCTTCTGTCCCAGGTTCTGGACGAAGGGCACGGACAGGGTCGCGAGTGCCCGGCGGCACTCGGCCTGGTCAGGGAGCGGAGCGGCTGTCTGCCGGGATGGAGGGGCCTTCCATAAGAGGCTGGGGACGAACAGCACCAGTGCGATCAGGAGGAAAGGAAGGCCGATCCATGCTGCGGCTTGAACTGGCCAGGGAAGGCTTTTGAAGGAACTCACGTGCAATACTCCTTTTCGATTACCCACAGATAGAGACAGCCGCAACCACGACAAGCGAGTCCCGCATCATTTCAGTGCATCCAAGAGGGAAGGGACATGCAGCACAATCCGGTTGGATGATCCGGATGAGCCGTTGCCTACAAGGGTATTCTAGCCCTGCCTCAAGAGTGCTCATCCCGGCAGAGGCGAGGGGATGCGGTTTCTGCCCGATCGGGCCCGGGTGAGAACAGGAATCCCTCTATGGGCGAGCGTTCACGACCGCGTGGACGCTTTCTGGGGCGGAAGGCCGTTTCAGGGAGTGGGAGGGCGCCCGAAGATCAGGTCGACGCCGGCGTTCGGCATCGAGCCTCCCGGATCCCTCAGGTCCCGTTTCCCGCCGTCATCCACCCCGTTCGGCCCGACGGCGTAGAGCTGGAAGGCGTCCCCCTCCAGTTTGCGGTAGATGAAGGGCTTCCCGGAGTAGGGATCGGTCGGCGCTTCCAGGCCGTCCAGGGTGGCGGGATAGGCACCTTCCCGGAGCCTCTTGGCCCTGAGTTGGAGGAGGATGCGGGTGCCGCGCTCCAGGGCCTGTGTTTTCCGGAAGGAGTGCATGAATTTTCTTCCCTCTCCGAATGGGAAAACGACGGAGTCATTCTCTGTGATGGCATCCATACGGGCGAGGTCCGCTTTCGTCGGATTCTCCTTGGACTTCAGATCCATCAGTTCTTCGCAATCCCGGCGGCAGCGGCGGAGGGGTTGCTTGACCGACAGGTAGAACCAGCCCAGGGTCCCCTCCAGGATCCTGGGATCCCCTCCCCGGAAGCTGGAGAGCAGGGTGCCCGGACGGTAGACGGCTTCCAGGGTTCCCCGGGCTGAGAGGCGTTCCACTTCCCAGGCCTCTTCAGTCTGCGGGTGTCCGGCCTCGACGGCCTGGATCTCCTCCATCCAGCGTTCCAGGACCTCGGCCGCCGGCGGGGCGTCCATGGCCAGCCGCTCCAGCCCCTGGCAGGCGTAGTATCTACAGGCCATCCCCACCAGGCGATGGATCTGGAATCCCCTGTCCTGCTGGGCGCCCATCCGGATGGCGGTCAGGAGATCCTCGCCGGCCTCCTCGGCGTGGCCCTCGGATGCGCGTTTGCGGGCCCTTAACGGGAGCCAATGCCTTCCCAAATTCTGAATCCTCTGCAGATAGGCCATGGGGACATTGAAGGGAAGGGTCTCGGGTGGAAGCCGGTAGATGCAGTGGGGCTTGCGGGTCAGGGCGGTCAGGTTGTCCAGGGCCGCATCCATCCCGGCCAGAAGAAGGAGGTCGCTGGTGGAGAGGGGGGTTCTCCAGTCGACGCGGAAGTCCGTGGTCCCGGTATATCGGGCACCGGTCAACCGCTCATAGTCGAGGGCGGCATTGTCCTCGTCCGGTACGGCATGCCGGAGGTTGTAGGCCGTGGCTTCCCGCCGCCACCAGTCCGCGTCCCCGACCTGGCCCGCGAAATACGCGGCCCCGCAGGCCAGGAGGACAGCGCCTCCGCCCAGGACCACCGTCCAGAACAGCCGGCGCTGGGAAGGGGATGCCTCGCTCATGCTCAGGAGTATACAATCCCGGCGATGCGGAGCCGTCTTCTCGCCCTAGGGCTCTGCCTCAGCCTCTTCCTTCCTTCCTGTGCCGAGCCCCGCCGCCCCAACGAACCTGAGCCGGACGCCCCTCCGCCCGAGGCTGAGGTCCGGCGTCCCGTCCCGCCCCGGCCTCCTCCGGTGCCCGAGAGCCCGGTCCGGCGAGAACGCGAAAGGGAAAGGAAGGAGCCCCAGGTCCGCGTCAGCCTGCCCGGACCCGCCTTCGCCGTCCTGATCCGCGGCACCTGGACCGCCGTAGACGAGGGCTCCGGCAAGCTTCTGGACCGGGGCCAGGGGCTCGAGGGCGCCTTCAGCCTCGACGCCGGGGCAGTCCGCGTCGGGGCCCGTCGCTTCGCGAGCGATCGGGTGAGGATCCGCACCACCGAACAGATCTTCTCCATGAACCGGGTCCCCTACGCCGGGGATCTTTTCCTGGGGGCGGCTTCCGACGGGAGGCCCTTGGCCCTCAACCTGCTGGGGCTCGAGCGCTACCTGGCCGGGGTGCTGGGCGCGGAATGTCCCCTCGACTGGCCCGAGGAGAGCCTCAAGGCCCTGGCCGTGGCGGCCCGGACCTATGCCCTGGCCAAGATGGGGGAGCGTGCCGGCGGGGATTTTGACCTGGTCGCCGGCGTGATGGACCAGTGCTACGGAGGCCTGGACCAGGAGAACGCCCTCTCTCGCCGCCTCGTGCGCGAGACCGCCGGGGAGGTCCTGACCTGGCACCGTCTTCCCTTCCCTGCCTTCTATTCCGCCTGCTGCGGAGGGCAGACGGCGGACGGGCCCAACGCCCTGATGGAGGCGCCCGCCATCGCGCCCCTGAGGGGTCATCCCTGTCCCTACTGCCGCCTCGGTCTCCCTTTCGACAAGCAGGAGCGTTTCCGCTGGAAGAAGAAGCTTCCCCGGGCTCATCTGGACAAGGTTCTGGGCGCCCCGAGACCCCTGATCTCCATCCGTCCCTCCAGTCCCGATCTGGGCGGGCATGCGGGACATGTCCGCCTCTCCTGGGCAGGCGGGGGAAAGGACCTGGACATGCTCTCCTTCCGCAGGGCCGCCGGCATCAGCTCCAACAGCTGGACTGCCCAGGTGAAGGGCAAGGACGTCCATTTCGTCGGCCGCGGCTTCGGGCACGGGGTGGGCCTCTGCCAGTGGGGCGTCAGAAGGATGGGACAGGAGGGTTTCTCCCACAGGGAGATCCTCGAGTTCTACTATCCGGGCGCGGCCCTCCTGTCCTGGTACTGACGCCTTCCATGCGCTTCCGTGTCACGGCATCCGATGGCGCCGCCCGTGCCGGCCTCCTCTCGACGCCCCACGGGGAGATGGAGACGCCCGCCTTCATGGCCGTGGGCACCCTGGCTGCCGTGAAAGGCTGCGACCCCGAGGCCCTGAAGGCCGTCGGCTGCCGTATGCTCCTGGCCAACGCCTTCCACCTGATGCTGAGGCCGGGGCAGGATCTGGTCAGGAAGATGGGCGGGCTCCACCGCTTCATGTCCTGGGACGGGCCCATCCTCACCGACAGCGGAGGCTTCCAGGTCTTCTCCCTGGCGGATGGGAGTGACGGCGTGAAGGTCACGGATGCCGGTGCTTCCTTCCGGAGCCCCATCGACGGCCGGGGAGTCTTCCTCGGCCCCGTCGAGGCCATGCGTCTGCAGGAGGACCTCGGGGCCGACGTCATCATGGCCTTCGACCAGTGCATCCCGCTTCCGGCCTCCCGGGCCGACACGGAGGACGCCCTGGCCAGGACCCTGCGCTGGGCCCAGACCTGCCGGGACGCCCATCCCGACGGCGACCAGATCCTCTTCGGCATCGTCCAAGGGGGGGCAGAAGCCGACCTGCGCACCCGCTCCGCGGAGGCGTTGGCAAGGATCGGCTTTGCCGGCTACGCGGTGGGGGGGCTAGCGGTGGGGGAGGACGAGGCCACCCGCTCGGCCATGCTGACCGCCTCGACGGCCGCGTTGCCCCAGGACGCCCCGCGGTATCTGATGGGTGTGGGGCGGCCCCGGGACCTTCTGGAGGCCATCGCACGGGGTGTGGACATGTTCGACTGCGTGCTACCCACCCGGAACGCCCGAAACGGCTGGGCATTCTCGGCGGGAGGGCCGATCCATCTCCGCAACGCCCGCTTCCGGGAGGACGCCGGGCCCCTGGAGGCGGGCTGCCACTGCCCGGCCTGCCGCCGTTTCAGCCGGGCCTACCTGCGCCACCTCTTCGTGGTGGGGGAGATGCTGGGGCCGGCCCTGGTCAGCCTCCACAACCTCTCCTTCCTTCACCGCCTGATGGAGGGGGCCCGCACGGCCATCCGGGCGGGGACTTTCGGAGCCTTCAGGAAGTTGCACGCCGGGGGCCAATCGGATACAACCCCTCCCCTTCCAGGAGCCTCAGCGTGAACCCGGACGCACCGCAAAACCCGCCAGCACCATCCGTCTCCCCGGCGATCCCCGGACAGCCCGCAACCGCCTCCGCGCCCATCGGGCCCGCAGGTCAGGGCAAGCCTCCGGAGGGGGGATGGGTCACGATGCTTCCCATCCTGCTCATGCTTCCGCTGATGTATTTCCTCTTCATCCGCCCCCAGCAGAAGCAGCAGAAGAAGCGCAAGGCCGAGCTGGAGGCCTTGAAGAAGAATGACCAGGTCCTGACCATCGGGGGGATCTACGGCACCATCCTGGCCGTCTCCGACGACCAGGTGACCCTCAAGATCGACGAGGCCAAGGACGTCCGCATCCGCATCGCCCGGGGATCCGTCCAGGGCGTCGTGAAGACCAAGGCCTCGGCCTCGGAAGGCTCGGAGGCCTCCTAGGGTGGGCAGCCGGAACATCGGCTTCAAGTTCACCCTGACGGCCCTGCTGGCCGTGGTGTCCCTGTACTTCTGGAAACCCACGCTCTCCAACCCCTTCGGCGAGGTGAAGAAGGGCCTCGATCTCCAGGGCGGCGCCTCCCTCCTCTACCGCATCCGGCTGGAGGACCTTCCCGAGAGCCAGCGCGGGGTCGTCCAGGTCCAGGCCGCCGACGTGGTCCAGAAGCGACTCGGCATCCTGAGCGAATCCAAGGTCCTGCCCTACGGCTCGGACCGCATCCTGGTCCAGGTCCCCAGCGCGGACCATCAGACCATCGAGAAGCTGAAGGAGGACATCCGACGCTCCGGACGCCTGGAGTTCCGGATGGTGGTCGACGAGACTTCGGACCGCGCCGACATCTACCGTCGTGCGATGCGCAACAAGGACCTGCCCTCCGGCTACCACTGGTATGCGGAGAAGATCGGCGGCAACCGCATCCTGGTGGAGGATCTGCTGGGGATGCCGGTGAAGGATGCCATCCTGCCGGACGGCATCCATGCAGGCACGGATCACGAGACCTTCGGCCCCGTCGTCCATCTGGACCTGACGCCCACCGGCGCCGAGGCCATCGACCGCCTGGCGAAGCGGGCCTATCCGACCCGCCAGCGCATGGCCATCATCCTCAACGACATCCGGACCCTTCCCACCGAAGAGGAACGCAAGCGCGATGCCAATGCCAACGGCCGCATCCTGGAGCAGGGGGTCTGCTACATGGCCCCCCATATCAATGCCGAGAGCTTCCACGGCAAGGTCGTGATCTCCGGCTTCAAGAGCCAGGAGGAGTGCAACGAGCTGATCCAGGTCCTTCAGGCGGGAAGCCTCCCGGCACCGCTGGAGTTCGAGCGCCAGAGCCAGGTCGGGCCCTCCCTGGGCCAGGACCAGATGCGCAAGGGCCTCAACGCCTGCCTGTGGGGGACCGCCCTGGTCATCCTCTTCATGCTGGTCTACTACCTGGCCCCGGGATCCGTGGCCTGTTTCGCCCTCGTCCTCAACCTCGTCATCCTCCTCGGGATCATGGCTGCCCTGGGGGCGACGATGACCCTGCCCGGCATCGCAGGCATCGTGCTGACCTTGGGCATGGCCGTGGACGCCAACGTCCTCATCTTCGAGCGCATCCGGGAGGAGCTGGCCGCCGGCAAGGTGCTGGGGCAGGCGGTGGAGGCCGGATATGCCAGGGCCTTCGTCACCATTATCGATTCCCACATCACCACCGTCATCTCGTCCGTGGTGCTCTATGCGATGGGTTCCGAGCACGTCAAGGGCTTTGCCGTGACGCTGATCCTGGGCCTCGCGGCCAGCTTGTTCACCTCGCTGACCGTCACCCGCGCCCTCTTCGACCTGGCCCTGGCCAAGGGCTGGTTGAAGTCCTTCCGGATGCTCCAGTTCTTCCCCGCCACGTCCATCGACTTCGTCCGTGCGGCGCCCTGGTGCCTGCTCTGCTCTGCCGTCGTGACCGTCGGGGGGATGGCCTACGTGGGGCTCCTGGGCCGCGAGATGCTGGGCACGGATTTCACCGGGGGACGCATCCTCCAGGTCCGCTTCTCCCAGGGGCAGGACACCGAGGCCGTGCGCCGGGACGTCCAGCAGACGCTCCTGTCCGGCGGTTATCCCGAGAAGGATGATGCCCAGGTGGTGGGTCTGAGCCGGGCGGGGGCCCCCTCCCAGGACAGCGTCCATCCCAAGGATTTCGAGATCATCACCCGGAACCTGGACCTGGATGCCGACCGCATCCGGGCGCTCTGCCGCGGAGCCCTCGGTCCGGCCCTGGCGCCAGGTCTGGAGGAGGCCCGGGGGGCCGCCCCGGGGAAAATGGCCTTCGACATGGTCTTCACCGGTCCCCAGGATCTCCCCACCGTCGCCCAGCGGCTGCGCCAGGCAGGCCTGAAGGACGCCGAACTCCAGGAATCGGGAACCAACGCAGCCCGCCTGACGGTCACGCCCAGGCTCCTCCTTTCCGACCTCCAGGCGCGCTTCAGCGGTCGCCTGGCCCCCTCGGCCTTCCGGGTCGAGCCCTTCAAGGGCCGCCACGTGCGCGTCGCCTGCGCGGTGAGGGACATGACGGCCGCTCAGGTCCTCCAGCGCCTGGAGACCCCCGAGGTGAACCTGAAGGGGTCCGAGGTCGAGGTCGGCGCCTCCGATGCCCGGGGCGTGGCACCCCTCACCCTGCGCTGTCCCGGGTCGGATCCCGAGGAGGTCAAGAACCGCCTCCTGCGCCACTTCGGACCCGAGCTCTGCCTTCAGGACATCCCCTACGCCAAGATCAATCCGGACGGGAGCTGCGAGGTGGAGATCCACCTCCTGAACCCCATGAAGATTCAGGACATCTCCACCAAGCGCGGGGACATCGTCAAGGCCCTGGGCCTCAACCTGGGCTCCATGGGGAAATTGAGCGGCAGCGATCCTTCCGATGCCCCCGGCACGGGCCGCGACCTGCACATCCAGTACAAGGACGGCATGAAGGACCTCATGCAGTTCCTATTCATGCTCCGCCAGCCCGGCTCCGACCTGCCCCTGGTCGAGCCGTTCCGGGACCTCCGGCTGGCTGAGGCCACGTCCCGGATGACCTTCTCCGTGCTCGATCCCGGCCAGGGTATCATGCCTGCCCAGCATGCCGCACGGGAGGTCGGGGGGACCCTGCTGGATGCGGCCCTCTTGCCCGGCGCCGGAGGGTTCCATGCCACGATGGAGCTTCCGGAGGAGGGGGTCCGCAAGGCCCAGGCCCTCCTGCGCGTAGGTTATGGCCATGACCTCTCGGATCCCTTCCCCCGCGACGACGTCGTGGGCTCGGTCGTGGCCTCTCAGGCCATCAAGGACACCGCCATCGCCCTGCTGGCCACCTGGGTCGCCCTCATCATCTTCACCGCTTTCCGCTTCGAGTTCATCTCGGGCGTGGCGGCCGTCGTGGCCCTGATCCACGATGTGTTCGTGACCCTGGCCGTCCTGGCCGTCACCCACACGCCCATCGACATGACCATCGTCGCGGCCCTGCTGACCATCATCGGCTTCTCGGTGAACGACACCATCGTGATCTTCGACCGCATCCGCGAGAACCTGGGCAACCGCTGGGACGTCACCTCCGAGGAATTCGGCCGGGTGGTCAACCTGAGCGTGAACCAGACCCTCTCGCGCACCCTCCTGACTTCCGCGACGGTCTTCATTTCCGTCATCAGCCTCTTCGTCGGCGGCGAGGTGTTCCGCGGATTCGCCATCGCCATGCTCGCAGGCGTGGTGACCGGCACCTACTCCACCGTCTATATCGCAGCGCCCCTGGTCCAGATCTGGCGCCGCCGCAGCGACGTGAAGAAGTAGCAGCTTTTCTCAAGCCGCCGCCCCTGAAGGCCGATGATGAGGGGGATAGATCTTGCGCCCCCATGGCGTGTCGCTACAATTCTCGGCGGGCATGGGGGTTAGGGCGGTTTTACCGGGATACCCGGAGGGGAGAGGCTGACGATGAAGAGCGACACGAAGATCGGGATCGCGGTGGTTCTGCTGCTGGTGGCCGTGGTCGGGGTGCTCCTCGGCCGCGAGATCATGCACCGCAAGAGCCAGCTCCCCCAGGACATGACGGCGTCCACGGCCTCCGAAGGGACCGACGTGTCCCCGTCCGATGCCCCCCTGCCTTCCGACAATGCCGAGACCCTGATCGCCGGCGTCAAGAATGACGTCGCCGATCCCGATCCCAAGGATGTCCTTTTCGATCCGGCCCATGTCCCCAGCGGTCTGGAGCCCCTGCCCGGCGAGAAGGGCCCCGTGGCCGAGGCTGTCGAGTCCCCTGACGCCGGCCCCGCCACCCCTCAGGAGTACGTGGTCAAGTCCGGAGACCGGGGCGAGACCATCGCCAAGCAGGTCTACGGAAGGAAGTTCTTCGGCAAGCAGAGCGCCTGGGAGCTGATCGCCGCCGCCAATCCAGGCGTCAACGCCAATCGCCTGAAGATCGGGATGCGGCTCGTGATCCCGGCCGCCCCTGCGGCTTCCGAGGCTGCCCCTGTCGCCCATCCCGCGGATTCCGTGTTCACCAACGTCGCCGGCACCAGGACCTACACCGTGAAGTCCGGCGACCTGCTCTCCGGCATCGCAAAGAAGTTCTATGGGAAGCAGAGCGCCTGGGAGCTGATCGCCGCCGCCAATCCCGGTGTCAACCCCAACCGCCTCAGGATCGGGACCGTCCTCAACATCCCGGATGCCCCGGCGGGGACGGGCGGTCCGAAACCGGCGCCTCAGGTCAAGAAGCCCGTCGAGCCCTGGAAGACCCACGGCGCCACCCGGCTCGTGACTTCCCGCGGCTAGTTGAGAGTCCTCGATTCGCTGGAGGGGTTGCGGGGGATCCCGCAGCCCCTCTTCGTTTCCCTGGGCGTCTTCGACGGGGTGCATCTCGGCCACCAGGCCGTCCTGGCAAGGGCCACCGCCGCCGTCACCTTCGATCCACATCCCGCGGAAGTCGTCTCCGGTCGCAGGATAGCCCTGCTCTGCACCCTGAAGCGCAGGCTGGCACGCATGGAGGCTGCGGGCCTGAAGACCACCGTGCTCCTGCGCTTCGATGCAACCCTCGCCGCCACCTCCCCGGAAGCCTTCCTGCGCCGCCTCGCAGGCCTCGGGATGAAGCATCTGGTGTTGGGCTACGATTCCCATTTCGGCCGGGATCGCCAGGGCGATGCGGATTCCGCCCGCCTCCTGGGGCCTTCCCTGGGTTTCGAGGTGGAGACGGTGGAGGCACTGCCGGTGGGAGGCAGCCCGGTTTCGAGCCGGCGCATCCGGGAGGCTCTGGCCCGGGGGGACCTCGAGGACGCCCGGGCCTGTCTGGGGAGCGCCTGGGTGCTGGAAGGAAAGGTGATCCGCGGCGACGGCCGCGGGAGGGGCCTGGGCTTTCCTACGGCCAACCTGGAGACGGGCAACCTCATCCTGCCGAAGCGGGGTGTCTATGCCGGGCGCGCGACGGCAGGAGGGAAGGTTTTTCCGGCCGCCGTGAACATCGGGATCCGGCCTACGGTCGGGGGTGACGGTGCCAACAGGGCCGAGGTGCACCTGGTCGGCTTCTCAGGCGACCTCTACGGCCAGGATCTGGCGGTGGAGATGCTGGACTATCTGCGTGGGGAGAGGAAATTCGATTCCTTGGATGCCCTCAAGGGGCAGATCGCCCGGGACGTGGACAGGGTCTCCGCCTTGCCGTAGGGATCCGCCCTACCTGCCCTCACGGGGCATGGGCGTCGGGGTGATCTCGCGCCGGGCGGCGCTGATGGACGGGTCCGCCCCTGCGACCTGGACCAGGCCGAGCAGCTCGAGATAGTCCCGGTCCGCCCGCCCGATCGAAAGGGCGACCTCGTATTGGGGCTGGGTCAGGTTCTTCGCCTGGCATTCGCTGCAGCGCACGACCTGTCCCTTGAAGTAGATCGCCTTGCGGAGGGCCGGGATCATCAGCTGGACGCGGACCGTGGTTCCTGCAGGAAGGGGGGCGGTCGTCACCAGGCGGGCCCCCTCCCGGGACAGGTCCGCGGCGACGGCCTTGCGGGACGGGTTCGCGCACAGCACGTCATGGGGATCGAAGAGCGGATGGTACAGGACCGAGAGGCGCTTGACGGCGAGCCTGAGGGAGCGCCTCCGTTCCGAAGGGTCCGGTTGAGCCATGCCCCCTACTCTACCCGCACGCCGTCCGGGAATCCAGAAGCGGAGGGACTACTTCTTGGCCTTGGCCTTCGGTTTCTCCGCGGGCTTGGACCGGTCTCCCGATGGGACCGCTTTGCGGTGCCGCTCCAGGTCATCCACCAGCACGCTGCCGGGGAGGTCCATCATGTGCCCTTCCCCCTTCTTCAGGTTGAGGGTATAGGGGATCTTCTTCGCATCGAACATCTGGGCCAGCTGCTGGCACGAGGTATGGTAGCCCAGCTCGTCCTCCTCGCCGGCGTACAGCGTGATGGACTTGCCCTTAAGCTCGCCGAGCTTGCGCGTGTCTACAGGGTCCATCACCGCACCGGGAAGGGTCAAGACGGAAGCCCAGAGCTCCGGATGCCGAGCGATGGCGTGAAGCGCGCCGATGCCGCCGTTGGAGATCCCGGCGATGTGCACCTGGCCCTTCTCCACCTTGAACGTCTCGCAGAGATGGCGGACCAAGGGCTCCAAGGCACGCTCTCCACCCTGGAAGAAGAGTTCACCGTTGGGAGCCTGGGGGCTTGCCACGATCCATCCCTTTGCCGTGGCCTCGTCGGCGAAACAGTCCATGGCCCCTTCCACCATCTCCTTGGCGCCCGGGCCGCCGGGGAGGACGACCAGCAAGGGGGAGCCCCCGGAGGACTTGGCCGATTTCTCCCCCTTCTTCAGCCGCTCCACGTCTGCCGGGAGGGCCAACGCGTAGTCCAAGGTCATCCGCTTGTCGATCTCCAGTTTCTCCCAGGAGATTTCCGCCTTGGGTGCAGGGTCCGCCGCCACCGCGGTGATCGCCAGAGCGGACAGTCCCATCGTGCACAGCCATGATTTCATGAATTCTCCTTGTTGCCCCGTAGACGTGTTCAGAAGGGTTTTTTGTGACCCAACTGCCGATTTTTCAGGAAACGGCCGGTTCGGATGAGGAGTGATTGGTGGGCAGGCCCGGAGTCGAACCGGGGACACCGGCATTTTCAGAGCCGTGCTCTACCAGCTGAGCTACCTACCCACCGGCAGGCAGGCGGGGATTATGGGGGAAGGGGCACAGGAGAATCAACCACCTCGCATCCCGCGGCGTCCGTCCCGCACTCCTCCCCGCCGGGAAGTCGGTCCAGCCCGGAGACCCGCCACTCCCTTCCCTCGAGGCGGGCCTGGACGACCCAGCAGCTGGAGCACACCCCTCCTCCAGGCATCAGACTGAAGAGGCGAAGCCGGCATTCGATCACGCCCCCGACGACCTCCAGACGGCGCTCCAGGCGACAGTCCAGCAGGGTCCTGGACTGCCTCTGCAGGGAAGCGGAAAGCGCCTCCCGGCCGCGGCTGGCGACAAGGTGCAGGAGGAGTCCCCGGGCCGATCCGGTCAGAAGCAGATAGAGGGCGTCGATATCCCCGCGGACGATGGCTTCGAGAAGGACCTGGACGATGGGGTCGGGGGCATCGAAAGGGCCCGGGCGAGGCGTCGATCTCCGGTCGGCAGGGAGGCGGAAATGCCCTACTTCCGGGTCGACGCTCGCCATAGGCCTGAACTCCAGTCTCTCCGCCCTGTCAATGCACCCTAGCACCCTGGGGGTGGACGTCAAGGGGATGCGTCCGAATGCCCGCAATGCCTTGCCCTTCAAGCCGATGGGGTGGCTATAATCCCCGCTCGATGTCCGTCACGTTCTCCGCCGCGGCGCTTTGCGAGTTCCAGGAGGTCCTGACCCGCTATCCCACCAAGCGGGCGGCCACCCTGCCCACCCTCCACCTGGCCCAGCGGGAGTTCGGCTGGATCTCCCCCGAGGTGATGACCTATGTCGCCGGCCTCCTGGAACTTCCCCCGATCAAGGTCTATGAGGTCGTGACCTTCTACACCATGTTCCATCAGAAGCCGGTGGGCCGCTGGGTCATCGAGGCCTGCGCCACCCTGCCCTGCGCCCTGAACGGCGCCGAGGCCCTGCTGGAACATGTGGAGACGCGCCTCGGCATCAAGGCCGGGGAGACTTCGAAAGACGGAAGATTCACCCTCAAGAAGGCCGAGTGCATGGCGGCCTGCGGCGGCGGGCCCTGCCTGCAGATCAATGGGGACTACCACGAGGGCATGACCCCGGAGAGGTTCGATCAGCTGCTGGGGGGGCTGGCCTGATGCCCGAGGCGCCCCTCGAACACCCGGACCGCCGCAACCAGGGAAGGGAGGGCGAACATCAGGCGCTTCCCGTTGCGTCTTCCCCTGCCGCATACCAACCCATTCTCCTCCGCAACATCGGGGTGCCGGACAGCCATCTTCTCCGGACCGCCCTCTCGCGCGGCGCCTACGAAGGCCTGAAGAAGGCCATCCTGATGCCGCCGGACGCGGTGATCGAGGAGGTCAAGAAAAGCGGGCTGCGCGGGCGCGGCGGTGCCGGCTTCCCCACCGGGAACAAGTGGTCCTTCGTGCCCAAGGACAAGTGGCCCCACTACCTCATCGTGAACGCCGACGAGAGCGAGCCGGGCACCTTCAAGGACCGGGCCCTGATGGAGAACGACCCCCACCTCCTGATCGAGGGCACCCTGATCGGGGCCCATGCGTTGGGGGCGGAGGTCTCCTACATCTACATCCGCGGCGAGATGGTGCTCGGCGCCCGGCGCCTGGAAGCGGCCATTGCCGAGGCGAAGGCAGGCGGCCTGTTGGGAAACCGGCAGATCCACGTCCATCGGGGTGCCGGCGCCTACATCTGCGGCGAGGAGACCGGGCTGCTCGAATCGCTGGAGGGCAAGCGCGGCTACCCCCGCCTCAAGCCCCCGTTCCCGGCCCTGGTCGGGGCTTTCGGGAAGCCCACCGTCGTCAACAACGTCGAGACCCTGTGCAACCTGCCCGCCATTTTCGATAAAGGCGTGGCCTGGTACCGGACCCTCGGCACCGAGAAGAGCCCTGGCCCCAAGATCTTCTGCGTCAGCGGCCATGTCGTCCGCCCCGGAAACTACGAGAAGCCCCTGGGCTATCCGCTGGAGAAGCTGATCTACGAGGACGCCGGGGGCCTCCGCCCCGGGCGCAAGCTCAAGGCCCTCATCCCCGGAGGCTCCTCCATGCCCGTTCTCAGGGCCGACGAAGTGGTGGGCCTGACGATGGACTACGAGGCCGTCCAGGCCCGCGGCAGCCTGCTGGGCTCTGCCGGGGTCATCGTGATGGACGACTCGACCTGCATGGTGCGCTGCCTCCTCAACATCTCGCGCTTCTATGCCCACGAGTCCTGCGGACAGTGCACTCCTTGCCGGGAAGGCTCGACGTGGCTGGCCAAGATCCTCAAACGCATCGAGGCCGGACAGGGACAGGGGGGGGACCTGGAGCTCCTCTTGGACATCTGCGACAACATCGCCGGCAAGACCATCTGCCCCTTCGGAGAGGCCACAGCCTGGCCGGTCCAGTCCTTCGTGAAGCGCTTCCGCGACGACTTTTCGGCCCACATCACCCAGGGCCGCTGTCCGCAGAAGCCGGCCGTTGCCCGCGCCCTCTCGGGCGTCTAGCGCCTTCCGGAGATCGAATCGGAGATCGAATCCAGAATGGCCGCGAGACGGGAAGCCTGGGAGTCCCGGTCCATGCCCTCCAGCCCCGTGCGGATGGGCGGAGGCTCCGGCCACTGGCCACGCTCCCAGCAGGTGATCCAGGCCTCCAGCGCCCTGGCCGCGCCCTCGACATCCCCGGGCTTCACCCGGACCGAGCCGGCGAAGCGCTCCAGCAGGGAGGCTGCCTCCCCGTCGGGATAGAAGCCCAGGATGGGGGAACCCGCCCGGAGGTATTCGAGGAGCTTGACCGGGTGCTGGGCGGCGGCCGAGGCCTGGTCCGACCGGGCATCCACCAGGACATGGGCGTCCAGCATGGCCTGCACGGCCTCGCTGTGGGGCCGGGGGCCTTCCCCTACGACGATGTCCGACAGGCCGAGTCTTCCGGCATGGGCCTGGAAGTCCGTATGGCAGCTCCCGATCATCCTGAGCCGGATCCGGGAGGCCCGATCCGCCCTGGCATCGAGGACTTTCCTGAGGGCAGGAAGAAGGGCCCGGGGTGAAGTCGACGGGTACAGGGATCCTGCGAACAGGAAGGTGAAGCGCCGGTGCGGGGTGCGCCGGCGGTCCCGGAAGTCCCTCTCGTCGAAGCCGTTGTCCAGGATCTCGATGCGGGGGGACAGCCCGGGATGGGCGCCGGCCAGGCGCCTTCCCATCGTGGCCGTCGTGACCGTCACGACATCCGCGTCCCGCAGGACCTGGCCCTCCCAGCGGCGGTTGAGGTGGCGGTGGAGGGGGGTGGCCCAGGGGACCTCGGTGGAGGTCGACCATTCGTCGGCGAACAGGGCGGCCCAGGGCAGGCGGAACCTCCGGGCCAGGCTGCGCGCCGCGAGGTGGGAGGACCAGGGTGCGCCGCTGGAGATCAGGGCGTCGAAGCGGCCGGAAGCCAGGAGGCGGGAGGCCTCCCGATGGAGGAAGGGGATCCATCCGACCTGGTAGTCCGGAAGCCAGAGAAGGCGCGCGATGCGCCCCAGCGCTTCGTCGGAGACTCCAAGACGGCGCAAGGGTGAGAAGGCCCGACGGAGTTCCCAATGGGAGGTTCGTACGACCTCGATCCCCGGGGCGATGTCCAGGTCGCCGCCTGACGTGTGGTAGACGTTCCCGCGCGGGGTCAGGATCGTGGGATGCCAGCCCTGACGCACCAGGCCCTCCGCCGCTGCCAGGGAACGCAGGGACCCCGCCCCCCCGGAAGGCGGGAAATAATAGAAGAGGCAGAGGACCCGGCGGTTCACCGGCAGATACCGTCCAGCACTTCCGCCATCCTCTTCGCCTGGGCGGCACGGGACAGGGTCACGATCCCGTCCCGCCTCAAGGGGGCCGCTGGCCATTCCCCACGTTCCCAACGGGAAAACCAGTCCTCCAGGGCTGCGGCTGCAACTGCCGCGCCGCCCGCGGCGTCGGAGGGAGTCACGCGGATGCAGTCGGGGAATCGTGCAAGCAGGTCGGCCGCCTCGCCCTTTGGGTAGAAGCCGAGGATGGGTCTGCCGGCCCTCAGGTACTCCAGAAGCTTGACCGGAAGCATGGCGGCGGCCGAAGGCTGGTCCGCCCGGGCATCCACGAGCAGATGGGCGTCCAGCATCGCCTGGATGGCGTCGCGGTGGGGCCTGGGGCCTTCCAGCGAGACGACGTCCTCCAGCCCCAGCCGTCCGATCTTGGCCCGGAACGGACCGTTAGAGAGCCCCAGGATCCGGTAGCGTAGGCGGGGTCGCCAGGCCGGGCGTCGGGCCAGGAGGAGGGCCAGAGCCTGGAGCGAGGCCTCCGGGGTTGTTTCGGAGTACATGGTACCGGCATAGAGCAGGGTGAAGCGGTCGGCCAGGCGGCCGGCGCGGCCGGAAAAGTCCCGCTCGTCGTATCCGTTCGTCACCACCACGGGTTTGACGTCGAGATGGGGGTGGGCGGCTTCCAGACGACGCGCCACGCCCTCGGTGACCGGCGTGACCGCGGAGGCGCTCGCCAGCACCCGTCCCTCCAGGTGCCTCAGCCAGTCCCGGTGGAAGGGGGTGGCCATCCGGCTCTGGGTGGAGGTGGACCAGTCGTCGGCGAACACGGCGGCCCAGGGGATGCGATGCCTCCGGGCCAGGCGGGCCGCGACGAGGTGGGAGGTCCAGGGGGCCCCGCTGGAGAGCAGGGCGTCGAAGCGTCGTGAGGAGAGAAGGCGGTCGGCCTCCCGATAGGCAAAAGGCGCCCAGCCCCACTGGGGATCCGGGACGAGGATGGCCTTGTGGAGGCTGGTCAGGGTCGAGTCCTGGACTCCGAGACGGCGTAGCAGAGAGAGGGGACGCTTCAGATTCAGGTCCCGGGTTCGGTGGACCTCGACCTCTGCCGGAAGGTCCAGCAACAGCTCTTGCCCGTCGGTGTGGTAGACATTGCCCTCCGGGGCGACGACCGTGGCCTGCCAGCCGTGGGGGAGGAGTTCCCGGACCAGGGCCAGGTTGCGCAGGGCGCCGGCGCCTCCGGACGGGGGGAAGTAGTAGAACAGGCAGAGGACGGTCCGGTTCACCGGGGCTTTTCCGCTGCGATCCAGACCGTGGTGCATTTGCTCCAGGGCGCCTCGTCCTGAGGCAGAGGGCTTCCGCGGTCGTCGAAGAGGCGGATGGATGCCCCCTGTCCCCTCAGGCGGGCCAGGACGGCGGCGATCCGGAGGCTGTGCTGCTGGCCGGGCGCGGGGTTCAACAGGCGCCAGGGGCGACGCAGAATGGCCTTCCATCGGCCCCGCCGGCGTTCGGGATGGTCCCGGTTGAAGGCGTCGAAGACGAGCTGCCCTCCGGGTGCCGTGACACGCCAGAGTTCTGCTAGGGCCTGGAAGGTCTCGGGAACATAGTTCAGGGCCCGCGCACAGACCACGACCGGGGCCGCGCCCGTGCGGAAGGGGAGCTCCCGGAGATCCCCTGCGGCAAGGCGGGTGCCCGCTCCTCCTAAGAGCCCTTCACGGGCCAGGGTCAGGGCCCGCGTGCTCAGGTCGCATCCGGCCAGCCGGTGGCGTGCGCTCCAGGCGAGGGTGAAGGGGAATCCGTTGCCCATGCCGCAGTCCAGGACTAGGCCTCCCTCCGGAACGAAGGAGGAGACGAGGTCGATCAGCCGCTGGTGGCCTTCGTCGTGGCCGTAGCGGCGGGTCTGGTCCTTCCAGAAGTCGGCATAGGGGCCGTCGAAATGTTCCAGGAAGGCCCGGCGGTCCGCCATGTGGGGATCCTACCCCTCCCGGCGGCCTCAAGTCTATAATCGGAGCCGTGCCCCGCCTCCTGCGTCGAGCCCGTCAGGTCCTGACCCAGAAGCCCCTGGGCCGCTGGGCGCCCAACTGGGTCCGTGCCCGCTGGGCCGAGACGCGAAAGGCCGGGCGGATCTCCAGCCGGCCCTACGCCCTCATGATGGAGCCCACCAACCTCTGCAACCTGAAGTGCCCGACCTGCCCCACCGGTGCCGGGACCCTGAACCGTTCCCAGGGGATGATGGACCTGGCGAAGTACAAGGCCATCCTGGACGAGGTCGGTGACGGGGTCCTGGACCTCACCCTCCACAACTACGGGGAGCCCTTCCTGCACCCCCATCTGGCGGAGATGTGCCGCTACGGTGCCGCCAAGGGCATCACGGTCCACGTCTCCACGAACGGCCACTTCTTCACGGATCGCGCCCAGGTGCGCGAGATCCTGACCTCGGGCCTGGCCCATCTGAAGGTCTGCCTGGATGGCGCCTCCCAAGAGAGCCTGCAGATCTACCGGGTCGGCTCCTCCTTCGAGAAGGTCAAGGAGGGTATCCGCCTGGTGGTGGAGGAGAAGCGGGCGCTGGGGATACGACTTCCCGTCATCGACCTGCAGTTCATCCTGATGCGCCACAACGAGCATGAGCTGGACCGGATGCGCGCCCTGGCGGCGGAGCTCGGGGTGGACCTCTTCGACATCAAGACCGTGGGCATCGACGAGGGGGATCCGGATTTCGCGAAGCTGGCGGAGAAGTACCTCCCGGAGGACGCCGACAAGCGCCGCTACGAAGTGACGCCGGACGGGGCCCGCCTCAAGGCCCAGGTCACGAAGTGCAACTGGATCTACCGGACCGCCGTGATCAACTGGGACGGGAGCATGGTGCCCTGCTGCCATGACACCCACGACAGGCACGTCTTCGGGAACGCCTTCACGGACGGGGGGGTCTCGGCCGTCTGGCAGGGGTCCAAGTACACGGCCTTCCGGCAGGCGCTCAAGCGGGATATCCTGGCCATGCCGCTCTGCCAGTTCTGCCCGGAGGCCGAAGGCTTCGACTCGCTCTACCGTGGGGAGGAGAAGGTCAGGATCCCCTGATGCAGAACCGACTGTCCATCGTCATTCCCATGTTCAACGAGGCGGAGAGGATCGAGAAGGTCCTCGACCGGGTGTGGGCCGCAAGCCGGTCCACCGGATGGGGGCATGAGATCATCCTGGTCGACGACGGCTCCTCGGATGACGGGGTTGCCCGGGCCAGGCGCTGGATGGAACGCATCCCCGCCGCTCAACGGGATGCGGTCATACTGCTACTCCAACCGGAGAACCAGGGAAAGTGGTCGGCCGTGCGTCGAGGATACCGGCAGGCGTCGGGCGACGTGATCCTGGTCCAGGATGCGGATCTGGAACTGGATCCGGCCCAGTATCCCCAGCTGCTGGAGCCCTTCTCCGATCCCCGGGTGCATGTCGTCTACGGCGTGCGATCCCTGCCAACCGAGGCCTACCCGTGGGCCTTCCGTATGGCGAATCATGTGCTCAACGGCCTGACCTCCTGCCTCTTCCTGACGAAGGTGGGGGACATGGAGACCGCCTACAAGGCGTTGCGGCGCGAGGTGGCGGCCTCCATGGAACTGGAGGCCTGTCATTTCGAGGGGGAACCGGAGGTGACGGCCAAGATCCTTCGCCAGGGGTACCGCATCCGAGAGGTCCCGGTGTCCTATCTTCCGCGCAACCGCCAGGAGGGCAAGAAGGTGAGGTTCCGCGACGGCTTCCAGGCCGTCGTCGAGCTCCTGCGCTGGCGTCTGGTCCCGAAGGCCTGGTGGGTGTTGCGGTGAACCGGCGCTTCGGACTCTGGGCGGGCCTCATCCTCCTGCTGGCCCTGGGGCTGAGGTCCCTGTCCCTCGACGGGGACTGGAGGGCCCACCACGGCGGCAACGGCGCCCTGTTCGGCACGATCGCGCGCAACCTGCTGCGCTACGATGTGACGGAGACCCACGGGGCGATGATCCGCGGCGGGGGACGCCTGCCCCAGGAATGGCGGGACTACTGGGTCCATCAGCCTCCGCTGGCGTCCTGGGTGTATGCGGGCTCGTTCGCCCTTTTCGGGGAGTCCGCCTGGGCGCTCCGGTTGCCCTCCATCCTGATGTCCACGGCTTCCGTGCTCCTCCTGATCCTGCTGGTACGGCGCGTCGCCGGGGACCTGCCGGCCCTCGTCGGGGGGCTGCTGATGGCGACCTTCCCCGTCACGGTCTATTACGGCCAGAACGCCCACTGCGAGCCCTTGAACATCCTGGCCATCCTGGCGGCCACCCATGCCTACCTTTCCTGGCTCGAGACCGGGAGACCGCGTTCCTTGCTCGCACTGCTCTGCCTCCAGGCGGTCGCCTGCCACTCCGGCTGGCCCGGCTATTTCCTCTGCGTCGGGCTTTTCCTGCACGGCTTCCTGGTGGGGGGGATGCGTGCCCTGTGGATGCTGGTCCCGTGCATGATGAACTTCGTTCATTTCGGGCTGTATGTGGCGCACGCCCGGTCCCTGCCTTTCGGCGCGGCCCTCCTGCACGAGATGACCGGGCCGACCCTGCACGACCATACCCAGGTCGGACTGGCCCAGCTCCGGATCGCCATGCGGATGTCCTTCTGGGTGGGGAACCTGATCGGCGTGGGGCCCGCGCTTCTCATGCTCGCCGGGATCTGGATGACGCGGGTGCGCCGGGAGGGGCGCCGCTGGTCCATCTGGATCGTTCTCATCACCCCCTTCCTGCTGAACACCTTCCTGTTCGCGGACGGCATCATGGACGAGGAGCACCACACGGAATTCATCGCCCCGGCCCTCGCGATGCTGGCCGCCCTGGCAGTCACGTGCTCCGGGCTCTGGCACCGGCGTACACTCCTTGCCTTCCTGGCAGCCCTCCAGATCGGACAGGCGGGGTGGCGCATCCATGACCGTTTCGTGAGGCGCGACGCCTGGCCCGTGGAGTACAGCCTGGCCCTGGCCCTGAGGGAGGGCATGCCCTCCGACGAGGGATGCGTCATCCTCAGCTACAGCGCGAGCGGCGGCTACGGCTATCTGCTCGGGTGGTATGCGGACCGGGATTGCGTCTACGCCAGGTCCGTCCAGGAGGCCAAGGCCCTTCTGGTGAACTGTCCCGGCCGCTTCCGTTGGGTCGTCTCCTGCGACATGCCGGCCCTGCTGGCCCTTCGACCCGAGCTGGGCGACCGGTGGATCGAGGACGGATGGGGACGGAAGGTCACCTTCCTGCCCGGAGACGCCTTCCTGAGGCAGGCAGGCTTTCCGCCCGATGAGGAGGTGCGTCGTGAACTAGGTCTGACGGCCGATCCCCGCGCCTGCCAGGGCTTCCTGTTCTACGATCTCCACGCGGCCGGAGCGGGGCGCTAGCGCCATGCGTGCCGGCCGGCGGATCGCTTTCGTCTATGCGCCCCAGATCTACTACGAGCAGATCTACGGGGCCCGCTTCGTGCCGCTCTGGGCCTATACCCTGGCCTCCCACGTCCCGGAATCCTGGGACATCGCCATCCACGACTGCACTTTCGTGGATCCGGCCTCCATCCCGGAGGCCGACCTTTTCGTCTTCAGCGGGATCAACCAGGATCTCCGCCGGATCTCCACCACCTTTGCCCTGCTGAAGCGAAGGTTCCCGAAGGCCCTGTACCTGCTCGGGGGACCCATCACCTGGTCCTACGAACAGAAGGGCCGTCTCGAGGAGCTTCCCGTCTTCGACCCCCTCTTCATCCTCGACGGGGAGGACTCCCTGCCCGCCTTCCTGAGAAGGCTCGAGGCCGGCGGCGGGGAGCCGGAGCCCAGGATCCTGAGGGCCCCTCGTTTCGACCTGGCCAAGGCCAGGCGACTGCGCTTCGACCTCCTGGCGCCCCATGTCTCCCGCTACTACGGGGGGGTGGTCGAGGTCTCCCGGGGATGCCCATTCCTCTGCGAATTCTGCGACATCCGGGTGCTGCCGGACAACAACGAGACCCATGCCAAATCCATCGGACTCATCCTGGAGGAGCTGGACGAGTACCACCGTTTGGGTTTCCGGGAGGTCCAGTTCGCCTGCGATAACCTGATCGGCGATCCGGTCTGGGCCGAGAGCCTGGTAGACGCCGTGCTCGCCTGGACGGAGCGCACCGGCGCCCAGGTGGCCCTCTTCACCTGGTGCACCCTGAACATCGTCAAGTTTCCCCAGCTCATGACCAAGATGCGCCGGGCGGGATTCACGACCCTGTTCATCGGGGTGGAGTCGTTCAACACCAACTCCATCCTCGAGACCGCGAAGGTGCAGAACGACGACGGCAGGAACCCCATGAGCGAGGCGCTGCGCACCATCCAGTCCTATGGGTTCATCATCACCCCGGGCCTGATCTTCGGCTTCGACAGCGATCCCGCCGGCATGTTTGACGACATGCTCGCGGGTGTCCTCGATTCCGGACTCATCGCGGGGGACCCGACCTTCCTCCTGGCCCTTCCCGGGACGCCCCTGTTTTCCCGCATGAAGCAGGCGGGCCGCCTGGTGGAGGACCAGGTCTCGGACCGGTCCGTCCCCCTGCACAAGGAGCGGGTCTCCAAGGTGGAGTCCAACATCCGGTACCTCCAGCCCCGGAACCGGCTCGTGGATGGATACAGCGCCTTCATCCGGGAGTTCAAGAGCCCGGACTACGCCTTGAGCCGCCTGAGGCGCCACGTGGAGATCCTCGTCACCAGTCCCCATACGGCCTCAAGCCATGCCCTGGACTACGGCAACTTCCCGAAATACCTGAGGCTCCAGCTCTCCTCCTGGGGGAACCTGAAGATGCTCTTCAAGAGGGCCTGGCATCTGGCCCGTCCCCGCAATCTCCCGACCCTACTCAAGGCCTACCTGCTGGTGGCCCGTCACCGGCGCCGGCATCCCGACCTGGCCAACCGCTTCTCGCTGTGGCTGTTCTTCTGGAGCAACCTGCTGATGAAGTATGACGGCCTGAAGCCCGAGGACTTCATCATCCACAGCGTGGAGGAAGACTACGACCTGGGGGAGACCTGGAAGTTCATCGATGCCAAGGAGACCGGCCTGACCGCCGGCGGCCGCAACGCCGACAACGTCAAGGTGGCCGAGCAGCAGCGCAGGACCAAGCAGGCCCTTCAGCGGCTGAAGGCATCCTTCAGCGCGTCCCCTCCGTAAGGGACCATCGTCGCCAGGAGGACGCCGCTCAGGACGATCTGGGCCACCCTGCCGGCGGGGGACTTGTCCTGCCAGCGTCGCACGATGTAGTAGATCCGCATGGCGAGGATGGACGTGCCGAGGAGCAGGATGGCCCAGGCCATCGGGATCCTGAGGGTGGGTACCACGCCTCCGGCGGAGATCCCCCAGATGCCGACATAGGAGAGGATGAGCAGGCGACGGCTCATCCGGAAGAGGGCGGATTCCACGTAGGGTCCGGACATGGCGCGGGGATGGTAGGCGTCCCCCGTCGGGACTGTCAATGCCGCGGCGGTTCCAGCCAGCCGTGTTCCCTCAGGAGCCCGTGGAAGCCTTCCGCGATGCGCCGATGCCCCTCGGGATTGGGATGGGAGTCGATGGGGCAGAGGGCGAACTTCGCGGCCTCCGCATAGCTCGGGAAGAGGACCTGGTGCGGGATGCCCTGGCGCTGCAGGAAGGCCCGGACCGGAGGGTAGTCCTCATGGAGGAGGACCCCGAAGCGGATCCCCTTCTCCCGGCAGTCCTGCTGCATGCCGGAGAGGGCCTCCCGGCAGTCCCGCCAGCCCTCGTCCGCCTCCGAGAAGAGCTCCCAGGGCATGCCGATCCGCGGCACGTCGTCGAACAGGCGCCACTTCCACTGGAGGCCGTGGTAGAGGTAGAGGCAGGTGTAGGGGAAGCAGCCGAAGGGACCGAAGGCGATGCGGGCGCGGACGGGATGCTCCCGGCACCAGGCTTCGTGGGCGGCCTTGGCCTGGGTGGTGGCCGAACCTCCCTGGATGGGCTCCCAGTCGTTCCCCACCATCAGGACCAGGACGGTCTCCGGTCGGGCCGGGAAGCCGTCCTCCTTCAGGATCTCGCGTTCCTGCGTGGTGTTGTAGCCGATGCCCCCGGCGTTCAGGATGCGGAAGGGGGAACCCAAGCGCCCTTCGAGGATGCTGGAGAAGACCTCCTCCTCCCGGACCGCGTAGCCGAAGGTATAGGAGTCCCCCAGGACCAGGATGCGGCGGTCCTGTCCCGGCGCAGGCCAGTCCGGTCCCCGGAAGCCGCCGCGATTCAGGCGGACGGGAACGCCGTAGTCCCCCTGGAAACCGGGCTGGAAGCTCCAGGACCGCCTCGGGTTCGGGTGAAGGCGCTTGGCCTCCGAGGCGAAGCGCCACATGGGCACCTTGAAGCCGGCGCCCCAGGGATCGAGCAGGCGAAGGACGCCTTCCAGCAGGAAGGGCAGGCTGAGCAGGGAGACGGCCGTCAGGGCCAGGCGCTTGAGGAAGCGGCGCCTTGGTGAAGGAGGAAGTGGCATCGGGCAGGCATTATGCCGCCAGGCTCCCGGGTGTCCATCCCCCGTGACTTTCCCGCGACGGGCTCCTAGAATCCCCTGCTTGCCCCCTTCTTCCCCGGCGATGATCCGTTCCTGGCCTTACCCGTACCGGGCCGCCCTCGCGCTCTGCGGGGACCCGGACTGGCAGGGCTTCGAAGCGTTCCTCGAATGGTACCGCCTTCTGGCCGCACAGGGCCTCGAGGCGGCAGGATCCTTCTGGATGTACCAGGCCGGTGGGGAGGGCCCCCAGGCCTTCTCTTACTATGAGGGGCTGGGCGAACTCGAAAGCCCCCATGCCGGATTCATCCGGAAGGGGATCCGGGACGGTTTCATGGATTCCCTGCATGCCTATGGGGACTTCAACCAGCGCGGGGGCTTCCATCGGGGCCTCGCGCAGCGCGCCGTTTCCGAACTGAGGCGGCATGGCCTGGCCGTGCCGATCTGGACCGCGCACGGCGGGGCCCACAACCTCCAGAACTACAGGCCCTTCGGCCTTGGGGACGTCCGTAGGGAAACCAACGGGGATGACACGATCTCCTGGCCCTGCCTGGAGTACCACGCCGACCTGACCGAGGCGATCGGCGTCCGGTACGTGTGGTCGGGAACCCGGATCACCCCCTTTCCGTTCCGTGGTGTCCCCTGCACGTTGCGGGAATATGCGCGCTTCTCGGGCCGGGGAGTGCGCCCCTACCTCCGCGGATCCCTGCGCCGCCTCCAAGGGCGGACGGCGGTGCCCGAGGAGCTCGCCGTCAATGCCCTGATGGAGCCTCGGACCCTCGACGACGGGCGCAAGGTCTGGTCCTTCCTGAGGACCGGGGAGCACCTTCAGGATGCCCTCGACGACCTGCCCCGCATCCTGGAGCCCCGTGGGCTCGATCAGCTGGAACGGGTGGGAGGCGCCCGTATCCTGTACTACCATCCCGGAAAGCGCCGGCATGTCGGCCCACCCGGATCCGAGGTCCTCGGCACGCTCGCGGACCTTGCCGGGCGCTTCCGGTCCGGGCGCCTGCTCGTGGCGACCACCGCAAGGCTACTGGACTTCCACCGTCTTGTCCGGGACCTGTCCTGGGAAGCGAGGGAGGAGGGCGGGGAGGTCAGGATCCGCATCCTGGGCCGCAAGGATCCCCTGTTCGGGGAATCGGCGGTGGACGAGAAGGCGCTCCAGGGGCTCGCCTTCCATGTCGACCGGCCCGAGCGCACCCGGATCATCCTGGTGCAGGAGGGCGGGGATCGGGAGCTTGCCGCCCGGCGCTTCCCCCCGGATCACACGGGGCGGCCTTCCCTGGGATTCCCCTGGGTGCCGCTGGACGCCTCCGCGTGGCTGGCGTGACGGACGCGGGGATCCGGCCTCTGGTCCCGGAGGACTGGGAGGCCCTTCTGCGATTCCGTGAGCGCCTCTGGCCCGAGGGGGAATACCACCTGGACCGGTCGTACTGGGAATGGAACACAGGGCTCAACCCCCACGCTTCCGGTCGACCGGATCCGCTGTCCTGGGCCGCCCTGAAGGATGGGGCGGTGATAGCCGAGGCCCAAGTGCAACCCGTCGTCCTGAGCTGCGCCGGGCGCACCTTCCCGGGGTCCTGGTGCATGGAGCTCTACACCCTCCCCGAAGCCCGGAAGCGGGGCCTCGGCAGCGCACTCGTCGGGCGGTGGCGGTCCGGCGGGGGCCTGCATCTGGTCATGGAACCGTCGCGTCATTCCCGTCCGATCTTCCTCGCCAGCGGCTGCCTCCCCTGGTGCGAGCTCGGATCCTGGGTGTCCAGTGTCACCCCCAGGGCCCGCTGGGGTCGCGCCCTGGCCTCCGTCCTGAGGCCCCGGCGTCTCCCGGAGATGAAAGCGGTGGACCGCTTTGAGCCTGCCTGGGATCCGGTCTGGGAGGCTGCCCGCGGCGCGGCGGCCCACATCCGCCGGGACCATCCCTGGCTGAACTGGAGGTTCGCCTTCCAGCCACTCGTCCGCTTCGAGCGTGTCGTGTTCTTCCATTCCGGATCACCTTGCGGCTATGCGGTCTTCCGGCTTCCCCTCCAGGCCGAAGGGCGCTTGCGCGTGGCCGACCTGGCCGCCCTGCCCGAGGCGCTGGAGGGGATTCTGGAGAGGTGCCGACAGCGCGCCGCAGGGCTCGGGGCCAGGCTTCTTCAGTTCCCGGTCTCCTCCCCTTCGCTCGAGCCCGGGCTCCGGAAGGCGGGGATGAGGATGGAAGGGCCCTACAGGTGCGTGCTCCTGGCCGGGGAACCCTTCCAGGACTGGTTCTTCAGCTCCGCGGATGCTGACCAGGAGCACCCCGTATAGGGCGTCCGGCTCTTTAGACTGTCGCTCCCGAGGTCGGCAGCATCCTGCGGACGAGCTTCTTGGCGAAGGTCCTCGGATCCCTCAGCAGCAGGACGCTGCCGCGACGCACCATTCCGGTCCTCAGGCTCCATCCGTTGTAGGAATCCGAGGTCTTGAGGAAGCGGTCCTTGAGCTTTGCGAAGCGGTCCGGGGCGATGTCCTTCGACAGGCCCATCTTGGGGCTCTGGTGGAAGAACTCGGCCCAATCCAGGTCGCTCTGGATGAAGCCGTCCTTCTTGGCCATCTCGAAGAGCTCGGTGCCCGGGTAGGGGGTCGCGATGGAGGGGATGAGGGAGTTCGGGTTGAGGCTTCGCGCGAAGGCCATGGTCTCTTCGACCTCGGCCTCGGTTTCGGTCGGAAGGCCCATCATCACGTAGAGGTTCACGGGGATGGCGTGCTTCTGGAGGATGCGGATGCCGGCCTCGATCTCCTCCTTGGTCTCACCCTTCTTGACGATCTTGAGGATGCGCTCGCTGGCCGACTCCAGGCCGATGTTCACCATGGCGCATCCGGCGGCCTTCATGGCCCTGGCCAGGTCGTCGCCGAGGCAGTCGGCCCGGGTGGTACACTGCCAGGTGACGCCCTTGGCGGGAAGGCCGGACTTGATCATGGTCTCGCAGATCTCGATGCCGCGCTTCTGGTTCAAGGTCCAGGTGTCGTCGTAGAACTTTACGTAGCGGGTGCCGTACTTGGCGTGCACCTCCTCCAGCTCGGCGATCACGTTGCCCGGGGAGCGGTAGCGCACCTTGCGGCCCCAGAAGGCCGGGGAGTCGCAGTAGACGCACTCGAAGGGGCAACCCCGGGAGGTGAAGGAGATCCCGTAGGAGTCCGGCACGTACTGCTCCTTGTGGAGCAGGGAGTCCCGGTCGGGGAAGGGGAGTTCGTCGAGGTTCTTGATGGCCTCGCGCCCGGGAGTCCGGACCATCTTGCCGTCGGCGCCGCGGTAGGCGATGCCCTTGACGTCCGTCGGGACGCGACCCGCGGCCAGCGCGTCGACCAGCTCCACCATGGACAGCTCGCCCTCGTGGAGGACGACGTAGTCGAAGACATCGTGCTTCAGGACGTCCTCGGGGACCATGGAGGGGTGGGGGCCGCCCACGATGACGGGGACCTTGGGGTTGTTCCGCTTCACCAGCGTGGCGAGGTTGATGACGGACTTGAAGGAGGCGGTCTTCATGTGGATCCCGACGATGTCCGGATGCTGGGTGCGCATGGACTCGCCGACTTCCTGCCAGAAGCGCCCGCCGGTGTCGTAGAGGGAGGCCTGGTAGTTCTTGAAGGCCTCCAGGTTGATGTCGCGCTTGCGCCCCTGGGGCTGCTCGTCCGCCACGTCGGCGTTGTAGATGGCCGTCTCGTGGCCGGACTTCCTGAGGACCGCGGAGAGGGAACAGAGCGAGAGGGGAACCTCGCGGCACTGCATCCCCAGCAGGGTGTACCAGGGCGGGTAGATGAGAAGGACCTTGGCCATGCCCCTAGTCTACTCTCACTGGGGCAGGAGTCAAACCGTCCCTTGAAATGGTTTCCTGGCGAGGGCCGCCTTCAGCCGCGAAGCGTAGCCTCTCAGGTCGGTCGGGGTGACGACGAGGGTCTCCAGCAGGCCGGCCCCGGAGAGGCGCCTGAAAACGGCCACTGAGACGGCGGCTTCCGCGGCGTAGCCAAGGGAACTGGCTGCCATGGCGCCGTGGATGCCGTGGGAGGGGATGAGGATCAGGGAGGCCGTCACGGCCACGACGCAGGCCGTTCCCGTCACGTAGAGCCCGTAGAGCGGTTTGCCCACGGAGAGGGAGTAGCAGGCGAGCACCTTGGGGATGGAGACGACGATCACCCCGGGGACCAGGAAGACGATGCTGGCCGGGACCAGGGAATACGCGGGCAGGAGCAGCGGGTACAGCCAGGCCAGGACGCCCCAGGCCGCGAGCGCCGCGAGGGCCTGGAGGAAGAGCATGGTCCGGCAGGCCCTGGCCGTGGCGGCCCGGGCCTGGTCCGCAGGCATGGAGGAGATCCCGGAGAGGAGGACGGGGGTGGTCGAGTCGGTCAGGATGAGGGTCTGCTCGATCTTGGAGGCTTCGAAACAGTTCCCGATGGCGCTCATCTTCACTCCCAAGGGCGCCAGGAGCATGTCGCTGGCCTGGGCGCCCAGATAGGCCAGGAAATTCACGGCCTCCAGGGCCAGGCCCAGCCTCAGCTGGATCCTGAAGAACGAGAGGTCAGGTTTCAGGGGGATCCCCCGGATGCAGGGGAGGGCAAAACAGAGGAAGTTCAGCAGGGTCTGGGAGACCGCGCAGGCGATGGCGCCATCGAGCCCCTTGCGGAGCCAGAGCAGGACGACGGCCAGGGAGACCAGGAAGAAGGCCGTGGAGGCGAGATGGACGGCATTCACGTAGCGGAACCGCTGCTGGCCCAGCAGGATGGACTCGAACTGGTTGATGCAGGGGACGAGGGGAAAGACGGCCAGCATGAGGCCGACGCGCAGGTCGATGCGGTCCTGGTGGAGCTGGGCGGGGCCCCAGAGGGGGAAGAGGAGGACTGCGGCGAGACTGACGGTCATCCCGAGCCCCAGTCCGATCCAGAGGGCCCCCGCGGCGGCCGCCGAGGCCTGGGCAGGGGTCCGGGCCACCAGGACCTGGTTCGCCCCGCTGATACCCAGGTTGGACACCTTGAATAGGAAGGAGGAGGTCAGAAGTAGGATGAGGCCGAAGGCCCCGCGGTCCTCGGGGCCCAGGGCGTCAGCCAGGATCCAGCCAGCGGTGATCGCCATGGCCAGCTTGGCGAGGCGGGCTGCGAAGAAGTGGGCGCTCGATCGGGCGAGGGTCATTCCCCGGGTCTCGGGCTGGCGCTGGTCCCGACCAGCTGGCGGAAGTAGTTCTCGGCCATCGCCGAGGCCTCCAGGGCCTGGATGGCCAGGTGCTCCACGCCGCGGATGCGCGTCAGGCGCCTCCAGAGATAGGAGGGGCGCAGGTAGAAGGCGCGGCTGGCCTCCCGGCGCAGGGCCTTGAGAAGGTCCGGGGGGATGGCCGAGGCGCCCAGGACGGTGTTGCCCGCCGTGTCGAAGCCGTCCGCCCGGCCCTCCAGGCGGCCCTCCAGGCGGGCCTTGTCGCGCAGGGAGGAGCCGAAGAGGGGGGTGGCGATGTTGATGGAGGCGTAGGCCAGGGGGGAGCGCAGGGCCAGGTCCACCGTGCGCTTGACGGATTCCTCGGTCTCCTGGTCGAAACCCAGGATGAAGTCCCCGCAGACGTCGATCCCCAGCTGATGGCAGTCGTTGAGGAAGCGTTCGATGCGCTCCAGGCTCAAGCGGCGGCCGTAGGTCCTGAGCATGTTCATGTCCGCGGAATCGATCCCGATCACCACGGTGTGGCATCCGGAGGCCTTCATGAGCTCCAGCATCTCGCGGTCCGCCAGGCCTGGATAGGTGTAGCAGCTCCAGCCGAAGCCCATGCGCGACTGGACCATGCCTTCCAGCAGGGCCATGGCATTGGGCTTGGGGAAGCCGAAGCTGGCATCGCCCAGGTGGAGCTCCCGGTAGCCGTCGGCCTTGAGCCCGCGCAGCTCCTCGAGCACCTCCTCGGCAGGGCGCCAGGCGACGCTCGTGATGGACTCGGTGCAGTAGGAGCAGGAGTAGGGGCATCCGTACTGGGTGTAGACCGCCGCGTAGCGGAAATGGCGGTTGAAGGGCCAGCGGTAGCGCCAGTAGTCGAAGAGGGCGTGCCGCGGGATGCCCAGCACGGTGCGCGTTCCGGCCTTGAGGGGGCGCTCGTCCATCCCCGGGTAGGAGGCCGCCTCCACGTCGTACTGGACGGGGTTGAAGAGCACGGCGTCCGCATGGGCCATGGCCTTGGCGCGGTAGGCTTCTTCCAGCAGGACCTCGCCGAAGACGGTCAGGTGGGCCTTGGGGGCCTGATCCCGGACCTGTCGGAGGAATTCCAGGTCGGAGGCCCAGGGGATGGAGGACATGGCCAGGAGGATGCGGTCGGGGGCCTCGAAGCGGATCCTCAGCAGGGCCTCGTCGGAGGGGATGCGCCGGATGGAGGCGTCGAGGAAGGAGGCCTCCCAGTCCTTGGGCAGGCGTCCGCTGGCCAGGAGGAAGTCCTTGGGCTTCCAGACGTAGCGGGCCTTGGACAGGTAGGTGCAGACGGTGCCCCGATAGAGGTAGCGCGGTCCGGGCGGGTTGACGAAGAGGACCTTGGCCATCGCTGGATCGATTCTAGCGGATTCCTGCTAGAATCCCCGCTTCCATGCCTGCGATGACGGTTCCCCGCCTGATGGAGAAGAAGCGCCGCCATGAGCCCATCGTGGCGCTCACGGCGTACGACGCCCCCTTCGCGGCCCTGCTGGACCAGGCCGGGGTCGACCTCATTCTGGTCGGGGACTCGGTGGCCAACGTGGTCCAGGGCCTGGAGACGACGATCCCGGTCACCCTGGAGGAGATGGCCTACCACACCCGCCTCGTGGCCCGGTCGGTGCGCCAGGCCCTGCTGGTGGCTGACCTGCCGTTCGGCTCCTACCAGGCCTCCCCGGAGGAGGCCGTCCGGAGCGCCGTCGTCCTCCTCAAGGCCGGGGCGGCCGCCGTGAAGCTGGAGGGCGGGGTCCGCATGCAGGCGACGATCGAGCGCCTGGTCGAGGCCGACATCCCGGTGATGGGCCACGTGGGTCTCACCCCCCAGTCCGTCCACGCGCTGGGTGGCTACAAGGTCCAGAGGGACGCAAAACGCCTTCTCCGGGACGCCAGGGCGGTCCAGGCCGCCGGGGCCTTTTCCGTCGTGTTGGAGGCGGTTCCGGCCCGGCTGGCCGCCGAGGTGACCGCCGCGCTCAGGATCCCGACCGTCGGGATCGGGGCGGGGAAGCGCTGCGACGGGCAGATCCTGGTCCTGCACGACCTTCTGGGCCTCTCGGTCCGCGCGCCGAAGTTCGCGAAGCGGTACGCCCAGCTTGGCCAGGCGGCCTCGGAGGCGGTGAAGGCCTACGCGGCCGAGGTCCGCGCCGGGAAGTTCCCGGGGGCGGAGCATTCGTTTTAGCTATCGACGCCGGGGTCGATCCCGTCCCGGCGGTGCGGAAGGTGTCAGCCGTCTCAACGCCTCCGCGGCCGGCTTCCCGTAGGCCCCGTTTTCGCCGTCCGTCTGAAGCGCCGCGGCATAGCATTCGGCCGCCGCGTCCCGGCGCCCTTCCTTCTCCGACAGCGCCCCGAGGTAGAAGGCCGCGGCCGGATGACCCGGCCAGAGTTTGGCCGCACGGCTCAAGGAGGCGCGGGCGGTCGCGTTGTCCCCATTCTGCAGGGAGACCGCACCAACGAGGACGGCAGCCTCGTAGAGGTCCGGGTCCAGGGCCGAAGCCTGTCGTGCGGAGGCCAGGGCGGCGGCAGGGTCCTTCATCCTGAGGCTCAAGCCTGCCCGTCCGGCATGGAAAGGGGCCTGGCGAGAGTCCAGGGCGATGGCCCGGTCCTCCTCCTGCATGGCCTCCTGGAGACGGTTCTGGGAGGCCAGGGCCTTGGCCTTCCCATGGTGGGCATAGGCCTCCTCGGCTTTTTTCAGGCGGGCGATCTGGCGCTGGAACTCCGGGGTGTTGCGTATCTTGGCGTCCAGCTCCCGGGGATCGAGTTCGTCGAGCTCGGCCCGGGCATTCTCGATCCGCTCCGTGGTCAAAGGATGGGTCCGGAGCATGGCCTGGAGCGCGTTGGGCTGCGACGGGTCGCCCTTCTGGAGGATCTTCATGAGGCCGATCATGCCGCGGGGATCCCAGCCCGCCCGGACGGCGTAGGTGATGCCGAGGTGGTCGGCCTGGCGCTCGTCGTCGCGGGAGTACTTGAGGTCGCTGAGATTTGCCACCAGCTGGGCCACCTTCAGGCCTGACCGGGCGGAGGCGGCCGCCTCGTCCGCCCCTCGGGAGGCCACCACCTGGGCCGCCACGCCGAAGAGGAGTCCGGTGATCCGGGCCTTCTGCAGGTGACGCACCCCATGGCGGGCGGACACGTGGCCGGTCTCGTGCCCCAGGCAGGCGGCCAGCTGGCTTTCGTCCTCCAAGGACGCCAGAAGGCCCCGGGAGATGTAGACGAAACCGCCCGGAAGGGCGAAGGCGTTCGCATCCCCGGTGTTGAGGATGCGGTAGCGGTGAGGGATCTCGGGGCGGTCGGAGGCTTCGGCCAGGCGTCGGCCCACGCGGTCGACGTAGGCTTCCAGCTCGGCATCCTTGTAGAGGCCTCCCGACTCCTGCTCCATGCCGGGGGCGGCCTGGGCGCCCAGGGAGATCTCCTCCCCGTCGGAGTAGAGGGAGAGCTCGGATTCCCCGGTGACGGGATTGGGGCGGAAGCAGCCCGGCATGGACAGGGCGGCGAGAACCGGCAGGAAGACAAGGGCGGTTCGCCGCATGGGAGCCCCAGTATACTGCCTCAATGGACGAAGAGGGCGACAGGGCTCTCCTGAGGGACTGCTCCCTGGGCGTCCCTGGGGCCTGGGACCGGTTCGTGGAGCGCTTCTCGGCCCCACTGGCCGGGGTCTGCAGGCGTTCTCTCCTGCGCATGGGCCGTCCCGCGGGCTCCCAGGAGGTCGCCGATGCGCTTCAGGAGGTCTTTCTGGAGCTGTTCGCAGGGGACATGCGGGCCCTGCAGGGCTTCCGTGGCAGGTCCCGTGCCCTGACCTATCTGTCGGCCGTGGCCGTCCGCAGGGTCATGGACCTGAACCGCAAGCCTCTGCTTCCTCCTCCCGGCTCCCTTGCCCCCGCTCCAGTCCCACAGCACGGGGATCCCGCCCTGGCGGCCGAGGAGAGGGAGGCCGTGGAGCACCTCCTTCGGGGGATCTCCGCATTGCCTCCCCGGATGAGGCTTGCCCTGTCCCTGCAGGGGAAAGGGGCCAGCCTGCATCAGGTGGGGCGGGTGCTGGGGATCAGCACCGATGCGGCGTCCCAGCTCCTGGTCCGCTCCAGGGCGGCGCTGAGGGAACGCATCCCGGAATAAGACGGATTAATCGACAGGTCGGGCGTTGTGTCGGCCCCTCCAAGGAGGACGAACAGGGCATGACCTGTCCCTCTGCAGAGACCCTGGCAGCCTACTCGGATGCCTCCTTGGCCCCGCCGGAGGCAGAGGAGGTGCTGGGCCACCTTCCGGGATGCGATGCCTGTCAGGAGCATCTGCTTCTGCTCTCGATGCCCTTGGAACCGGAGCCCGTCCTGGACGAGACGGTCCTGGATCGGATCCGGGCCATCCCGGGAACCTCCTCCCCGTTCCGGTGGAAGCCGGCCTCGGCCTGGATTGCCGCCGCAGTGCTGGCGCTGGCCTTGGCCCTTCTCTGGGAAGGCGACAAGTTCAAGAAATCCGCCCCGTTGAGCACGTCTCCGGCCGCAGCCGCAGCAGCCGGTGTTGCTGCAACCCCTCCATCGATACCCGGGGCGGGATCAGACTGGGCGGCAACCTCCGGCGATGCCGAGGCGGTGTTTGCCGACGCGGTGCACGTGAGTCTCCGCCATGGCAGCGTGCTCAGGGTGGGCGCGACGGAACGGGAACTCCTGCTGGAAAGAGGTCTGATCTATCTCGAAACTCCTGCGAAGGCGGAGAAGGTATCGATCTCCCTGTCCGGCACGGCGCTGGTCGTCGAGGTGGAGGAAGGCGCTCTTGCCGTCGAACTGGGACAGGACTGCGCCGGCTTGGGTGCCGCCCTCCTCCGGAATGCCTACGGGGCCGAGAGGGTCGCCCGGTTCACGGCCGTCTCCGGCAAGGTCTGCATCAGGATCCATGCGAAGGTCGTGGATCTGGGGCCCGGAGAATCGGTGTGCTGGAAGGGGGGGGGGCAGACGGGAGAGGACCTGGAGCCCTCCGAGCCGGTCGTCTGGCGTGGGAGGCCTTGGCGGGACTGTCAGGCTCTTGCCGGGACGGGTGTGGGCCCTCGAACCCTTCGTGACGGGAATCTCCAGCTTCTGGACGTTCTTTCCGGACAGGACTACGTCCTGGAGGCCCTGGTGGCGAAGAGCGATCCCCGGGCTGAACTGGGGATCTCCTTCAGGGCGGGTAGCGGGGCTTGGCTGGCCGTGGCGGGGGACAACCGTTTCCCGGCCAGTCTTCCCGAGGGTCAGGGCTGGACCCGGCTGCGCGTCGAGGTGGCCTCCGGCTGGTGCCGCCTGAGCCTGGGTTCGCGGACCGTCCTCTCGATGCCTGTCGCCGCTCTGAGAGAGCATGCCCAGCCCTCCCCCGAGTCCGGGGTTTCGATCCGTGCCTGGGGAGGGACCATCCTGCTGGACGGGGCGAGATGGAGGCCTGTTCCATGAGACGCCGGCGCGGCCTTGCCCTCATCGTCGTGGCAGGCGTCCTCGGCGTCGTGACCGTATTGGCCGTCTGCTTCGTGACCATGGCCCGCCTGGAGAGGAGCGCTTCCCAGCGGCGCATCCATCAGACCCAGGCGCTTCTCCTGGCCCGAAGCGGGATCGAGGACGCCCTCGCGCGGCTGGGGATGGGGCAGGACGCCCTGGGTGCGTCCAACCGTTACGGCGGCGAGGACTGGGACGGCAACGGCCAGCTTTCCGTTTTCGAGGCTGATCAGGAGTTCTTCCGCCGCACGGGAGCGGGCACTGCGGCCGACACCATGGCCTGCCCCGTCGGCCAGGCCATGCGTCCGAGCTTCTTCGTGAGGGTGCCGGGTTCCGACAACCCCGAGACCCGCTCCGTGGACACCCGCCAGCGCGGCTGCTCGGGCGTCCTGGCCGGGAAGGGAAACCAGTACGCCCTGAAGATCTCCGAAGAGGGCGGCTTCTACGTCAACGGGGGCGCCTTGAACGCCAACGACGTGAACCTGTCCGGAGGCCCCGACTGCCGGGATCCCGCCGCGGGATACAACGTCCAGCTCTACCGGATGTTCGGAGCCCTCTGCGGGGCCATCGATGTGGAGGGCGGGAGTCCGCTGGACAGCTGGCCCGTGGGTACGGCACATGGCCAGAGCCTCATCACGCTCAGACCGGCGGGGGGGTGGACCTCGTATGAGCAGATCCGTGACGTCGTCCTCGGCGGGGATCCGGTCCGCCTGGAGGCGCTCAAACCCTACATCACGTTCAACACCTGGGTGGACAGGTCGGTCATCCAGCCGAACCTCTGCGCCGTCGCTTCCGACGGGACGCCTGTCCTGCTCGCCGGTGCGGCCTTGAGCGCGCAGGCCTGGTGCGGGATCAGGACGCAACACCAGGTCAACCCCCAGGATGCCACCAGCCGCGCCCCGGCCTTCCAGCAATGGGGAGGCGTGGTGACCGGACGTGCCCCCGTGCCGCTGGCCTGGGCGCGCACCCGCAAGCCCGCCCTGGTAGCCCTCCTGGCCGGCCTGAAGGGCTACTTCCTGCGCGGGGACGGCACGAACCTGGACTTCGGGGACGTCGTCTCGCGCTACTTTCCCACCCAGTTGAGCCCGGCCCCCCTGGCGGCAGGCAACGACCTGGACATCGCCGTGAGCGCGGTCCTCACGAGCACCTCCGCCCTCTCGACCTGGCAGGAATGGAGCGACTTCTGCGACACCATCCCCTTCCCGCCCACGGCCGTGACGGGCGAGGCCCAAGCCAAGCGCGATCTCCTGAAGGCCAACTTCAACCCCAACTCGGACCTGAACAAGTTCAATCCCAACGCCTCGCGCTTCAAGAGCATGGACAAGCAGGATCTTGTGGCCTACTCGACGGAGTTCAGCCTCTTCCCGACCCAGGCCAGGACCCTCGAGAGCCTGGGACGCGTCCTGGCCAGGGAGGGTAGGCTGGCCGCCTCCCGGACGATCCGGGCGACCCTGCCGCCGCCTTCCGTGGCGAAGATCACGACGCAGAAGGAGTTCGTCTGCACGGGGCTCGGCCGTCTCGACTGCTCAGGCGACGAGGTTGGCCCCTGGAGAATGCCCGGGGCAGCCGATTTCCTGGGTCCCAGCCGGGGCTCGGCCATGACCTGGGGGCACAGGATCGACATGAGATCCCTGTACCCGGGGAGCTTCCTCGACGCCGATGACGCCGACGGCACGTCGTGCAGGGGGGTCGGCCTTCAGACCTATCCCGAGCCCTGCGTCTACACCGGCTCCGGGGACAGGCTCACGATCAACCCCGCTGCCTACGACGGGTCCCTCATGCTCGCCACCGTGGAGACCCGGGACAACCAGTACTACACGGCCTCCGTGCCCACGATGGACATGAAGATGCTGGCCCGCTTCGACGATGCCTTCGACCTGGAGCTCGCGGACTCCTCGGCGGCGGACGGCAAGGACTGCGTGGAGGACACCGCGCTGGTCCTTCCGGCGGAACTTGGCCGGAGCCTTCTGCATGCCAACAAGCCCAACACCCTGGTCCCGGACGGGGGCTACTCCGAGAAGGACAGGACTCCGGCCTGGTACAGCGCCGGGAACGTGCAGGGCTTCCGCGGCCTGATGAGCGTCTGGGTCAAACCCAACTTCCCCTATCGGGTGGGGGCACTAGGGTTCCCACCGCAAGCCGAGGACCGCGACAGGGTCTGGGCAAGCCTGTTCAATACCGCTGGCGCCCGTTCCGACGACAGCAGCACCTCCCAGGCCTGGGCCATCCTTTGGGGGGAGAAGAGGCCCACGAGCAATCTGGGCGACTACTACCAGCCAGGCCTGACCGCGTTCTTCGAGATCGACAGGACGAACGCCGGAGGCGGCAATGAAAGGCCCAACGAGCACACGTATCCGCTCTTCTGGCTCACCTTCAGCCCGAGGCGCTGGCGTCTCGTCACCTTCTCCTGGAATTTCCAGGCGGCGAATGCCGACGACGGCGGGGAGCTCGTCGCGGATGCCGGCGTTCCCGCTTCCCTGGTGGCTTCCGCCAACCTGGGCCCGTACGGGGGGAACCAGAACAACGCAGGCGACGCGGAGGACATCACCATGGACGACGCCTGGGGCAGGCACCTGCTCTGCCTCGGCTACCAGTTCAGGAACCGGGGCGAGCGCCTGAAGTACGTCACGCCGGGCTCCGGGGCCGATGCGACCTTCGACGAACTTGCGGTCTACGATTTCGGCGCCGCCTGCGGCACCGTCACCGGCCCCACCGCCAGGCTGGCCGGGGAGCGCTTCAAGGAGGGCCGATACTACAAGGGGCGCGAATACACGAACCTGGCCGATGCTCCGGGGGGGGATCAGGCCGCCTCCTACCTCTCTCCCCCCTTTCCCCTGCCCAAGGGGAGCCGGCTCCTCAAGGCCTTTTGGACCTGGCACCGCCCCAACGACGCCGCCTTGGCCGCGCCTGCCGGCACCTATGCCCTGGACTACGCCGAGGTCGCGCTTCTCAAGCCCGGATCCCCGGCGGAATACCTGTGGCCCGCGTCCTCCGGGGCGGCGAGCCGATCCAGGAGCGCATCCGGATGGACGCCGGACCGGCAGGACTGGGAGGTGAACCGCATCCTGCCCGCGGGAGGATTCCGCGCCCAGGTCGTCTTCCGCCGGGATGCCCCTACGGCCTCCATCGCCCCGGACACGCCGCTCCTCGATACGCCCATCCTTGACGACCTGGGTTTCGTCTACCAGGCCACGGCCGCCATCACGGGATGGAAGGAGGGGGAGTGAGAGGTCGCAGCGGCTTGGCCCTTCTTGTCGTGTCGGGAGTCCTGGGTGTCATGGCCGTGCTGACGATCTGTTTCGTGAGCATGGCCCAACTGGAGCGGAAGGCCTCCCAGCGGCGCATCCATCAGACCCAGGCCATTCTCCTGGCGCGGAGCGGGATCGAGGATGCCCTGGCGCGGCTGAATGCCGGCCAGGACGCTGCGGATCCTGCCAACGCCTACCGGGGGGAGGACTGGGACGGCAACGGCCAGCTTTCCGTCTTCGAGGCGGATCAGGAGATCTTCCGCCGCACGGGTGCGGGCACTGCGCCCGACACCTCGACCTGCCCCGTCGAGCAGGCCATGCGGCCGAGCTTTTTCGTCAGGGTGCCGGGTGCCGACAATCCGGATACCCGCTCCGTGGACGGGCGGCAGAGGGGCCGCTCGGGCGCCCTGTCGACGGACGGAGGACTGACCTATTCCCTGAAGGTGGAGGACGAGTCGGGCAAGATCAACGTCAACGGCGGCTTCCTGGATGCCGCCGACAGGGACAATGCCGGCGCCGGCGACGGGATCCCGGACCATCGGGATCCCGACGTGAAGCTCACGGCGTCCTTGCCCGGCGCCCTTGGATGGAACTTCCAGCTTTGCCGGATCCTGAACGTCCTGGGTGCGGAGCCCGAACTGGGCATGCCGAACCTGGGCAACGACATCCTGGAGCGACGGCCGCTTGGAGGTTATGCCTCCATGCTGCATCTGCAGTCTTTACTCGGGACCGCGACCGACCTTTCCCCATACCTGACAACCTCAAGCTGGATCGATCGCAAGGTGCTTCAGCCCAACGGTTACTCGTACTCGGGGAACGCCATGAACGAGATCAAGGTGCAGCGCACCCTCGTCCTGGATCCGGCTGGAAGGCCCCCCGTGAACCTGAACACGGCTTCCCGCCCGGTGCTGCGCGCCCTGATGCGTGGACTCTGGGGCTACCAGCGCACCGATTACAGCGCACCCTTCTCGGTGCCGATCTCGCCCCCGGGGTTGGGCAGTGCCGGCATCGTGAACGTCTTCGTGGATCAGATGCTGATCCGGCGCGCCTCGCTCCCGTTCAGGGATCGGACGGACTTCTCGCTCTTCTGCGACACCCTGCCGCCCCTGGTCACCCTCGCCGCTTTTCCGGGACTGACCCCCACGTACGCCTCCAACACCGTCCCCTACCTGCCGGACCTGATCAAGGCAAACTTCGACCCCAACACCGCCCTCAACAAGGACCTGCCCGACCAGCTGAAGTTCCGCTTTGTGGACAAGTCTGACCTGAGGATCTGGTCCACCGAGGGCTGCTTCGAGCCGACGGGACTCTTCCGGATCGCCGGCCTCGGACGGGTCAGGGGGAGGGACGGGAAACTCCTGGCCGAACACGGCCTCAGCCTGTCGGTCCGCATCTACGATCTCCTCCGCCAGACCACCCAGAAGGATTTTCTGGCAGGCCGGCGGCTGGAGGAGTGCCACTCGCTTTCCAGCATGGGGGGGGTCCTGCGCACGACGGGGGCGGGAGCGTCCTGGCCGGACTGGTCGGGATCTCCAGGACAGGGCCTCAGCACCCTGAGTTATCCGAACCCTCCCACCGTCCCTTCTGCAGACGCGGCGGACTTCGACGGCTACCTGGGTCTGGCCACCGTGGAAGCCACCCCCGGGGAGGTCCCGGCGGGGGGGGCCTTGCGTTTCATGCATCATCTGGATGATGCCTGGGCCGCGGACGAGGGGATCGACCTGGCCCGTGTCCCGGGCCCCAGCGACGGCAAGCTGACTGCACCCCTCTCGGGGAGCGTATGGCCATCCGCTGCCGGGGTGGAGCCCAATACCTTGCGTCCGGATGGCCTGCATATCCAGCGCGATCGATGCCCGGCCTTCCTGGCTTCGAACATGCCCGCGCCCACGGTTTCCGGGCTCAACTACTACAACCGCGGGGTGGTCGGATTTTGGGTGAAACCCTCCATGACTCCCGGATATCACTTCGATTTCTCCATCGTGAAGGGGGCTACCGACAACCCCAACCAGGCCCTCCTGTTCAGGAGGAGCGTTCCCTACGGCATCAATACCCTCTTCGACTGGGCGGTCACCTTGGACAACAACATGATACAAAGCCCGACGTACCCCTCGCAGGAGGTCCGCTTCAATTCCCCTGCCGACTTTCCTCGGCGCGCCCCTATGCTCCGCTGGGTCCTTCAAACCGCCCTTTTCGATACCGACGAGACCGCGACCGGACGGGAACTCCAGTTCGACCTGCGCTCCTTCGACCATGTCTTTACCCGATCCCCGAATCCGCTCAATCCCCCTTTCAATACCACGGCCAGCGAGAATCTCTGCGCCTATGACACGGTTCCAGGAACGGCCGCCCGGATGGTGCTGGGCGCCCCAGGCACCTGGCGCATCTTCGCCTGTCTCAGCACTAGCAATGATGTGATCGATGAGGTCTGCGTCTGCGATTTCGGCGACTCCTGGAGCGTGCCCTCCACCCCGGCCGCCCTGAGGGATGCCTGGGCCTCGGCCCGTTTCAATGAGGGACGCTACTACAAGGAGGATGATGCGACATTCCTGTCGACGCCGCTCAGCCCGGATGTCGGATCGACCCGCCTGCTCTGGGCCCGGTGGACGGCCTATCTTCCCGGGGAGAAGCGCAAGGAGATCGAGATCGCCGGGAACGCGATCGTGGACCGCCTCCCGGATTCCCGCCTTTTGAACAGCGCGGTGGAGCTCGAGCTCCTGGACTCCGCCGGGAACTTCACCAGCGCTCCCCTGCAGGCGCTGACGCAGGGAGGCACCATCGGCAGGACCCTGGACGCCTTCCGCTACCGCGTCACCTTCAAGCCCAACCTGCCCAGCCTGTCGGACCCGGTGCTGGAATCCCCTTTCTTCGACGACGTCACCTTCGCCTGGCAGCCGGCCTCGGGTCCCCGGGTCCTGGTCTGGGGAGAGCGCTAGTCATGCGCAGGCGCGCTCTTGCCCTCATCGTCGTGTTGGGAATCCTGGGCGTATTGGGCATCCTGGCGACCTGCTTCATCACCCTGTCCCGCCTGGAGCGGCAGGCTTCCCAACGGCGCATCCACCAGACCCAGGCGCTTCTCCTGGCGCGGAGCGGGATCGAGGATGCCCTGGCGAGGATGCACGCCGGCCAGGATGCCGTCGTCCCCGGCAATGCCTATCAGGGAGAGGACTGGGACGGCAACGGCCAGCTTTCCGTCTTCGAGGCGGATCAGGAGATCTTCCGCCGCACGGGTGCGGGCACTGCGCCCGACACCTCGACCTGCCCCGTCGAGCAGGCCATGCGGCCGAGCTTTTTCGTCAGGGTTCCTGGTGCCGACAACCCGGACACCCGCTCCGTGGACGGGCGACAGAGGGGCCGTTCGGGTACCCTGTCGACGGACGGCATCTTGAGCTATGGCCTCAAGGTGGAGGACGAATCGGGAAAACTTTGCGTCAACGGGGGTTTTCTCGATGCCAGGGACCGGGACCTGGACGGGGTGATGGACTTCCGGGACCCGGATGTCCCCGGCCGGGGCTGGAACGGACAGTTGACCCGCATCCTCGGCAACCTTGGAAGGCGTCTGGGCCTTCCGACCCTGGGCAACGACCTGATGACGAGGCGTCCGGAAGGCGGTTATCGGAACCTGGCCGAGGTTCAGGCGGCTGCGGGAACCTCAGCGGACCTTTCCCCCTACCTCAGCCTGGCCGCCTGGGTGGACACCCGGGTCATCCGGCCCAATGCCCGGACCCTCCCGTACACGCACTTCACGGTCAAGAAAGGCTTCAGCGACCTGAAGAAAGCCCGGGGGCCCCTTGTACTGGAGGAGGGAGGGCGGCCTCCCGTCAACCTGAACGCCGCCTCCAAACCCGTCCTGGGTGCCCTGCTGGAGGGGATCCATGGCGAGGCCAATTCCCGGATGCTGCACTTCAGTCCGGTGGTGTATGCGGTGACTGCGGCCAGCACGGATCGCATCGTGGATGCCCTGGTCACGGCCCGTGAGGCCGCCCCGTTCGGGACCTGGCCCCAGTTCGAGGCATGGGTGGATTCCCTGGTGCCCACCTGCCTCAGCGACACCTTTGACCCTGCCGTCTACTGGGTCCAGGCGGGGAACCTGGGCGCGGCCGACCTGATCAAGGCCAACTTCAACCCCAATACCATGCTGGCGAAGCAGATGCCGGACGAGGTCTCCTGGCGCTGGATGGACAAGAGCGACCTCCTGGCATGGTCCACCGAAGGAAGCCTGGGGCCGACCGGCGACTTCCGGATCGGCACTCTGGGACGGGTCCTGTCCCCCGAAGGCGCGCTTCTGGCCTCGGCCGGAGCCTCGGTCACCGTGAGGGCCTTCGACCTTCTCCGGCAGACGACCCAGGGGGATTTCGTGGCGGGCCGCTCTCCGGACGCTGGTGACACCAGCTATCTCTCCCTGGCGAATGCTTCGCCCTCGCCGCCTTTCCCCCCCCAGAGGACGACGGGAGCGGGGGCAAGTTGGAACATCTGGAACCCCGGCCAGGGTCTGGCCGTGACCACCTATCCCTGCCCGATGACGGCCCTGCCGGACAGCGCCGCGGATTTCGACGGCTCCGTGGGCTTGGCCACGGTGGAATTCCCCGAGACGGATCCCCCGTACCCGGGAACCTCGCTCCGCTTCCTGCACCACTTCGACGATGGTTGGACGGCGGATCGATCCTCTGTTCCGGGAGGAACCGCTCTTCTGCCGGGCCCTCCCGGCGCAGGGGAGATGCTTCCGGACGCCGCAGACTCGGTCTGGCCCTCTTCCGCCCTGGTGGAACCCAACACGCTCTGCCCGGACGGGATCCACCTCCAGCCGGGAAGAAGCCCTTCCTATTCCGCCTGGAGCCTGCCCCAGGATACCGATCCCGACAGCGACCATGGGGTCATCCTCTTCTGGACGAAACGCTTCACTGGAGAATACGGGGGGGGGTACACGGACTTCTTCTGCGTCAGATCCCAGATGAAACTGAACTATGCGGTCCCTCCCGTGCTGATGCCGGCCACCCAGGTCCTGGCGGTGGGCGGAAGCACCGCCATGGGCAACCTCCTGGAGAGCTGGGCGGCGCCGGACGGTTCGCCGCCGCCTCCCGGCTTCATCACCTCGGACCACAATCACGAGCGGGGGATGAGCCAGAAGTTCGAACGGGAGGCGGGTTATGTCCTTACTCCCTGCATGCGCTGGAACCTGGTGGCCGCGCTGCACGACAACGACGAAATCTTAGGGAGGGAAGTCTACACCAGTGTCATGGGGCTGTACTCGGGCGCCGTCGGGGAATACGCTGCAGGCTGGCCGTACCACACGGCCACGGGGGAGAAACTGGTCCAGGACCCCGCCCAGACCTTTACGCTGGGGGCTTCCGACAGCCTGGGATCCAGAACCGGCTTCCGTGCGAATGCCATCATGGACGAGTTCGCGATCCTCGATCTCGGGGACGATGCCGGCACCGCCCGCGGGAACCTCGACCTCTGGGCCCGGGAACGATTCAGCGACGGGCGCTACTACAAGGGGGATGACGGGACCTTCCTCTCGACGGAGATCCGGCCGTCTGGAGGGGCGCCTTTCCGCATGCTTTCGGCCTCCTGGACAGAACGCCTCCCCACCCAGGAGCGCCTGGAATCCGTGCATCTCACGAACGAGATCGTGGATCGCACCTTCCCACGTCTGAAGGACGCCCGTCTGTCGAGAGCCCGCCTGGAGGTCGCCCTTCTGGAGGGGGCGGGGACCCTGACCTCCCCGGAACTGCAGGCGCTGGACCGTCCGGGTGGGACGGCTCTGGGCCGGAACCTTCAAGGCTTCCGTTACCGGGTTCGTTTCGTCTGCCAGGTTCCCGATCCCTGGGATGATCCGGTCCTGGAGACTCCCTTTCTCGACGATATCACCTTCGCCTGGCAACCGGCCTCGGGCCCCAGGATCCTGGCCTGGGAGAGATGATGGGTCTGCCCCGAGCCCGCCGGAATGGCCTCGCCCTCATCATTGTGGTCGGGATCCTGGCCGTGACGGCCATCCTGTCGGCCTGCTTCCTCACATTGGCACGTCTGGAGCGGCGCGCCTCCCAGCAACGCCTCCACCAGACCCAGGCCCACTTCCTGGCCCGTTCCGGAATCGAGGACGCCCTGGCCCGTTTGGATGCCGGACAGGATGCGCTTGCCTCGGGGAATGCCTATCAGGGCGAGGACTGGGACGGCAACGGTCAGATCTCCGCCTTTGAAGCACAGCAGGAGGCCTTTCATCGCACGGGCGCGGGCACCACGCCCGACACCCTGTCCTGTCCGCTGGATCAGGCAATGCGCCCGAGCTTCTTCGTCAGGGTGCCCGGCTCCGACAATCCCGATATCCGGTCCGTGACCGGCCGGCAGCGGGGGTATTCGGGTCAGCTGGCGGGAGGAGGATCGGCAACGAGGGATGCGACCCTGGCCTATGCCCTGAAGGTGGAGGACGAGTCGGGCAAGATCAACGTCAACGGCGGATTCCTCGACGCCATGAACAGGGACGGCGACGGGAGCCTGGACTACTGCGATCCCAACGTCAGGCTCACGACGGCGGCCGCGGACAACGGCCTGGGCTGGAACCGGCAGCTCTGCCGGATCCTGGGTGTGCTGGGGCAGGAACCCGAGTTGGGAATGCCCGTCACCTTCGGGACGGATGTCCTGACCCGCCGGCCGCTGGGGGGGTACGTCTCCATTGCCCAGCTCCAGATCCTGGTTGGGACCACGACGGACCTCTCGCCCTACCTGACGACCTCGAGCTGGATCGACCGTAAGGTGGTCCAGCCCAACGGCTGGGCGCACCCCGGGCAGAATGCCATGAACGAGGTCAAGAAAGTGCGCACCCCGCTCGCCTTGGACCCTGCCGGCCGTCCCCCCGTGAACCTGAACACGGCCTCCCGGCCGGTCCTTCGCGCGTTGATGCGGGGGGTCAAGGGCTTCAATTGTTATCCCTATCCCTTCCCCTATGTCGTCGAACTCTCCCCTTCGGCGGCCGGGAGCGCTGCCGTGGTGGACACCTTGGTGTCCGAGATGCTGACCCGGCGCGCGGTGAGCCCGTTTCGTGGATGGGCGGACTTCTCGGCTTTCTGCGACACACTGCCTCCCTTGGTGCCGGCCGGCTTCTACGGGGTCTTCAGCCAACTCATGCTTTCGGAGCTGATCAAGGCCAACTTCGATCCGAACACCGCGCTCAACAAGGACCTTCCCGACCAGCTGAAATTCCGTTTCCTGGACAAGTCGGACCTGATGGTCTGGTCCACCGAGGGCTGCTTCGAGCCGACGGGGGTGTTCCGGATCACCGGCCTCGGTCGGATCAGGGGGGGCGATGGAAAGATCCTGGCCGAACGCAGCCTCGGCGTGACGGTGCGCATCCACGAGCTTCTCCGTCAGACCACCCAGAAGGACTTCCTGGCCGACCGGCGGCTTGACGAGTGCCACTCGCTCTCCAGCATGGGGGCGGTCCTGCACACCACGGGGGCGGGAGCTAGTTGGAAGACCTGGGGAGGGTCCGTAGGACTCAGTACCCTGAGCTACCCGAATCCGCCTGCCGTGGCATCCGCCGATGCGACAGACTTCGACGGTTATCTCGGCCTGGCCACTGTGGAGGCGGGCCCGCCCTCTCCTGCGGTGGGAGGGACGTTGATGTTCCTGCACCACCTGGATGATGACTGGACCGCAGACAGCGCTGTCGCTCCGTTAAGGGTCACCCCGGGTCCCAGCGACAGCAAGCTGACCTCGCCCCTGACGGGGAGCGTGTGGCCGACCGCCTCCGGGGTCGAGCCCAACACCTTGCGCCCGGATGGCCTGCACATTCAGCGCGACCGCTGCCCGGCCTTCCTGGCTACCAACATGCCTGCGTCCACCTCGTCCGGAGCCAACCGGTACAACAGGGGGGTGATCGGGCTTTGGGTGAAGCCCACCAGCTTCAACAACTTCAATTACGACTTCTCCAGCACGAAGGGGGACGGTCCCAATAATACCCAGGTCCTCCTGATGGGGAGGAATTCGAACGTCACTTGGGGGATCCTGATGGAAAACCGCCAGGAGTCGGTCGTAGAGAACGGAGTGGAACGGCAGGAGAGCCTGGCCGCCCCGCCTCGTGTTTCCATGCGCCACCCCATGCTCCGTTGGACACTCGAAACAGGCCTTTTCGACACGGACGAGACTCTGTCCGGGCAGGAACTCAGGTTCGACCTGCGCCTCTTTCCATCTCACGGAGCTACGGACACGGGCTATCCCGTGTTCAACGTCACGGCCAGTTCGGACCTCTTCGAGTTCGATGTGACGCCAGGGATGGACGCCTTGATTGTGTTGGGCTGTCCCGGTCCCACACGTGCTCCCGCGGGCGTCGGAGGGCCCGACTGCCACACCGTCATCGACGAGGTCTGCATCTGCGATTTCGGGGATTTGGGTTCCTCCGCGGTCACCAGGATGGGCACCTGGGCTGCGGAGCGATTCAACGACGGGCGCTACTACAAGGAGAATGACGCACGGTTCCTTTCGGCCCCCATGAGCCCGATGCTGGGAGAGGTGCGCCTGCGTTGGGCCCGGTGGACGGCCTATCTTCCCTGTGAAGGCCGCAAGGAGATCGCAACTATGCCGTTCACCCAGGCCGTGGACAGGCTTCTGGATACTCGCCTTTCGAACAGTGCAGTGGAGCTCGAGCTCCTGGACTCCGCCGGGAGCTTCACCAGCGCACCCTTGCAGGCTCTGACGCAGGGAGGGGCCATCGGCAGGACCCTGGACTCCTTCCGCTACCGCGTCACCTTCAAGCCCAACCTGCCCAGCCTGTCGGATCCGGTGCTGGAATCCCCCTTCCTGGACGACGTCACCTTCGCCTGGCAACCGGCCTCGGGCCCCAGGATCCTGGCCTGGAGCGATCGCTAGGAATGCGCAGACGAGCCCTCGCGCTCCTCATTGTGGTCGGCCTCCTGGGCGTCATGTCCGTATTGGCCGTCTGCTTCCTGACCCTGGCCCGCCTGGAGCGGAGTGCCTCGCAACGGCGCATCCACCAGACCCAGGCGCTTCTCCTGGCGCGGAGCGGGATCGAGGATGCCCTGGCGCGCCTGAATGCTGGCCAGGACGCCACGGATCTCGCCAACGCCTACCGGGGGGAGGACTGGGACGGCAACGGACAGCTATCCGTCTTCGAGGCCGATCAGGAGGTCTTCCGCCGCACGGGTGCCGGGACCACGCCCGACACGGCGACCTGTCCCATCGCCCAGGCCCTGCGGCCGAGCTTCTTCGTCAAGGTGCCCGGCTCCGACAATCCTGACACCCGCTCCGTGGATGGCCGCCAGCGAGGATCTTCGGGGCTCCTGTCGGCGGCCGGCATCTTGACCTATGGCCTCAAGGTGGAAGACGAGTCGGGTAAGATCAACGTCAACGGGGGTTTCCTGGACTCCGGAGATAGGGACAACAACGGGGCAGGAGACGGGATCCCGGATCACCGGGATCTCGACGTCCGGCTCACGACGGCGGCTTCGGACAGCGGCCTGGGGTGGAACTTTCAGCTCTGCCGCATCCTGAATGTGCTGGGCGCAGAACCTGAACTGGGTCTTCCCAATCTGGGCACGGATACCTTGAACCTGAGACCGCTTGGAGGATACGACTCCATCGCCCAGCTGCAATCCTTGATCGGGACCACGACCGACCTGACCCCCTATCTCACGACGAGGAGCTGGATCGACCGCAGGGTGGTCCAGCCCAACGGCTGTTTCATCCCTTTGCAGAATGCCATGAACGAGATCAAGAAACAGCGTGCCCCGCTTGCCCTGGATCCTGCCGGAAGGCCTCCCGTGAACCTGAACACGGCCCCCCGAGCAGTCCTGCGCGCCCTGATGCGGGGGCTCACAGGCTATTTCTACTACCACTACTACATGAATCCCAATGTGCTGACGCTCACCCCGGTGAACGGCACGCCTGTTCCCGCCGTCGTGAACGTCTTCGTGGACCAGATCCTGATCCGCCGGGCCGCGAATCCGTTCAGGGACTGGGCGGACTTCTCAGCCTTCTGCGACACCCTGCCGCCCTTGGTCGGCCCGATCCCGGGGCTTCCGGCCTTCTACGCCTCCAGAGCGATCTGTCTCCCGGACCTGATCAAGGCCAATTTCGATCCGAACACCTCGCTCAACAAGGATCTTCCCGATCAGTTGAAGTTCCGTTTCATGGACAAGTCGGACCTTCAGGCCTGGTCCACCGAGGGCTGCTTCGAGCCGACGGGGGTCTTTCGGGTCACTGGTCTCGGCAGGATCAGGGGAGGCGACGGGAAGCTCCTGGCCGAACACAGCCTAGGCATGACGGTGCGCCTCTACGAGCTCCTCCGTCAAACAACCCAGAAGGACTTCCTGGCCGGCCGGCGGCTTGAGGAGTGCCACTCGCTCTCCAGCATGGGGGCTGTTCTACGCACCACGGGAGCTGCTGCCTCCTGGAAGAGCTGGGCAGTCCCTGCAGGCCTTGCCACCCTGAGCTATCCCAATCCGCCTACCGTTCCCACAACGCAAGCTGTGGACTTCGACGGGTACCTGGGCCTGGCGACCGTGGAGGCCATGCCCGGTGAGGTGCCGGCAGGGGGGACGTTGAGGTTCATGCACCATCTGGACGACAGCTGGACCGCGGACAGCGGCGTCGCGCCGGACCGCGTCACCCCAGGGCCCAGCGACAGCAAGCTGACTTCGCCCCTGACGGACAGCGTGTGGCCGCTCTCCGGAGAACCCAACACCCTGCGCCCGGATGGCCTTCACGTCCAGTCCGACCGCTGTCCTGCCTTCCTGGCTTCCAATATGCCCACGCCCACTGTCTCCGGGACCAATGCCTACAACCGGGGAGTGGTCGGGATCTGGGTGAAGCCGACCCTCACTCCTGGGGTCAACAGCTACGATTTCTCCATCGTGAAGGGGGATATCGTGACCGGCCTCAACGCCACCCAGGTCCTCCTGATCGGGAGGAACGGCTTCGAGTGGGGGGGCGTCCTGGAGAACCGCAAGGATTCCGCTTCCGGCGACCCCGAGCGCCAGGTCAGACTGACCTCCCCTCTGATCAGCATGCGGCGTCCCATGCTTCGCTGGAGCCTGGAGACGTATTTCTTCGACACGGACGAGAGCCTTTCAGGCCAGGATATCAAGTTTGATCTGCGCTCCTTCGGCGCCGTCGTGACCAGGGATCGGTCGGGCTACGCCACGACTTTTGTGGTCACGTCCAGCTCGGACCTCTACGCCTACGGGCGCACCACCGCCACCTCAGGCATGATGGTGCTGGGCGCCCCCGACGCCACGCAGATCGAGGGTAATTCCCAGGCTCACAGCGTCATCGACGAGGTCTGCGTCTGCGACTTCGGGGACACGGCGTTGAACGCGGCCTCATCGATGGGCATCTGGGCCTCGACCCGCTTCAACGACGGGCGCTACTACAAGGAGAACGATGCGAGGTTCCTCTCGACATCCTTGAGCCCGGGGGTGGGAGCAAAGCGCCTGCTCTGGGCCAGGTGGACGGCCTATCTTCCCAAGGAAATCCGCAAGGAGATGGATATCGGCACGGGCTTGGCGGTGGACCGCCTCCTGGATGCCCGCCTGTCGAACAGCGCGGTGGAGCTCGAGCTCCTGGACTCCGCCGGGAGTTTCACCAGCGCGCCCTTGCAGGCGTTGACACAGGGAGGGCCCATCGGCAGGACCCTGGACGCCTTCCGCTACCGCGTCACCTTCAAGCCCAACCTGCCCAGCCTGTCGGACCCGGTGCTGGAATCCCCCTTCCTCGACGACGTCACCTTTGCCTGGCAGCCGGCCTCGGGTCCCAGGGTACTGGCCTGGGGAGCGCGCTAACGATGCGTAGACGAGCCCTCGCACTCCTCATTGTGGTCGGCCTCCTGGGCGTCATGTCCGTATTGGCCGTCTGCTTCCTGACCTTGGCCCGCCTGGAGCGGAGTGCCTCGCAACGGCGCATCCACCAGACCCAGGCGCTTCTGTTGGCCCGCTCCGGGATGGAGGACACCCTGGCAAGGCTCTCTGCAGGCCAGGATCCCTCCCAGGCCACCAGCGTCTACCGGGGGGAGGACTGGGACGGCAACGGCCAGCTTTCCGTCTTCGAGGCCGAGCAGGAGGTCTTCCGCCGCACGGGGGCCGGGACCACGCCAGACACGGCGACCTGTCCCGTCGATCAGGCCCTGCGGCCGAGCTTTTTCGCCCAGGTGCCGGGGTCGGACAACCCCGAGACCAGGCCGGTGGACGGGCGACAGCGAGGATTCTCGGGAGCGTTGTCTGACGATGCCGTCCTCTCGTACTGCCTGAAGGTGGAAGACGAGTCGGGCAAGATCAACGTCAACGGCGGCTTCCTGGATTCGGCCGACAGGGACAACAACGGCTCAGGAGACGGGATCCCGGATCACCGGGATACGGACGTGAGGCTGACGACAGCGGCATCGGACAACGGCCTGGGCTGGAACTTCCAGCTCTGTCGGATCCTGGACGTCCTGGGCCGGGAGCCGGAGTTGGGGATGCCCGTCACTTTCGGGACGGACGTCTTGGCCCGTCGGCCGCTGGGAGGGTACGTTTCCATCGCCCAGCTGCAGATCCTACTCTCGACGACGACGGATCTCTCCCCCTACCTGACGACCCAGAGCTGGATCGACCTCAAGGTGGTTCAGCCCAATGGCTGCGCGCTGGCGCTTCAATATGGCGAAAACGAGATCAAGAAGCTGCGCGCCACGCCCCTCTTCCTGGACCCCAGTGGAAGGCCTCCTGTGAACCTGAATACGGCCCCCCGGGCGGTCCTGCGTGCCCTGATGCGCGGGGTCAAAGGCTACATCAACGGCTCCTCCAACACCGTCGTGCAGCTCTCGCCCTGGGGGGCAGCCGGCGTTGCCTTGGTGGACACTTTCGTGGATCAGGTGCTGGTCCGCCGCGCCTCAAGCCCCTTCCGGGACTGGGCGGACTTCTCGGCTTTCTGTGATACCCTGCCTCCCCTGGTTGTCCCCATCCCCGGCCTTTCCCCTGCCTATCTTGCCAACCGTTTCTACCTTCCGGACCTGATCAAGGCCAACTTTGACCCCAACACGGCGCTCAACAAGGACCTGCCAGACCAGTTGAAGTTCCGCTTCCTGGACAAGTCGGACCTCAAGGTCTGGTCCACCGAAGGGTGTTTCGCGTCGACAGGGGTCTTCCGGGTCACCGCCCTCGGCCGGGTCCGGAGGTCGGACGGGAAGCTCCTGGCCGAATGCCGCCTCGGCACGACGGTGAGGATCTATGATCTCCTGCGCCAGACCACCCAGAAGGACTTCCTGGCTGGCAGGAGGCTCGAGGAGTGCCATTCGCTCTCCACGGGCTTCCTGCGCACCACGGGTGCTGGGGCCGCTTGGCCAGACTTCGGAGGAGGGGCAGGGCAGGGACTTGCCACCTTGAGCTATCCGAATCCGCCCACCGTGCCCTCTTCCTTCGCGGCGGACTTCGACGGCTATCTGGGCCTGGCCACCGTGGAAACCGCCACCGGCGGGCTCCCTGCGGAAGGTACGCTGAGGTTCCTGCACCATCTGGACGACAGCTGGACCGCGGACAGCGCCGTCGTCCCGGGGAGAATCATCCCGGGGTCCAGCGACAGCAAGCTGAACGCCCCCCTCACGGGAAGCGTATGGCCATCGGCCTCCGGAGCGGAAGCCAACACCCTGAGACCGGACGGACTGCATATCCAGCGTGACCGAAGCCCGGCCTTCCTGGCTTCCAACATGCCTGCAACCGCGATCTCCGGGCTCAACGCCTACAATCACGGCACGATCGGGCTTTGGGTGAAGCCCTCGAGCGCTTCCTCATACGACTATCATTTCTCCAGCACGAGGGGCGCCGGCTCGCCCAGCCTCGACACGCAAGTCCTCCTGATCGGGAGGAAGAATCTGGGCTACCAGCCGTCGGAATGGGGCGTTGCCCTGGAGAACCACGATAGCTTGTCCGGAAATCAGGATCCGGAGCGGCAGGTGATCGTGACGTCCGAGATCGCCTTCCCCATGCGGAATCCCATGCTCCGCTGGGCTCTCGAAACCGTCCACTTCGACACCGACGAGACCTTGGCCGGCCGGGACCTCAAGTTCGACCTTCGTTCCGTCCACCCTGCCGTGTCCAGGGCCCCGGCCGCGCGCTATCCCAGCCCGTTCAATACCGTAGACAGCGAAGACCTCTTCGCTTTTGATACGGAACCCGGGACTCCGGCCCTGATCGTGCTGGGCTGTCCTGGAAGCACCCGCATCAATACCAGTGGGAGCCTCACCAATAGCCAGGCCGTGATCGACGAGGTCTGTATCTGCGACTTCGGGGACACGGCTTCCTCCGCGGTCACCCGGATGGGCACCTGGGCCTCGGTCCGATTCAAAGACGGTCGCTATTACAAGGAAGACGACGCAAGGTTTCTCTCGGCGCCATTGTCCCCTGGTCAGGGAGCGGTCCGCCTGCTTTGGATCCGATGGACGGCCTATCTTCCCAAGGAAAACCGCAAGGAGATCGAGATGGGGGGGGGCAAGACCGCGGATCGGGTCCTGGACCCCCTCCTTCTGGACAGTGCGGTCGAGCTCGATCTCCTGGACTCCGCCGGGAGCTTCACCAGCGCGCCCCTGCAGGCGTTGACACAGGGAGGGGCCATCGGCAGGACCCTGGACGGCTTCCGCTACCGCGCCACCTTCAAGCCCAACCTGGCCGACCTGTCTGACCCGGTGCTCGAGTCCCCCTTCCTCGACGACGTCACCTTCGCCTGGCAGCCGGCCTCGGGCCCCAGGGTACTGGCTTGGAGCGAACGCTAGCCATGCGCAAGCGCGGCCTCGCTCTCATCGTTATGTTGGGAATCCTGGGCGTATTGGGCATCCTGGCGACCTGCTTCATCACTCTGTCCCACCTGGAGCGTCAGGCCTCTCAGCGGCGCATCCACCAGACCCGAGCGCTTTTCCTGGCCCGATCGGGGATCGAGGACGCGTTGGCAAGGCTGGATGCCGGCCAGCATGCGGCCGCTGCTGGGAATGCCTATCACGGTGAGGATTGGGACGGTAACGATGAGCTCTCAGTCTTCGAGGCCGAGCAGGAGGTCTTCCGCCGCACGGGTGCGGGCACCCCGGCCGACACCCAGGCCTGTCCCATTGTCCAGGCCATGCGGCCGACCTTCTTCGTCAGGGTGCCCGGCTCCGACAATCCCGAGACGCGGCTCGTGGATGGTCGCCAGAGGGGATTCTCCGGCGCATTGTCGACGGACGGGGAACTGACGTATGCCCTGAAGGTGGAGGACGAGTCCGGCAAGATCAACATCAACGGCGGTTTCCTGGATGCCGCCGATAGGGATGCCGACGGCATCGAGGATTGCCGGGATCCCGATGTGAGATTCACGACGGCGGTCTCGGACAATGGCCTGGGCTGGAACTATCAGCTCTGCCGGATCCTGAACGTCCTGGGTGCAGAACCCGAACTGGGCATGCCGGCGTCCTTCGGCATGGATGTCCTGACCCGCCGGCCTCAGGGGGGATACGGCTCCGTCGTCCAGCTGCAGTCCCTGATCGGAACCACGACCGACCTCTCCCCTTACCTGACGAACTTGAGCTGGGTCGACCGCAAGGTGGTCCAGCCCAACGGCTGGGGTGCCGGCGGCCTTTCCTTGAATGAGATCAAGAAACTGCGCGCGCCGTTGGCCCTGGATCCTTCCGGCAGGCCTCCCGTGAACCTGAACACGGCTTCACAACCTGTTCTGAGGGCCCTCCTGCGGGGGGTCCGGGCTTTCTATGCCATCAACGTGCTCAATTTCCCCTTCTTCATGGAACTTTCCCCGTCAGACCCCGGAGGCCCTGCCGTGGTAGACTCCTTCGTGGCCCGCCTGCTGGCTCGCCGCGCCTCGAGTCCGTTTCTGGATTGGGCGGATTTCTCATCCTTCTGTGACGATGCGTTGCCGACGATGGTCAGCGGTCTCGCAGGACTGAACTCCACCTATGTCGCAAGGCGCATTTTCCTGCCGGATCTGGTGAAGGCCAACTTCGATCCCAACACCTCCCTCAACAAGGACCTGCCCGATCAGATCAAGTTCCGCTTCATGGACAAAGCCGACCTCAAGGTCTGGTCCACCGAGGGCTGTTTCGAGCCAACGGGGACCTTCCGGATCGGTGGCCTCGGACGTGTCCTGGGGTCCGATGGCAAGCTCCTGGCCGAACACAGTCTTGCCGTGGTGGTGAGGCTCTACGACCTCCTGAGGCAGACCACCCAGAAGGACTTCCTGGCCGGCCGAAGGCTTGAGGAGTGCCACTCGATTTCCAGCATGGGAGGGGTCCTGCGCACCACGGGGGCGGGAGCCGCTTGGCCGGACTGGAGCGGCAGCGGTCAGGGGCTGAGCACCTTGAGCTATCCGAATCCGCCCACCGTACGCTCGGTCGATGCGGCTGACTTCGACGGCTACCTGGGCCTGGCGACCGTGGAGGCCGTCGGCGGAGAGGTGCCGGCAGGGGGGGCTCTGATGTTCCTGCACCACCTGGACGACAGCTGGACCGCGGACAGTGGTGTTGCACCGGCCCGCGTCACCCCGGGACCCAGTGACGGCATGTTGACGGCGCCCCTCACATGCAGCGTCTGGCCGGCAACGGGCCTGGAGCCCAATACCCTGAGGCCCGACGGCCTGCACATTCAGCGCGACCGATGTCCAGCATTCCTGGCCACGAACATGCCGGCCTCGACCTCTTCCGGAGTGAACGGGTACAACCACGGGGTGGTCGGGCTCTGGGTGAAGCCTGCCGCCAGTTCATCGTTTGCGTTTGATTTTTCCAGCGTGAAGGGTGGCGATCCGACCACCACTCAGGTGCTCCTGATCGGGAGATCGTCCAACAGCTGGGGGATGATCGTCGAGAATCACATGATCCAGAACTCCGCTTCGGATCCCGAGCGCCAGGCGGTCATGGGCACCTCCGACATCCCCATGCGTCTCCCCATGCTTCGCTGGACGCTTGAAACCGCTTTTTTCGATACCCGTAAGATGGTGTCCGGCCAGGATCTCAGGTTCGACCTCCATTCCGTCTATCCTCCTGCGACCAAGGATCCGACCGATCCGCCGTATCCTCCCTTCGATGCGGCGTCCAGCCTGGACCTCTTCGCTTACGACACGACCCCTGGCACGGACGCCATGATCGTGTTGGGCAACCCCGGGAAGCGCATCGCGTACACGCCGAACAGCAACTCGGTCATCGACGAGGTCTGCGTCTGCGATTTCACGGATCAGGCTCCCGACGCACAGGCCAGGATGGCCTTGTGGATCGGGGAACGCTTCCGCGACGGGCGCTACTACAAGGAGAATGACGCGAGGTTCCTCTCGACGCACCTGAGCCTCGGAGATGGTCCTTCGCGTTTGCTCTGGGCCAGGTGGACCTGCTATCTCCCGAGGGAGGACCGCAAGGAGATCGGCGGTGCAGCCGTGTCACGCTTTCTGGATGAGCGTTTACGTAACAGTACGGTGGAGCTCGAGCTCCTGGATTCCGCCGGGAGCTTCTCCAGCACGCCATTGCAGGGCCTGGTCCAGGGAGGGCGGATCGGCAGGACCCTGGACGGCTTCCGCTACCGCGCCACCTTCAAGCCCAACCTGGCCGACCTGTCTGACCCGGTGCTCGAGTCCCCCTTCCTCGACGACGTCACCTTCGCCTGGCAGCCGGCCTCCGGCCCCAGGGTCCTGGCCTGGGGGGAACGATAGGGAGGCGCCAGGAAAGCGCTTGCGACCCCGTCCGTCCGCCCCGTAGCCTAGACCGGATTCCCGGAGGTGTCTGTGCAGCCAGCCCATGCTTCCTCTTCCGTTCCGGACAACCGCCTGGCGCGGGAGACCTCGCCCTATCTCCTCCAGCACGCCCGCAACCCCGTGGACTGGTTCCCCTGGGGCCCGGAGGCCCTCGAGAAGGCGCGCCGGGAGGACAAGCCCATCTTCCTGTCGATCGGGTACTCCGCCTGCCACTGGTGTCACGTCATGGCCCACGAGTCCTTCGAGAATGCTGCGGTGGCCGAGGTCATGAACCGCCTCTACGTGAACATCAAGGTCGACCGCGAGGAGAGGCCTGACCTGGACCACCTCTACATGCAGGCCGTCATGGCCATGACCGGCTCGGGAGGCTGGCCCATGTCCGTCTGGCTCACGCCTGACCTGGAGCCCTTCTTCGGGGGGACCTATTTCCCGCCCGACTCCCGCTACGGCCGTCCCGGCTTCCGCGCCGTGCTGGAGGGCATCTCCCGGGCCTGGAAGGAGAGGCGTGCCGACATCCTTCGCGATGCGGGACGGATGGCGGAGGCCCTTCAGGCCGAGACCCGGCTTCCGGCCGGCACGGAGGAGCTGTCGAGGGATCCCCTGCCCAAGGCCGCCGAGGGCCTGAAGAAGCATTTCGATGCGGACTTCGGGGGTTTTGGGGGGGCGCCCAAGTTCCCGCCTTCCATGGATCTTGAGGTCCTTCTGCGGGAACACGCCCGGACCGGGGAGGGCGCCCTGCTGGCCATGGCCGAGGTCACCTTGGACCGCATGGCCCGGGGCGGGATGTACGACCAGATTGGCGGGGGCTTCCACCGCTATTCGACCGACGAGAAGTGGCTGATCCCCCACTTCGAGAAGATGCTGTACGACAACGCCCTGCTGTCGAGAGTCTACCTGCACGCATGGCAGGCGACCGGAAAGGCCGGATACTCCCGCATCGTGCGGGAGACCTGCGACTACGTCCTGCGCGAGATGCAGGATGAGAAGGCCGGGGGCTTCTACGCGGCCCAGGATGCCGACAGCGAGGGCGTGGAGGGCAAGTTCTTCGCCTGGACCCCGGCGGAGGTCCGTCAGGTCCTTGGCGCGGAGGATGCCGCCGTCTTCTGCAAGGCCTACGACGTCAGCGCCGGGGGGAACTTCGAGCACGGTGCCAGCGCGCTCTGGCTGCCCGATCCCGTCTCTGCGGAGATGGATGCCCGCCTGGCTCCGATGCGTGCGAAGCTGCTTGCCGTGCGGGAGAAGCGGATCAAGCCGGGCCTGGACTCCAAGATCCTCGCCGACTGGAACGGCCTCATGATCCGGGCCCTGGCCGAGGCGGGCTTCGCCCTCGACGAACCCCGCTACCTGGCCGCCGCGCGTCGGGCCGTCTCCTTCTGCCTTTCCCGCCGGAAGGATGGGCGCCTGATGCACGCCGAAGGCGTCGGCGGCTTCCTGGACGATCATGCCTTCCTGGCTTCCGGGTGCCTGTCCCTGCTGGAAGCCACCGGGGAGGGCCGCTGGCTGACGGAAGCAGGGACGTTGGCAACCGAGATGGAAAAGTCGTTTCGGGACGCTTCCGACGGGGCCTTCTTCTTCACGCCAGACGGGCATGAGAAGCTTCCGGCCCGGTCCAAGCATCCCGGGGACAATGCGCTTCCTTCCGGGAACTCGGTGGCGGCCTCCGTACTTCTGAAGCTGGGTGCGCTCACGGGGGAGAAGCGTTGGCGGGACCTCGGGGAAGGGACGCTCAAGGCCTTCTCGGCATTCTACGGGCGACAGCCGAGAGGCTTCGCAGAGATGCTCTGTGCCCTGGACTTCGCAACCTCGGAGACCGTGGAGATCGTGGTGGTGGGTGCTCCTGGGTCCCGCAAGCCTCTGCTGGATGCGTTAAGGAACCGCTTCCTTCCCAACGCCCTGATCCTTCCGGTCGATCCGGCGGCGCCGCTCGGGATTCCCCTGGCCGAAGGTCGAGGGCTGGTGGACGGGAAGCCGGCAGCCTACGTCTGCAGGGCCGGGACCTGCCGGGTGCCGGTGACGGAGCCTTCCCAGCTGTCCACCAGGTGACATCCGGAGCATTCCGGGTGGGATGAGACAGGCAGCAGAAATCCAGGGTCCAGGATGTTGCCAAGAATCCGCGGGTCCTGTTCGCAGGGCCTGACGTTCCCGGCGGGATCCACCGCCAGCCGCTCCCTTCCGGCCCCGCAGCGGGCGAAACGGACATGGGGGAAGTTCCGTCCGGCCAGCCAGGCGGAGGGAAGGGGCTCTCCACAGGTCACCGCGAGTCCTGACGCGGCCCCCAGCCGGTCTGCCCGTTCCAATCCCCGGACCAGGTCCTGGGGATCGGGTTCCAACGCCTTGCGGTGGGCCAGCCCCGTCCCTCCCGGCAGGAAGCGGAGGAACATCCACTCGTCCGCGCCCAGGGCCTGGGCGACGCGCAGGGAACCCTCCAGCTCGGGCAGGTTGCGCCGGGTGGCCACGAAGACTGCGCAGGCCACGAGACCTGCTTCCCGGGAAGTCAGGAGGGCCCGGCAGGCGGCGTCGAAGGTGTCCAGTCCCATGAGCTCCGCCTGGGTCTCACGGCGGTCGGAGAGGAGGGGGATGAGGACGTGGGAGACTCCCGCCGCATGGAGGCGTCTGGTCCGGGCCGGCGTGACCAGGGTACCGTTCGTGGTGAGCTGGATTTCCGATACGCGACCCCGGGCTCGGGCGGCCAGATCCTCCAGGTCGTTGCGCAACAGGGGCTCCCCTCCGGAAAGGGTGAGGGCCGAGGGCGTCAGGAGGTCGAGGGATCTGTCCAACACGCGACTCAGGGATTCCCGATCGGGTTCATCGGCTGGATAGGTTGATCCGGGAGCCCGCCAGACGTTGTAGCAGTAGAGACAACGGGCGTTGCAGTGGGGGGTCGTCTCCAACCAGAGGTGGCGGGAGTTCATCGGTCCACAAACCATTTCTGCGACTTGTCCCACCTCAGGTTCGGATGGTTCTTAAACCAGGTCCTCCAGGCCGAGGGATCGTTCCCGAGATCCTGGCCGGTCGTAAGCTTGAGGAGCTCATAATAGGTCCTTCTCGGGATCCAGGTTTTTCGGCCCAGCGAGAGGTGGGCCGGCCACCCTAAGAACCCTCTGTAGTTCGGAAGCTTCTCACCGTAGATTCCACACCAGGGATGAGCTTCCCAGGAACGGATGAGGCTTTCCTTGTTTTCGATGATCACGGGTTGCTGGAGGGCGATGGTGGCCAACCGTCTGGCCCACCATACCTGCCCCCCAAACACCGCCATCGCCAGAAGAAGGGATGACGTCAGAAATACGAGGATTCGGATGGAGACGCGCAGGGCCCCGCCATCTCCCGGACTCACGGTTTGCGTCCCGGGGGGCCGGCGGAGTCCTCCAGGATGAGGCTCCAGAGGGAGCGAGCCCGGTCGGAGACTTCCGGGTCCTTCTCCTTCAGGACCTCGCGCAAGGCGCCGAGCGCCGGTTCTCCGATGGCCCTCAGGCGTTGCGTGGCGGCCTCCCGCGCCTGGAAGTCGGAATCCCCCAGGCGGGCGATCAGGCCGGCGATCTCTTCCCTCAGAGGGGAGGGCTGGGTCTTGGGATCCTTCAGGTCCGGCTCCAGGAGCGTCAGGACGAGCTGGGCCGTCTCCTCGACCGTCCGGGGGAAGGGCTTGGCGCCGTCCACTTCCGTCTGGGCGAGTGCCTTACGCAGTTCCTCTTCCAAGGCCCGACGGGCCTCCTGGTAGACGTCTTCCGCCAGGCGGCCCGACCTGGCCAGGCTCATCAGGGCGGAGGCACGCTGGCGCCAGGGAGCCAGGTTCCGGAGAGGGGCCTGTTTGGAGATGAAGGCCTTCCTGGTCATCGTGTTTTCGGCTTCGCGCTCGTCATTTCCCTTCAGGGTGGTATTCAGGAAAGCCTCCAGCGTCCTCCAGGCGTGGGCACGGTCGGCGTCCTTCCTGGCCAGTCGGGCCAGGGTTTCAGCAGTTTCCGGAGGAAGGGCTGGAGGTGGTTCGACCGGGGCCAGCCGAACGAGCGGGGTGGGGGCCTGGGGAAGGGTGCCGAGGCTCCTCAGGAGTCTTCTGAGGAAGGCCAGGTCCGGATCCTGGGCCTGTTCGGGCGTGGCCAGCTTCTCCTCGGCTCCGACGGGCATGGACGTCAAGGCCCCCCATCCCCCGAGGGCGAGCATCCAGGTTTGGGCGGATCGGAGCGTCATGGATTTTTCCTCTTTAGTCCAAGAAGTGTAGGCCATGATCACTCAGGATGCGGGACCGGACGGTCCTGGCCCGTTCGGCGATTTCCGGATCCTTGTCCTTGAGGACCTCCCTCAGGGCTCCGAGGGCCGGAACGCCGATCTCCCTCATCCGTTCCGCGGCAGCCTCCCGCATCTTGAAGTCGGGATCCCTAAAGCGGTCGATCAGTCCGGCGATCTCTTCGCGAAGTGGGAAAGGCTGGGCCTCAGGAAATTTCAGCTCGGGTCCCAGAAGCATCAGCACGAGTTGCACAGTCTCCTCGACCGTCCGGGGGAAGGGCTTGGCGCCGTCCACCTCGGTCCCGGCCACCTCTTTGCGTAGCTCCTCCACCAGGGCCCCCCTGGTCTCCTGGTAGACGGCCTCACTAGGACATTTACTCTTGGTCTGATCCATCAGGTACCGGGCATGCCTAAGCCAATTGGCCGGTTGATATTCGGGGCTCCAGCACTTCGTGCGATGCATGGCAAACTGAGTGTTCACGGAGCTGATCCGCTCTGCCGCTTGTCTCACAGCAGCTTTCAGGAATGCCTTTAACGTCTTGTAGGCATGGCCCCTGCCGGCGTCCTTCAAGGCAAGCCGGTCCAGGGCTTTGGAGGCATCGTTCAGGAGCTCGGGCAGAGGGCGTTTGTTTTCTTTGAATGCGTTGCTCAGGAAGTCTCTCAGAAAGAGCAGGTCGGAATTCTGGGCCTGTTCAGGCGAAGGAGTCTTTTCCTCGGCCTTCGCGGCTTCGGGGGCTGTCATCAGGACTCCCCATCCCCCGAGGGCGAGCATCCAGGTTTGGACGAATCGGCGCATCATGGGTTTTCCTCTTGGTTGGGCGGATCCAGGACAGCGTCCTCCAGGATGTCGCGCCAGAGGGTCTGGGCCCGGTCGGCGATCTCCGGGTCCTTGTCCTTCAGGATGTCCCGCAGGGCGCCGAGGGCGGGCTCGCCGATGGCCCTCAGCCGCACTGTGGTGGTTTCTCGGATTTTGAAATCAGGATCCCCTAGGCGGCCGATCAGGCCGACGATCTCCCCTCTCAGGGGGTAAGGCAGGGTCTTCAGATCCTTCAGGTGGAGTGGAGTCCGGGCAGTGTCCTTCAGTATATGGAACCAGATGTCTTGGGCCCGGTCGGCGATCTCCGGGTCCTTGTCCTCCAGGATGTCCCGCAGGGCGCCGAGGGCGGGCTCGCCGATGGCCCTTAGCCGCTTCATGGCGGTCTTACTCGTCTGGAAATCGGCGCTCCCCAGCAGGCTAACTAGGCTGCCGATCTCTTCGCGAAGTGGGGAGGGCTGGGTTTTGGGATCCTTCACGTCGGGTTCCAGAAGCGTCAGCACGAGCCGGGCCGTCTCCTCGACCGTTCGGGAGAAGGGCTTGGCGCCGTCGACTTCGGTCTGGGCGATGGCCTTGAGCAACTCCTCTTCTAAGTCCCGCCGGGCCTTCAAGTACTTGGCCATAGACAGACTTTCTTGGTCGGCATAATTGAGCAGACCCATGGTCATACATAGCCAGCGGGGAGGCTTGGAGTAACCTCCACACAGGTTGGGTCGCATTCGCCTCTCAGCCATTCTCTGGGCTGAGACTTTCGCCGAGGCTTCCAAGAAAACCTTCAGTGTATTCCAGGCATGGCCCCGGCCTGAATCCTTTCCGACAAGACGGTCCAGGGCTTGAGTGATACTGACAGGTAGCACGGTAAAGGGGTGAGAGGTGACCAATTGGCGCCTGAGGAATCTTCTGAGCAAAGCCAGGTCGAGATCCTGGCCCTGTACAGAGGTGGTGGGAGCGGCAGGCACATCTTCCTGTGCCCTGGCGGCAGGGGCCGCCAAAAAGCCTCCCCATCCTGTAAGGATAAGCATCCAAGCCGGGACTGGGCTGTGCATCGCAGTCATCCTACCCCGTCCCCAGGTGTTGGCGTGTAAAGAGTGCGTCAATCCCCGTAGTCGACGTGCATCAAGGTCAACCCGCGGGCCGGAGCCGTGATCCCGGCCTCAGGCCGTTTCCGGCTCTTCAGGGCCCCGGCCACGGAGGCGGCCGTCCGCTTGCCCTTGCCCACCTCCACCAGGGTGCCGGTGATGATGCGGACCATGTGGGTGAGGAAGCCGTCCCCCACGGCTATGACCGTGACCTTCGGGCCTTCCGCCTTCACGGTGAGGGACTGGAGCGTCCTGACGGTGCTCTTTCGTTCCTTCACCCCGTGGACCTGGGCGAAGGCGCGGAAGTCGTGGCGGCCGACCAAGTGCCGGGCCGCTCTGCGCATGGCCGCCACGTTGAGGGGGAGCGGCACCTGCCAGACCCTGTCGCGGAGCAGGGCGCTGCGTCCCCGGGCGTTCCAGATGGTGTAGGTGTAGGTCTTGGATTTGGCCGAGAAGCGGGCGTGGAAGCCCGGCGGGGGCTCCCAGGCTTCCGATACGGAGACATCGGGAGGGAGGTTGGCGTTAAGGGCGGTGATCCATTTTTCGGTGGGGAGCCTGGATGCGGTCCTGAACTGGACGACCTGTCCGGCGGCGTGGGTCCCGGCGTCGGTGCGGCCTGCGGCGATGACGGCAGGGCGCCGCCCGGTGATCTTCCCGATGGCAGCCTCCAGGGCCTCCTGCACGGAAGGCTGGCCTTCCTGCCTCTGCCAGCCGGCGTAGGCGGTGCCGTCGTACTCGAGGCGCAGCGCGAGGAGGCGGGTAGGCATGGCGCTCAGTGTACGGGAAACGGGATTGAGGTGAACCTTTGCCTGCCGGGTCCGTTTGGAGGGATGTGAAGTGCCTTCTCGTCCTTGCCGTGGGCACCGGACTTCTGGTCTCCTGCATTTCCACCGAGCCCGTCCGGACGGATCCCCTGCCCGGGGCCCGGGCCGCGCTGGAGGCCGGCCTGGATTGGCTTGCCAGGCATCAGTCCCGGATCGACGGGCTCTGGTCCTGTGATCATTTCGACGCGTTCTGTGAAGACTCCCGGTGCAACGGGTCCGGTTCGGCGGAGCACACGCTGGCCACGACCAGCCTGGCTGCCCTGGCCTACCTGGGTCATGACTTTCAGCCGGACGCCACCGAGCGGGGAGAGGTCCTCACGCGGGCCCTGGTCGGGATCTCCCGCCTTCAGGATGGGCAGGGATTCCTTCGGAATCCTACCGCCCACGGTGAGAAACCCCTGTGGGGGCATTGCGTAGGCCTTCTGGCCCTGGCCGAGGCCCTGAGGCGGGACCCGGCGGATCCCCGTGGATTCCGTAACACCATTCGGAAAGGCACGGAGTACCTTCTCTCTTGTCAGGTGCCCGGCAAGGGATGGAACTTCGGCGCTCCAGGAGGCTGCAACACCTCCGCCACCTGCTGGGCCGTCCTGGCCCTGGACGCCTGTCGAAAGGCCGGGATTGCCGTGCCCGATCAGGCCTTCGAGGGGGCCTCGGCCTGGATGCGGGAGGTCCTGGAGGTCCGTGGGGGGAAGGCAACTTTCGGCTACGACGGGAAGGAGGGTTTCGTGCGTGGGGTTCCCGTCTTCACGACAGCCCAGGGGGTGCTGTGCCAGGCCCTCCTGGGTCGGGAGGAAGGCGTGAAAGCCGGAGCCTTGACCCTCCTGGACAGCAGGCCTGAAGGCCGTGCCGACCTGTACTGCTGGTACTTCCAGGCCAGGGCCCTGTCCCGCGTGGGCGGAAAGGGTTGGGCCGGATGGCGCGACGAGATGGGCAATGTCCTGCTGGCCCTTGAGGAGACGCAGGGATGCCCGACGGGCTCCTGGGATCCCGACAAGGATGCTTGGGGAGTGGAAGGGGGGGGACGGGTGTGCTGCACGGCCCTGGCCTGCCTCTGTCTGGAGACCGCGTTGGGAGAGGGATCGCCATGAGACGGCTTCTGATGAGCGCGCTGGTCCTGCTTTCTTCCGGGTGCGTTCCCGCCTCCGGGCCCCAGCCGGTGGAAGTCCCGGACTCCAGCATGGAGCCCGCGGTGCGTAGCGCGCTGGAATGGCTGGCCCGCCACCAGGCGCCTGACGGCCATTGGGGGTGCGCCGGCTTTGATGCCTGCTGCCGCGGGGGTATGAAGTGCGCCGGTCCCGGGGATGCGGATTACGATGTGGGGGCGACCAGCCTGGCACTGCTGGCCTTCCTGGGGCATGGGGAGACTTCCGGCGTGGGGTCTTTTCAGGACACCATGCGTCGCGGCCTGTCCTGGCTGAAGGGCCAGCAGGCCGCCGACGGGTGCGTAGGACCCAAGCACGTCGCGAAGCGGCTCTACAACCACGTCCTGGCGACCCAGGTCCTGGCCGAGGCGGTGGGCATGGGCGAGAGGCGCTTCCAGGGCCCCGCCCAGAAGGCCGTGAAATACCTCCTCGTCTGCCAGAACCCCAAGGGAAAGGGCGGGGGGTGGCGCTACTTCAACTACAACCTTCCCGGGACGCCGCACGAAGCGGACGGGGACAACGACACCTCGATGACGTGCTGGGCGGTCCTGGCGCTCCAGTCGGCCCGGATGGCCGGTCTGACCGTCCCCAACGATGCCTTCGAGCGGGCCTCGCTCTGGCTGGACTCCGTCTACGAGATCCGCGCCGACGGCAAAGGCATCTTCGGCTACCTGAGGAAGGCCAACGGCAAACTGGGCCTGGTCCATGCATCCCCCTACACGACGACCTCGATGGGCGTATTCGTCCGCCTGCTTCTGGGGCAGAACGCGGGGGTGCAGGAGGGGACCTGGACCCTGCTGGAGAGGCTCCCGGACTGGAAGCATCCTGACCTCTACGGATGGCATTGGGTGACCCTCGCCCTGTTCCAGGTGGGCGGCGAACCCTGGAAGGCCTGGAACGCCCCCTTGAAGGAGGTGCTTTGCAGGAACCAGGAGATCCAGGGATGCCAGGAAGGCTCCTGGGATCCCGCTCAGGACACCTGGGGGGGTGAGGGCGGGAGGGTCTGCACCACGGCCCTGGGCGCCCTCTGTCTGGAAGTCCTATACCGCTACAAGAAGGGGATCCGGATCCCGGGTCGCCAGGAGCCTTACACGATCCAGGAACCCGGGGACTATCCCTAGGACAATGCCTTCGCCAGCAACGGCAGGCTCCGGTCGAAGCGGTAGGGGATGTTCATGTGCCCGTCGGGGAAGGTCTCGTAGACGTGGCGGATCCGGTGTTTGCGCAGGGCCGCGGAGAGCGCCCTGGCCCCCCAGTGCAGGGAGAACTCGTCCTGGTCCCCGCAGTCGACATAGATCGCCCGGATTTTTTTCAACGCCGCCACGTGGCGGGGCACCATGCGCACCGGATCCCAAGCCTGCCAGCGCTTCCAGACCTCGGGGCGGAAGACCCCCGTCTGAAGGTCGAAGGGGAAGTCGATGCCCAGGGTCTTGGAGCGCGGGTTGGGGGAGTAGTGGGCCGCCATGGCCAGGATGTTGAGGGGGCGAGCCTGCTTCCTGCGGCTGTGGTTGGGGTCCTTCCAAAAAGAGGAGAGCCATTTCGCCGGCCCCCCCGCCTCCCGGAAGCGGTCGAAGGCGTCGGAGAAGTCCTGGATGTAGCAGAGCTCGAAGTCCGAGTCCCCGGAGTGGTCCGCGGCCACCTGGAAGATCTCCGGATGCCGCATGGCCTGGACGATGGCGCCATACCCGCCCGAGGATTTCCCGAAGACGCCCCAGCGGGAGACCCGGTAGGTCCTGGCCACGAAGGGCACGACCTCCCGGATCAGGTAGTCCTCGTAGCGCCCGGTGGCGCTGGAGTTGATGTACTGGTTGCCGCCCAGTTTCGTGAAGCAGTCTGGGGCCGCCACGATGACCGGCGGGCATTTCCCGGAGGAGATCAGGCGGTCCAATCTCTGGTCGAGGCCCTCGGCCAGGGGGTTGCGGTTGAAGAACATGGGGCCCGAGCCCGTGAAGCCGGCCAGGGCCATGAGGGCCGGGTAGGCCTTGCCGGGGGAGTATCCGGGGGGCAGGTAGACCGGAAGCTCGCGCTCCGTCGGATCCCGCAGGGGATTGCCCTTCAGGACCCGGCTGGAGAGGCGGTGGCGGACGACGCGGCCGGTCACAGCAGGCGCTCGGCGATCTGGACGGCGTTCAAGGCGGCTCCTTTCCGGAGCTGGTCCCCGACCACCCAGAAGTTGAGGGCGTTCATGGTATGCAGGTCCTCCCGGATGCGGCCCACGGCGCAGTCGTCCTTCCCGGCCAGGTCCCGAGGCATCGGATAGGCCTTGTGCCGGGGGTCGTCAATCACCTTCAAGCCCGGGAAGGCGGCGAAGGCCCTGCGGGCCTGGTCTGCCGTGATCCTCCGGGAGGTCTCCACGTAGACGGACTCCGAATGGGCGCGCAACACCGGCACCCGCACGCAGGTGGCCGTCACCGGGAGGCCAGGGAGCTCCAGGATCTTGCGGGTCTCCATCCCGATCTTGATCTCCTCTCCCGTGAAGCCGTTCGGCTGGAAGGAGTCGATGTGGGGGATGAGGTTGAAGGCCAGGGGGTGGGCGAAGACCTTGGCCGGGACCTTCCTGCCGCCCTTTGCCCATCCCTTGAGCTGGGCTTCCAGCTCGTCCATGCCCTCCGCACCCGCGCCGGAGGCGGCCTGGTAGGAGGAGACGATGACCCTCGTCAGGCCCGCTGCGTCGTGCAGGGGCTTGAGGGCCATGAGGAGGATGGCGGCGGTGCAGTTGGGGTTGGCGATGATGCCTGCCCTGCGCGGCCGGGGAATGCGGTGGCCGTTCACCTCGGGCACGATCAAAGGGATGCCGGGGTCCATGCGGTAGGCGCTGGAGTTGTCGATCACGGCAACCCCGGCCTCCACGGCCCTTGGGGACCAGGTCCGGGAGAGCTCGGCGCTGACGGCCATCAGGGCGATGTCGATCCCTTCGAAGCAGTCTTCCTTCAAGGCTTCGATGGGGATCCGCTTGCGTCCGACAGGGATCCTTCGGCCCGCCGAGCGTTCGGAGGCGAAAAGCCTCAGCGAGGACATCGGGAAGCGGCGCTGGGCCAGGATGGAGGCCATCTCCCGGCCCACCGCACCCGTGGCCCCCACGACGGCGACATGGACGGCGGTCCTCACCATGACACGTCCACCCGCCGGGTGCGCCCCTGCTTGTCCTGGAAGAGGAGGAAGCGGTTCTGCTTGCCGAACTGGTACAGGTCCATGGTCACCATGACGTCCTGGCGGCAGTAGTCCAGCAGCTTGCGGAACTCGCCCTGCCGGTACCACCGGATCGCCTGGAGGCCGTCGGCGCTCTTGCGTTCACCCAGGCTGGTGGAGGCCAGGGCGTCGAGGCCCACGCGGAAGCCGAGGCGCTTGTGGACCTCCTCGAGCATGTCCAGGGAGGGGAGCTTCTGGAGGTCCTCCTTCGTGTAGGCGGAGAGGACCTCGTAGTCGAAGCGCTTGGTGTTGAAGCCCACGACCAGGTCGGCGGCCTGGAGCTCCTGGACGAGGGCCCCGGCATCGGTCTCCCGGAACTCCCGGAACTGGCCGCTTTTCGTGGAATAGGTCACGGCGACCGAGAGAAGAAGCTCCCGGAACCGGTCCCGGCCCCCGACCTCGTCGAAGGATTTCTGGGTTTCCAGGTCGAAGAAGACCAGGTTGGGGTCGGAAGCCGCCATCGGAGCCGGGGATTATACTTGCCGCCCTCCGGGGGGGCCGCTAAAGTTTGCCCATGCCCAACACCGGCCCGTTCGCTTCCAAGACCGCAAAGAAGGCCGCTGACGCCCCGAGCATGATCGAGGACGCCAACGACATGTTCGACCAGGCGGCGGCCGCCTTGAACCTGAAGCAGGAGTACCGGGTCCTCCTGAAGCACCCCTACCGCGAACTGACGGTCCAGATCCCCATCCACATGGACGATGGCCGCCTGGAGGTCTTCTGGGGCTTCCGCGTCCAGCACAACGCCGCCCGCGGACCCTACAAGGGCGGCATCCGCTTCCATCCCCGTGTCGACCTCGACGAGGTGCGGGCCCTGGCCGCCCTCATGACCTGGAAGACCGCGCTCGTGGACATCCCCTTCGGCGGGGCCAAGGGCGGGGTGGCCTGCGACCCGACCCGCATGTCCGAGGAGGAGCTCAAGCGCCTCACCCGCGGCTACTGCGGCAAGATCGACTACATCATCGGGCCCCAGCGCGACATCCCGGCTCCGGACGTGAACACCAGCCCCAAGGTCATGGCCTGGTTCATGGACGAATACGGCAAGCGTCACGGGCATACCCCGAGCGTGGTCACGGGCAAACCCGTCGAGCTGGGCGGCTGTCCCGAGCGCGAGGCAGCCACCGGGCGCGGCGTCGTGATCGTGGCCTCCGAGGCCTGCAAGGAACTGGGGATGAGCCTGAAGGCTGCCCGGGTCGTCATCCAGGGCTTCGGTAACGTGGGATCGAATACGGCCGTCCTGATCGAGGAGGCCGGCGCCAGGGTCGTGGCGGTCAGCGACGTGAACGGCGGCATCCACAACCCCAAGGGACTGGACATCAAGAAGGTCCTCGCCCACTCGAAGGAGAAGGGGACCCTCAAGGGCTTCCCCGGGGCCGAGGCCGTCACCAACGAGCAGCTGCTGGTCCTCGACTGCGACATCCTGATCCCCGCCGCCATGGAGGGGGTCCTTCACGCCGGGAATGCTCCGAAAGTGAAGGCGAAGCTTGTGATCGAGGCGGCCAACGGGCCGACCGTGACGGAGGCCGACGAGATCTTCGCCAAGCGCGGCATCCCGGTGGTGCCGGACATCCTCGCCAACGCGGGCGGGGTGACGGTCTCCTACTTCGAGTGGGTACAGAACATCCAGCAGTTCGCCTGGCAGAAGACCGAGGTGAACGAGGAGCTGGAGCGCACCATGGTGAAGGCCTTCTCCGCGGTCGCCAAGCTCTCGAAGGAGCGCAAGGTGTCGCTGCGGCTGGCGGCCTTCATGCTGGCGATCCAGCGGGTGGCCCGCGCCGTCGAGCTGCGCGGGATCTGACCGGCCGCTACTCCCCGGACGCCTCCTTCAGGATCTCCTGGCTGACGGGCCAGGCCCATCCGGCTGCAGCAAGGTAGACCGCCGTCGGGAGCAGGATGCTCCCGGCCGGGATCAAGTTGAGCTTCTCAGCGACGACGGGCACGTCAGATAGGAAGAGCCATCCCGCCCAGCCGACCAGGGCGGTCAGCATCTGCAGGGCCCCCGTGATCCGCTCGAGCTTCGGGCCTCCGATCAGGGTGCCCAGACCGGGAAGGGGCAGGAGGTTCAGGAGGACACAGGTGTAGGCGAGGCCCTTGGGCTTGGTGGCCTCCTTGGAACGCACGGTGCTGAGCTGCCTGCCGGTCACCAGATTGAGCCCGCACTGGATGCAGAGGGCGTCCTTGCGGGAGACGAAGGCGTTGCACCCGGGACAGCTGGTGTGGGCGTGGAGGTCCGCACCCGCCGCCGGTGCCGTCGCGGCCGGAGGCTTGGCGGGCGCCTTGGTTGCAGGGGCGGCTTTCACGGCCGGCTTCGCGGAGGAGGCCGGAGTCGCCTTGGGAGGAGGCGTGGCCGGTCCCGCCTTAGGGGCGACGGCGGGCTCATAGGTCTTGGGGGCGGTTTTGGGGAGAAAGAGGTCCCCCTGGCATCCCGGGCAGGAGATCTTTGTTCCTGCCATCGGTGGCGTGACCCGGATCGACTGCTCGCAGGTGGGGCAGGTGTAGGGGAAGGAGGCAGCGGGGATCTGGACCGGTTGTCCGCAGCCGGGGCACTTGGCGCGCTTTCCAGCCAGGGTGTCCGGGGCGTTCAAGGACTTGCCGCAGGCACATTTGACCAGGATGGGCATCCAGACCTCCTAGGCCGCCTTTGCCTGGAGGTCGATCCCGAATCTTCCGGCGGACTCGGGCCATCCCAGGAAGAGCTGCCTCAATTCCGGCGGGAGCCAGCGCCGCGACAGGGCCCGGCGAAAGGCCGTGGGCAGGATCATGCGTTTCGCATAGCCGTAGCCGTGCAGGGCGAAGAGATGGGCAGCCGCCCGCGGGGGAAGGGACTCCTCCAGCAGGGCCAGATGGCGGTCCATCACGGCAAGGACCTCCTCCCGGGAGGGCAGGGGGGGCGCCGCCGCCCCGTCCGCCCTGAGCTCGCGGAAGATCCAGGGGTTCCCCATCGACGCCCTGGCGACCAGCACGCCGTCGCATCCGGTCTCCTTCCGGATGGCCTCCAGGTCGGCTCCGGAACGGATGTCCCCGTTGCCGAGCACCGGGATGCGCACGGCGGCCTTGGCCTCGCCCACGCGATGCCACAGGGATCGTCCGGAGCCGGCGTAGCCCTGTTTCACGGTGCGGGCGTGGATGGCCACGGCGGCGGCTCCGGCGGACTCGGCGGCGCGGACCACCTGGGCGATCGTGACCCTCTCCTCGTCGAAGCCGCAGCGCATCTTCACGGTGACGGGCACCTTCACGGTGTTCACGACCGCCTCCACGATGGCTCCGATGCGTTCGGGATGGAGCAGCAGGAAGCCTCCGGCCTCCTCCGATCGGACGCGCCGGGAGGGGCAGCCGAAGTTGAGGTCCACCGCATCGAGGCCCAGCCCCTCGATGACGCGTGCGGCCTCGGCCATCACCGCGGGGGAGGAGCCCACGATCTGGCCCGCCAAAGGGGCGGCGGGGCCGCCCTCGCCCGGGGCCTTGGCCAGGAGGTTCATGGTCGAGGGGATGCGTCGGATCACGGCCTCCGCACGGGCCATCTCGGTCGTGGCCCAACACGCCCCCATCTCCCGGGCGAGACGCCGGTACGGGGCGTTCGTATAGCACTCCATCGGTGCCAGGAAGACCGGGTTCCCGATGCCATGGGGGCCGAGCTGGATCACGGGCGGGTCTTGGCGGCGTCCTTCCAGCGCTCCGAGGCCGCGCGGCGGTCGGCCTCCCCGGAGAAGGGGTCGTAGCCCACGGTGCGGCCGGTGGCTTCCCTCAGGACCCCCTCGGACCAGACCCTGGTCCAGGGGTCGCCGCTGGCCAGACCTTCCAGGGCAAGCGCAGTCCGCTTGGCTCCCACGGGGGGGATGAGCTTGAGCAGCCTGTCGGCCTCGACGCGCACCAGGGGGTCGCAGTCCACGGAGGCGCCCAGCGTGGCCTGCAGGAGCTGGAAGGCCGGCGGGGCGGGAGGCGCATCGGCTCCACCCAGGCTGGCGGCCAGGATGCCCTGGAAGGCGCGGAGGTAGGCGACTTTCAAACGGGTGTTGGGAGATGTGGAGAGGGTCTTGAATCCGCGATCCAGGAGGGGCTTGAGGCAGGGATCGTTGGAGGGGGAGAGGTCGGCAAGGGCCTCCATCGCTTCCCCGGAAAACGGATCCGGCTTCTCGGCCAGTTCCAGCAGGGCCTTCAGGGCTTCGGGACTCTGCGTGGCGGCTTCCCCCAGGGCGGCGATCGCCTCGGCACGGACATCCGGGGCCTCCTTGGGATCCGTCGCCGCGCGGGATACGGGATCCAGGAAGGAAGGATCTCCGGAGACGGCCAGGGTCCGGATGGCGCGCATGGCCTTCAAACGCTGGGCCGCGGCGGTCGAGGAGGCCAGGAGCTGAAGTCGTGGGGCTGCGTATTCCTTCATGTCCTGTAGGGTCTGGACGGCCTTCTCGCGCCCAGGCGCGTTCTCACCGGCAGCCAGGGCGTCGAGGGCTGCGGAGAAGCGCAGGGGACGCCAGGCCATGACGGCTCCGGCGATCAGGAGGAGGGCAGCCAGGCTTCCCAATACGATGGGGCCTGCCCTGCCGCCGCCTGAGGCGGCGCTGTTTCGCCCGCTGCGGCGGGGGAGCTGGGGGATGGGGGCGGCGTCATCCGTGGCGATCTCGGTCATGGGGAACCTCCTGGGAGGGATGGCAAGGGCGGGGGGGATGGCAGGGGAGACAGGATCTCTTGGGCCCCGTGGGCCCACCAGCGTTTCCAGCGTTCGGGGTCGCTGCAGATGGTTTTCTTGGCGGTGGAGTTCGGCCGGTCCGCATAGAGGACCAGGCCCTGCTGGCTCAGGTAATCCCGGACGGCCCTTTCGTCCGGCGGGATCCTCATGCCGAAGACGCTCTGGCAGGCCAGGGAGAAGGCCTTGCGGGCGATCTCCTCAAGCTGAGCGGAGGATCTGGCCTGTCCGGCCCCGCCCAGCATGTCCAGGAGCTCCTGGAAGCTGTCGGGACGCCCGCACATCGCCAGTCCTCCGAGCATGGCGGTCCGGACGTCGGGATCCTTCTCCTGTCCCAGGCGGCTTTCGAGGGCTGCGGTCACAGAGGCGGCCCCGATCTGTCCGAGGGCTTGGGCCGCCGTGATGCGCAGGACCGGCGCGGGATCGGCCAGGGCGGCCTCCAGCTCGGGGCAGGCCCGGGGATCGGCGATCTCCCCCAGCGTGCGGAGGACGTTCCGGCGGACCTCCGGGGAGCCCGCGCGCGCCAGAGGCCTCAGCGGCATGACGGCCAATGGGCCCAGCTGGATGGCCACGAGCTCCGCATAGCGGCAGACGTTGGGTTCCGGGTCCTGGAAGCCCTCGACCAGGAGGACCCTGGCGATGCGCCGGCGGTCCAGGTCGGCCACCGTGAGGGACTGGGCATTCCGGCGGACCGCGATGGGCCTGATCCTGGGATCCTTGGCGTCCGGGAGGAGTTCCGCAGCGCGGGTCTTCAGCCGTACGGCGTCCGCCAGGTCCTGCATGGTCTGGAGGCGTTCCGAGGCCGTCTGGGCCCGGAAAAGGCGGATGACCCGGTCCAGCTCGGCCGGAGAGGCGTCGGGGGGCTGGTCCACGTACCATTCCCGCCATGCGTCCAGGCGGTCTCCCAGGGGCCGGCCGGTGATCTTCTCCAGGGCCCGGGCGAAGTACTCCCCGTCATAACGCTCCAGCAGGGGGCCGATGGCGCGGCGGTCCCGGATCTCCCCGAGCAGGATGGCCAGCTTCTGGCGCCTCAGGCGCGTTTCACGGATGCTGTCCTCCGATGCCGTAGCGCTGAGGCGGTCCTCATCGGCCAGGGCCTGGATCAGGATGGGGACGGCGGGGCCGCCGGCCTTCTTGATCCGGTCCCGTCCGAGGTTCCCCTTCTCACGGTCCGCATACAGGGCGTCGTAAAGGGCCTCGCGGATCTCCAGCTCCTGTTCCGCGGGGAGGAGTGCGGCAGGTTCGGTCCGACGATCCGAAGCCTGACGGCCCCCGCCTGGGGTCGGGGCGCATCCGGCGATCAGCAGGGTCAGGAGGATCAGCGGTGCGGATCGCATGTGGGGTTCCGAAGGATGGCAAGGGCATGCCCGACGGCAGGAAGGACGATCCCGAGGCTTTCCACCGCGCCGGCAGGATTCCCGGGGAGGTTCAGGACCAGGCTGCGCCGGTGGGTCCCTGCCGTGGCACGCGAAAGCGCTGCAGCGGGAAGACGGCGGAAGGCGGAGGCCCTCATGGCCTCCCCGAAGCCGGGTAGCTCGCGGTCCAGGATCCTGCGGGTGGCCTCGGGGGTGACGTCCCGGGGGGAGATGCCCGTGCCTCCCGTGGTGACGACAAAAGCGGCCCTCTTGGCAAGCTTCCGGATGGCCGCAGAAATCCTGCCACGCTCGTCCGGTACCAGGCCCGTGGCGACCACCGAGAAGCCGGCCCGCCGCAGGGCCCTGGCCACCCCCGGTCCTCCCAGGTCGGGCCTCTGCCCCCGCGATGACCGGTCGCTCACCGTCAGCACCGCAGCCGTATGTCCGGCACGGCTAGGCTTGCGCGGCATAGTCGCTCTTGCCTCCCGTCTTGGACTTCAGGGCGAGGTCGGCGATGCGCATGCCGGGGTCCACCGCCTTGGCGATGTCATAGACCGTCAGGCAGGCCACGGCCACCGCCGTCAGGGCCTCCATCTCCACCCCGGTGCGGTCCTCGGTGCGGACGGAGGCGGTCACCTGGAGGCGGTCCGGCTCCATCGGCGTGAAGGTCACCTCGGCATGGGTCAGGGAAATGGGGTGGCAGTCGGGGATCAGATCGCTCGTGCGCTTGGCGGCCAGGCATCCGGCAGCCCTGGCGGTGGGCAGGGGGTCGGGCTTGGGCAGGTCGTTTGCGCGGATCCGGACCAGGGTCTGAGGATGCATAATAAGGACGGCCTGAGCCACGGCCGTTCGGAGCGTCCTTGTTTTTCCGCTGACGTCGAGCATGTTGAGCTCCAGGAAAGGACGGGATTATATGTGTGATTCCTTGAGTTTGCCCTTGTTTTTGCCGATAGGAGGTTATTAAGATACCCGGGCCAAAACGATGCAACCCACTCGCGCCTATCAGCTTCTGCTCCTGACCCTGGCCGTCGCGCCGTTGCCCTCCTGCTATGTGAACGGGCATGCCATCCGTTTCATCACCCGCCAGCCGAAGGAAACCATGGATCTGCCCGACACCCTGGGCGAGCCTGGGCTCCGGCGGGAACTGGACCAGCGCAGCGCCTTCAAGATCAAGCACGAGATCTGGACCGCCGTCCGCTGGAACGAGCATCTCCGCAAGACCCGGGTGCAGGGGACCCAGGACCAGGAGAGCTACAGGCTCGCCCCGGGGGACCGCATCAGCGTCCAGGTTGCCGAAGAGGCGAAACTTTCCACCCAATACTACATCCGCCCTGACGGGACCTTCTCCTTCCCCTACCTGGCGGAAATCGAGGCCGGGGGAAAGACCCCGCGCCAAGTTGCGGACATCCTGCATGAAGGACTCATGGCTTTCATCAAGGACCCCCAGGTGACCGTGAACCTGGAGCAGGGTGCCCAGAGGATCGTCGGAGCGGGAGGTGCCGCCGGCCCCGACTTCGGTGACATCCTGGTCTGGGGGGAGCTCGGAGGCGGCGGCGGTGCCGCCGCCACCACCTCCGGCATCTCCGGCCGCATCGTCCCCTTCTCCGGGAAGCAGAACCTGAGCAGCGTCCTCGCCTCCGCAGGCGGCCTGAGCGGCCGGGCGAACTGGCGCAACGTGGCCGTCTTCCGCCAGGAGAACGATCCGGAATCGGAGTCCGGGAAGATGGCTGTCGTGATCGTCTCCGACATGTCCCAGTATTTCAAACGCGCGGACTTCGAGCAGGACTTCCCCCTGCGCATCAACGACATCGTGTTTGTGCCGACCCAGCCCGAGTACGCCGGCACGGCCTTCCAGCATGACTGGAACCTGGTCCTGAGCTACCTGGGCGGCATCACGACCTACGACGCCTTCCTCCGCCGACTGAGCGACACCGCCCATATCATCCCCAGGGCCACGCCGAACACCGAAGGCGACAAGTAGCCTAAAGCCGAGAATGGCCAGGACCCCGCTCTACGAGGCCCACCTCGCCCTGAGGGGCCATGTCGTGGACTTCCACGGCTGGGACCTGCCGCTCTACTACAAGGACATCCGCACCGAGCATCTGGCCGTCCGCCGCTCCGCCGGGCTCTTCGACCTCTCCCATATGGGCCGCCTGCGCGTTTCCGGGGCCGGAGCCCTGGAATTCCTCGAGAAAAGCCTCACCCAGGCTATCGGCGAGATGCCGCTGGGCCGTTGCCGCTACAGCCTGATCCTGAACGATGCGGGGCACATCCTGGATGACATCCTGGTCTATCGGGAGACCTCTTCCTTCTTCCTGGTCGTGAACGCTTCCAACCGGCCCAAGGTCCTCGCCTGGCTTGGGGGAAGGAAGCCCGCCTCCGTCACGATCGAGGACCTGACGGAGGCCCTGGCCCTGATCGCCATCCAGGGGCCGAAGTCTGTCGAGATCCTGCAACCCCTTGTTTCACAGGATCTTGCAACGATGAAGTACTACACCTTCGCCGATGGCAAAGTGCAAGGCGGCCAGGGGTTGGTTTCCCGCACCGGCTATACCGGAGAGGACGGATTCGAGGTCTTCCTGCCGGCGGCTTCCGCGACCGCCCTTTGGAACGCCCTGATTGCCGCCGGCGCCCCCAAGGGCCTCATCCCGATCGGTCTCGGCGCCCGCGATACCCTGCGCTTGGAGGCCGGCATGCCCCTCTACGGGCACGAGCTGGACGAGGAGACCAACCCCCTGGAGGCCGGGGTCGATTGGGCCGTCAAGTTCACCAAGGACTTCACCGGCCGTGCTGCGCTGGAGAAGGCCAGGGCCCAGGGCCTGGCCAAGCGCCTGGCGGGGATCGAGCTGGCCGACAAACGCATTCCCCGTCAGGGCTATCCCGTCTGCAAGGGGGGCGTGGTCGTGGGGGTGATCGCCAGCGGCACCTCCTCGCCCCTGACCGGCCGCACGCTCGCCACCGCCTATGTGCCTGTGGCCGACGCCGTCGTCGGCAATGCCCTTGAGGTGGACATCCGTGGCGTGAAGTATCCTGCCGAAGTCGTTCCTCTTCCCTTTTACAAGCGTGAGAAGAAGCAAGGAGGTTCCCATGTCTGATCCTGCATCCACTCCCCCGGCGGACAGCAAGCGCGTGCTTGCGGGCGTCCTGGGCATCCTGTTCGGGGGCTTGGGCCTCCAGCGTTTCGTCATGGGGATACCAAAGGCGGACTGATCCGGATCGCCATCACGGTCTGCACCTGCGGATTCGGGGGGCTGATCGGCCTGGTCGAGGGGATCATCTACCTCACGAAGAGCGACGCCGAGTTCCACCAGACCTACATGGTCGAGAAGAAGGCCTGGTTCTAGCCGGGCCCCAACCCATCCCTCCTGGGCTGGACCCGGCCGGCGTTTTCGGTATCATTCCGGCTCCCCACCCCGAGGAGCCCCGCGCCATGTCCAGCCCCAGCGACCGCAAGTACCTCTCCAGCCACGAATGGGCCCAGGTCGAGGGCGGCCATGCCGTCGTCGGCATCACCAAGTTCGCGGTGGATGCCCTCACCGATCTGGTTTTCCTCGACCTTCCTCCGAAGGGGAAGAAGGTGGAGGCAGGCAAGCCTTTCGGCTCCATCGAGTCGGTCAAGGCCGTCTCCGACCTGATCTCCCCGGTGAGCGGGGAGGTGGTGGAGATCAACGAGGCCCTGGCCCAGAAGCCGGAGTCCCTCGCTGCCGATCCTTGGAAAGCCGGCTGGATGATCAAGGTGAAGACCTCCGCCGCTCCACAAGGGCTTCTGGACGCCGCCTCCTACGACAAGTCGGCCGCCGCCGGCCACTAGACCCATGACCTATATCCAGAACACGGCACGCGACCGGGAGGTCATGCTGAAGGCCATCGGCGTACCCGACATCGACGCCCTCTTCGTAGACATCCCTGCGAAGGTCCGCCTGAAGAAGCCGCTCAAGGTCCAGCCCAAGCTCAACGAGCTGGATCTTCAGCGCCACCTGTTCGAGCAGGCCGCCCGGAACAGGAGCACCCAGGACCTGCCCAGCTTCCTGGGCGCAGGCTACTACGACCACCTGGTCCCGGCCGTGATCGACCACGTCTCCATGCGCTCGGAGTTCTACACGGCCTACACGCCCTACCAGCCCGAGGCCAGCCAGGGCACCCTGCAGTGGACCTTCGAGTACCAGACCATGATCTCGGAGCTGGCGGGCCTGCCCGTCTCCAACGCCTCCCTGTACGACGGCGCCTCCGCCGTGGCTGAGGCCGTCATGATGGCCCGCGGCCACACCGGGCGGGGCGAGGTCCTCGTCTCCCGCGGCGTCCACCCCGAATACCGCAGGACCCTCTCCACCTACCTCAAATGGCAGGGCGGAGAGATCAAGGAACTGCACTGCACCGGCGTGACCGAGATCCCCAGACCCGCAGCGGACACCGCCGCCGTCGTGGTCCAGTACCCCAACTTCCTCGGCGTGGTCGAGGATCTCGCCCCCTTGGCCAAGGCCGCCCACGAGGCCGGCGCCCTCTTCATCGTCGTCGCCAACCCCATCGCCCTCGGCCTCCTCAAGCGCCCCGGAGAACTTGGCGCCGACATCGTCTGCGGCGAGGGCCAGCCCCTGGGCAACTACCTCTGGTACGGCGGCCCCGGCTTCGGATTCCTGGCCTGCCGCTCGGAGTTCGTGCGCCGCCTGCCGGGCCGCGTCTGCGGACAGACGAAGGACAGCGAGGGCAAGCGCGCCTTCGTGCTCACCCTCCAGACCCGCGAACAGCACATCCGCCGCGAGAAGGCCACCTCCAACATCTGCACCAACCAGGCCCTGATGGCCCTGCGTGCGACCATTTTCCTCAGCGTGATGGGCCCCCAGGGGTTGAAGCAGATGGCCACGCTGTGCCTGCAGAAGTCCCATTATGCCGCCGAGCGCATCGCGGCCCTTCCCGGATGGTCCCTGGCCTATCCCGACAAGCCCTTCTTCCACGAGTTCTCGGTGAAGTGCCCCGTCCCCGCCGCCGAGGTGAACGCCTTCCTGCTCAAGAAGGGCATGCTGGGCGGCTATGACATGTTCCGGGGCTACGCCGACGTCCCAGAGATGAGGCACCGCATGGTCTTCTGCGTGACCGAGAAGCGCACCCGCAAGGAGATCGACGCTCTGGTCAAGGCCCTGGCGTCCATGCCGGGAGGTGCCGCGTGAGCAGTCCCATCCGGACCGATCTGGAACCGTTGATCTTCGAACGTTCCCATTACCAGGGGGGCGGCGGCGTACCCAAGTCCTACCTGCCCGACTCGGACGTCCCGAACAGGCCGGTGGAGGCTCTGCTGCCGGCAGGCCTGCTGGCCGAGAAGCCCCCGATGCTGCCGGATGTCGGCGAGCTGGACGCCGTGCGCCACTTCACGCGGCTTTCCCAGATGAACTTCTCGGTGGACACCAACTTCTACCCGCTCGGCTCCTGCACCATGAAGTACAACCCCAAGACCTGCGACCAGCTCTCCATCCTGCCGGGCTTCCGCTGGACCCATCCCTACCAGCCCGACGAGACGGTCCAGGGAATCCTGGAGATCCTCCACGACACCGAGCAGTCCCTCTGCCAGATCTCCGGCATGGACGCCGTCTCCCTGCATCCGGCCGCCGGGGCGCATGGCGAGCTGACCGCTCTCCTGGTCATTAAGGCCTACCACGCCTCCCGGGGCGAGAAGCGCACCAAGGTCCTCATTCCGGACAGCGCCCACGGCACCAACCCGGCCTCCTGTACCATCGCCGGGGAGGACACCGTCCAGCTCGTTTCCAATCGCGACGGGCAGGTCGATCTGGACGACCTCAAGAGCAAGCTCGGGCCCGACGTGGCCTGTCTCATGCTCACCAACCCCAATACCCTGGGCGTCTTCGAGAAGAACATCCTCAAGGTCGCCGAGATGCTTCACGAGGCGGGGGCCCTCCTGTACATGGACGGGGCCAACCTGAACGCCCTGCTTGGAAAGACCCGTCCCGGCGACTTCGGGGTCGACGTCCTCCACTTCAACCTGCACAAGACCTTTGCTGTCCCGCACGGCGGCGGCGGCCCCGGTGCGGGCCCCATCGGCGTGAAGAGCCACCTCGAGCCCTTCCTGCCCGTGCCCCGTGTCATGAAGGAGGGGCGCAAGTACCGTCTGGTCCGGGAGGACGGCCGTCCCCGGACCATCGGCCAGCTGAGATCCTTCTACGGTTCCACCGGCGCCCTCATCCGCGCCTACATCTACATCCGTTCGCTCGGGCCCCAGGGCCTCAAGGACATTGCCGAGAATGCCGTGCTCAACGCCAACTACCTGCTGTCCCGTCTGAAGGACGCCTACGACCTGGGTTACCAAGGCCACGCGATGCACGAGTTCGTGCTCAGCGCCGACCGCCAGAAGGCCAAAGGCGTCCGTGCCCTGGACATCGCCAAGCGCCTTCTGGAGCTGGGCTACCACGCCCCGACCATCTACTTCCCGCTCATCGTGCACGAAGCCATCATGATCGAGCCGACGGAGACGGAGTCCAAGCAGACCCTCGACGAATTCGCCGAGGCCCTGCTCAGAATCGCCAAGGACGTGGACGAGGACCCGACCCGCATCACTGCGGCGCCCCGCAACATGCCGGTGACCCGCCTGGACGAGGTGGGCGCGGCCCGAAACCCCATTCTGCGCTGGATCCCGCCCGCGGCCGGCCAGGCCTCCTAGCCCCGTGAAGGCCATCGTCAAGTCCCGCGCCGGGCGGGGCATGGTGATCCAGGACGTTCCCGAGCCGAGGATGGGGCCCGGCATGGTCCTGATTCGGGTCAAGGCCGGCTCCGTCTGCGGCACCGATGCACACATCTTCCAATGGGATGCCTGGGCTCAGGGGCGCATCAAGCCGCCGCTCGTCATCGGTCACGAGTTCGCGGGGGAGGTGCTCGAGGTCGGCGCCGTTGAGGGGGAGGCCACCCGCTTCAAGGCCGGGGACCGGGTTTCCGCCGAGGGCCACCTGGTCTGCGGCACCTGCCCGCTCTGCCGGTCGGGGCAGGGGCACATCTGCCCGGAGACGAAGATCATCGGCGTGGACGTCGACGGCGCCTGGGCCGAGTACATTGCCATGCCGGCCTCCAACGTCTGGAAACTGGACGCGGCCATGTCCTGGGAGGTGGGCTCCCTGCACGATGCCATGGGCAACGCCTTCCATACCGTGATGCCGGCCGAGGTGGCCGGCAAGACCGTGCTCATCCAGGGCTGCGGACCCATCGGCTGTTTCGCAGCGGGGGTGGCCAGGGCCGCCGGTGCCGCCTTCATCCTGGCAGCCGACCTGAACCCCAAGCGCCTGGCCCTTGCCGAACGGATGGGGGCCCAGGTCCTCCTCAACCCGAAGAGCGATGACGTGGTGAAGAAGGTCCGGGACCTGACCGGAGGCCTCGGGGTGGATGTGGTCTGCGAGATGTCGGGGGCCGCCGCGGCCCTCCAGCAATCGCTCCAGGCCGTGCGCAATGGGGGGCGGGTGAGGCTTCTCGGGATCCCGGCCGGCGAGGTGTCCATCCGGATGGCCGAGGACGTGATCTTCAAGGGGATCAGCTTGGAGGGCGTGATCGGGCGGCGCATGTATGAGACCTGGCACCAGATGCGCGACTTCCTCGGCGCCGGGAAGTTCGATCCGACCCCGGTCATCACCCACCGCCTGCCCTACACCGAGTTCGAGGCCGGCCTGGCCGCCATCGAGGACGGCACGGCCGGCAAGGTCGTCCTGGCCTTTTGAAGGACGACTACACCGTCGCGGCCGTCTTCTACGACGGGGCCTACGCCGCGGATGCCCGGCTGAAGGACATCCCCTTCTATCTCGATCTGGCAAAACGCTCCGGAGGTCCTGTCCTCGAGGTCGCCTGCGGCACGGGACGTATCCTCCTCCCCACCGCCCGTGCGGGGCTCCGCATCGACGGCCTGGACGCCTCTCCGGCCATGTTGGCCGTGCTGAAGCGCCGTCTGGCAGTCGAGCTTCCGGAGGTTCGCCGTCGGGTCCGCCTTCATCGGGGGGACATGCGGCGTTTCGATTTGGGCCGGCGTTACCGCCTGGTCACCATCCCGTTCCGACCGATGCAGCATATGCACACGGTGGACGATCAGCTGGCGGCGCTCTCCACGGCCCGCAGGCACCTAGCCCCCGGGGGTCATCTGGCCTTCAACGTCTTCTTCCCCCGCATGGACCTCATGGATGCGAACCTGGGCAGGGAGAGGCCGGAGTTTGAGTGGTGCCAGGACGGGCTCAGGTTCACCCGAACCTTCACCCGCCTGACCCATGACAAGGTCGCCCAGCATTTCACCGGGCGCTTCATCTACCGCGCCTATCGGGGCCGTCGCCTCGTGCGCACGGCGCGCTCCAGTCTGAAGATGACCTACTACACTCATCCCCAGCTCCTGCTCCTGTTCCGGATGACGGGCTTGGAGGTGGTGCATCAGTACGGGGGGTTCGACCGGAAGCCCCTGGATCAGGACGCTCGGGAGATGGTCTTCGTGCTCAGGAGGCGTCGATGACCTTTGCCAACCGTTCCGCCCTGGCCGCCACCCTGCAGGAGATCCAGGCCGCCGGCCTCTTCAAGCAGGAGCGGGTGATCCGCTCCCCGCAGGGGGCCACGATCCGCGTCGGTGACCGCGAGGTGCTCAACTTTTGCGCCAACAACTACCTCGGGCTGTCCTCGCACCCCGAGCTGATCCAGGCGGCCCACAAGGCCCTCGACACCCACGGCTACGGGCTCTCCTCCGTGCGCTTCATCTGCGGCACCCAGGACCTCCACAAGGACCTGGAGGCGGCCGTCTCCCGTTTCCTGGGCACCGAGGACAGCATCCTCTACACGTCCTGCTTCGACGCGAACGGCGGCCTTTTCGAGACCCTGCTCGGTGAGGGCGATGCCATCGTCTCCGACGCCCTGAACCACGCCTCCATCATTGACGGGGTGCGCCTCTCGAAGGCTGAGCGGTACCGTTATGCCCACGCCGACATGGCCGAGCTGGAATCCTGTCTCCAGAAGGCCCAGGCCCAGAAGGTCCGGCTCATCGCCACGGACGGGGTCTTCTCCATGGACGGGGACATGGCGAAACTTCCGGAGATCTGTGCTCTGGCGGAGAAATATGGCGCACTCGTCATGGTCGACGACTCCCATGCCAGCGGCTTCGTCGGCAAGACCGGGCGGGGGACGCCGGAGCACTTCGGGGTGCAGGCTCAAGTGGACGTCATGACCTCGACCCTTGGGAAGGCGTTGGGCGGGGCTGCGGGGGGCTTCACGAGCGGGAGGAAGGAGATCATCGCCCTCCTGCGCCAGCGTTCCAGGCCCTACCTGTTCTCCAACACCCTGCCCCCGCCCATCGCCGGGGCGGCCCTCAAGGCCCTGGAGCTGATCGACCGCTCGTCCTCCCTTCGGGATCGTCTTTGGGCGAATACGTGGAAATTCCGGGAAGGCATCCAGAAGCTGGGCTTCAGGATCAAGCCTGGGGAGACCCCCATCGTCCCGGTAATGCTGGAGGATGCCAAGCTGGCCCAGGACTTCGCCGCGGAGATGCTGAAGGAAGGCGTCTACGTGATCGGCTTCTTCTTCCCCGTGGTGGCCAAGGGTCAGGCGAGGATCCGGGTCCAGCTTTCGGCTGCGCATGAGCCGGCCCATGTGGACCGGGCCCTGGAGGCCTTCGGGAAGGTGGGGAAGAGGCTTGGCGTCATTCGCGGATGATCCGGAGGATTTGGCGGGGTTGGCCAAGGTGGTTTCGCATCGTAGCCGCCGGTGTCTTCCTGGCGAGCCTTGGCCTCTGCTGGCACGTTGCCGCCCTGCTGTATCCCGCGCATCTCTGGATCCACGTGCACACGGACCCGCCAGGTCAGCGCGTGTGGATGGATGGCAGACTGTTGGGGGTTGCCCCGGTTGCGGTGCGCCTGCCCATGGATCGACGCTACGAGACCCCGTCGAGATGGTTTTACTTGGGAAAATTTTGCGCGGCGGCGGTCGGGGCGCCCTGGGCCAGGAAGTTGGGTCTGGGTAATCCCTGGATCTGCGCGATCGGGGGAGCCGGTGGCGTGGCGGAGGAACAGCGCTTCCAGGTCTGGTATGGGGTCTTCGGAACGAGGGAGTTCGTGCTCCGCGCCGGCCCTGATGTCTCCGTTCCGATTGATCACTACTTGTGCGGCGAAGGGATGGAAGGCCTGGAGCGTCATTTCCGTGTGCTACTCATTGACCAAGGCGCCAAGTTTCGGGGCAGTGACTTGACGCGCTCTAAGAATAATTCCATAATGGTTCCGTAACGGTTCCTGCTAAAATGGAGGCCCCCATGCCCGCCATCACCCTGAAGAACATCCCGGACAGCCTCTACCGCCGGCTCAAGCAGCAGGCGGAGGAGCATCATCGCAGCCTCAATCGGGAGGCCATCCTCTGTCTGGAACGTTCCCTGGGGATTGGCCCCGTGGACCCGAAGGAGTTCCTCGCCCAAGCGGACCGGGTCCGGGAAAGTCTGAATCTTTACGTCACCGAGGAGGATCTGCGCCTGGCCAAGAACTCCGGACGGCCGTGATCGTCGTCGACACCAGTCTCCTGGTCTATCTTCTGCTCCCGGGCGAGCAGAGCGCTCAGGCCCGGGCCGTCCTGCAGGAGGACCCGCGATGGGCGGCGCCGTTGCTGTGGCGCAGCGAGTTCCGCAATGTCCTGCTGCTCTACTTGCGCCGAGGAAAGATCGGACTTGCGGAAGCCGAGGCCCTGGCCGGACAGGCGGAAGTCCGGATGATGGGCGCCGAGTTCCCGGTGGAATCCAGAAGGGTCCTGGCCCTCGCGGCCTCCTCCGGCTGCACCGCCTATGACTGTGAATTCGTGGCGCTTGCCATGGACCTGGGGGTCCCTCTGGTGACCACGGATTCCCAGCTCCTCAAGGAATTCCCCGCCGTGGCCGTTTCGCCCGCCCGCTTCGCCGCGTGAGCCGCTAAAATCCCCGCCATGACCTCCTGGCGCCTCCTTCCCTTCTCCTTCCACGGCGCAGCCGAGAACATGGCCATCGATGAGGCCCTCCTGCGCCTGGCACCCAAGCCCACCCTCCGGCTGTACGGCTGGCGCCCCGGCGCCCTTTCCATCGGCTACTCCCAGGAGATTCCCGAAGGCTGGAAAGACCCCCTGGTCCGGCGCCAGACCGGAGGCGGGGCCATCTGGCACGACCGCGAGGTCACGTATTCCCTGACCGGTCACGAGGATGACCTCGCCTCCAGGAACGACATCCGTGGGCTGTACCGCCGCGCCCACGCTGGCGTGATCCGTGCCCTGTCCGAGTTCGCCTTGGAGTGCCGGGTCCAGGAGGAGGGCGAGGCCCGCGGCAAGGACGATCCCTTCGCCTGCTTCGAGAAGCCCGCGGCCGGGGACGTGCTGGCCCCCTCGGGGAGGAAGATCGCCGGCTCGGCCCAGCGCCGCCTCCGCAAGCGGCTCCTCGTCCACGGTTCCGTCATGCTTGCCCACGACCGCCGCCACGGGCGGGGGGGGACGGGACTGTCGCAGGAGCTGGAACGGGAGGTGGACGGCGAACACCTTGCCGACGCCCTGGTGCGGGGGTTTTCCGAAGCGTTCCGGGTTCCCCTGGAGCCCGGATCCCTCACGGAGGAGGAGGAAGGCCTTGCGGAGCGCCTCCTGGCCAAGTATGAAAGCGAGGCATGGACACGCCGCAAGGGGGCCGAAGAGGTGGAGGGGGCATCGGAAGATGAATGAGCCGACGCGTCAGGCTCTCGGCATGATCGAGACGAAGGGCCGTGTGGGCGCGTCGGAGGCCGCCGATGCCATGGCCAAGGCCGCCTACGTGGACCTGATCGGCCAGGAGACCATCGGCGGCGGGTACACGACCATTTTTGTGCGGGGGGATGTCGGCGCCGTCAAAAGCGCCCTGGACGCCGGCAAGGCCGCCGCGGAACAGGTCGGCGAACTGGTCAGCGTCCACATCATCCCCCGGCCTCATGCCGACCTCAACCCCCTGCTCCCTTCGGGCGCCTTTCCTCCCCGGGTCCCCATGCCCTGGGCTCCCTCCGGCCAGGGCGGCCAGCCAGGCCAGGCCGGCGTCATTCCCGCTGCGCCGGCCTCCTTCGCGTCCCCCGTCGCGGATTTCCCCAGGAAGCCCGACGGCGCCGTGGACACGGATCAGATGTCCGTTCCGGAACTGAGGCGCTATGCCCGCACCCTGGCCGGCTTCCCGATGCGGGGCCGCGAGATCTCCCTGGCCGACCGGGAGGCCCTGCTGACGGCCCTCGCCCAGATGAACGGCTAGGATGGACGCCGACCTGGAGGCCCTCCAGGAGGTGCGCGACGCGGTGGCCCGGGCCCAGGCCGCCCAGAAGGCCTTTGCCGGATTCGACCAGGCCACCGTGGACCGGATCTGCACCGCCATGGCCAAGGCCGGGGAATCCGTCGCCGCCGACCTGGCCCGCTTGGCCGTGGAGGAGACCGGTTTCGGGAACGTCGACGGCAAGACCCTCAAGAACCTCTTCGCCACCCGAGACGTCTGGGAATCCATCCGCCACGAAAAGTCCGCCGGCATCGTCCGCCGCGACGATGCGAACGGCATCTGGGAGGCGGCCGTGCCCATGGGTGTGGTGGCCGGCGTCATCCCCGTGACCAATCCGACGTCCACGGCGCTGTTCAAGATCCTCATCTCGCTCAAGGGGCGCAATGCCATCGTCCTCTCGCCCCACCCCAGGGCGGTCCGCTGCATCCGTGCCTCCGCCGAGGTCATGGAAAAGGCTGCAATTTCGGCCGGGGCTCCTGCAGGCCTCATCCAATGCCTGGGTTCTCCGACCCTGCAGGCCACCGAGGCCCTGATGCGGCATCCCGACACGGCCGTCATCCTGGCCACCGGGGGGGAGGGCCTGGTCAGGGCGGCCTACTCCTCGGGCAAGCCCGCCTACGGCGTCGGTCCCGGAAACGTCCCGGTCTGGGTGGACCGCTCGGCCGACCTGGCCCTGGCGGCGAAGTGCCTGGTCTCCTCCAAGACCTTCGACTACGGCACCATCTGTGCCTCCGAGCAGGCGGTGGTGGTGGACGCTCCCGTGAAGGGGGCCTTCCTGGAGGAGATGCGCAAGGCCAGGGCCGTCCTGGTCGAGGGCGAGGACCGCGCGAAGCTCGCGCGCCTCGTCCAGCTCCCCTCCGGGGTCTTGAACACCGCCGTGGTCGGGCTTCCTGCATCCCGGCTGGCGAAGATGGCAGGCTTCTCCGTGCCGGACGACACGACGCTCCTCCTGGCCGAGGAGGCCGGGGTGGGCAGGGACTTCCCGCTCTCGCGGGAGATCCTGGCCCCGGTCCTGGCCCTCTACACCGCCGAGGGCTGGGAGGCCGGATGCGAGCGCTGCATGGAAGTCCTGCGTTACGGCGGCATGGGGCATACCCTGGGGCTCCACTGCAGGGACGAGAAGGTGTTCTTGGCCTTCGCGCTGCAGAAACCGGCCGGACGCATTCTCGTGAATGCCCCGACCTCCCAGGGGGCGGTGGGCTATGCCACGAAGCTCATGCCCTCCATGACCCTGGGCTGCGGGACCATGGGCGGCAACATCACCACGGACAACATCACGTCCCGCCACCTGGTGCAGATCAAGCGGATCGCCCGTCTGGATCCGGCGTTCTTCGGGGACCGCCCCGAGAATTCCCGAGCCGTTGCCGCTTCCGTTCCGGCTCCGAAGACCGCCCCTGCTGCGGAGCATGCTCCGAGGGGGCCTGTCACATCCGGGGACCTGCGCAAGAGCTGGACGGAGCGCAACCGCGCACGGGCCCAGGGTTTGCCGTTGAAGTAGGAAACGGGATCGGATACAAAGCCTTCACTCGCCAGGGAGGATGACAGGAATGGCCAAATACGCGCTGGGGCTGATCGAGACGAAGGGCCTGGTCGCCGCCATCGAGGCCGCGGATGCCATGGTCAAGGCCGCGAAAGTGCGCCTGACCGGCCGCGAGAACGTCGGCGGGGGCTACGTCACCATCATCGTCCGGGGCGAGGTCGGCGCCGTGAAGGCCGCCACCGACGCCGGCTCGGCCGCCGCCCAGCGCGTGGGCGAGCTCGTCAGCGTCCACGTCATCCCGCGTCCGCACGACGACGTCGAGCCGGTCCTTCCCGTCCTGCCGCGTGGCCCCCAGCCCGACCTCGCCGACCTCGGCTAGGCCTGACGGGAGCTTCCGGTGGCTTCCGTCGACCTGCGCACCTACGTCTTCCTGGACCGGATGCAGCCGCAGTTCGCCTCCCTCATCGCCACCATCGCCCAGGGCTACCTTCCGGTGTCCGGCCAGGCCGCCCTCTGGGTGGAGATCGCGCCGGGCGTCCAGATCAACCGCGTCACGGACATCGCCCTCAAGCGCACCAAGGTCACGCCCGCTGTCCAGGTGGTGGAGCGGGCCTACGGGATCCTGGAGGTCCACGCCGACCAGCAGGGCGAGGTCCGCGAGGCCGGGCGCCAGATCCTGGACTATCTGGAGCTGAAGGAATCCGACCGCCTCAAGCCCCAGATCGTCTCCTCCCAGGTGATCACCAAGGTGGACGACTACCAGGCCATGCTGATCAATAGACAACGTAAGGGCGGCATGCTGCTGGCCGGCCAGACCCTCTTCATCCTGGAGACGGTGCCGGCCACCTACGCGGTGCTGGCGGCCAACGAGGCGGAGAAGGCCTCGCCCGTCACGCTGGTGGACGTCAGGCCCTTCGGGGCCTTCGGGCGGCTCTACCTGGGCGGGACCGAGGCCCAGATCGAGGCGGCCGTGAAGGCCGTCACCCAGTCCCTCGCCGAGGTCACCGGGCGCGCCGACGCCAAGACGATGTGACGTCCCATAGACGGCGGGCGGTCAAGCCGGCCACGATCAGCATCATCCCGGTGTAGACCGTCTGCAGGGGCTGCTCGCGCACCTCGTTGCCGGTGACGAGACAGTGCCGCCAGGCCAGGATGAAGGCCGGGTAGTTGAGGGCGTGCAGGATCTTCCATCCCCGGGGAAGTAGGCGTGGCCCGAGCAGGGCGGCCAGGACCGCGAACATGAGTCCGTACAAGGACAGTGCCCCGAAGAAGAAGTACAGGTTCCAGTATCCTTTCGTCGGGTTGGGCAGGAAGGTGCGGGAGAAGGCGAACTCCCCCAGGCGCATGGACTGGGCCCACATAAACAGAACCGGATGCAGGAGGGCGATGCCGAGGGTGCAGAGGCCCAGGCATTTGTGGAAGGGAAGCAGGCTATCCAGACCCAGCCATCGGGCCAGGGCCTTGCCGTGGAGTCCGAGGATGATCTGGAGGAAGACCAGGGCGAAGGCCAGGTGTCCGGCCGGGCGCATCATGGCGTAGGCGGCCTGGCCCGGCGGGAAGCCATCGCCGAGGTAGAAGGTCATCGACCCGCTCTTGAGGTGGAACAGGGCCAGGGGGAGCAGGATCAGCAGACCCGCGGCGCTGAAGGCCAGGGAGCGCCTGATTCCGAAACTCATGGACCCATTATGGGGCGATAGGCAGCTTGAAGTCCTTTGGGAAGTGGCGGTTCAACTCCCGGGTGATCTCCGTCACGGAGACCTTGCGCCCGTTCTGGTTTCGGGGATCCCCCTTGAAGCCGTCGCCCAGGGTCAGTTTCCGCTTCTCGTCCTGAGTCAGCCAGTCGAAGGCCAGGGCGATGGTGTTGCGGGTGACGGGCTGCTTTTCAGTAGCGAGATGGGCTTCCAGGATGGGGCAGGCCTTGGCGGCGTTACCGTGCAGGAGCAGGGCAAAGGAAGCTGCCACCCGGGTGCCCCAGGACTTGTCGTCCAGTTTGGCCTGGATCGTCTCGAAGGATTCGGGTTTCTTGAGGTTGCCGATGGCCAAGAGGGCGAACTGTGGGACGTCCATGAACTGCTTGTAGTCCAGCATCTTGAGGAGGGCCGGAAGAGATTCGGGATCCTTGAGGAGGAGAAGACCCATCTCGCTGGCATTGATCATGTCGTTGCGTTTGCTGGCAAGCCCTTCGAGCAGGGGAGGGAGGGCGGTCGCCTTCCCCGAGAGGCCGAGGCCGATGGCCGCATAGTCGGAGAGGAGGAAGTCGTTGCGGCTGGCCCTGGCTTCGGCCAGGGGTGCCACGGCCTCCTCCGATTGGAAATGTCCCAGGGCAAGGGCCGCACAGGCCCGGACGACGGGGTCCCTGTCCTTCTTCAGTAGGGTGATCAGGGGCTGGATGGCTCCCGGGGTACGGGCTATCCCCAGGGCCACGGCAGCATGGCCCCGGCAGAGAGCTTCTGGCTCATTCTGGAGCCCGCTTAGGAGGATGTCCGTGCGTTTTCTGGCTATTCCCAGGGAGATCAAGGCGGCGCAACGAACTAACTGGTCCTTGTCTTCGGTGAGGTCCGCCAAGTGGGAGATTTCCGCCTCGGAGGACTTTACACCCAGGGCCAGGATGGCTGCCCGCCGTACATGAATGCCTGGTTTTTCAATGAGGTCGTTCGAAAGCCTCCCGCGGCCTGGGGAGATTTTTTCGGCCTCGCCTGCCATCCGAAGCATCATCTTGCGGACCTCGGGCGATTGGCATTCGGCCAGGCCGAGGAGGGCCAGGCACTTGAGGTCCTCGTCCTCCTTTTTGCTATCCAACAGAGGCAGGATAGCCCTGCAGGCTTCCACATCGGCGATCCGGGTAAGGGCCAGGGCTGAGAAGGCCCGGATGTCCCTATCCTTTTCCTTCAAGGCCTTGAGTAGGGTGGGGATGGACTTGGAGGATTTGAGTTCGCCCATGGCGTAGGCTGCCCAGGCACGCTTGGGGGCGAGGGCCCTGGGATCGTTCAGGATCGCCGAGAGGGCCTCGTCCACCTTAGGGATGCGCTTCATTCGGCGGACGGCCAAGTCCAGGACCTGGGTGGAGAAGTAATCGCTGTAGCCGATCAGGGGAAGGAGGTCCTCCAAGGTATCCGGAGGCGGCTTCTTGCCGGAACGGTCCTCGTAAGTGTTCAGGGAGTCAGGAGTGGGTGGTAGCAGGAGGAACTCGTCGCGGTTGATTTCCCACCAGGCGGAGAAGTTTCCCAGTTCATATCGGCCCCGTCGTTCTTGTTCTTCCTGGGCTACTTTCGCGCCATAGGCCTTATAGGCTTCGGCATCCTTTGAAGCGTCGCCAGTATGATCGCCATTCATGATCCCCTGGGCGTCCGGGAGCATCCCCAGGATCCCGCAGATGATCAGGAAGCCTGCGGATCGAACCATTATGTGCCTTGTCATAGGTCCCCCAGATCGTTTCATCGAGACCCGTCCATGAGCTGTCTCGTTGCAGCAGCCTCATCCAATCCCGAATACGTCCCCGCCGTCGGGAGCCCCGCCTTCTCCCAGGCACGGATCCCGAACCCCTCGAAGAGGCCCAGGTTGCCGACCCCCCGACGTTCCAGGACCCGGGCCGCCTCGAAGCCGCGCAGGTCCTTGTAGCAGTAGGGGAGGACCAGGTCCGCGTTCCGGAAGGTCTCCAGGGGGATGTCGTGGAGCTGTCGCACCGGAGCCAGCAGGGCGCCCGGGATGTGGTATTCGGCGTATTCTGGCTCCTCCCGGACGTCCACCAGGACCACGCGGCTTCCCAGGCGGATCATCTCCGCGACGTCAGAGGCCTTGATGACCAGGAGGTCGTTGCGCCAGGCCTCCCTCTGCTCGCCGGAGCGGCAGGCCTCCAGGATAGGGGGGGTGAGCAGTGCGCCTGAGGTGGTCAGGGTGAGGCACACCGTGATCTGTAGCAACAGGGACATGGCCAGGATTGTGCAAATCTCGTGCCGGTCTATTTGGTGGAGGTTCCGAAGATGTCGGAGGGGTCTTCTGTCATCGGGGAGTTGACAGCGACCGTCCTCCAAAAGAAACCGCGCGGCGACCGGTGAGGCCGCCGCGCGGGGTGTGAACTCTCGAAAGGGGGCGGCTAGATCCTGTCGTGCCGCTTCAGCATGGCGCGCATCCGGGTGCGCATCTTCTTGTACTTGTGCTTGCGCATCTTCTTCCGCCGCTTCTTGAGAACGCTCGACATCCGGTAATCTCCTGAGGGGTTTCGAAACTTATCCGGCTAAAACCTTGTCCAGACGCTGGGCCAGCTTGGCCTTGGGCATCAGGCCCACGATCTGGTCCTTCACCTGTCCGCCCTGGAAGATCAGCAGACTGGGGACCGACATGATCCCGTAGCGGCCCGCCAGCTCCTGGTTCTCATCGATGTCCACCATGCCCACCTTGAAGCCCTTGGGGGCGTATTCCTTGGCCAGCTCCTCCACGATGGGGGCCAGCTGCTTGCAGGGGCCGCACCAGGTGGCGGAGAAGTCCACCAGGACGGGCCCGGAGGCCTTGAGGACCTGCTCGTTGAAGTTCGCATCGTTGAACGGCGTCACGTTGGCCATGGCTCAGGGCTCCTTTTCAGACCGGCGCCATCTTACCCGCCGGGGGCTTTTGGTGGGAAGAGCCGGTCTTCAGCCTGCCGGCGATCCGGACCAGGATGGACGTTGCGGCGGCGACCTCTTCCGGCGTGCTGGAGTGCCCCAGGGAGAGGCGGACCGCGGAGCGGGCCAACCCGGCCGGCACGCCCATGGCGGTCAGGACGGGGGAGGGGTCGGGCGATCCGGTGTGGCAGGCCGAGCCGGCGGAGACGGCCAAACCCTCCTGGTCCAGGGCCACCAGGAAGGTGGAGCCGTCCACGCCGGGGATGGAAAGGTTCAGGATCTGAGGGAGGCGGAGGGCGGCCTCTCCATGCACGACGAGATCGCCGAAGGCCTCGCGCAGGCCAGCCAGCAGGCGGTCCCTCAACCCTGTGAGGCGGATGGATTCCTCCGCCATGCCGGAAAGGGCCTGGTCCAGGCCCTCGGCCAGGCCGACGGCGGCGGCCACGTTCTCGGTCCCGGGGCGGCGGTTGCCCTCATGATCCCCTCCCAGCAGAAGAGGCCGGAGCGTCACGCCGCTTCTCACCAGGAGGACCCCGACGCCTCTCGGCCCGCCGAACTTATGGGCGGTAAAAGACAGCAAATCCACAGGAAGGGTCTTCCAATCCACGGCGATGTGACCGACGGCCTGGGCGGCGTCGGTGTGAAGGAGGATATCGTGCTCGCGGCAGATCTTTCCGATCTCCGCGATCGGATGCAGGACCCCGGTCTCGTTGTTGGCCAGCATGACGGAAACGAATCCGATGTCTTTGCCGAGGGCGTCGCGGAAGGTATTGGGGTCCAAGACGCCGTCGGGGCGGGGGGGGAGGACCTTGGCTCCTCTGGAGAGGGCCGGAAGCCGGACGGCCGGGGGTTCGGTGGCGCAGGGCAGCATGCCCCGTTCCGGCGCGGCGCCGAGCACAGCCAGGTTGTCGGCCTCGGTGCCGCCGGAGCAGAAGACGACCTCGCGCGCGCGGGCGCCCAGGAGTGCGGCGACCCGGTCCCGGGCATTCTCCAACGCGTTGCGGGCGGACCGGCCCGGCCGGTGCATGGCGGAGGGGTTGGCCCCGGACAGGTGGGGCGCCATGGCTTCCGCGACCCCTTTCCTGAGGGGGGTGGAGGCGGTGTGGTCGAGGTAGAGGGCGGATGCCGTCATGGGGGCAGGCATTGTAAGGGGCCGCACCCGCGGATAGACTGCCTTCCGCGTGCGCGATCCCCTTCCCAACGCCGCCCATCTCGACGCCAGCGCCGGCGTCTCCGTCCCCGGCCTCCTGGGCGCCCTGGTTTCGGCGGGGCTTCCTCCCTCCGCGCTCAAGGTCCGTCCGGGGATCTCCGTGTCCGTCTCTTCCGTGCGTTCCTCCGGCATCTCCGCCGCCCGGGTGGCCCTGAAGCTCAAGGGCGCGCCACCCGCCCGTCTTGCCCAACTGGAAGCCGACGCCGTCCGCGCCGGATTCAGGCGCCTGGGTATCTCCCGCATCTCCGTCGGTCCGGTGGGTGTGCCTCCCGGGGCGGCCCCTGCGGCCATCTCCCACCTCAAGGGCTTCGAGGCCTGCTTCCCGCCGGCGGGGATCCTGACGCTCTCCGGCGCGGTCCTGCTGGCCGAACTCGCCCCCCCCGGGCCTTCGCCCCCCCTGAGGATCTCCGCCATCGGCCATGGGATGCCCTTCCTGCGCCTGGTGCTCGGCCGCCTCTCGGGCCAGGCCGACCAGCTCTGGGAGGTCAGGACCAACCTGGACGACTGCTCTCCCCAGGTCTTCGACCATCTCGGGACCCGCCTGTTCGCGGCGGGGGCCCGGGACGTGGCCCTGGTGCCCATCCAGATGAAGAAGGGGCGTCCCGCCGTCTGCCTGGAAGTCCTCTGCGACGACGCGGCCCTGGCTCCCGTGGAGGATCTGATCCTCACCGAGACGCCGACCCTGGGCGTGCGCCGCCACAGGGTGGAAAGGCGCATCCTGCCCCGCGAGATCCGCGCCGTGACCACCCGCTTCGGCAGTATCCGCGTGAAGCGGGCCCTGGACCCCCGGGGAGTGTGGAAGGCCATGCCGGAATACGACGACTGCCGCAGGGCAGCGGCACGGACGGGGGCGCCATTAAGGGAGATCATGGCGGAAGCGCTGGCGGCGTCCGTGAAGGCGAAGTCCCGTGGCCGCTAGCCTCGAGACCTATCTCGCGGCGGCCGCCGTGGCCTCCGTGGGCACCTGGCTTGCCTGGAAGCTCAAGGGCAACCGGAAGGCCCCTGCTTCCGATCCCAGGGCTTCCGTCAAGGCCCTGGGGGATCTTCTGGAGGAACTCCGCCGCACCAGCCGCTCCATGGCCGAATCCATGGACCGCCGCGCCGCCGAGCTGAAGAAGCTCGTCGCCGAAGCCGATCGCCGCATCGAGATCCTCCACAAGGGCCTGGAGACGGCTCCGGCACAGATCGTGCAGCCGGCGCCTCCCTCCGCTTCCGCCCTGCCGGATCCCCTGCGTGACGTCAGCCCCGAGATGAAGAAGGTCTTCGACGACGTCTACGTGCAGGCCGACCAGGGTCGCCCCGTCACCGACATCGCCCGGGAGACCGGGCTCAACAAGACGGCCGTGTCCCTGATCCTGGGGCTTCGCGAGATGCACCGCCACCAATCCACAGATGCTGCGCCCGGTCGGTCCGGCGCTCCGCGCTGAGGGGCCCGCCGCCCGCCTGGCCCAGGAACTCTCCCTGGGTGTGGGCGAGCGCGTCGAGGCCGAGGTCCTTTCCGACCTGGGCGGCGGCACCCATGAGATCCGTCTCGCCGGACGCATCCTGAAGGTCCAGGCTCCCCAGCCGCTTGCCATCGGGGTTGCCCTCCTGCTTTCGGTGCGCCAGGCCTCGGGAAGCCTGGTCCTCGAGATCCTGGGCCAGCGTCAGGTCACGACGGCGCCCGAGGCGTCCCTTTCGGCTCGCCTGGCTTCCATCGGGGCGCCCAGGGACGAGGCGCACCGCGACGCCCTGGCTGCCCTGCTGGAGAGGGGTCTTCCGGTGGACCGCCGGTCTCTGGATCTCCTGGTCTCGATCGGGGAGGGATTCCCCGTTTCGCCGGCATTGGCGCGTCGCGCCGCCGCCTTCCTCCTGTCCCAGGGGCTGGAGGTCTCCCACGAATCGGTGGCGGACCTCCTGGCCGCAGCCCGGGGAGGCGGCATGGCCCGGGCGGTGACCCTGCTGGGCGGCACGGACCTTCCGGAGGCCCGGACGGCCCTGGGCCTGCTCGTCGAGAACCCCTGGTCCGTTCCGGGTCCTGAACGTCTCCTCAAGGCCCTCTCGACGTTGGAAGAGGGCGCGGCGCGTCTCCTGGCCTCGGATCCCAGGCTGGCGGAACTGGACACCCAGCCGGCTTCCGAGGCGAGATCCCGCGCCGAGCGGGAGGCCATGGAAGCCCTGCCGGGGCTCAAGCTCCTGAGGGAGGCTGCGACGTCTCTGCGCTCAGCCTTGCAGGAGGAGGCCGGAAGGCTCCAGATGGGCCGGGACGGGACCCGGTACGCCGAAGGCGTGTTCCAGCCGCCGGGGAGAGAGACTGTTCCAGTCCCGCTCAAGGTCTTCCGGCGGGAAGGCGGCCAGGACGGAGCCCGTAAGGGCCCCATGCGCGTCGGCGTGGCCTTGGACCTGTCGAAGATCGGACGGGTCGGGGCCGATCTGGTTTCGGATGCCGGTCGTCTTGCCGTCACGTTGAAAGCCGAGCGTGTCGAGACCGGTGACCTGATGAGGTTCCATCAGGCCGAGCTCGCGACGGCCCTCCAGACCCTGGGTTTCGAGGCTTCGGTCTCCGTTGCCATGGCCCCCGCGGGCGAGCTGGAATCCTTTTCACGAGGTCCCCTGGCCATCGCGGCGGTCCCTGCTCCCGTCGTGGACCTCAAGGCATGAGCAGGCGCCAGCTCGCGGTGGCCCTGGGTTATGACCTGGAGTCGGATGCTGCCCCTAAGGTGTTGGCCAAGGGCTTCGGCTTCCGGGCCGAGGACATCCTGCGCCAGGCGGAAGCCCATGGCGTCCCGGTGCGGCAGGACGCGGACCTGGCCGGGACCCTCTCGGCGCTGAACGTGGGGGCCCTGATCCCGCCGGAGCTCTACGCGGCCGTGGCCGAGGTGCTGGCCTTCCTTTACAGGATGAACCAGCTCGCGTCCCAGCGAGGGAGGTAGGGTCATGCGCCCCTGCCTGCCTATAATCCGAGGCATGATGAGGATTCCTCTTCCGGCCTTGACCCTCGTCGTCGCCCTCCTCGCGGCCGCCCCCGTTCTCGCAGAGGATCTCGAGGTGCCCGCCGGGAAGACCGGCCACTGGCCCGCCTGGATCCCTGACGAGGCTTCCAAGGAGCGTCCCTGCCCGCTGCTGGTGGTCTGCCATGGACACGGGGGCACTGCCGCCAACCTCCTGTCCTGGATGAAGTCCATGGCCGGGGCCGAGGGCTGTGCGGTCCTGATCCCCGAGGGCATCGAGAAAGTCGGGAACGGATTCGGTTGGAACGAGTTCCCCGACCGGGGCGCTGTGATCGAGGCCGCGGTCAGGACGCTGCTCCAGCAGCATCCCCAGTTGGATCCCAAGCGCATCGTCTGGCTGGGGCATTCGGCCGGAGCCTGGGTGTGTTGCCAGGACGGGGCCTCCCGCCCGGAGATCTGCCAAGGCGTCATCCTGACGGCCGCCCCGACCGCCGCAGTGGCAAGCCCTGCCCGCAGGAACGCCCCCAAGCCCAAGGTCTGCCTGTTCCTGGGCACCTTGGATCCCAACTTCGCCGGCTTCGAGGAGCATCTGGCTGCGCTCAAGGCTGCCAAGGTCGCTTACTCGGCAAACCGGGTGACGGACCTGGAGCATGATCTTCCGGATCCGGCGTATCTCCGCGGGGCCATCCGCTGGATCCTGGAGGGCGAAGAGGCAGCGGAAGAGAACACCCTGCCCCGGTTCCCTTCCGACCTCGCGGATCGGACATGCCGACACCTCCTGATCCGCTTCAAGGGCGCAGAGGGTGCCCCGGAAGGCGGCGGCCTCAAACGTTCTGCCAAAGAGGCCCTGAAGGAGGTCGAGCGGCTGGCGGCCCTCCTCCGCAAGGAGAGCGCTCCGAAACGGATCGAACGGATCGCCAAGTCCTCCGAGGATGCCGCCACCCAATCGGCCGAGGGCCTTCTTGGAGAGGAGGCCGTCGCCGCCTTCGGCTCCCTCCTGCGCTGGGCCTGCTGGACCCTTCATCCTGGAGAGGTCCGGGTCCTGCGCACCTCCTCGGGGTACCACGCGGTCTGGGTCGACCCCGAATCCCCTCCGAAGCGGTAGGATGCGCCCCGCATGACCACCCGCTACCTCGTCCTCGACATCGAGACCGTGCCCCAGGCCGACCTCGTCTCGAGGGTCCGCTACGCAGGGGAGAAGCTGGTTCCTGAGGAGGCGCTGAAGCGCTACCGCGCGGAGCTGATGGCGGAGAACGGCAAGGACTTTGCGCCCTGGACCTACCACGTGCCGGTGGCGGCGGTGGTGGGTAAAGTCACGGCGGACTACCGGCTGGAGGACCTCATCTCCCTCGACGAGCCGGAGTTCCGCCCCCACCTCATCGCGGACCGCTTCTGGAAGGGGATGGAGGGGGTCTACCGGGACGCCACCCTCGTCACCTTCAATGGGCGGACCTTCGATCTCCCGGTGATGGAAATGGCGGCCTTCCGTTATGGCATCGCGGCGCCGGGCTGGTTCTCCTCCCAGGGGCCGAGCTACAAGCATCCCCGCAACCGCTACAACCAGGCCGCCCATCTGGACCTGATGGACGTCGTCACCAACCATTCCGCCACGCGGGGCTTTGCCGGCGGGCTGAGCCTCCTGGCCAACCTGATCGGCAAGCCCGGAAAGATGGACGTCCAGGGCTCCATGGTGCTGGACATGCACCAGGCGGGGAAGCGCCAGGAGATCAGCGACTACTGCCGCTGTGACGTGCTGGACACCTACTTCGTGTTCCTGAGGACCCTGGTCATGACGGGGGAGCTGGGCCTGGAGAAGGAGCAGGAGCGGGTGGCGGAGACGAAGAAGTGGCTGGAGGAGAGGCGGGGATCCTGCGCGGCCTATGCGCTCTACCTGGACCGCTGGGGCGACTGGGTGGATCCGCGCAAGGGCTAGCTCCCCAGCACGGGGAACCCCTCCACCCTCGCCGCCTGGGCCAGGTCCGCATTCAGCGTGACGAAGGGGAGCTCCTTGGGTCTGTCCTCCGCCGCCAGCAGGGCTGAGGCCAGCTGAAGCGCATCCCTGGCCGTGAGCGGGTGGGTTTCCAGCAGTTCCAGCGCCCTCTCCCGCACGGACGGCAGGTCCCCCACCTCCGCCCAGGTGGGGGCCAGGAGGGTCAGGCGGGTTCGGGCCCGTTGGAGGGTCTGCCTCAGCACCCCGTCGCGTTGCCTGCGCTGGAGGGCTGAGGCCAGTTCCACCCGGCTGAGGGCCCAGGTCGTGATCATCGGGTCGTTCCGGACCAGCTCCAGGAGCACACCCGAGGCGGACTCCGGGTAGACCAGGGGCAGGAGGGCCGAGGCGTCCCAGTAGCGCATCAGCGCTCGCTCGGGGGCAGGGGTTCATCTTTCGGGGGGAATTCGAAGAACTCCTCCGGAATCTGGCCGGAGCCGCGTTTGATCAGGCCCCTGTCCTCCAGGCGGGCCAGACGGGCTTCTTCTTCGTCGGTGCCTGGATTGGGCGGAGGGATGGGGATCAGGCGGGCCACCAGAGTGTCCCGATCGAAGACCTCGATCGTTTCTCCCTTTTGGACCTCGCGAAGGTAGCGGCTGAGATGGTTGCGTAACTTGGCTATTGTGGCGCTTTTCATGGCGCCATCTTGGCGTCTATTGATTCCTGAGTCAAGTGAGCTATGCTTCTCCGGTATGAAGTGCAAGGTGCCCGAGTGGGTCTCTGATGTCGTCGAGGAATACTCGACGGAATGGCATTCCCACCGCAACCTCCGCGTCTGGCAGCGGGGGGTAGCCCTGGCGGAGGCCGTCTACGAAGCCACGAGCCGCTTCCCCGCCTCCGAGGCCTTCGGCCTGACCTCCCAGATGCGCCGGGCCGCGGTCTCCGTACCCGCCAACATCGCGGAAGGCCATGCCCGAGGGACCACGGGGGAGTTCGCCCGTTCTCTCAGGACCTCCCGGGGTTCCCTGGCCGAACTGGACACCCACATCGAGATCGCCCGGCGCCGGCGCTATCTGGCCGCGCCCGTGGCAGACGCCTTGGCCCGCCGTGTCGAGGAGCTCCGCGTCATGGTCAACCTGCTTTCGCGGAGCGTCAGGGGGAAGGTGGCCGGCTAGGGCCTGACGAGCCGCGCCCTGCGCAGGATGGGCTGGCCCACGGGATGGAGCTCGAAGCCCTGCACCTGCGCACGGGTGACCGCCAGGGCGTCCGTGGTGGCCAGCGGCAGGACGGGGCAGTCCCGGCGGACCAGGGCCATGGCCTCCCGGTAGAGCCTGCCGCGTTCCGTCTCGTCGGCCGTCTCCTGGGCCTTCGTCAGGAGGGTATGGACTTCCCCGTCCTGGTAGAAGCTGACGTTGGAGGCGGCCCCCGGCTGGGCGTTGTCCTTGTCCAACAGGACGTAGGCGAAATTGTCCGGGTCCCCGTTGTCCGTGGTCCATCCCATCAGGCACATCGGATGCTGGCCGGTCTGGACGCCCTCGAGGTAGGCTGCCCATTCCGGGGAGATGATCCTCGCCTTCACCCCGATGGCGGCGAGATTGGCCTGGATGGCCTGGGCCACCCGGCGGGGCTCGGGCAGGTAGGGACGGGGGTTGGGCATGGCCCAGAGCTCGGTCTCGAATCCGTCGGGGAAGCCGGCCTCGGCGAGGAGCTTTTTCGCCGCCGCTGGATCGAAGGGGACGAAGGGGGCATTCTCGTGACCCAGGAAGCCCTGGGGGATGATCGATTCGGCCGCCGCGGCCCTGCCGGAGAAGAGGTGTCCGACGATGCCGGCGCGATCCACAGCCATGGCCAGGGCCCGCCTCACCTTCGGGTTGTCGAAAGGCTTCTTCCCGGTGTGGAAGGCGAGATAGGCCAGGTTGGCGCCGGGACGGATGGCGTGGAGGCTGAGGCCCTTGTCGGCCTCCACGGACGCCACGTCGCTGAGGCTGATGCCGTCGGCCAGGTCGGCCCCTCCGGTCTGGAGGAGCTTCAAGCGCTTGGCGTTGTCCGGCACGGGCAGGAAGATCAGGGTGTCGGCGGCAGGCCTGCCGTCCCAGTGTTCGTGGTTGGCCTTAAGCACGATCTTCTCGTTGGGGGTCCAGGAGACGAAGCGGAAGGGGCCGGTGCCGACCGGTGCGCGGGAGAAGGCGGCGGGGTCCTGGGAGGCGGCCGGCGGCACGATGCCGGCGCAGAACATGGCCAGGTTCCTCAGCAACGGCGCATACGGGCGCTCCAGCTTCAGCACCAGGGTGAGGTCGTCGGGGGCTTCCAGGGTCTTGAGGATGGCAAAGCTGGAGGCGTAGGGCTTGGCCGGATCCTTGAGGCGCTCCAGGCTGGCCTTGGCGACGGAGGCCGTCAGCGCAGTCCCGTCATGAAAGCGGACGCCCTTGCGCAGGTGGAAGGTCCACACCAACCCGTCCTGCTCCCAGCGCTCCGCCAGCGCGGGTTCCAGGTCGAAGGAGGCGCTCTTGAAACGCACCAGGGTGTCGAAGACCTGCTGGGTGACCTTGGCGCTCTCCCCGTCGCTGATGTCGGCAGGGTCCAAGCGAACGGCGTCCCCGCCGCTGGCATAGCGCAGGAGGGAGGGTTTGAGGTCTTCGGCCAAGGCCGGGAGGAGGGCCAGTAGCAGGGCGACGGTAGTCAACTGGCGCATGGCGCGAAGTATAGCCTCCGGCTAGAATCGCCTCCATGGACGTCCTGCTGGCCAGCCCCCGGGGATTCTGCGCGGGGGTGGAGCGCGCCATCGAGATCGTGGAGAAGAGCCTGGAGGTCTTCGGGCCCCCGGTCTACGTCTGGCACGAGATCGTCCACAACCGCCACGTGGTGGAGGCCCTGGCCGCCAAAGGGGCCCGTTTCGTGGAGAGTCACGACGAGGTGCCGGACGGGGCCGTGCTGGTCTTCAGCGCCCACGGGGTCGCCAAGACCGTGGTCGCGGAGGCCGAGCGGCGTGGCCTCAAGCGCATCGACGCCACCTGTCCCCTGGTGACCAAGGTCCACCTGGAGGCCATGCGTTACCACAAGCTGGGCTATGCCCTCCTGTTGATCGGGCACAAGGGCCATCCCGAGGTGGTCGGCACCATGGGCCAGGTCCCTGCCGGCGCCATCCAGCTGGTCCAGGATCCTGCCGAGGCGGCCAAGGTCCAGGTCCCCAACCCGGAGAAGGTCGCCTTCCTCACCCAGACCACCCTTTCCGTGGACGAGGCCAGGGGGGTGGTGACGGCCCTGCGCCAGCGCTTCCCCGCCATCCAGGGGCCGGCCAAGGACGACATCTGCTACGCCACCCAGAACCGCCAGAACGCGGTCCGCGGCCTCTCGCCCAAGGTCGAGGCCGTCTTCGTGCTGGGCTCCCCGAATTCGAGCAACTCGAACCGCCTCAAGGAGCTGGCGGCCACGTTGGGGGCGAAAGCTTACCTGGTGGAGAGCGCCGCGGACATACGTCCCGAGTGGCTTTCCGGCGTGCGCCATGTGGGGGTGACGGCCGGAGCCTCGGCGCCGGAGCACCTGGTCCAGGAGGTGGTGAGGGTCCTGCGCGAGAAGGGCGGAGGGACGGTCGAGGAGATGGCCGCTGCGCCCGAGCACGTGACCTTTCCACTTCCCGCGGAGCTGGTCAAGGCCGCGAGGTGATCCGGTGACGGAAAACTACGAAGACCGGGCGCGTCGGGGAGGCGCGGATGCCGTCCACGACATCGGCCGATTCTTCGCCGGTGGGGATGCTGTGCACCTCGCCCTCAAGAAGATCGCCGGACGATTGGATGCCCTGGCCATCCCCTATGCCGTGGTGGGTGGCATGGCCCTCAACGCCCACGGCTACCGTCGCGCCACGGTGGACGTGGACGTGCTGGTGACTTCAGAGGGGCTTTCGGAGATCCACCGGAAACTGGAGGGCCTCGGGTACCTGCCGCCGTTCAAGGACAGCAAACATCTGCGCGACACGGAGAACGGGGTGAAGATCGAGTTCCTGGTCACCGGGGGCTTCCCCGGGGACGGCAAGCCCAAGCCGGTGGCCTTTCCGGACCCGGCGAATGTGGGGGTGGTCGTGGAAGGGATCCGGTATGTGAACCTGGAAACGCTCCTGGAGATGAAACTGGCCTCAGGGATGAGCAATCCCGCCCGGAGGAAGGATCTGGCTGACGTCCAGGAAGTGATCAAGGAATTGAAACTCGACAGCGCTGTGGCCGAGCGGTTGAATCCCTACGTCCGCCCGATGTATGCCCAGCTTTGGAAGGAAGTGGATGAATCCCCGAGAGGTGACTGAACTCGACTCCTCCGCCGCCTGGGAGGCCTTCCAGGCCGCGGGCGGGCCATTCGTGCTCTTCAAGTTTAGCCCGCGCTGTCCCGTCTCCTTCGCGGCAGAAGAGGAGTATGACGCTTGGCTGTCCGCCCTGCCGGAGAAGCCGGCCTTCCGGATCGCCCGCATCGACGTGGTGCACCAGCGGGAGCTGACCCGGGCCGTCGCGGTCGAGGTCGGGGTCAGGCACGAGTCGCCCCAGGTGATCTGGTTCGGGGCGGACGGGAAGGCGAGCTCACACGCCAGCCACGGAGATATCACCCGGGAGGCATTGGGGGAGAGGTCGGCCTAATAGACATTCTGCCGCAGGATTGCGGTCCAGGATGGGGGCCTCATGCCGGGATCCTCCCGCCAATGCCGCGACCTGTCAAGCCGAGGCGCCCCGCCCCGGCCTCCACCCGTGCGGGAGGGTGAGGTGGCTTCGGTCGATGGGACTAGCGTTTTCGCCCGGTGAGGCGCTCCCTCGCATCGGCACGGAACAAGTGCTCAAGCGTGGTATACGAAATCACGTCGCACGTTTCGAATACGGTTTGAATGTGGCGTTCCTTCGGGGCAGCCACCCCGTGCTGGAGGAGCGCCGCTCCGAATCCGCGCTCCAGCGCCCCGTTATAGGTATGAACCACGCACCCCGCCGCGGCGAATCCTGAAACGACCGCGAAATCGCATCCCTCTTTTTTCAGGTCCTGCTCCAGGCTGGTCTTCCAGAAGGCGTTCGAGAGGTCCTTCGTGATGCGACGGTCCCGCTTGTCGTTCGCCAAGCCCTTGAACAGGCCGAAACCAGGCTTGTCCGGGCCGCCTCCGGCCTCATTGTCCTGGATCAGGAAGACCGGGCGAGCATGACGACGGAAAAGCTCCGCCGTCCCGTTGACGTATTCCAGGGCCGCCATTAAGGACGGCCGGCAGCCTTCGGTTTCGAAAAATGCCTTTTGCATGTCCACGACCAGGAATGCGGTCTTCATGACTTCTCCTTAAAGGGTCCACCCGTGCGCGATGGGAAGCCTCCGGCCCGTCCCGAAGGCCCTGGCCGAGATCTTGATCCCCGGCGCCGCCTGTCTCCGCTTGAACTCCGAGCGGTCCACCGCCGCGACGATGCGCGCCACCAGCTCCGGCGTGACGCCTTCCCCGGTGATGGACGCGGGCGCCTTTTCCTCGTCGACGTACTGCTCCAGCACCCGGTCCAAGAGCGGATAGGGCGGCAGGCTGTCCTGGTCCGTCTGGTTCGGGCGGAGCTCCGCGGAAGGCGGCTTCTCGATCGACCCGCGGGGGATCCTCTCCCCGCCTCGGTTGACCCAGCGCGAGAGGGTGTAGACCAGGGTCTTGGGCACGTCGCAGAGCGCGTTGAACCCGCCGGCCATGTCGCCGTAGAGCGTGCAGTAGCCCATGGCCAGCTCGCTCTTGTTGCCCGTGGTGAGCAGCAGATGCCCGAACTTGTTCGAGAAGGCCATCAGGACCTGGCAGCGGAGGCGGGCCTGGAGGTTCTCCTCGGTGCTATCGGGCTGGAGGGCCGTGAAGGCAGGGGCCAGGGCGGAGAGGGCCGCCGCGTGCACCCCCTCGAGGGGGACCAGCATCATCTTCATGCCCAGGTTCCTGGCCAGGGTCGCGGCGTCCGTCTGGGAATGCCCGGAGGAGAAACGGGACGGCATGGAGACGCCCAGGACGTTCTTCGCCCCCAGGGCGTCCACGGCCAGACAGGCGGTGAGGGCCGAGTCGACGCCTCCGGAGAGGCCCAGGACCACCGATCGGAAACCGCACTTGGAGACGTAGTCGCGGATGCCCAGGACCAGGGCCCGGTAGACGGCTTCGGTCTCGCTCTCCGGAGATGGAGCCAGGCTTCCGCTGACCTTGCCGCCGTCCACGTCCACCAGTATGAAGTCCTCGGCGAAGGCGGCCCCCCGGGCGGAGAGGGTTCCGGCGGCGTCGAAGGCCAGGGAGCGGCCGTCATAGACCAGCTCGTCGTCGCCTCCGGCCTGGTTCACGTAGAGGACAGGGACGCCGTGGCGTTTCGCCGCGGCGGAGATCATGCGTTCGCGAAGGGCTCCCTTGCCCTGCCAGTAGGGGGAGGCGGAGGCGTTCACGACCAGGAGGGCGCCCTGCTTCACGGCCTCGGCGACAGGGTCCAGGGGATAGGCCTGGTGGGTCCAGAAGCCCTTGTCGTTCCAGAGATCCTCGCAGACGGTGAGGGCGACTTTCGTTCCGGCGACCTCCACCAGGGTCGGTCCGGAGGCCGGCTCGAAGTAGCGCGGTTCGTCGAAGACGTCGTAGGCGGGCAGAAGGCATTTGCGCCCGAGGGCCTGGACCCTGCCGTCCGCGCAGAAGGCCAGGGCGTTGGCGGCGGGGCGGCCGGGGCCCGTCCTTTTTTCCGGAAAGCCGATGACGGCGGCAATGCCCCGGGTCTCGGAGGCGAGGGAGTCCAATACGGTTCTGCAGGCGTCCAGGAAGTCGGCGCGGGCCAGGAAGTCCCGGGGGGTGTAGCCGCAGACGGCGAGCTCGGGGAAGACGACGAGGTCGCATCCGGCGGATTTTGCCTGGCCGATACCGGCGCGGATCTTGGTCGCGTTGCCTGGGAGGTCCCCCACCGTGGGATTGGTCTGGACGAGGGCGACTTTCACGCTCAGAGCATCCCCTCGGTCCCATAGGCCCTGACTTTCCACTGGGCCTCCTGGACCTCACCCCACTCCCGGGCATAAGCCTTGAGCAGGGTCTTGGCGAAGGGGGCGACGGGGATGTCGTAGTCCGACAGGCCCCTGGTTTTCACGGGTGTCCCTTTGGACGAGACATTGATTCCGAAGTGAATCTTGGTGGAGACTGGGGTGACGGTCGCGATGGAGACCGAGAGCTTGGATTTTCCATCCCAGAGGTCGTCCCCGTCCCGGCGGATCTTGGCCGTCCGGGGATAGGTTTTGAACAGATCCAGGGCGATGGCGGTCAGCAAGCGCTGGCGCCAGACGGCCCCTTCCAGATCCGAGGAGAAGTCCTCGGCGATGACATGGAGCATGTGTCGGGAGGCGATGGGGGCTTTGCGCCGGACGTCCTCCTGGTCGACCAGTCCGGTGAGATCCACCCTGCAGGGGCCGGCGAAGGCCACCGCGCTCGGGCCCTTGAGCCCCAGGGTCCGGTAGGCCCAGAGGGGGGAGAGGGCGGCGCCGTCGTAGGCCAGGGGCCGGGGAAGCCAACGGGTGCACAGCGGCATGGATGGGGGGGATGATATCAGCGGGCGTCTGCCAGGGCGCGGTGGATCCTCAGACCCTCGACGCGTTCGAAATGGCGCACGTTCCCGGTCACCAGTTCGAGCCCGTGATGCAGAGCCGTCGCGGCGATCTGAAGGTCCGCATCCTGCAGGGGGGTCCCCGACTTCTCCAGTCGGGCGCTGATTTCGCCGAAGGAGCGGGCGGTAGCGACGTCATAGGGCAGGACGGTCACCGCAGGCAGGACGCGCTGGTCGATCTGGGCCAGGTGCCGGTCGCGATGCGCGGAGCGGCAGGCGCCCTTGTAGAGTTCGCCGATGACCACGGCGCTCGTGAACTGCTCCTCGCGGGGGAGGGTCCTGACCCAGTCGAGGTAGCGTGCCAGAGGCCTCGGCCGGAGCATCTCGGACAGGGCGTCGGTGTCGAAAAGATAGGGCACGGCCTTACTCCAGGTCGGGTTCGCTTCTTTGGCCGCGGCGGGGGGATTCCCGGACGAGTTCTACCAGTTCCTCCGAGCCCTCCCAGCCTCCGGCCAGGCTGGCGAGGCCCTTCTCGGGGCCTGCAGCACGGAGTCGGTCGAGCTGGGCCATGTCTTCGGCGGGGACCAGGGCCGCAACAGGCTTGCCGTGGCGGGTGATCATGACCGGCTCGCCCCCCTCGACATACCGCAGGCATTCGGAGAAGGTGGCCTTGATCTCAGCAATGGGCATGTGTTTGATCATGGAAGAGTCCCCAAATAGGTCAAATAGATCATAATGACTTAAGTAAGGGTAATCAAGGGGGAAAGGGAAAAAGGAGGGCTTGATTTGGCTCCCCTATACGGGGCAGAGGGAGTTACGCCTTGTATGTATCGGGAGGTCTAACGGGGCGCCGGATCAGCCGCGAGGCGGGTGGAGCGAAGCTCCACTCGACGACCCAAGCTCAGCGACCCGGCCCGCGGGAGGCGTGGATTGCAACCGGAGCGCGAGGGCCGGGTTCGCTGCAGCGCATGGTTAGGCCACATCATGGTAAACGTGGTGTTGGCGTCGGCTTCCCGCCTGCCAGTCGCTCCCACTGAGCAGCAAACTCGTCGCAGCGGCCACTAAGCTGGGGAAACCGCGCCCGTGCCCGATTGAGCGCGACTGTCATCTCGCGATGACCCTCGAAAAGTAACGACCCTCGATAGTGTAGCGCCACAGTCACTCTGTCTAAATCGCCCTCTCGAATCCAACGCGCCAGTGTCTGGTGAAACTCCAAACCATCGTCATCTAGCACGCGCGTCAACCGGTCAACTGCATCAGCAAACTCCTCTGGCGTGACATCGGGGTCGCGTCGTGCAAAAAGTTGGTCGAGCAAATTATCCATAGCGTGCGAAGTGGCCTAACAGATATTCAACCGCAGTTCTGCGGTCGAGCATGTGGACTTCATAGCAGGATCCTCCTCCAAATGCCGCAACCGGTCAACCCGCGGCAAGAATGGGCTACCGCCGCGTCGAGAGGAAGCGTTCGATCCCGCCGGCCATGGCCTCAGCGACGCGCCTCTGGTAGATCGGGGAATTGAGGCGCCTGTCTTCCTGGGGGTTCGAGAGGAAGCCCGTCTCCACCAGGATGGCAGGGACCTCGCTCTCCCGGATCACCTTGAAGTCCGCCATGCGGATGCCGCGGTCGGGGGTGGAAAGGGCCCCGTGGAGGCTGCTGCGCACCGCCTCGGCCAGGTCGCGGCTGTCCTTCCAGCGGACCTCCTCGCGGTTCCCCTTGGCCATGCGATCGAGGACCCGGGAGGTCTCGGCCCCGTAGGCGGACCAGTCGAAGGGGGCCTTGCGGGCCTTCCCGCGCCTGGGCTGGGGCGGGACGGGCGCGGCGGGGTTGCGCGGATAGTAGACCTCGAAGCCTTCGGGATCGGCTCCGGAGGCGGCCCAGTTGGCGTGGATGGAGACGAAGAGGTCGGGCCTGGCCGAGTTGGTCATGCGTACCCGTTCCGCCAGGTCCGCCTGCACCTGCTTCAGGTTGCCGGCCCCGGCCATGGAGGGCGGGAAGAAGACGCGGTCGTCCTCGCGCAGGAGGACGACCTGGATCCCCCGGGACTCCAGGATGCCCCTCAGTTCCTTGGCGATGTCGAGGGTGATCTCCTTCTCCCAGGTCCCGCTCGAGACGCCCCTGGCTCCGGTCAGGCAGCCCCCGTGCCCGGGGTCCAGGACGACGAGGGAGCCTGTCGGCCTGGGCCTGTCGGCACGGGGCTCGACGGGTCCGGGAGCTGTCCGGGCGGTCATGGCAGGGGAGGACGGGGGGCGGGAGCCCCAGGCCCTGTCCGCAGCTTCCACCAGGAGCCCGGGAAGGAGCAGGCGGCCGTCGCGTTCCTCGACCGTCCGGGCCAGGCGCACGGGGGTTCCGTTGACCAGGGCGGTGCGCATGCCCGCGCGGCAGATGAGATCCCGGCCGCTCTTGCCGGGGTCACGGTCCCGGAAGGTCGCTCCGGCTCCGCTGAAGGTGAGTTCCATCCTCAGGTTCCGGGCCCGGGCGAACTCGCCGGCATCGACGAGGAGCTCCTGGGGCGCAGGGGTGGCCGGGATGAAGGCCTGGGTTTCCGTCATCGCATCCGTCGGCTCCGGCTCCGTCCGGCAGGCGGTGGAGAGGAGGGGCAGGAGCAGCAGGAGGGCGGTGCGGCGCATGGGCATACTCCTACAGTATGGGGCTTGACCTCTTTATCGGCAAGATCCTCCTTCCGGCGGCAGGCCTTTCCTTTTCCGAGAGAGGACTTGCCCGGAACAATGTTTTTGTGATCACACGCAACCCATTGATAAATAGCATGTTACACCTATTTGTTCTGCGTTGTCCGGATTGGCACCCCTCTTGCTTTCCTAAGGCCAGGCAGGCCACGACGAAAGGAGAGAGGGGACATGAAAGGACGAGACCAGAAATGCCGTGACGAGGTGATCGCCCAGAACCTCCTGGCCGCAAACGTGCAGGCCGAGGGGGCTGCCGCCCTGGACGATCCGGACGTGATGTACGTCCTCGAGACGGCCGTCGGCACCAGCGACCACCGGATCTATGAGCTCAGCCTGGGCCGGGTCATCGCCCGCCTGGCCGAGGAGCTCTCCGTGATGGAAGCCCAGATCGAGGAGCTCAAGACCCGCCGCAGCGTCCCAGCCGTCTCCGCCTCCATCGCCCCTTCCATCCTGGAAGAGGAGCCGGTGCTCGCCGGGAGATCCCGCCGGTGATGAACGGCCTCTACCTTTCGGCCATGGGCGCCAAGGTGCAGGACGCCCGCATGGACGTGGTGGCCAACAACATGGCCAACAGCCAGACTACGGGCTACCGTCGCGACATGGCCGTCTTCCGCCAGCGCCTGGCCACCGCGCTGGAGGATCCCCGCTTCGCGGACCGCGCCAGCCCCGGCTACGAGGCCATCGGAGGGGGCGTCTTCCTGTCCAGGATCGCCGCGACCCGCGAGCCCGGCCCCCTGGAGAGGACCGAGAGGCCTTTCGACGTGGCCATCGACGGGGAGGGCTTCCTCCAGGTGCGCGGCAGGGACGGCAAGCTCTACTACACCCGCTCCGGGAACCTCCGCTGCGACGAGGAGGGCTATCTGGTCACCGGCGACGGGCGCTACAGGGTCCAGGGCCAGGGTGGAGGCGACATCACCCTGCCTCCGGGTGCGGTGGAGATCGGCGAGGATGGGGCCCTCTTCGTCGACGGCGTGGTCCAGGCCCAGATCGGGCTCGTGATGCCCTCGGACCCGTCCATGATCTCCAAGCGCGGCGACAGCGTGTGGGGGAAGGACGGGCCGGTCGGCGACCTGGCCTCGACCGCCAAGATCCGGCAGGGATGGCTGGAGGGGTCCACGGTGGAACCCATGCGCGAGATGACCGAGATGATCGAGATCCAGCGCACCTACGAGATGAACATGAAGGCCATGCAGATCCAGGACGGCATCCTGGGCCGGGCGGTCACCGACGTGGGACGCCCCTCGGGGAGCTAAGGGAGGACTGAACGATGACGCTTCGCGCGCTTTCCACGGCAGTCACGGGCATGAAGGCCCAGTCCACCAACGTGGACGTGATCGCCAACAACCTGTCCAACGTCAACACGACGGGCTACAAGAAGCAGAAGGCCAACTTCGAGGACCTGCTCTACCAGCAGCTCCGCGGTGTGGGCACCCTGACGCCCACGAACACCCGGATCCCCACCGGCCTCCAGGTCGGCATGGGGACCCAGCTCGTCGGCATCCAGCGCTACTTCGAGCAGCAGGGCGCCATGGACCAGACCTTCCGCAAGCTCGACGCGGCCATCCTCGGCGACGGCTTCTTCCAGGTCACCCTCGACCAGCAGGGGAACATCGGCTACACGAGGGCCGGCGCCTTCACCCGGGATCAGGACGGACGCCTGCTGGATCCCAACGGCCATCCCCTGCTGCCCGAGATCCTGATCCCGAACGACGTGCCGAGCGACGCCATCAGCATCGGCTCGGACGGGCGCGTGACCTACATCCAGAACGCCCAGTCCCAGGAGATCGGACAGCTCACCCTGGCCCGCTTCACCAATCCCGAAGGCCTGGTCGCGCTGGGCCAGAACCTCTTCAAGGCATCCCCGGCATCGGGGGACCCTCTCGTGGACTTCCCCGGGGCCCAGGGCTTCGGGATGCTCGCCGCGGGAAATCTGGAGGAGTCCAACGTGGACCTGGTCAAGGAGCTCACGGACATGATCAAGGCCCAGCGGGCGTATGAGATCAACTCCGAATCCATCAAGACGGCCGACCAGATGCTCCAGACGGCCACGAACCTGAGGCGCTAGCGGATGAAGACCCTTCTCGTCCTGCTCCTCCTTCTGCTGGCTGCGCCTGCCGCCGCCGCGACGGTCTCCCTGCGCGAAAGGGCCGAGACCTCCGGGCCCTACGTCCGCCTGGGCGAGGTGGCCGAGCTCACGGGAGCCGATCCCCTCTGGGCCGACATCTTCCTGGGACCGGCCCCGGCCGCGGGGGAGGCCCGCAGCATCCGCCGGGACGCCGTGAAGGATCGCCTGGCCTACCTGGGTCTGGCCGCCCGGATGGAGGGCGCCGAGGAGGTGGAGGTCCGCCTGGGCCGCGGCCCGGAGGCTCCCCTGGCCGATGAGATCATCCGTCGCCTGAGGGCATCCGGGCTCGTCCCCTCGGGGGAGTTGAAGCTCCCTGAGACCCCGCTCGAGGTGGTCGAGGTCAGGGACGGTGCATGGGGCGAGGCCCTGGTCCGGCTCAAGGAGAAGGAGTCGGGTCACGAGCGCCTGCTCACCGTGAAGATCCAGCGCCTGCGCAAGGCCGTGGTGGTCCTCCAGCCGCTGAGGATGGGACGGGTCCTGGACACGGGGGACCTCGGCGTGCAGGAGCTTCCCGAACGCAGCCTGCCGGCGGTCACCTTCCGCGACCCCTCCGAATGCCTCGGACGCAGGATGATCAAGCCGGTCAAGGCCGGCTCCGTATTGGAGCCTTCCGACCTCCAGCTGCCTCGGGCCGTCGCGCGAGGCAGCCTCTGCACCCTCACCGCGAAATCCGGAGGCCTCAAGGTCACCTGCCAGGCCTCGGCCCTCAGGGACGGCAAGCTGGGGGAGCTGATCCCCTTCGAGATCAAGGACTCCGGCAAGCGCCTCATGGCCCGTGTCCTCGGCGACGACGAGGCCTGCATGGATCCCCATGAGGATGATGAGGAGGGCGGACGATGAGCACCCGGCACGCGCGCCGCTTCATCCTGGCGATGGCCCTGGCGGCTTCCGTGGCCCGCGCCGACGGCGACGGGGATGGCCTGGTCTTCTACGGAGGCCGGGGAGGCAAGGACAAGCCTGCCGCACCCTCCCTGACGGCCGACCGCAAGGAGGAGCTGAGGGAGATCAAGCCCCACGACCTGATCACGCTGAGGGTCCGGGACGGCTACTCCTTCGTCAAGAGCGCCAAGCTGAGCACGGACATCAAGGACGACACGAAGTTCAGCATCAACAAGTTCTTCAACATCACCAACGGGGGCAGCGGCAGCACCCTGGTGGCCCGGCCCACGGCCGAGTCCAAGCCCTCCATCGACCTCACCAGCGAGCGCAAGCACGAAGGCGCCGGGAACACCACGAACAAGCAGAACGTCGAGGTCATCCTGACCGGCCACGTGGTGGACGTCTACCCGAACCATACCTTCTCCTTCGAGGCCACCCAGTCCACGGAGCAGGACGAGAACAGGATGACCATCACCGTGATGGGGATCGCCCGGGTCCAGGACCTCTCGGCCGACAACCTGCTGGCCGGCGAGCGCGTGGACAGCAAGCGGATCAGCGTGACCAACGACGGTCCCGTCGCCCGGATGGCCAAGCGGGGCTGGCTGGTGAAGATCCTCGACGCCGTGTGGCCCTTCTAAGAGGCGATGAGCATGAGAACCCTTCTCCTTCTTACTGCCATCCTTCCCCTGCTGACGCTTCAGGCCGCCCCCACGGCGGCGCCGGCCCCGTCCGCACTGGCCCCGGAGGAGACCCGTCTCAAGGACGTGGTCCGCTTCCGCGGGGCCGAGACGAACGCCCTGATGGGGGAGGGGCTGGTCGTCGGCCTTGCCGGGAGCGGGGACAAGTCGGCCATGACCAAGAAGATGGCCCAGCGCTTCTACAAGGCCCTGGGCTCCACCTTCGACCTGGCCGACTTCGACTCCAAGAACATGGCGGCCGTGCTGGTGACGGCGGAGCTCCCGCCCTTCCTGGCCATCGGCGACGAGATCGACGTGAAGGTCTCCTCCACGAACGGGGCCTCCTCGCTCAAGAACGGCACCCTGGTCAGCGTCCCGCTGACCATCCCCGGCGCCGGCACCGACGTGATCGCCGTGGCCCATGGCCCCATCCAGGTGGGCGACGAGAAGGCGCCCCCCGGCGCCACCGCCCCCTCCGGGCACCTGACCATCGGCCGCGTGGTCAACGGCGGCAAGATCCAGGTCCCCAATCCCGGCAAGGGGGAGGTGGTCCGCGACGGCAAGGTGGCCCTTCTGTTGAGGAACCCCGATTTCGCCAACGCCGAGCGCATCGCCGCGGCCGTGAACGCCGAGTTCCTGCGCGAGGCCAGGGAGCCCCTGGCCCTCGCGGGCGCCGCCAACCGGGTGGAGGTGGAGGTCCCCGAGGCCTACCGCGCCCAGCCGATCGGCTTCCTCTCCCGCCTCATGGAGCTCCCGGTGACCCTGCTCAAGGAGAGGGCCCGTGTGGTGGTCAACGTGCGCACCGGCGTGGTGGCCGCCAGCGGGGACATCCGCCTGTCCGCCAGCCGCCTGTCCTTCGGGGAGACCTCCCAGGGAAGCCTGCTGATCCCGGAGGGCTATACCCTCTCGGATCTCATGCAGACGCTGGGCAAGTTCGCCACCGTCAACCAGAAGATCGAGGTCCTCAACGCCCTCAAGGCGCTGGGGGCCCTGCAGGCGGAGCTGGTGATCCAGTGACGTCCTCAGGCATGGATGGAGTTTTTGCCGGCGCCTCTCCGAGGCCTTTGGGAGCCCCCTCTCCCCTGGGGTCCGAAGGGGGGCGCCGGTCTTTCGCCCAACAATTGTCCGGAGCCCTCCAAAGCCCCTCATCTGTGGGAGCCCCCTCTCCCCACCGAGGGAGCGGCGGAGGGCCCCGGCTTCAGACCGCCAAGGCCGAGCAGGCCGGCGCCCTGCTGGACGGCTATGCCGCCATCTTCGTCCAGAAGATGCTGGAGGCCATGCACAAGACCACCTTTCAGGAGGGCGAGGGCTTCCCCCACGGGGGGCGGGGCGAGCAGGTCTTCCAGGGCTGGATGGACCAGGAGATCTCCACGAAGCTCGCCGGCGCACTCTCCTTCCGCAAGGCCTACGCCAAGACCCTGGAGCGCCTCGACAGGCGGGTTCAGAAGGAAATCGAGCAAGGTTCCAGCGTCGCGTCAAGAACGGTGGTGGACAGGCCGATACAGGAGACGGGAGGCGCAACGTCATGGAGGAGCTGATCCGCGTGCTGGAGGAGGAGCTGGAGCTCTACGGCGTCGTCTCGAAGGCCCTGGAATCCCAGCGGGACGCCCTGGTCCGTCTGGACCGCCGCGCCGTGGAGTCCTCGGCCCTGAGGATGGAGGCCCTGCTCTGGGAGCTGAGGCGGGTTTCCGAGGCCCGCGCGGAGCTGGTCCGGAAGTCCGCCGTGGCGCTCGGTCGCTCCGGGGAGAGCCTGAGGGACCTGGCCGAGGCCGCCCCCGAGCCCCACCGCGCCCGCATCGCGGCCCTTCGCCGGGACCTCCTGGAGCGCATCAAGGGCATGCGCGGCCTCGCCGCGCTCAGTCGCACCCTCCTGGACGACTCCCTGGGGCGCATCCGGACCTTCGTGAACGTCCTGGCCGGCCCCGCCCCCATCTACGCGAGCGCCCGCATGGCACCGGCCCGCGGCCTCGTCGACCGGAGCGCCTAGGATGTCCGGTCTCTTCGGAGCCCTCGGCCTCGGCGCCCGCGCCCTGGTCGCTCACCAGGGGGCGATCCGCGTGGCCGGCCACAACGTCTCCAACGCCAACGTGGAGGGCTACAGCCGCCAGCGGGCGGTGCTCCAGCCGTCCCAGGCGGAGGACCTGGTGGTCGGCATCATCGGGCGGGGGGTGGACCTGGCCTCCATCCAGCGCCTCACCGACGACTTCATCGACCGCTCCATCCGGCAGGGGGCCTCCAACCTCAAGAGCCTGGACGTCCAGAGGACCGCCCTGAACCAGGCCGAGGGGGTCTACCAGGAGCTTTCCGACGGCGACCTGTCCACCCAGCTGACCCGCTTCTTTCAGAGCCTGGACGATCTGGCCGCGCGGCCCGAGGACATGGCCGTCCGCCGCAGCGTGGTGGAGCAGGGCAGGAGCCTGGCCGAGTCCTTCCAGACCGTGCGCAGCGGGCTCACCGACATCCGCAAGAACCTCAACAACACCGTGTCCGTCTCCGTGGGGACCATCAACAGCCTCACGGCCGACATCGCGCGGCTGAACAAGCAGATCGTGGAGACCGAATACGCCAACGCCTCGGGAAGCCGCAATGCCAACGACCTGCGGGACCTGCGCGACCAGGACCTGAAGAAGCTCTCCGAGATCGTCCAGATCAAGGCCTACGAGCAGACCGACGGTCAGATGAACGTCTACGCCGACGGCGATCCCCTGGTGATGCAGGATCGCGCGAGCGTGCTGACGACCACGACGTCCGTGTCGGACGGGATCCAGATCGTGACGCCCATCTTCTCCTCCAATAACGGCCCCCTGGTCCTCAGGGGCGGGAGCCTGGAGGGCCTGGCCACCGCCCGGGACACCACGATCCCGAAGTACATCACCGACCTCGATACCCTGGCCGGCGCCGTGATCCAGGAGTTCAACAAGCTCCATTCCGAGGGCATCGGGCTGACGGGCTTCTCCAGCCTCACCAGCGTGAACCAGGTCACCAGCACCTCGGCGGACCTGGACGCCGCCGGACTGGATTTCACCCCCGTCAACGGGAGCTTCACCCTTCAGGTGACGAACCGGGTCACGGGACAGACCGTCTCCACCAACATCCAGATCGACCTCGACGGGATCGGTTCCGACACCTCCCTGGACGACCTGCAGGCGGCCCTGGACGCCGTGGGCAATATCTCGGCGTCCGTCACCGGCGCCGACAAGCTGTCCATCACGGCCGACTCGGCCGACTACACGTTCGGCTTCACGAACGACACCTCCAACGTCCTGGCCTGCCTCGGGCTCAACACCTTCTTCACCGGCAAGGATGCCCAGGACATCGGCGTGAACTCCCTGGTGGACGACGACCTCTCCAAGCTCGCGGCGGCGACGACGGTGGGCGCGGCCGGGGACAACACGAACGCCCTGGCCATGGCCGACCTGAGGAACGTCGCGGTCCTCAGTTCCAATACGAGCACGCTGGAGCAGTTCTACCAGGGTTCGGTGGGCACCCTGGCCGTGGAGACGGCCCAGAAGAGGGACGCCTTCACCAGCCAGAAGCTCCGCAACGAGCAGATGGACAACCAGCGCCAGGAGATCTCCGGCGTGAACATCGACGAGGAGATGGTGCACATGATGGAATACCAGCGGGCCTTCCAGGGGGCTGCCCGCTTCATCAGCGTGGTGGACGAGATGCTCGACACCCTGGTGAACAGGCTCTTCTAGGAAGGGGGACGGCATGCGCATCACGAACACCATGACGGCCAACAACCTCCTGGCGGAGATCCAGAGGACCCAGGAGCGCATCCTCCAGATCCAGAAGCAGGCCGCCACCGGCTTCAGCATCAACGTCCCCTCGGACGACCCCATCGGGGCGGTCTCCGTCATGCGCTACCGGAACACCCTGGATCACCACGAGCAGTTCCAGGCCAACATCGCCACCGGGAGGTCCCGCCTGGAGATAACGGACGCCTCCCTGGGCGACCTCTCCGACCTCTACATCAACATGAAGGCCCTCATCCTGCAGATGTCGGACGACAGCCAGAGCGCAGAAGAGAGGCAGGCCGCGTCGAGCAGCGTGTCGGCGGCCCTGGACCAGATCATCGCGATCGGGAACCGGAAGGTGGAGGGCAGGACCCTCTTCGGCGGCTCGAAGACCACCGGCACCCCCTTCGTCTCTCGCAACGGCGGGGTCGTCTACCAGGGCGACGCCCAGCGCCTCCAGCTTCAGGTCTCGGAGGGGCAGAAGGCGTCCTCGAGCCTGAACGGGGTGGACGTGTTCGGGGCCGTCACCACCCAGGTGTCCGGGTACCTGGACCTGAACCCGGCGGCCACGGCCACCACGAAGCTGAGCGCCCTCAACAACGGCGACGGGGTCTCGCTCGGTTCCGTGCTGCTCGGCGACGGCGTCACGACCGAGGCCATCGACCTGACCGGGTCGGACACCCTCGGGGACGTCGTGACCAAGCTGAACACCAACGCCATCGGCATCGTGGCAAGCATCGCCACCTCGGGAGGCGCCGCCGGGACCTCCCAGCTGGTTCTGACCAAGGCCGCCTTCACCGTCTCCGCCGCGGAAGTCAGCGGAGGGACCACCGCCGCCGACCTGGGCATCGTGAACACCGGCACCCTGAACGCGGTGACCGGGAGCGACCTGGATCCGGCACTCACCGACCTGACCACCCTCGCCTCCCTCAACAACACCACAGGCGGCATCAACCTGACCGGCCTGACGATCACGAACGGCTCCGCCAGCGGTACCGTGAGCCTTGCCGGGGCGACGACGATCCAGGACCTGAAGAACCTGCTCAATGCCAGCGGGCTGGACGTGGATGCCAGGATCAGCACGGACGGCCGCAAGCTGGACCTGGTCTCCCTGCTGAGCGGAGGCGAGTTCCGGGTGGGCGAGAACGGAGGCACCAGCGGCGCGACCCTGGGCGTGCTTTCGATGCATGCCGCGACCCAGCTCTCCGTCCTGAACCGGGGCCAGGGCGTGCGCCGGGCCTCCGATGCGGCGGACGCCGATCTGAGGATCACCAACCGGGCGGGCGCCTCCTTCGACGTCAACCTCTCCGCCGCCACGACCGTCCAGAACGTGCTCACCACGATCAACGCGGCGACGGGCGGGACGGTGACGGCCACGATGTCCGGCTCCGGCGGGAACGGCATCGTCCTCACCGACAGCACGGGGGGCGCCGGCAACCTCTCGGTCACCCTCCTGAACGACAGCTTCGCGGCCCGGGACCTCGGGATCCACCAGAGCGTCGCCTCCGCCACCCTGACGGGGACGGACGTCAACCCCCTGGTGACGGGCAGCGTCTTCGCCATTCTCACCGAGCTCCAGGCCAACCTGAGCGCCAACAACAGCCTCGCCATCAGCCAGCGCGGCCAGGAGCTGGATGACGCCTTCACCAGGCTCCTCGACAGCCGTGCCACGGCCGGGGGCTGGTCCCAGCGCCTGGAGATGACGGACACCCGTCTTCAGCAGGAGAGCGAGCAGATCAAGGGATTGCTCTCCCAGACCCAGGATGCGGACCTGGCCGAGCTCCTGACCCGCCTGAGCCAGGAGCAGGTCTCCCTGCAGGCGGCGCTCAAAGTGTCGGCGACGGCGATGCAGCTGAACCTCTCGGACTACCTCTAGCATGGAGGGTCGCATGGCGGATGAGGGACGGGTCAGGGTGGAGACCGCGCGGTTCGGAGCCGTGGAGGTGCCGGCTTCGGCCTGCTACACCTTCCCCGGGGGCATCCTGGGCTTCCCCCGGATCGACCGCTACATCCTGTTCGACAACCCGGGCGGCGGGCCGCTCAAGTGGCTGCAGGCGGTCCAGGATCCCACGCTGGCCTTCGTCTGCTGCGACCCCGCCCTCTTCCTCCCGGGATACCGGGTGGAGGTCCGCAAGGAGGACCTCGCGGAGATCTCGCTGGAGAGGGCCCTCGACGGCTACGTCCTGGTCATCCTCGTGATCGGCAAGAACCCTGCCGAGACCACGGCCAACCTCCTCGGTCCGGTCATCCTGAACGTCCCCGGAAGGCTGGGCAAGCAGCTCGTCCTCTCCGACAGCGGCCACTCGGCCAAGCATCCCGTCCTGGCCCGGCAGGGGGGCTGAACCATGCTGGTTCTCTCCAGGCAGAAGGACGAGTCCATCATGATCGGCGACGGCATCCGCATCACCATCGTGGATGTCCGGGGAGACAAGGTCCGCATCGGGATCGAGGCGCCGAAAGACGTAAAGGTATTCAGATCAGAGCTTTACGAAGAGATCCAGCGTCAGAACAAGTCGGCGGCAGCACCCCAGGCCCAGGACGTGGACCGCCTGAAGGACCTGCTGGGATGAAGCGTTGCGCAAGCTTTGTTGGAGCGCGGTGGAAAGCAATGTGTTCAACCGGGGTAAAGTTTGGCCTCTCGGGTGTCGATAAGTCGAGAAGTAAGGGAGGAGCAGGCGCCGGCTAGGGCCGTCGCGGCATCGGGGAAGAAAACTCGCGCAAGGATGCGCGGGTGGGCACATCAAGGAGGATGTTATGACGCGGATCAATACGAACACGGCTTCGTTGAACGCCCTGCGCAACCTGACGCAGGCGAACAAGCAGCTGAACCTCTCTTTGGAAAGACTGTCTTCGGGATTCAAGATCAACCGGGGCAGCGACGCCCCGGCCGGTCTTGTGATCTCCGAACGACTGAGGGCCCAGCTCGCGGCCCTCCGTCAGGCGACGGACAACACCCAGCGTGCCTCCAACATGGTGAGCACGGCGGAGTCCGCCCTGAACGAGGTGACCAACCTACTGGTCTCGGTGAAGGACCTGGCTCTGGAGGCCGCCAACACCGGCGCCCTGTCCGCGGAGGAGGTCGATGCCAACCAGGCCCAGATCGACTCGGCGGTGGAGACCATCAACCGGATCGCGAACACCACCAAGTTCTCCACGTTGAAGCTCCTCAACGGGAACCTGGACTACGTGCTGTCCACGAACACCCCCCTCTCCGCCCTCAAGGACCTCGGCATCTTCGGCCTCGAGTTCGGGAACACGTCGGTCAAGAACGTCCAGGTCGTCATGACCGGGGCCGCCAGCGTGGCCCACGTGATCCGCACCGGTGGCACCAGCGGCACGATGTCCTTCGGGTCCACCGTCACCCTGCAGATCAGCGGCAACAAGGGGACCGAGGTCATCACCATCGGGATCTCCACGACCGGGGCCCTGGTGGCCGCCGCCGTCAACGCGGTGAAGGAGGCCACGGGCGTGTCGGCCGTCACGAACGCCTCTTCCATGCACTTCTATTCGACGGAGTACGGGACCGCCCAGTTCGTCAGCGTCACGGACCTGGACACGGACGGGAACAACTCCCGCTGGGTCAACAAGCGCGACGTCGGACGGGATGCGGTGATCAAGATCAACGGCGTGTCCGCCACCACCCGGGGTCTGGAGGCCGACCTCAACACCCAGACCATCAAGATGCACGTGCGCTTGCACGCGAGCCTGGCCCTCAACACCGCCAAGAGCTTCGACGTGCACGGGGGGGGCGCCAAGTTCCAGGTGGGGGACACCGGGAACACCAGCGAGCGCGTGAACCTGGGCATCCAGCAGATCAACTCCTTCAACCTGGGCAGCCAGACCGAAGGATTCCTCAACCAGGTGGTCACGGGGGGGAGGTATGACCTGCGCACCAACCCCGGGCAGGCCGCGAAGGTCCTCGATGCCGCCATCGACGACATCACGGTGCTGCGCGCCAGGCTGGGCGCCTTCGACAAGAACATCCTCCAGAGCCAGCAGAACACCCTGGGGGTCCGCATCGAGAACCTCAGTGACGCCCAGTCGCGGATCCGGGACACCGACTTCGCGGCGGAGACGGCGAACTTCACCCGCTCGCAGATCCTGGTCCAGGCGGGCACCGCCATCCTGGCGCAGGCGAACCTGACCCCCCAGAGCGTGCTCGCACTGCTCGGCGGCAGGTAAACGGCAAGCAAAGGGCGAGGGCCCCCCCTCGGGGGGGTCCTCGCGCCCGAGCGAAACGGGAGGTCCCGAAGGCATGACGGCGGAGGGATAGGCCCCGGATCGCGGACCGCGCACCGCCGTCCAACCGGGGGGCTTGCAAGGCACGCGCGGATGGGAGAGACTGCACCATGCCCTCGGTCAGCGGACTCGTCTCCGGGCTGGATACCGCGAGCATCATCTCGCAGCTCATGGCCCTGCAGACGCGGCCTGTCCAGATGCTCCAGGACCGGGTCAAGACCTCGACCACCCAGCAGACCGAGATCAAGGCGCTCACTGCCAAGCTCCTCTCCCTCAAGATGGATGCGGGGACCCTGGCCACCGCCGCCACCTTCGAGGCCAAGAAGATCTCCTCCTCGAGCGAGTCCGCCCTCACGGCCACTGTGGACAGCTCCGCGGCCGAGGGGGCCTACACGTTCACGGTCGGCAAGCTGTCCAAGACCTCCCAGATCCTCTCCAACGGCTTCGCGGCCAAGGACACAGCGATCGGCAAGGGGAGGATCACCCTCGAGATCGGCAACGGCTTCGTGGACCGCAAGACCCGGGTCGACTTCCTCAACGGAGGCGCCGGGATCGACCGCGGCTCCTTCAAGCTGACGGACGGCACGGGGAACACCGCCACCATCGACGTCTCCGCGACCGCCACGGTCCAGGACATCCTGGACGCGGTCAACACGGGCGCCACGAAGATCACGGCCTCGCTCTCGGCGGACGGCATCGTCCTGACGGACGCCTCGGCGTCGCCTTCCATCACCGTCTCCGAAGTCGGGGGGCATACCACCGCGGCGGATCTCGGCCTGCTGGGCCAGACCCTCGCCAACGGGCGCATCACCGGGTCCCGGATCAACCTCATCGCCGGGGAGACCCGCCTCGATTCGCTCAACGACGGCAACGGGGTGAGGACGACCTATGAGGCGGGCCTCGGCGCGGCCCTGGCGGACCTGAACTTCACCGCGCGCAGCGGCGCCACCTTCACCGTGGACCTGAACGGCGGATCCAGCACCAGCCCGGTCACGGTCCAGGACGTCCTGACCGCGATCAACAACGCCTCGGGGAACGCCGGCAAGGTGACGGCCTCCATCAGCTCGGACGCCCAGAGCCTGACGCTGACGGACAACACGGCCGGGGCCGGGGTGCTCACGGTGGCCGCCCTCAACAGCTCGAACGCCCTGACGGACCTGGGGCTTTCGGGCGTGGTCCAGGAGGCCTCCACGACGGGGGTTGAGGATGCGGTGAACGGCGACCGCATCGTGGGCCGCCGCCTGGTCTCCGCCCTGAATTCCGTGCTGACCCAGACCTTGAACGGGGGCAGGCGCCTCTCCCCCGCCGCCAGCGGCGGCGTGACCGACGGCTCCATCGCCTTCACCGACCGGGCCGGGACCTCGACCACGGTCGACCTGACCGCCCGGAAGGCGACCACGCTGGCCGTGGCCGCGCTCTCCACGGACACCAGCGTGACCCTGACCAGCGCGGCCGGCTTCGCGGCGGGCAACCTCGTCCGCCTGACGAACGGAGCCAGCACCATCCTGAGGCGGGTCACCTCCGTCAACTACGCGACGGGGGCCGTCTCCTTCGATCAGCAGCTCGGGACGGCCCTCGCCCTGGGAAGCGGCGCCTACGCCTCCAACGAGAGCGTCTCCGACGTGGTCAACGCCGTCACCGGCCGGACCGGAGGGACGCTGACCCTGTCCTTCAACGGCGAGGGCAACGGCCTCAAGGTGCTCGACCACAGCGGAGGCACCGGGCTGTTGAGGGTCCAGGAGAGCGGCGCAACCACGGCCGAGGACCTGAAGATCAAGACCATCGACGTGACGGGGCAGGCCCCGGACGCTCTCGGCACCACCACCACGTTCGTGGATGCTGACCTGTCCGCCTTCGGGGACGCCCTGGTGGGGATGCAGCTCGAGGTCACGGCGGGGGCCAACGCCGGCTACTCGGGAAAGATCCTGGACTTCGATGCCACGACGAACACCGTCACGCTGGATACCGCCTCCACGGCGGCTTTCAGCGCCGCCGACACCTACCGCATCACGGGGATCAACGCCTCCAGCGCCAACGGCCGCGACCTCGATCCGGCGTACCTGACCGAGCGCACGACCCTGGCCTCCCTCAACGGGGGCAAGGGGGTCTTCGCCGGCTCCCTCCAGATCACGGACCGTGCGGGGCGGGTGATCACCGCGGACCTCTCGACCGTGACCCGGATCTCCCAGGTCCTGCTCAACATCAACGGCGCCGCCGCCGCGGCCGGAAGCCCGCTGACGGCCACCATCAATGCCACCGGGGACGGGATCCTGCTGACCCACAGCACCGGGAGCGGGAGCATCAAGGTCGTGGAGGTCTCGGGGGGGACGACCGCCAAGGACCTCAACCTCCTGGGCACCGGCAGCGGCACGACCCTGAACGGGGCCTTCGAGTATTCCGTGGACATCAGCGCCACGGACACCCTGGAGACCGTCCGCGACGCCATCAACGCCCTCAAGATCCCCGTCGCGGCGACCATCATCCAGGACGGGAGTCCGACCACCCCCTACCGCCTCAACCTGACCAGCCAGCGCAGCGGCCTGGCCGGCAAGCTGGTCGTGGACCCCCAGCGCAGGAACCTCTCCTTCCAGACGGTCAGCCAGGGCGAGGACGCGGCCCTCCTCTTCGGGACCTCCTCTGGCGGTGGCTCCCCGGTCCTCTTCACAAGCTCGAACAACACGATCAGCAACGTGGTGCCCGGCATCACCCTCTCGCTCAAGGCCGCGGGGCCCGGCCCGGTCTCGGTCACCGTGACCCGGGACACAGACTACATCGCCAAGCAGGTCAACGACTTCGTCGTCAACTACAACGGCATCGTCTCCCAGATCAACAGCGACCTCCAGTACGACCCGGCCACCAGCCGGGGAGGCATCCTGCGCGGGGTCTCCAGCGCGACCAACCTGCAGCGCGATCTCGCCCGCATGATGCTCCAGCGCGTGCCCGGCCTGGCCTCCAGCCTCAACGGCCTGGACAAGGTGGGGGTGAAGCTGGGGACCGGCGGCCAGATCTCCTTCAACCAGACCGTCTTCCTGGACAAGATCGCCTCGGACTTCAAGGGGGTCAAGCAGCTCTTCATGCAGGGGGCCGACATCGCGGTCGGGACCCCGCTCTCGACCCTGCGCCAGGGCAAGGGAATCCGGACGGCCGGGGATGCGGTCCAGGACTTCCAGATCCGCCTGAGGGACGGCACGCTTCTCAAGGTCTCCCTGACCGCCAATGTCGAAGGCGAGGCCAGCAGCATCCAGGCCGTGCTCACGGCCATCAACAACGCCACCGGGAACGGCGGGAAGCTGGCCGCCTCGGTCTCCAGCGACGGGACGGGCCTCACCCTGCTGGACAGCAGTTCGGGTTCCAATGCCCTGACCGTCACGGCCTTGAACAGCAGTCACGCCGCAGAGGACCTGGGTATCCAGAAGGTGGCCAGCTTCGTCACCGGGTCCTCCACGACCACGCTGAAGGGGTCCGCCATCAACCAGGGCGGCATCGCCAACCGCCTCAAGGACCGCCTGGACTTCATCTCCAGCGACGAGAACGGGATCCTGCCGTCCGCCTCCGGAATCCTGGGCAAGCAGATTACGGACATGAACGCCTCCATCAAGAAGCTCCAGGCGCGCCTGACCCAGCAGCAGCGGCGCCTGGAAGAGCAGTTCAACAACCTGGAGTCCACCCTGGCCGGCCTCTCGTCGACCAGCTCCTTCCTGGCCTCCCAGCTGGCGGGCCTCCAGGGTTCGGCCGCGACCGGCAACAAGAAGAAGTAGCCCGCCGTGATCCAGAACAATCCCCAGCGCTACCTCGAGACCCAGGTGATGACGGCCAGCCGGGAGCGCCTGCTCCTGATCCTCTACGACGGGGCGCTGCGCTTCTGCGAACAGGCCCGCCTGGCCCTTGAGGCCAAGGACATCGAGAAGTCCCACCAGTCCCTGATCCAGGCCCAGCGCATCGTCATCGAGCTCTGGGGGTCCGTCAGCCCCCAGGCCGATCCGGAACTGGCCAGGAACCTCGGGGGCCTCTACGGCTTCCTCTACCTGAGGCTGGTCCATGCCAACGTCCAGAAGGATCCCGTGGCCCTCGAAGAGGCCGTGCGCATCCTGACCATCCTGCGCCAGGCCTGGGCCGAGGCTGCGGAGAAGATCCGCCTGGAGCAGGAGCCGGCATCCTCGCTCAGGGTCCAGGGATAAGGGATCGTCGTGACCGCCTCCGGATCCCCCCGCGACCTGCCGTTCGAGGTGTCCCTCTATGCGGCCGTGGTGGCCTCCGACCCCACCAACGTGGAGGCCCTCATGGCCCTGGGGGAGGCCCATACCCGCACCGGGGACTATGTGCAGGGCCTGGACGTGGACCAGCGCTTGAGCCGGCTGCGCCCCGAGGACCCGGTGGTGCACTACAACCTGGCCTGCAGCCTGTCCCTGCTCGGTCGGCGCGAGGCGGCGCTTTCGACGCTGGAGAGGGCCGTGACCCTGGGCTACACGGATCTCGTCCACCTGGACAAGGATCCGGACCTCGAGGCCGTCCGCCAGGATCCGCGCTTCGCGGCCCTGCGCGGTCGGCTTTCCAAGACCTTATAGGATCTCTTTTCCCGTCTGGGGGCGCTTCAGGCGTCCGACCACATTCCGCCAGCGGGTCGCCTTCGCCTGCTTCAGGCAGTCCGGGATACCCTCGAGGATCCTGAGGCAGGCCGCAGGGTCCCGGAAGGAGGCCGTGCCCACCTGGACGGCCGAGGCCCCGGCCCAGGCGTACTCCATCGCATCCTGAGGCGACGAGATCCCGCCGCTGGCCACGATGGGCACCTCGCAGTCGGCGGCCACCTTGGCCACCAGGGCCACCGTCAGGGGGCGGATGGCGGGGCCGCTCAGGCCCCCGGTGCCGTGTCCGGTGCGGGGCACCCCGCGCTTCCAGTCGATGGACATGCCCACGTAGGTGTTGGCCACGGTGACGGCGGCGGCCCCGGCCTCCCAGGCGGCGCGGGCGGTCACGCGGATGTCGGCTGTGTGGGGCGTGAGCTTCACCCAGAGGTCCCGCTTCGGGGAGGCCTTGAGGCAGCGCCGGGTGGCCTCGCGCACGAAGGCCGCATCTCCCCCGAAGTCGATGCCGCCGGAGTTCAGGTTGGGACAGGAGAGGTTGAGCTCGACGGCGGAGATCCCCTTCACTTGCAGGGCGGCTGTCAGGGTCGCATACTCGGCCAGGTCCTTCCCGGCCACGGAGGCTACCAACACGGGGCAGCCCAGCTCCCGCGACTTCGGCAGGATGTCGCGGAGGAAGGCCTCCATGCCCGGGTTTTCCAGGCCGATGGCGTTCAGCATGCCGGCCGGGGTCTCGGCGATGCGGGGCGGGGGGTTGCCCAGTCTGGGCCTGGCGGTCAGGGTTTTCATGACCAGGGCGCCGAGGCGGGAGACGTCGAAGACCGACCAGGCCTCCAGGCCGTAGCCGAAGCATCCCGAGGCCGTCAGGACGGGGTTGGCCAGTCTCAACCGGCCGATGCGGATGGCGAGGTCAGCGGGCATCAGGGGCATTCTTCCCCGGGTCCGGAGCCCGCCAGAGTCCCAGGGCCAGGACGAACGCACCCACGCAGATGCAGGCGTCGGCCACGTTGAAGGTGGGCCAGACGAAGCTGCCGTAGTGGACATCGATGAAGTCCCTCACCGTGTGGGGGGGGAGGATGCGGTCCACGCCGTTGCCCAGGGCTCCTGAGGCGATGGCGGCGACCGAGAGCCTCCAGGCCCAGGGCAGGGTCTTGGTCCAGAGAATCCAGAGGAGGATGCCCAGCATGACCAGGGTGGTAATGGAGAAGATCCAGCCGACGCTTCCCCCGAACCCCATGAAGATGCCGGGGTTTCGGCTGAGCCTGAAGTCGAGGACGGGCGGGAGGATTTCCATCACCTGCCCCCGGTGGTCGGGGACGTGGGCAAAGGCCCAGGACTTCGTCGCGAGGTCCGCGGCGGCCAGGACCCCCGTCACCGCCAGGGAAACCAGCCGGGGGGCTAGCCCCGGCCCTCTTCCTTGCGTTGGCATTCGATGCAGTGCCGGGTGTAGGGGATGATCCTGAGGCGTTCCTTGCTGACCCGCTTGCCGCAGGTCTCGCAGGCCCCGAAGGTGCCTTCCTGGATGCGGTCGAGGGCTGCCTCGATCTCGCGCAGGGCCTCCTCCTCGTTCTCGATCAGGCCGATGGTGAACTCCTGCTCGAAGTTGTCGGTGCCGTGGTCGGCGAAGCTGGAGATGTCCCTCGAGGCGTTCTCCTGCTTGCCGCGCTGGAGGCTCTCCTCCTCCATGTGGGTGATGTCCCCGCTCAGGACGCGCTGCTTGAGCTTGAGGAGCTCCGCAAAGGGGGCAGCCTCCTTGCGGGGCATCCCGTGCAGGACGACCTCCACGGGCTGGGGCTCGGCCTTGACGGCCTTGGCAGGTCTTGCGGTTTTTCCGGGTCTGGCGGGCTTCTTGGGCATGAGGGCGTCGCCTCCTGGAGCGGAAAGCTGGGGGAGTATAGCCCCTCCTCTCGGGGAGTCAAGCGTCGCCACCGCAGGACCTGTGTTTTCGGCTATAGTCGGGGATATGCCGAATGCAGGCGCCGCAGAAGGGCCTCTTCCTGAGGCCATCGGGCCCTACGAGGTGCTGGGGCGGATCGGGCAGGGGAGCATGGGGTCGGTCTACCGGGTGCGGGACCCCAAACTGGACCGGGAGGTGGCCCTCAAGGTCATGCTCACGGGGCGATGGGCCAGCGCCGAGGCGAGGACCCGCTTCCTGCGCGAGACCGGGGTCCTGGCCGAGCTCTCCCATCCCGGCATCGTTCCCGTCTACGACAGCGGGGTCGCAGCCGGCGCCCCGTACTTCACCATGGCCCTGGTCCCCGGGGAGCCCCTGGACCTCTACGCGTCGTCCAGGAAGCTTGCCCTACCGCGGCTTCTCGCGCTTTTCATCCGCCTCTGCCAGGCGGTGCACCATGCCCACCTGAAGGGGATCGTCCACCGCGACCTCAAGCCGGACAACATCCTGGTCACGAAGGAGGGCCAGCCCGTGGTCCTGGACTTCGGGATCGCCAGGCTGGCCGAGCAGGAGGAGGCTCCGTCCATGACGGAATCCGGGGTGGCCATCGGGACCACCGCCTACATGTCCCCCGAGCAGGCCCGGGGGCTGAGGAGCGAGATCGACCTGCGCAGCGATGTGCATTCCCTCGGAGTCATCCTGTACCAGCTGGTGACGGGGCGCCTGCCCTTCCGGGAGGCGGACACCTATGCCCTGCTCCGGGCGATCGTGGAAAAGGAGCCTCCCAGGCCCTCCCAGTTCGTGCCGAGACTGGATCCGGACCTGGAGACGGTCATCCTCAAGGCCATGGCCAAAGAGCCGGACCGGCGCTACGACACGGCGAAGGCCCTGGCCGAGGACCTGGGCCGCTTCCTGGACGGCCGCCCGGTCCTGGCCCATGCGGACACCGCCACCTACCGAGTTCGCAAGTGGGTCCGCAGGCACAGGGAGCTGGCCGTAAGCGTCGTCGTGGCAGCCGCGCTCTTCCTCACCCTCGGCCCTTGGGCGGTCTGGAGTATTTTGGATCGAGGATGGAAGGCCCAGGCGAGTGCGGGGGAGGCGATGAAAAATGCCCAGGAGGCCGATCGCAGGCGCGAGGAGGCCGAGCGGAATCTGGCGCTCTACAAGGCGGAAGCGGATCGTCGTGACCGGCGGGAGCGGGCGGACCGCAAGCTGGCGGAAATGGATCGTCTTCTCCCGGCTACTCCGGAAACACGATTGATTCCCGTGGAACAGGCGATTTCCATCGATCCCGAGTACCCTCGACCCTATGGGATCCAATGCGAACTCCTGGTCTCCTTGGGAAAACTGAAGGAAGCACGCCTTGCCATCGAGAAGGCGGTCCTTCTGGATCCCCAGGATCCCCGCACTCGGGTCTACCTGGGGAATCTGTTGAAGATGGAGGGGAAGAGGGAAGAAGCCCTTGAGGAATTCGCAGAGGCCGTTCGCCTGGACCCCCATTTTTCCGAGGCCCTTCTTCACCGCGGCATGGTCCTGGGATTGCTGGGGCGGGAGGATGAATCGGAAAAGGCATACCGGGACGCCATCCGGATCGATCCGTCCGCATGGCGTGCCCGTCGGGCCCTTGCCCAATGCCTGTTCTCTCGATGGAAAACGGACGAGGCTTGGCAGGAGGCCCAGGAGGCCTTGCGTCACGCCCCATCGGAACCTTCGGTTCTGGAGATTGTCCTCGATCTCGCTTTTCGGACGGGCCGCCTGGATCAGGCGGCCGTAGCCTTGGAGCGGCTGGACCTCGTGGATCCCTCGAACTGGAGAACCCTGTGGGGGAAAGCCAACCTGCTCCTGCAGAAGGGGGATGTGGCCCGAGCCCTTGATATGCTGGAAAAGGCGGCGGCCTTGTTTCCCGATGTCCTGCAGGTGCAGCTGGCGTACACCGATGCCCTGCGCAGGTCTGGTCGGGCGGAGGCCGCGTTGCCTAGAGTCGAGCGCTTGCTTGCGGCCCATCCAGGGGAATCCGTAGTCCTGAGCCAGTACGCGGCGGTCCTGTATACGCTGGGCCGACATGCGTCGGCGGCAGACATGCTTCGAAAAGTGATCCGGATCGAACCGGGCGACGCGATGTCCCGACACAACCTCTACAAGATCCTTCTGGGTACCGGGCGCCAGTCGGAGGCGGTCAAGGTGTTGGAGGAAGGCCTCAACCATAACCCCAAGGATTCGACCCTTCTGTTCGAACAAGGCGTTGCGCTGGCGACGCTTGGAAAGCTGGAGGAGGCTTTGAAAGCATTTGACGCCAGCATCGCCGTGGATCCCACTGCGGATGGCCCTTGCCATAACCGGGCGATCCTTCTCCTGAGGATGGGGCGCGAAGAGGAGGCGATTCCCGCTTTTGAGGCCGTTCTGCGCATGCAACCCGACCCCAAGGCCGCAGAGCAATGCAAACAGGCGATCGCCTACGCGCGCGAGAGGATCCTGTCAAAGAGCCGTGGCAAGGCCTCTGTGCCCTAGCTATGCTGGCCCGCCCGTGACCCCACCACACGCCCCCCGCTTGGCTCTGCTCGTGCGCAGGGGTCTGGAGGAGGGCCAGCTCTTCCCCCTGGAGGAGGGGCACCGGCGTTGCGTCCTGGGCCGCGGCAAGGAGGCCGACGTCCGTCTTTTGGACGACGGGGTCTCCCGGACCCATGCGGAACTCGTCTTCAAGGGCGGTGTCTGGATCCTCAAGGACCTGGGCAGCACCAACGGGACCTTCCTGAACGCCATCCCGGCCAGATCCGAATCCCTGGCCCCCAGGGACCTCATCGGCCTGGGGCAGGCGGAGCTTCTGGTGGTGCCCTACAGCCCGACCCTGCAGGAGGCCGGGTTGCCGCGGGCGGCGCCGGATCAGACGGAACCCAAGGGGACGGTGAAGGTGCGCTACGCTGGCCCCGTCCGGGGGGAGTCCGGGGGCGTGAAGCTCCTCGAGCGGATGATCCAATCCATGGCCCGGACCGACGCCACCGTGCTCATCCTCGGGGAGACCGGGACCGGCAAGGAGCTGGTGGCCCGCGGCATCCACAGCCAAAGTGCCCGGTGCGACGGTCCCTTCGTGGCCGTCAACTGCGGGGCCATCCCCGAGACCCTGGTCGAGAGCGAACTTTTCGGTCATGAGGCCGGGGCCTTCACGGGTGCCCTGGGCAGCAGGAAGGGGCGGTTCGAGGAGGCCTCCGGCGGCACCCTCTGCCTGGACGAGATCGGCGACCTGCCCCTGAAGGACCAGACCAAGCTGCTGAGGGTCCTGGACACCAAGGTCATCCGGCGTCTTGGGGGTTCGGAGGACCTCCGGGTGGACGTCCGCATCCTGGCGGCCACCCATCGCGATCTGGAGCAGGCTGTTTCCTCCGGCGGCTTCCGGGAGGACCTCTTCCATCGCCTGAGGGTGGGGGAGATCCGCGTGCCCTCCCTGAGGGATCGTGCGGAGGACATCCCCAGGCTCGTGGCCCATTTCCTGGCTGCCCTTGCCCCGGAACACGGTCGCCGGGAGATCCGGGTGGGTGCCGAGGCGATGCGTCTCCTCAAGGGATACCCCTGGCCCGGGAACATCAGGGAACTCCGGAACGTCCTCGAACGTGCCGCCCTCCTGCTTGAGGGGGAGGAGATCACGCCGGAGGCCCTCTCCTTCCTTTCCGGTCCAGGCCCGGAGGGTTCGAGGAGGGGAGGCAGGGACGTCCTCCCTTTGGAAGAGTACGAGGCCCAGATGGTCCTGAGGCACATCGAACGGGCCCTTCTCCTGGCGAGAGGGAACAAGGCCGAAGCAGCCCGCATGTTGGGCATCAGCCGCCAGACCCTCTATGAGCGGATGCGCCGCTGCGGGGCCGATCCCGAGGGTCAGGAGTCCTAGACGCCCCCTGACAGGTGAGGGAGTTTGAAACGGGGGGAGCTTCAGCTCATGGCTTTTCTTTTTCTGCTGTAACTCTTTGTTATGCAGTCGGATGTGGCAAACGTCGCCTCCTGTCGGACGTTCCGGCATCCTGCTTGCTTTGGCAAGGACGTCCCTTACTTCCAAGGAGGAGTTCCATGCCGAACCTGAAGCGCGTCCTGACCCTGGTCTCCACGTTCGCCGTCTGCGGCCTCCTGACGCCGTCCGACGCGGGGGGAGATCCTGCCCAGGAGATGCCCGTCGTGAACATCATGGCCTACGGGACCCTGAGGGAAGGGAGTAACGCCCCCGCGGGCTTCATCCTCCATCGCTCCGGCGGGGACATGTTTCAGCCCCTCACGGTCCATGTCGACGAATGGATTCAGGATGACAGGGGGCATCTCCTCCTCTATCCCACCGCCCGGTTCCAGGACTACCGTTCCAGCGCGGGGTTCGAACATGGGGACATCACCTTCCCTCCGGGTTGGGACGCGGTGGAAATCCACCTGACCGCGATCGACGATGCGGAGGTGGAGGGGACCGAGCGTATCGTCATGAAGCTCGCCCCGCCCTCTCCCCAGATGCCTCCATTCCTGACCTGGCCCCTGGATACGGCCGTGGTGGACCTGTTCGACAACGAGGCCGTGCCAGCAGACACGACGGTGTTCAGCCTGGAGGCGACGGATCCCGCTGCCGCCGAGGTGGGCGGTCCCGCCGACCCTGCCGTGATCACGGTCCGTCGCCGGGGGGACCTCAGCTTCGGGGTGGACTGTTTCCTGGACTTCTCGGGAAGGGCTGTTTTCGGAACGGACTACGTCCGCGAGGGGCCGTCCCCGACGCTGACCCATGTGAACATCCCCGCCGGCGCCGATTCCGCGACCGTGAGACTGCTCCCGATCTTGGATGGGGATATCTGGGAAGGCCGCGAGGACATCCGCTGCATCCTCTCCTACGCGGATCGGGAGCTGGGAAGCCAGGGGCCTCACCTGACGTGGGTCCAGGAGGGCCCGAGCATGGCCGAGGCCTGGGTGGAGGACATCCTCTTTTCCGGCCTTCATGCCATCGGCGTGGTGGCGGATCCCGCTCCGCTTTCCGAAAGTCGGGAGTGGCTTGGGGGGAGGTTCAGGATTGTCTCGTTGGATGGCCCCTTATCCTTCAGCGTGACGGTTCCCTTCACCCTTTCGGGAAGCGCCACGGTGGACGTCGACTACAAGGCGCTTTCCTCGTGGCAGAACGGAGAGGTGGTTTGCCGTGGCAGGACCTGCTTTGTCACGATTCCGGCGGGACAGCGGGAAGCTTACGTCTTTGTCCGGGTGGTTCAGGATGCGGTATACGAGGGTGACGAGAACATCGTGCTCACCCTGGTGCCGTTCTTCGACATCAGCGGGCCCTTTGAGGTGTTCCAGGTGCAGGGATCGGCGACCCTGAGGATCGAGGACGACGATCGGGAGAACGTGCCGGTCGCCAGAGTCTCCCCCGTCTCGTCGCCGGTCGCGTCGGTCGGGGAGAACGATGCCCAGGGAGTCTCCTTCGAGTTAACGCTGGATCACGCCCGCACCCTCGACACCGTCGTGAGGCTCGCGTGGCCCGAGTGGGCGGGCGCTCAGACCGCGACCCCCGGGGTCGACTTCCGCACGGTACCTGCCTCTGCGGCCTACGGCACCGTCGTGATCCCTGCAGGCAGCACCGGCTTAACGATCCAGATCATCCCGGTCGACGACTCAAGTGTGGAAGGTCGGGAGCCCGTCTGGATCAGCCTTGCCGCCGGGCAATTGGAAGGAGGGTACATCCCGGATGTCTTCCGCTTCCAGGGGGAGACCGCCATCGAGGATGACGACTATTCCTACGTTTCCATGCGGTCCTCTGACGCCGAGGCCTCCGAGGACGGGGACCCGGCCGAGATCATGCTGGAAAGGACGGGCAACACCACCCTCGACCTGGACGTCTCCATCGCCTACGCGATGGACAGCACCGCCAAGCTCGAGGATTTCAGCATTCCCAACTGGACCGTCCGCATTCCGGCCGGGGCCTCCTCGGTCGCGGTCCGTCTGCAGGCGGTGGATGACCGCCTGATCGAGGGTTCCGAGACCCTCCACCTGACCCTGGGCTTCGGGAATTACGGGTGTGGGGCCTCCACCGATGCCGTGATCACCCTTCTGGACAACGACCGCCTCTCGGTGGTGGATCTCGTCGCCAAGGACGCCGTGGCGACGGAGCCCCGGATCCCTCTCCAGATCCATGGGAAGCGGCTTCCGCTCGACACGGCCGTGTTCACGCTTGCCCGGAAAGGGGACCTGACCGAGGCCCTGACCGTGGCGTATGCCGTGTCCGGTACGGCCCGCAACGGGGTGGACTATGTCCGCCTCTCCGGCACCGTGGTGATCCCGGCCGGCATGGCCTCGGCGGACGTCGTCGTGACGCCGCGCTGGGACCGCCTGAGGGAGCGCGACGAGACCGTGGTCCTGGCTTTGAAGACATCCAAGGACCACACCCTGGGCTCGGCGGTCAGGGCCCAGGCCCTGATCCGCCCTGCGCATCCGGCGCAAAGGGGGCGGCGCTAGGCGCGGATCGCCGGAAAGGGGCATCCTTTCCGTTGAACGGATCCCGGGAAGCCCCTATGTTTCCCGGGAGATCCGGGCCCGCGTAGCTCAACGGTAGAGCACCGCTTTCGTAAAGCGGGGGTTGATGGTTCGAATCCATTCGCGGGCTCCAACACCCTCTTCCCCGCTTCCCAACCACCCGGTTTGGCGGTACGGTGAGGGGATGGACCGGACGGTGAGCATAGTTCACCCGCGGCGCGGCCTTGTTCTCGTCGTGGTGATCGGCATCCTGGGCGTCCTGGCCGTGCTGGGCACCGCGTTCGTGCTCATGGCCCGCCTCGAGCGCAGGGCCTCTCAAGGGAGGATCCACGCCACCCAGGCCTATTTCCTGGCCCGCAGCGGCCTGGAGGACGCCCTGGCCCGGATCGAGGCCGGGCAGGCGCCGTACTCGGCCCAGAGCCGTTACCTGGGCGAGGACTGGGACGGCGACGGCACCCTGCTGACCTCCGCGGAGGACGCCGAACCCGAGCGCGCCGGCCAGCGGCATTACCCTGCCAGCGTGGATCGGGAGGACTGCCCGCTGAGGCATGCGTTGAGGCCCAGCTTTTGGGCGCGCGCCCTGGCGGGGGAGCTGCCAGAGCTGCAGGCCTCCGACGGCGTCCTGAGGGGATACACCGGCGCCCTGTCCGGTGGAAGTCCGCAAAGAGGCGGCCACTGCTACGCGATCCGGGTGGAGGAGCCGGGGATTTACGTCAACGGCGGCGAGCTTTCGTCGGCCGGGGAGCACCCGGGGACCTATGACACCACGCTCAAGCGCATCCTCGGCAATCTGGTTGAGGAGATCCGGGACGCCGAGGCCGGCCCCAAGCGGGGCGGCGGGAGCCAGGCGGCCTATTTCCCCCGCGCGGACGGCGAGAGGCTGGTGACCCTGAGGCCGGCGGGGGGCTGGACCTCCTTTGACCAGATCCGTGACCAGGCGCTGGGAGGGGACCGTCTCAAGATCGCGATCCTGCGTCCCTACCTGGCCCTGCGCGCCTGGGTGGACCGCAAGGTGGTCATTCACAACCTGGTGTTGGACGAGGCCGAGGTTCCCCAACTGGTCGGCAAGTTCCCCAGATCCTGGACCGAGTACGCGACGGGCAACGGCGAGTTCGACGACTTCGGGTCGGATCCCTGGACCTTCTCGGGGCTCAGGACGGGGGTCCCGGCCTTGGAGGCGAGGGCCCCCGTCACGGTCTCCTGGCTGAAGGCCCACCCGGCTGCCTTCGCGGCCCTGGTACGGGATCTGCGCGGGATCTATCTCGATACCACCGGGGTCAATCAAGGCAACGAGTTGGGCGGCGGCAGCGGCCATGGGGACGACTGCGTGGGCAATGTCATGAGTGCCTCCATTCCCCCATGGCTGGTCAAGGGAAAGCCGCTGGACGTTCCGCCCGTGAAGGGCTATGCGACCAAGTTTGGGGAATATCCCTGGGAAATCGCCTCCATCGGGGATCTTGCGACCTTCGTCAGTGAGGCTTCCGCAGACCTGATCTTCACGGAGTCCGCCATGACCCAGGCTTGGCGGGACATGATCGTGGCGAACTTCGATCCGAACACCGACCTGAACGCCTTCAACCCCAACCTCACGATGTGGCGGAGCGTGGACAAGTCGGGCCTGACGGTCCACTCCACAGAGCTTGCCTTCCTTCCCGTGCATGGCTATCGGGTTTCGAGCCTGGGTCGGGTGGTGGACGTCCAGGGGCGCCTCCTGGCGGAGCGCACCCTCTCCGCGGAGCTTCCTTACGGGGTGGCCCGGCTGACCACCCAGCGGGAGTTTGTCTGTGAGGATCTCGGGGACCTCGATGTCCCCGGGGACGAGAGGGGGCTCCGCCTCCCGGGCCAGTTCCCGTACCTGGGTCTGAACCAGGGGCTCGGGAAGTCCTGGGGGCATGCCGCCCTGGCCAATCCGGGGATCGCGGTGCAGAGTTATCCTGCGCCCTACGTGCAGGTCGGGGGTGTCGGGGCCATGACGATGTCTCCCCTCGACTGCGACGGAAGCCTCCAGCTGGCCACCGTGGAGACCCTCACCGACGACCTCTATGGGGTGACGGATCCGATCGTGAAGGACATGAAGATGCTGGCCCGTTTCGACACGGGCATGGACCTGGACTGGTGGGATGGGGACCGCCGCATGTTGGCATACGACCAGATCTGTGGAGATGACCTGCTCGCAAACGGCCTGATGCATGTGAACCAGCCGATCAGCCTGAGGCCTGACGGGTGCTACGTGGAGCGCCGCCGTGCCCCCGCGTACCGGGACGCCGGAAACGCCAACGGATTCCACGGCGTGATGAGCTTCTGGGTGAAGGGGAACTATGAGACAAGCCATGCCCAGAATCCATCGTCCCGTGGCCATCCGCTCGTCCAGTGGACCAACGGCCGCAATGACGTCCCCCCGGATCCCCCGGATGTGGATGGGAATCAGTGGTACCGGTACGCCTCCCAGTTCTTCATGCTGGGACAGGCCTGGAAGGAGGTCGATTCCCCTGACGAATCGATCGGCACCGCAGACCGCTACTTCTGCCATTTCGAATCCGGACACGCCTACGCACCGGGGACGGACTCCTTCCAGGAGCATGATGTGCATACCGGGCCGCCGGCTCTCCCGTTCCGGGCCCGCCGCTGGCGTCTCGTCACCTTCTTCTGGGATTTCCTGGCCAAGTCCCCGAACGACAGCAGCCGTATCCTGGTGGATCGTGGCCTGCCCGGACCGGGCGGGGTGGACAGCGAGGAGAGGGGGGGGCATGAAATCTACGGTGGACTCCATCCCGACAACGACCCCGCCCTGGCCCAGGACATCACGGCGCCCGGGTCGGTCTGGGCCGGGGAGGATGATTCGCAGCACTGCATCGTCCTGGGCCGACGCACGGTCGGCTGGATGCCGGAAGGGGCCGGAGGGATCTACTGGAACGATTGGGAGCGGGTCGTGGGATATCATTTCGGCATGGGCGCGGACTCCACGATGGACGAGTTCGCGATCTGGGACTTCGGGGGTGCGAAGTACGCCGCCGGGGTGTCCAGCCCGGCGGATCCGGAGGTGCTTGTCGCCCCCGACCTCCTGGCCCGCAAGCGCTACGAGGAGGGGAGGTACTACAAGGAGTCGGCCTATCCCACCGACGGGGTCGCAGTCCCCCCTGGGGCAGACCTGGACGGGGACGGCCTGCCGGATAGGGCGGCGGCGGAATACTTCACGCCGCCCCTTTCCCTTCCCGGTGCGGCGATCCGCAGGCTGGGCTGGACCCTGAGGCGTCCGAAGGAATTGCCCGGAGACTATGTGGAAATGGCCCTGACGACCCCCGCCGGCGATGCCTACGCGGGCCGGGCGGCGGCCTGCCGTTCCGTCCTGGAGCCCCTCTGGTCCCGGGACAGGGCAGACTGGAGGCTGGCGGTGCTGCCCCCGGGCCCCTTCCGCATCCAGGTGGTCTTCCGCCGGGAAGTGCCGATTGCGGCGGACACCCCCATCATCGACACGCCCGTGCTGGACGACCTGACGGTGCTGAGCATCCCTCCGGGGGGATGGGTCCGCAACTGGCGGGAAGGGGAGTAGCTCAGCCGAGCCTGGCGAGGGCCTCGTCCGCGCCGATCACCGTGGCATCCCGGGAGGAGCGGTCCTTCCATTCCACCTTGCGCTCGGCCGCATCCCGGCCCACCACGATGCGGCGGGGGATGCCGACCAGGTCCGCGTCCTTGAACTTGGCGCCGGGGCTCAGCTTGGGCCTGTCGTCCCAGAGGACGTCGATCCCTTTGGCCTCGAGCGCGTCGTGGAGTTCCTGCGCCAGCTTGTCCTGGGCCTCGTCCCCGGCCTTCATTTGCACGATGAGGACCCGATAGGGCGCGATGGGCTCGGGCCAGATCATGCCTTCGGCGTCGTGGTTCTGCTCGATGGCCGAGGCCGCGATGCGGCTGATCCCGATCCCGTAGCATCCCATCCAGATCGGCTGGGCCTTGCCGTTCATGTCCAGGAACTTCGCCTGCATGGCCTCGGAGTACTTGGTGCCGAGCTGGAAGATGTGGCCCACCTCGATGCCACGGGTGATCTCCAGGACGCCCTTTCCGTCCAAAGTCCTGTCCCCGGCCTGGACCAGGCCCAGCTCCGCCGTCTCGGGCGTCGGGAGGTCGCGTCCGAACCAGACGTCCAGGCAGTGGACCCCGGTCTCGTTGGCGCCGCAGAGGAAGCCCTGTACGCCGGCGATGGAGGCATCCGCGAGCAGCTGGACCCCGGGCTTCAGCCCGATGGGGCCGGCGAAGCCCGGTTCGGCTCCGGTGGCCTGGCGGACCAGCTTCTCGTCGGCCAGGGCGACGGTCAACGCCCCGAGGTGGTTGGCCAGCTTGATGTCGTTGATCTCCCGGTCCCCCCGGATGAGGACGGCCACGGCGCCTTCGCGATCTGCCCAGACGGCGCGGTAGAGGATGGTCTTGAGCATCCTCGCGACCGGCACGTCGGGGAAGAGGCGGTGCAGGTCCTCGCAGGAACGGGCGTCCGGCGTGGGAAGCTTCCGCAACGGCGCCTGCTCCGGGGCGGCGGGAGGCGGTGGGACGAGCCCCGAAGCCTTTTCCACGTTCGCCGCATACCCGGTCGCATGGCAGACGGCGATGGCGTCCTCGCCCGTCGCGGCGTCCACCATGAATTCCTCGCTGCCGGAGCCGCCGATGGCCCCGGGGTCCGCCTCCACCACGGTGAAGCGCAACCCGCAGCGGGCGAAGATGCGCTGGTAGACCCCGCGCATCACCTTGTAGCTCTCCTTCATCGCGTCGCTGGAGGCGTCGAAGGAATAGGCGTCCTTCATGATGAACTCGCGGGCCCGCATCAGTCCGAAGCGGGGCCGGATCTCGTCGCGGAACTTGGTCTGGATCTGGTAGAGGACGGCGGGCATCTGCTTGTAGGACTGGATCTGCTTCTTGGCGTAGGTCGTGATGACCTCCTCGTGGGTGGGTCCCAGGCAGAGGGAGGCGTCCTTGCGGTCGTGCAGGTGGAAGAGGATGCCGTCCTTGACGTAGCGGTCCCAACGTCCGCTCTCCAGCCAGAGCTCCTTGGGCTGGAGGGCCGGCATCAGGAGCTCCTGGCAGCCGGCCTTCTCGTGCTCGTTCCGCACGATGGCCTCGATCTTCCTGAGCACGCGGTGCAGGAAGGGGCCGTAGACGTAGATCCCGGACGTGAGCTTCTGGAGGAAGCCGGCCCGGGCCATGAGCGCGTGGGAGCGGACCTCGGCGTCCGAGGGATCCTCGCGCAGGGTCACGAAGAGGAGCTTGGAGAGGCGCATGGCCGGGGATGATAGTCGGGGGGGCCCGGAGGGGCAACAGTTCCCCCAAAACGCCTCCCCCGGTTTTGTATGGGAGTTTTTAGTGGATGACATGAAGCGTAATACAATGAAAACAAATGAGTTATGTAAATCGTCAAGGTTTCTTATTTTTCACTTGATCAGAAGCCTCATCGTCTGTAACATTGCAACCTCTTGACGCGCCTGAAAGGGCGCGTTTTTTTTTGCCCGGAGGCCACCTCCGATGGCGACACCCGACGGGATCCCAAGACGCTTCCTACCGACCGCCTGGACCCAGGTGATCTCCGCCCGCGATGGAGCGGGCGAGGACGGGCGCGAGGCCCTCGACCACCTGATCCGGGCCTACTGGAAGCCGGTCTACTTCCAGGTCCGCCGCCGGGGCCACGATGCCGAACGCGCCAAGGACCTGACCCAGGGCTTCTTCGCCATGCTGCTCCAGCGCGAGGCCCTGAAATCGGTGACTCCGGAGAAAGGGAAATTCCGCACCTTTCTCCTGGCCTGCCTGCGCAACTTCCTGGCCGATGAGGCCGAGCGCCACAAAGCCGTCAAGCGTGAGATACCCCTCGACTTCGACGCTGCGGAAGCCGGTTACGCAGGAGATCACAGCTTCGAGCGGGACTGGGCGCTGACCGTGCTGGAGAGGGCCTTCAGCAGGCTCAAGGACCTCGCGCCAAGGGAGGCCCGCGCGGTGGAGGCCCAGCGCTCGGGGAATACGCCCTATGCGGAACTTGCTGCAGAAATGGAAACCAGCGAGGCCAACGTCAAGGTCATGGCCCACCGGGGGCGGAAGCGCCTTAAAGCCATCCTGTTGGAGGAGTTGAGGTCGACGGTGGCCGAGGACGGGGCAGAGTCTGACGAACTGAAAGAGCTGTTCAGGGCGATTTCCCTGTAACCTTTCCCGCCCCACCCCCGATCAGAGAGACATGAAAACCCACTGCCCGTCCTGCGGTCATGCGTTCGAGACCCAAGTCGCCCCCGGCCTCCAGGCCAGCTGCCCGCGTTGCATGGCGGCCTTCCTGGCGGCAGGCGAGGAAGCCAGCCTGTCCGGCAGCCTCCTCAAACCCGGGGAGATCCTGGGCGGCTGCCTGATTGAAAGGGTCCTGGGTCAGGGCGGCATGGGCACGGTCTACCTGGCCACCCAGCAGTCTTTGGGCCGCAAGGTGGCCCTCAAGGTCCTTTCAGAGCGCATTTCCGAAAATCCGGCCTTCGTCCGTCGCTTCGATCGCGAGGCCGCGGCCCTGGCGACCCTGAGCCATCCGAACATCGTCTCCATCATCGACCGGGGCGTGCAGGACGGCCGCTACTACCTGGTGATGGAATACGTCGATGGGGTGAACCTGAGGGAGGTGCTCTCCAGCCGGAAGCTGGATCCCGCCCAGGCCCTGAAGATCGTCCCCAGCCTCTGCGAAGCGTTGGAATACGCCCATGGCCAGGGCATCGTGCACCGGGACATCAAGCCCGAGAACCTGCTGATGACGAAGTCGGGGCAGGTGAAGATCGCGGACTTCGGCCTGGCCCGCCTGGCCCAGGGGGAGGGGGCTGACGCGGAGAGGCCCGCCATCACGCACACGGACATGGTGATGGGGACGAGGGACTACATGGCCCCGGAGGCCCGCCTCTCGACCAAGCAGGGCGACCACCGGATGGATATCTATTCACTGGGCGTGGTGTTCTACGAGATGCTCACGGGGGAGCTGCCGATCGGGAAGTTCGCGCTCCCGTCCCAGCGGGTGATGGTGGACGTGAGGCTGGACGAGGTGGTGCTGAGGACCCTGGAGGCGGATCCCGCGCGGCGCTACCAGCAGGCGGGCGATGTGGGGAGGGATGTGACCAGGATCGGCTCGGAGCCGGCTCCGGCGGGGGCTAGGTCCGCCGCTGTGCCGCCTCTGCCTCCACTGGCGACGGTGCCCGAGGGCCTGCCCTGGGAACAGCCGGACGGGCTGGGAATCTCCGGGGCCTTCCGCACGATAGGCAAGGTCCTATTCTCGCCTTCGGAGGCCTTCCGAAGTCTCAAGCCCGAAGGTTCCCTGGGACGAGCCTTCCTGTTCCTGATGATCTTCAGTTCCCTCGGAAGCATAGCTGGCCTTTGCTGGAACGTCGTGTTCCATACGACCAGCACCCTTCTGGGCGCCTTGTCGAAGGTCGGGCTTAAGATCGACGGCCTTCAGGAAGCCAGCCTGCTGGGTGATGTGGCCATCTTGTTCCTGATGCCCATCCTGGTGGCGATCTTCTGGGTTCTTTTCTCGGGGCTAAACCACCTAGGTCTGGTGATGACGGGAGCCTCGCGGAGAGGTTTCGGCACCACGCTCAGGGTCCATGCCTATGCCCAGGGAGCTGTGGGCCTTTTCCATTTCGTCCCCTTTCTCGGTCTCGTCGTCGCCTATGTCTGGGTTCATGTCTGCGAGGTCGTGGGCATTCTGAGGGCCCATAGCTGCAGGACTTGGCAGGCCGTCGCGGCGGTGTTCTGGCCCCTGTTGATCTGCTGTTGTAGTATGGGCATTGGGCTTCCGTTCTGGATCCAGAAACAGGAGACCATCTCCAAGATGAGAGCGGCAAAACACGTCTTGATGATTGAAACCGCTCGTGACCGGGTGCTGGGCCCGACCGTGTTGCCGCCCTATCCACTGCCGTCCGGATCCGATCACTCCGTGCTCCTCACTGTGAAGTCGCTGATCCCCGGCGGCCAGGGCGAAGCTCTTGGGATCCGGGCGGGGGACTTGATCTCCAAGTATGACGGGGAGGATGTCACGAGTGGGCGAGTCCTCTTGGCGTTGATCCATAAGGCCGAGGTTTTGGGCCTTCCCGTGCCGTTGGAGGTGATCCGCGTGAAGGGAGAGGGGCAAGCTGCCCATGCGAACCTCCTGACCTTCACCGTGACACCCGGTCCGCTGGGGATCGAGTTGGGGGAGAGCGCCAATCCTAGCGATGACATGAAGATTGAGAAGTCGTTGCCCCCGATTCCGGTTCCAGCAGTCGGGGCTCCTCCCCGCACGTTGGTTGGCGTAATGTCGGTGCTTCCCGGCAGCCAGGCTGAGACCCTTGGCATCCTGCCTGGAGATGTGATCGCCACCTACAATGGCGAATACGCCACGAGTGGGCAGGTCCTTCATGCGCTCGTCCGCAAGGCAGCGGGACAGGGACACGTGACCCTGGAGGTGCTCCGCGGGGAGGGCGAAGGCGCTCATGCGCATGTGAATACACGGATCTTCACCGTGAATCCCGGTGCGCTGGGGATCCAATTGTTGGAGATCCCCAACCTCTGGCGGGACGCAATGCCGTTGTCGCAGGACGCTTCACCTCAGGACGCTTCACCTGCGGAGAAGCCCGAAAAATCCCGCTGACGCCAGAGCCTCCCGCCTTGCACATTCCCCTGGATTGAAAGAGAATCCCGCTCCAGCTTCTTCCTGCTATAGCCGGTTCGAATCCGGCGTGGAGGGTTTCCCGTGACGGAACGCAAGCGCTCTCTGCCCCCTGACTTCCACCGCATCCTGCGCGAGGAGATCCTCCTCAGCGTCCAGACCCCGGCCCAGTACCTGGGCCTGGAGCGCAACGTCGTCCGCAAGGATCACGCCGGCATCGGCTTCAAGTTCGCCTTCGCCTTCCCCGACACCTACGCCGTCGGCATGAGCCACCTCGGCCTCAAGATCCTCTACCACATCCTCAACCGACGCTCCGACAGCCTCTGCGAGCGGGTCTTCGCCCCCTGGCCCGACATGGAGAAGGCCCTCCGCGACCGCGACCTGCCGCTCACCAGCATGGAGACCCAGACCCCGCTCTGGGCCTTCGACGTCATCGGGTTCTCGCTTCAATACGAGATGGGCTACACCAACCTCCTGACCATCCTGGATCTTGGAGGGATCCCCCTGAGGCGGGAGGACAGGGCCGAAGGCGATCCCCTGGTCATGGCCGGGGGCCCCGGCGCCATGCAGCCCGAGCCGGTGGCCGACTTCGTGGATCTCTTCTACCTGGGCGATGCCGAAGAGGGCATCAAGACCTTCTCGGAGGAATACCAACGCCTCAAGGCCGCCGGGGTCTCCCGCCATGATCTGATTCTCGGCCTCGTGAGGAAGATGCCCTTCCTCTACGCCCCGGCTCTCTACCGTCACGAAGTGGATTCGAAGGGCAAGCACATCAAGCTCGTCCCCCTTCACGACGGCGTGCCGGAACTCCTGAGGCCCACCCACGTCGAGGACATGGACGAGACCGACGTTCCCACCGCGCCCCTCATCCCCCACGTGAAGGCCATCCACGACCGCATCACCCTCGAGATCATGCGGGGCTGCCCCTGGAAGTGCCGCTTCTGCACCTCCACCATGATCAAGCGGCCCGTGCGCTACCGCTCCGTGGAGTCCCTGGTCGCCCAGGCGGAAGAGACCTACCGCAACACCGGCTACGACGAGATTGCGCTCACCTCGCTGTCCTCCAGCGACTATCCGGACATCGAGAAACTGGTGGAGCAGCTTTCGGCCCGCTTCACGCCCCGGCGGGTGTCGCTCTCCTTTCCCAGCCTGAGGGTAGGGGAACAGATGAAGATCCTGCCGAAGTTCGCCTCCCAGGTGCGCCGCTCCGGCCTGACCCTGGCGCCCGAGGTGGCCTCGGATCGCCTGCGCAACGTGGTGGACAAGCGCATCAAGAACTCCGACCTGGTCGAGGGCTGTAAGATCGCCTTCCAGCACGGCTGGGACCTGGTGAAGCTCTACTTCATGGTCGGGATCCCCACCGAGAACCAGGCGGACATCGATGCCATCGTGGACCTGGGCTTCGAGATCAGCCGCTCCCGCCGTGCGATCGCCAGGCATCCGGCCCGGGTCAACCTCTCCTGCTCCATCTTCATCCCCAAGCCCCACACGGCCTTCCAGTGGGCGCCCATGCTCCCGATGGAGAAGGTCACGGCCATCCGCGACCACCTGCGCCGCCGCATCGGCCGCTCGCCGGTGGTCCTCAAATTCCACCATGTGAAGCGCTCCTACCTGGAAGGCGTGATGGCCCGAGGGGACCGTCGCATCGGCCGTGTGATCGAGACGGCCTGGCGACATGGCGCCCGCTTCGACGCCTGGGACGAGCACTTCCGTTTCGAAGCCTGGATGGAGGCCTTCCGGGAATGCTCGGTGGACCCGGAGGAGTTCACGACACGGGCCTTCGAGATCAGCGAGCCCCTGCCCTGGGACCATATCGCCGGGGCCATCCGACGGGAGTTCCTGGAGCGCGACAGGCTCCGCTACGAGGCCCTTTCCGCCCAGACCACCCTGGCCACGGACGTGGAGGCCAGCGAACTGACGGCCAAGCTCACGCCGCTTCGGCAGGCGCCGCTTCTCGAGGCCGTCGCCGCGGCGGACAACGGGGACTATTTCAGCCCCCCGGAGGCCATGGTGGAGGGGTAGAATCCGTGGGCATGAGGCCTGCGCAGACGGATCGCGGTCTCGCCCTCCTCGTGGTGCTCGGCGTCCTGGGCGTGATGGCCGTGCTGGGCGTCTGCTTCGTGACCCTGGCGCGGCTGGAGCGGAGTGCCAGCCAGCAGCGTTTGAACGGCACGAGGGCCCTCCTGCTGGCGCGTTCGGGACTGGAGGACGCCCTGGCCCGGCTGGACTGCGGCCAGGACCCCAACCGCCTGGAGAACCGCTACTGCGGGGAGGACTGGAACGCCAACCGCAGCCAGGACTGGGGAAGCGTCGAGGACACCCAGATCGTCAACCCCTGGATT